>JAAIGF010128326.1_pt1 | contig 74969 bp, 59 predicted proteins | sample 6487441 | NCBI WGS metagenome assembly JAAIGF01 (sample SAMN13974129, study PRJNA590717) | phyllosphere metagenome | biome: pepper field; feature: multiple bacterial spot infested pepper fields; material: pepper leaves; isolation source: leaves from pepper fields | host: Capsicum annuum ...
GCGCCTGTGAGACCGAGCGCCGCCCGCGCGGCGCTTCGCGGGCAAGCCCGCTCCTACGTTTGTTTCGGGCCAGTATCGCCTGTGCCAGGCACGCGCGACCGCCTTGTTTGTACGACGCGATATCGAGGCATGCGCCAAAGCGTTCGCGCGCAAATCCCACAAGCATAACTGGCCAGAAACAAACGTAGGAGCGGGCTTGCCCGCGAAGCGCCGCGCGGGCGGCGCTCGATTTCACAGGCGCTGAAAATGTTTCGGTGAACACCTGACGGCGCTCGATTTCACAGGCACTGAAAATGTTGCAGTGAACACCTGGCGCCGCTCGAGCTCTCAGGCACCGACCCTGTCACGGCGAACACCCAGCTAACACATGCCCCGCAAAAATCTGTTACCCAACCTTTGCGCCGTAACAGTTCTCGAGGCGTACGGTAACGAAATTTCGACATTTTCAGCCCCGTGAATTTCGCCCGGAACCCTCAACCCCTTGAATTTACTGGGTTTCGAAAAGTTGGCACGGCACCTGCTATATGTTTGGTACAAGAACAATAACAAGCACTGCAACTCAGAATAAGAACAAGACGAAACGGCTCACGCACAATAAAAACAAGACGGCGGAGGCGCAGCTAACTGATTCTTTTGGAGAGGATGCGTGTTTGGGGCTTGCCCCACGACCAGGCAGAGAACAACAAAAACTGCACTAAAAAGCAGCGCCTGAACTGGTTGGATCGACAGATCAACGTGACATCAGCGGCCAAAGCAATCCGTTTGCTCTTTACCCCCCGGTTTGGGGGTCGTCCACAAGTTTCAAGATTTGTGGACAGGGCACTCAACAAAAACAAAAAGCCCAGAAAAAAAACAATAAGAGCACGCAACGACTTCTTGGGGAGCTTAGGCTCCCCTTGTCGTTTCTGCCAGTCCGGCAGGCATCCTGCTACCCGCTTACACCATTCCCTGAGTAAATGCTAGAATCCCCGCCCATCATGCGGCCATTCTCCTATTCTTGGCCGAACATTCCTTCAAACAGTGCATCCCATGCTGAAGAAGCTGTTCCAGTCGTTCCGCCCGCCCGTACCGGGCCAGCACCACAGGCGCACCACGCCTGAGGTGATCAACAAGAGCCAGCACTCGCTGCAGCGCCACCAGTTCAGCCGCCATGCGGTGAACATCGTCGAGCGCCTGCAAAGTGCCGGTTACCAGGCATACCTGGTCGGTGGCTGCGTCCGCGACCTTATGCTGGGCATCACGCCGAAAGACTTCGACGTTGCCACCAGTGCCACGCCCGAACAGGTCCGTGCCGAGTTCCGTAACGCGCGCATCATTGGGCGCCGCTTCAAGCTGGTCCACGTGCATTTCGGCCGTGAGATCATCGAAGTCGCCACGTTCCGCGCTCCACACTCGGAAGACGACCAGAGTGACAGCCACCGTTCGTCGCATAACGCCAGTGGGCGCATCCTGCGTGACAACGTGTACGGCACCCTGGAAGAAGACGCGCAACGCCGCGACTTCACCATCAACGCCCTGTACTACGACCCGGTCAGTGAGCGCATTCTCGATTACGCCAACGGCGTACATGATGTGCGCAACCGCCTGCTGCGCCTGATCGGTGACCCGACCCACCGTTACCAGGAAGACCCGGTGCGCATGCTGCGCGCGGTGCGTTTCGCCGCCAAGCTGGACTTCGGCATCGAGAAGCACACGTTCAAGCCGATCCGCGAACTGGCCCCACTGTTGCGCGAGATCCCGCCAGCGCGCCTGTTCGAAGAATGCCTGAAGCTGTTCCTTTCTGGCCAAGGTGCCATCACTTTCGAGATGCTGGTCGACCTGGAACTGTTCGAGCCATTGTTCCCGGCCAGTGCGCATGCCCTGGAAGAGCGCCCTACCTACACCCACACGCTGATCAGCCAGGCACTGAACAACACCGACCTGCGCGTGAAGCAGGGCAAACCGGTGACGCCGGCCTTCCTGTTCGCTGCGCTGCTGTGGCCAGCCCTGCCGGCTCGTGTGCTGCACCTGCAGAACCAGGGCGTGCCGCCGATTCCGGCCATGAATGGCGCGGCCCACGACCTGATCGCCGAGCAGTGCGCACGCATTGCCATCCCTAAACGCTTTACCCTGCCTATCCGCGAGATCTGGGACATGCAGGAACGCCTGCCCCGGCGCAGTGGCAAGCGCGCCGACATGCTGCTGGACAACCCGCGCTTCCGAGCCGGTTACGACTTCCTGCTGCTGCGTGAAAGCGCCGGCGAGGAAACCGACGACCTCGGCCAGTGGTGGACCGACTATCAGGATGCCAACGACAGCGAGCGCCGCGAGATGATCCGCGAGCTGGGCAGCCGTGATGAAGGTACTGGCGCTGGCCCGCGCAAACGCAAGCGCAGCGGTAGCAAACGCAAGCGCAGTGGCGACGAGGCGTTCGAGTGACCACGCGCGCCTATGTCGGCCTGGGCAGCAACCTGGACGCACCTGCCGAGCAGCTGCGCAGCGCCTTGCAGGCGCTGGACCAGGTAGAAGCCACACGCCTGGTAGCGGCCTCGGCCCTGTACACCAGCGATTCGCTGCTGCCCGGTCAGCCACGCTACACCAACGCCGTCGCTGCGCTCGACACCCACCTGGCGCCACTGGCACTGCTTGACGCGCTGCAAGCCATCGAGAACGACCAGGGCCGGGTACGCAAGGAGCGTTGGGGGCCACGCACACTGGACCTGGACATACTTCTGTTCGGCGACCAGGTGCTCGACGAGCCCCGTCTGAAAGTGCCGCATTACCACATGCATGCCCGCCCTTTCGTGCTGTACCCACTGGCCGAACTGGTACCCGGCGATTTCCGCCTGGCCGATGGCCGTGCCCTCGCACAATTGCTCGACGACTGCCCGTTCGTCGGCCTGGAACGCCTGTAAACCGGGCGTTCCAGCCTGCCGAACCACCTCGGTAACGCCAGTAACACCCTGATCGTAACAATGCGGTAACAGGGTGATTGACTTCCCCCCCCTCGCTCACGACTATAGGCGTCCCGTGTGGCACCAAAGTGCCGCATACCCGTATTTAGGCCCGGACGGACCTGTGCCCGAACATCACGCGCGATGATGTGCCGCTCCGGAAGATGACTACACGCGTTGAATGCAGTCGTTTTTTACAGCGCCTGAACGAGGAATTTCCTACATGCCTGAAGTAACCCTGACCACCCTCCATGGCCTCAAGGCCAAGGGTGAAAAAATCACCATGCTGACCTGCTACGACGCAACCTTTGCCAAGGTCGCCAGCCAGGCCGGTGTTGAAGTGTTGCTGGTAGGCGACTCGCTGGGAATGGTCCTGCAGGGCCACGACAGCACCTTGCCCGTCACGACGGCGGACATGGCCTACCACACCGCCAGCGTCAAACGTGGTAACGACGGCGCGCTGATCCTTGCCGACCTGCCGTTCATGGCCCACGCCACCCCGGAGCAGGCCTTTGCCAACAGCGCCACGCTCATGCAAGCCGGCGCCCACATGATCAAGATCGAAGGTGCCGCCTGGCTGGCAGATACCATTCGCCTGCTGGCCGAGCGTGGCGTGCCGGTGTGCGCTCACATGGGCCTGACCCCACAAACCGTCAACGTGCTGGGCGGATACAAAGTGCAGGGCCGGCAGGAAGCCCAGGCCCGGCAGATGCGCGCCGACGCCATCGCCCTGGAGCAGGCCGGTGCGGCCATGCTGCTGCTTGAATGCGTGCCCAGCGAACTGGCAGCGGAAATTACCAATGCCGTGGGCATCCCGGTAATCGGCATTGGCGCCGGCAGCGCCACCGATGGCCAGGTCCTGGTGCTGCACGACATGCTCGGCCTGTCGTTGAGCGGCCGGGTACCGAAGTTCGTCAAGAACTTCATGCAAGGCCAGCCGGACATCCACAGCGCCCTCGTCGCCTACGTCGAGGCCGTCAAGCAAGTCAGCTTCCCAGGCAGCGAACACGGGTTCAGTGCATGAATACAGTCAAGACCGTCCGCGAACTGCGCGCTGCAGTAGCCCGCGCCCGCGGTGAAGGCAAGCGCATCGGCTTCGTGCCGACCATGGGTAACCTGCACAGCGGCCACGCGGCACTGGTAACCAAGGCCGCGCAGCGTGCCGATTTCGTGGTCGCCAGCATCTTCGTCAACCCGCTGCAATTTGGTGCCAACGAGGACCTCGACAAGTACCCGCGTACTTTGGCTGCCGACCAGGAACGCTTGCTGCAAGCCGGTTGCAACCTGCTGTTTGCGCCCACCGTGGACGAGATGTACCCCGATGGCATGAGCGTGCAAACCCGCGTCAGCGTGCCCCAGCTTTCCGAAGGCCTGTGCGGCGCCAGCCGGCCTGGGCATTTTGAAGGTGTAGCCACCGTGGTCAGCAAGCTGTTCAACATGGTCCAGCCTGACCTTGCCGTGTTTGGCGAAAAGGACTTCCAGCAACTGGCGGTGATCCGCGCCATGGTGCGCGACCTGAACATGCCGATCCAGATCATTGGCGAACCTACCGTGCGGGCCGAGGATGGCCTGGCACTGTCATCGCGCAATGGCTACCTCACGCCTGAGCAGCGTACTGCTGCGCCAGCACTGTACCGCACGCTGCAGCAGATAGCGTCAGGCATTGGCCGGGGGCAGCGGGATTTTGCTGCGCTGGTTGCCGAGGGGCAGGCGCAGCTGGCTGCTGCCGGCTTCCGTCCGGATTACCTGGAAGTGCGCCATGCCGTGAGCCTGCGCCCGGCAGTGATCGATGATCGCGACCTGGTGGTGATTGCGGCGGCTTACCTGGGTAATACCCGGTTGATCGACAACCTTTACCTGCATGTGGAAGACAAGACCGCGTAACGGCCTGGGGCTGCCATGCAGCCCATTTGCGGGCAAGCCCGCTCCTACGTGCAGGCCATCGGGGCGCAAAGCGCGCCCCAAATTCCCCCCGCCGTACCCATTCCCTGTCATTGCCCTTTGCCTATAATGATGCCAGCCTGAACCCGGCAACGACTGCCGTGTCCAAGGCCTCACCACGCACCAAGGGAACCCCGCGCAATGGCGTATTACCGTACTCCCCACGATGTGACGGCCCTGCCCGCCTGGCAGGCGCTTCAGCAACACCGCGACGCCATGCAGAGCTTCAGCATGCGCGAAGCCTTTGCCGCCGATGCCAAGCGCTTCGACCAGTTCTCCCTTAGCGCTTGCGGCCTGTTCCTCGACTATTCGAAAAACCTGATCACCGAGCAAAGCCGCGATCTGCTGGTCAACCTGGCCAACGAAGTGGGCCTGCAGGATGCCATCAAGTCGATGTTCGGCGGCGAAATCATCAACGCCTCCGAAGGCCGCCCGGTGCTGCACACCGCCCTGCGCCGGCCCGTAGGTGACAAACTCAGCGTCAACGGCGTGAACGTCATGCCGGAAGTGCACAAGGTACTCAACCAGATCACCGAACTGGTTGGCCGCATCCATGATGGCCTGTGGCGCGGCTACAGCGAAAAGCCGATCACTGATGTGGTCAACATCGGCATCGGTGGTTCGTTCCTCGGCCCAGAGCTGGTTTCCGAAGCGCTGCTGCCCTACGCCCAACGCGGGGTGCGCTGCCACTACCTGGCAAACATCGACGGCAGCGAGTTCCATGAGCTGTCGGCCAACCTGCGCGCCGAAACCACCCTGTTCATCGTTTCGTCCAAGTCGTTCAACACCCTCGAAACCCTGAAAAACGCCATGGCCGCGCGTACCTGGTACCTCGCCCAGGGCGGCTCGGAAGCCGAGCTGTACCGCCACTTCATTGCGGTTTCCAGCAACAAGGCTGCCGCCGTGGCCTTCGGTATCCGTGAAGAGAACATCTTCCCGATGTGGGACTGGGTAGGTGGCCGCTACTCGTTGTGGTCGGCCATCGGCCTGCCGATCGCCCTGGCCATCGGCACGGCCAACTTCAAGGAGCTGCTGTCCGGTGCCTATACCATGGACCAGCACTTCCAGACCGCGCCGTTCGACAAGAACATGCCGGTACTGCTAGCCCTGCTGGGCGTGTGGTATGGCAACTTCTGGGGCGCGAACAGCCACGCGATCCTGCCGTACGACCACTACCTGCGTAACATCACCAAGCACCTGCAGCAGCTGGACATGGAGTCCAACGGCAAGAGCGTGCTGCAGGACGGTACCCCGGTGAAAACCGACACTGGCCCGGTAATCTGGGGGGGTGTCGGCTGTAACGGCCAGCACGCCTACCACCAGTTGCTGCACCAAGGCACCCAGCTGATTCCGGCCGACTTCATCGTGCCGGTAGTCAGCTTCAACCCGGTGGCGGACCATCACCAGTGGCTGTACGCCAACTGCCTGTCGCAGAGCCAGGCGCTGATGCTGGGTAAAACCCGCGAAGAAGCCGAAGCCGAACTGCGTGGCAAAGGCCTGAACGAAGCGGACATCGAAAAGCTGGCCCCGCACAAGGTGATCCCGGGTAACCGCCCGAGCAACACCCTGGTGGTCGAGCGCATCAGCCCACGCCGCCTCGGTGCGCTGGTGGCGATGTACGAGCACAAGGTGTTCGTGCAGAGCGTGATCTGGGGTATTAACGCCTTCGACCAGTGGGGTGTGGAGTTAGGCAAGGAGCTGGGCAAAGGCGTGTACCAGCGCTTGGTCGGCAGCCTGGACGAGAACGCCGAAGACGGCTCTACCCAAGGCCTGATCAACTACTTCCGCGGCCGTCACCGCGGGTGATCTGATACCTGCACCGGCCTCTTCGCGGGCAAGCCCGCTCCTACAGGGATCGCATTGACCTGTGTAGGAGCGGGCTTGCCTGCGAAAAGGCCGGCACAGGTTGAACACCGCTCCCAGCTACACTGTCCTATCGAATAGCCGTTGCAGTCCCTCGCCCCTTACAAGAGCAGGACCACCCGCCATGTTCGATATCCGCAATTACCCCCAAGCACTGGCCGTCAGCCAGTCTGCTGCCCTTACCCCCGACGACTACCGCCGCCTCTACCGCCAGTCGGTCAATGCCCCTGACACCTTCTGGGCCGAACAAGCCAAACGCCTGGACTGGATCAAACCGTGGTCCAGCGTGCAGCAATGCGACCTGAAAACCGGCAAGGCCCGCTGGTTCGACGGCGCCCAGCTCAACGTCAGCTACAACTGCATCGACCGCCACCTGGCCCAGCGCGGCGAACAGACCGCCCTGTTGTGGGAGGGTGACGACCCGAAAGATGCCAAAGCCATCACCTACCGCGAATTGCACCGTCAGGTCTGCCGCCTGGCCAACGCCCTGAAAGCGCGCGGTGTGAAGAAAGGCGACCGGGTATGCATCTACATGCCGATGATCCCCGAGGCCGCCTTCGCCATGCTGGCCTGTACCCGCATCGGCGCCATCCATTCGGTGGTGTTCGGCGGCTTCTCACCCGACGCCCTGCGCGACCGTATTCTCGATGCCGACTGCCGCACCGTGATCACGGCCGATGAAGGCGTGCGTGGCGGCAAGCGCATCCCGCTGAAGCAGAACGTCGACAAGGCGCTGGCCAGTTGCCCTGCGGTCAGCAGCGTCTTCGTGGTGCGCCGCACCGGCGGCGATGTCAGCTGGAGCGAGGGCCGCGACCTCTGGTACCACGAGGCAACGGAAAAGGTTGGCGACGAATGCCCGCCCGAGCCGATGGAAGCCGAAGACCCTCTGTTCATCCTCTATACCTCCGGCAGCACCGGCAAACCCAAGGGCGTGCTGCACACCACCGGCGGCTACCTGCTGCAGGCGACCATGACCTTCAAGGTGGTATTCGATTACCGCGAAGGTGAAGTGTTCTGGTGCACCGCCGATGTCGGTTGGGTCACCGGTCACAGCTACATCGTCTACGGCCCACTGGCCAATGGCGCGATTTCGCTGATGTTCGAAGGCGTACCCAACTACCCCGACACCTCACGCTTCTGGCAGGTGGTGGACAAGCATCAGGTCAACATCTTCTACACTGCCCCGACCGCCTTGCGCGCGCTGATGCGCGAAGGTTCCGGGCCGCTGCAAGGCACTTCGCGCAACAGCCTGCGGCTGTTGGGCAGCGTCGGCGAGCCGATCAACCCCGAAGCCTGGGAATGGTATTTCGAGGAGGTCGGACAAAAGCGCTGCCCTATCGTCGATACCTGGTGGCAGACCGAAACCGGCGGCATCATGCTCACGCCGCTGCCCGGTACGCAAACGCTCAAACCCGGCTGCGCCACCCAGCCCATGTTCGGTGTGCAACCGGCGCTACTGGACGAAAAAGGCAAAGTGATCGAAGGCCCCGGCGCCGGCCTGCTGGTCATCAAGGCCAGTTGGCCCGGGCAGATTCGCAGCGTGTATGGCGACCACCAGCGCATGGTCGACACCTACTTCAAGCCCATGCCCGGCTATTACTTCACTGGCGATGGTGCACGCCGCGACGCCGATGGTGACTACTGGATTACCGGGCGCATAGACGATGTAATCAACGTATCCGGGCACCGCATCGGCACCGCCGAAGTGGAAAGCGCGCTGGTCCTGCATGACAGTGTCGCCGAAGCAGCGGTGGTCGGTTACCCCCATGACCTCAAGGGCCAGGGCGTGTACGCCTTCGTCACCCCCATGAACGGCGTGACGCCAGATGACGCGCTCAAGGCCGAGCTGCTGGCACTGGTGAGCAAGGAAATCGGCAGTTTTGCCAAGCCCGAACTCATTCAGTGGGCACCGGCCCTGCCCAAGACGCGCTCAGGCAAGATCATGCGGCGTATACTGCGCAAGATCGCCTGCAACGAGCTGGACAACCTGGGCGACACCTCGACCCTGGCCGACCCCAGCGTGGTACAAGGCCTGATCGACAAACGCCTCAACCAGTAACCGGCGGCCGCTGTACATGGCCGCCCTGCACCGCAGGTCGCCATGGAAGCCCTTCGCCGCCGCATCGAAACCCAGGTCATGAGCCTTACCGGGCTTGCCCTCGGCCAACTCGACCTGGAATCCCCCAAGGGCGACCCTGGCCTGTTCGGCCCGCACAGCATCAGCTGGCGGGTACATGGCGACTTCCCGAGCATGCTGGTCGGTGGCATCAGCGCGCTCATGCTGCAGTTGTTGCACCCGCTGGCCCTGGCCGGAGTGTGGGACCACTCCAATTTCCGGGAGGACCTGCTTGGCCGCCTGCGCCGCACCAGCCAGTTCATTTCCGGCACCACCTTTGGCGCTACCGGTGATGCCGAATGGCTGATCGACAAGGTGCGCACCATTCACCTGCAGGTCACCGGTACCGCCCCCGACGGCCGCCCCTATGCAGCCAGTGATCCGGACCTGCTGACCTGGGTGCATGTGGCGGAGGTCAGCAGTTTCCTCGCTGCCCACCTGCGTTATCGCAACCCGCACCTGCCGCGCACCGAGCAGGATGCCTATTACAACGAAATCGCCCTGATCGCAGAGCGCCTTGGCGCCCGTGACGTGCCACGTTCATGCCAGCAGGTGGAAGACTACCTGCAGCGCCTGCGCCCGCAGTTGCGCTGCGATGCACGTAGCCACGAGGTCGTGCAGATTCTGCTCGACGCCCCTGCCCCCAGCCGCCTGGCACAGCCCGTAGGCAAGCTGATGCTGCATGCCGGCATCGACCTGCTGCCGGGCTGGGCACAGGTCATGCTCGGCCTGAAGCACGGGCCTTTGCAGCAACGGCTGATCCGCCTTGGCCTGCAACGTACCGCACCGGTACTGCGCTGGGCGATGCGCGATGGTTCGGCACACCGGGCCAAACGGCGCATGGGCATCGACTGAGGGCAAATGGTCACCCCTGCGGAACTGATTTAACGTGCCATACTCCAAGCACTCCTGCTTAGACAGACGAAGCGACACATGTACAAAGGATTGACTCGCGCCGCTGGCGCAATCGTGGCCCTCGTAGCCCTCTACAGCCTGCTCGGCTTTCTCATTCTTCCCGGTGTCGCACTGCGCATCGCCAACCAGCAGTTGGCCCAGTATGCGACCGTGCCGGCCCACCTTGAGCGGATCGAGCTCAACCCTTTCAGCCTTGAGCTGACGCTGTGGGGCCTGCAGATTGGCGAGCCGGGCAAGGAACAGGTCGGTTTTGAACGGTTGTATGCCAACCTCTCGCTCGACAGCCTGTGGACCAAAGCCCTGCACCTGGAAGCGGTGGAACTCGACAAACCGCGCAACGAAGTACTGTTTGCCAAGGACGGTAGCCTCAACCTGACCGCCTTGTTCAAGCTGCCGCCCAGTGAAGCCAAAGCCGACGAGCCGCCCGGCGATCCGTTCCCGCTGCGCATCGGCAGCATCAAACTCACTGATGGCTTCCTGCACTTCGAGGACCAGCGCCCGAGCGAGCCGATCGAGTTCCTCTACGACAACATGAACCTGGAGCTGAAGAACCTCAGCACCCTGCCCAACGACAACGCCGACATGTCCCTGGTGGCCCTTGGCCCCAACGGCGGGCGTATCGACTGGAAAGGTACCCTCAGCCTGGCGCCAATTGCCTCCGAAGGCACGCTGAAGATCACCGAAGGCAAGATGAAGGCGTTCTGGCCCTATGTGCGTGACGCCGTGCCGCTGGTGCTGGAAGATGGCGTGGTCAGCCTCGACACCCACTACAAGCTCAACCTCGCCCGGCAGACCGAACTGCAGCTTGATAATGCCTCGGTACGCATCGCGCCATTCGCCATCAAGGCACCGGATGGTCGCCCACTGGCGCGCCTGGCCAGCCTGGAAGTGAGCGAAACCTCGGTCGACCTGGTCAAACAACAGGTCACCGTCGGCAAGATCCGCAGCGAGAAGCTCGAAACCTGGGCAGCACTGGAAAAGGACGGCCAGCTCGACTGGCAGAAGTTGTTCGCCAGCCAACCGGCCAAGGCCACACCGAAAGAAAAGGCCGAGCCGGCAGCCGCCGAGCCTACGCCTGAAGCAACAGCGGCAAAGGAGCCGAGCAAACCGTGGCAGGTGCTGCTCAAGGACGTACAACTGCGCAACTACCTGGTGCACCTGGCTGACCGTACCCAGAAGGAGCCAGTAGCGCTGGACGTCGGCCCGCTCAACATCGACCTGCAAGGCTTCGACAGCCTCAACCAGTCGCCCTTCACCCTCAAGCTGGATACCGGCGTGGGCAAGCAAGGCAAGCTGCAGGCAGCCGGCCAGGTCAACCTGGCGCCGATCTGGGCCAAGCTGGATGTGAACACCCGCGATATCGACCTGCGCGTGGCCCAGGCCTACATCAGCCCGTTCATCCTGCTGGAGCTGCGCAGCGGCATGCTATCCAGCGACCTCAAGGTCGACCTGAAGAACACCGCGCCGCTGGCTTTCAATGTTACCGGCAAGGCCCAGGTGAGCCAGTTGCATACCCTCGACACCATCAAGAGCCGCGATTTTGTGAAATGGCAGCAGGTGAACGTCGACGGCTTGTCCTATGTGCACGGCGATGCCCTGTCGATCGACAAGGTGACCCTGCTGCAGCCCTATGCGCGCTTCATCATCAACGAAGACCGCACTACCAACGTCAATGACCTGCTGATCCCGCAGCCCGCAGGCACGCCGGCGAGCAGCCAGGCGAAATCGACCCCGGCCGGCAGCAGCAAGCCGCTGGGTATCCATATCGGCCAGATCGACATCAACGACGGCTCGGCAAACTTCGCCGACCTGTCGCTCACCCCCAACTTCGCCACGGCCATCCAGCAACTCAACGGCCAGATCGGTACCATCGACAACCGCAAACCGGTGCCGGCCAAAGTCGACGTCAAGGGCAAGGTCGACCGCTATGCACCGGTTACCATCAAAGGTGCCCTCAACCCGTTCAACCCCCTGGCCAGCCTGGACATCGCCACCAGCTTCAAACGCGTCGAGCTGACTACCTTGACACCCTACTCCGGCAAGTTCGCCGGTTTCCGCATCCGCAAAGGCCGGCTCAACCTCGACCTGCACTACCTGATCACCAACGGCCAGTTGAAGGCCGAGAACAAAGTAGTGGTGGAACAGCTGCAACTGGGCGAGAAAGTCGACAGCCCGGATGCAGTCGACCTGCCGATCCGTCTGGCGGTGGCCCTGCTGAAAGATACCGAGGGCAAGATCTCGATCGAACTGCCGGTGTCCGGTGACCTCAACAACCCGCAATTCAGCGTGATGCCGATCGTCTGGCAGACCCTGCGCAACCTGGTACTGCGCGCGGCGCAGGCGCCGTTCAAGTTCATTGGCGGGCTGATTACTGGCGGCGGCTCGGAAGACCTCGGTAACGTAGCCTTTGCCCCAGGCTCCAGCGAGCTCAGTGGTGATGCCCAGTCATCGCTCGACAAGCTGGCATCGGCGCTGAAGGAGCGCCCGGAACTGCGCCTGGAAATCGAAGGCACCAGTGCCCAGGCCAGCGACGGCCCGCTGATCGCTCAACAGCGCCTGGAGCGTGAATACCAGGCCACGTGGTACAAGATCCTGCAACGCCGCGGGGACAAGGTACCCGCCAATGCCTCGATGCTGGTGGTCGACGACAGCGACAAACCAGCGATGCTCGAAGGCATCTATCGCACCCGCCTGAAGCAGCAGCCGCCAGCCGAGTGGGAACAGCTGGGGCGTGACGAGCGCACTGCCAAGCTGCGCGAAGCAGTGATCAAGTCGTGGGCTGAAAGCACCGCCTTGCTACGTACGCTGGGCCAGGAGCGGGCCAGCAGCATCAAGGACTACCTGGTGGACAAGGGCAAGCTGGAAGATGACCGGGTGTATTTCATCGATACCAGCCTGGGGCAACCTGAGCGCGATGGGCGGGTGGTGACGCCTATGCATCTGGATGCTGAATAATCTCTAAAAGCAGGCTCGGCCTCTTCGCGGGTGAACCCGCTCCCACAGGTACTGCACAGGCCTTGAGCTGCGCACGATCCCTGTGGGAGCGGGTTTACCCGCGAAGAGGCCCGAACAGTCTTCAAACCAACCGCTGCCCTGACACCGCCGGGTGATACAGCGGCTGCACCTTGTTCCCGGCAGGGTCCAGCAGGTGGAAGCTGCGCGCACCGTCACCATGGTTGAATGGCCGGTCAAGCAGGGTCACGCCATGGGCCTTGAAGTACTGGTACCAGGCCTCCAGCTCCTCCACGCTATCGACAATGAACCCATAGTGATCCAGGGTCTGCAACCCGTTGGCCGCTCCTGCCCCGCGTCCAAGCGACAGGTTGTCATTACCGCAGGTGAGGTACACCAGGTCTTCATTGGCACGGTTCAGCACTTCCATGCCCAGCACATCGACGTAGAAGCGCTCACATTCCTCAAGGTTGGGCACCAGCAAGGCAATGTGGCGCAGGCCATTCAGGCGGCCAGGGCGTGCAGGCAATTCGGACATTGGCGGATCTCCATTTTTGTATACAATTCATATCTGAATTTAAAACAAAAGGAGCGATTTGTGTATAGCCTGTTCATCAAGACCCGAGTGAAGCCCGGAGGCGCCGAAGCTTTCCTCAGTGCAATCAAGGTCAATGCTGCGGCGTCCGTTGCCAGCGAGCCTGGCTGTCTGGTGTTCGATGTGTCACAGGACCGGCTCGACCCGGAGGTTATCTACCTCTATGAAATCTATCGCGATACTGCAGCGTATGAAGCGCATACCCAGACCGCGCACTTTCGCGACAGCCGGCCGCAAGTAGAACCGCTGATCATCGAGCAGGAATGCTTCGAAAGCGATGTGATCGCACGCAACCCGGTGTGCTGAGCGCAAAAGCAAAGCCCTGGCACAGGGCCAGGGCTTTGGGTGGAACTGGCCAAATCCTTTTGGCCGACGGGACATTCCTTATTCGGACTTCAGGCCATCAGCCGAGACGGCCTGAACACCTTTGATTTTCTTGGCGATGGCAACAGCCATCTCTTTCTGGGCATCGGTCACCGCCACATCAGACGACAGCGATACGACACCCTTGTTGGTCTCAACCTTGATATCGCTGCCTGGCACGCCTTTCTCCGTCATCAGGTCAGCCTTGACCTTGGTGGTGATCCAGGTATCAGAGGTAGCTTCCTTGGCTTTTGTCACCTCACCAGCCGCCAGCGTCATGGGGGCCTGGGTCGACTGCTGGGCAAATGCCGCGTTAGCCATGGTCAGGGTCAGAGCGGTAGCAGTAGCGGCAGCAATGGCGAACTTCTTCATATGGGTCACTCCTGTTTTTCGAAAGGTCTGCGCCGTGTGTCCTGGCGGCAGGTATGAAGGTAGTTGCATGCGCTGTGCCAGCTTTACCGTTTCGCTTTAACCCTTATAAATCAGGTAGTTAGCAGATTTACAGCCTTCCAGTGATCGTGCATTTTGCAATCAGCACGGGAAACCTGCATGCAAGATGCAAGTCCGCTAAAGGTTCCCGCCGCGCATGAAAAAAGGGCCCCGAAGGGCCCTTTCTTGTAGTGCGAACGACAGTCGCTTAAACGCCCGAGGCCTTGGCCGCGGCGACGTCTTTGATCGACAGCTTGATACGGCCGCGGTTGTCCACGTCCAGTACCAGTACTTCAACTTCCTGGCCTTCTTTCAGGATGTCGGTGACTTTCTCGACGCGAGCGTCGCTCAGCATGGAGATGTGCACCAGGCCGTCCTTGCCAGGCAGGATGTTGACGAAGGCGCCGAAGTCGACGATGCGCTCAACCTTGCCGACGTAGATCTTGCCGATCTCGGCCTCGGCAGTGATACCCAGGATGCGCTGTTTGGCAGCTTCTGCCGCTTCCTTGGATTCGCCGAAGATCTTGATCGAGCCGTCGTCTTCGATGTCGATCGACGCCTTGGTCTCTTCGCAGATGGCGCGAATGGTGGCGCCACCTTTGCCGATGACGTCACGGATCTTGTCGGTGTCGATCTTCATCGCGATCATGGTCGGGGCGTTGGCCGACAGTTCGGTACGCGACTGGCCAATGATCTGGTTCATCTGGCCGAGGATGTTCAGGCGCGCTTCCAGGGCCTGGCCCAGGGCGATTTCCATGATCTCTTCGGTGATGCCGTTGATCTTGATGTCCATCTGCAGCGCGGTGACGCCTTTGGCGGTACCGGCTACCTTGAAGTCCATGTCGCCCAGGTGGTCTTCGTCACCCAGGATGTCGGTCAGGACTGCGAACTTGTCGCCTTCCTTGACCAGGCCCATGGCGATACCGGCCACTGGCGCCTTCATCGGTACACCAGCATCCATCAGGGCCAGGGAAGCACCGCAGACCGAAGCCATCGAGCTGGAACCGTTGGATTCGGTGATTTCCGAAACCACGCGGATGGTGTACGGGAATACGTCGGCAGCAGGCAGCATGGCCTGAACCGAACGGCGGGCCAGACGGCCGTGGCCGATTTCACGACGGCCAGCACCGCCCATGCGACCACACTCACCGACCGAGAACGGTGGGAAGTTGTAGTGCAGCATGAAGGGGTCTTTCTTCTCGCCTTCAAGGGTGTCCAGCAGTTGGGCGTCACGTGCAGTGCCCAGGGTCGCAACGACCAGGGCCTGGGTTTCACCGCGGGTGAACAGCGCCGAACCGTGGGTTTTCGGCAGTACGCCGACTTCGATGTTCAGCGGGCGCACGGTCTTGGTGTCGCGGCCGTCGATACGTGGCTTGCCGTTGACGATGTTTTCGCGAACGGTGCGGTATTCGATTTCGCCGAAGATGTCTTTTACTTCACCAGCCGAAGGCTGGCCTTCTTCACCGGAGAACTTGGCAACGGCCTGGTCACGCAGCTCGCCCAGGCGTGCATAGCGGTCAGCCTTGACAGTGATGGTGTAGCCCTGCGAAACCGCTTCGCCGAACTCGGCACGGATGGCGTTGAACAGCTCGGTGTTGGCAACAGCAGGTTTCCAGTCCCAGGTTGGCTTGCCAGCTTCGGCAGCCAGCTCTTTGACAGCCTGGATTACTGCCTGGAATTCGTCGTGGGCGAACAGTACAGCACCCAGCATCTGGTCTTCGGTCAGCTCTTGCGCTTCCGATTCAACCATCAGTACGGCGTCGGAGGTACCGGCAACGACCATGTCCAGGCTCGAGGCAGCCAGTTGCTCATAGGTCGGGTTCAGCAGGTAGCCGGTGCTTTCGTGGAAGGCAACGCGAGCGGCGCCGATCGGGCCTTCGAACGGAATGCCGGAGATGGCCAGGGCAGCCGAAGTACCGATCATCGCAGCGATGTCCGGGTCGGTCTTCTTGCTGGTGGAAACCACGGTGCAGACGACCTGCACTTCGTTCATGAAGCCTTCCGGGAACAGCGGACGGATCGGACGGTCGATCAGGCGCGAGGTCAGGGTCTCTTTCTCGGAAGGACGGCCTTCACGCTTGAAGAAGCCACCCGGGATCTTGCCGGCGGCGTAGGTCTTTTCCTGGTAGTGAACCGACAGCGGGAAGAAGCCCTTGCCTGGATCAGCCTGCTTGGCGCCTACCACAGTCACCAGCACGGTGACATCGTTGTCGACGGTAACCAGCACGGCGCCGGTTGCCTGACGGGCAATACGGCCCGTTTCGAGAGTAACGGTCGATTGACCGAACTGGAAAGTCTTGATTACCGGGTTCACGGTTTCCTACCTTTTTCAGTGGCTCTTGGGGGAACTGGTTTCTTGCGAATTCTTGGGCAGAACGGGGAATCGGCCCCATTGACCGTCCAGATACAACACGAGGCTGGGAGCCTGGCCGCTGCGCGGTAAACCGCTCAGCTCAACCAGGCTGCCAACCTCGGAGATACGCGTGGCGTGCCCGACGACGATGCTGCGAAACAGCATAGCCGAAGCCTGCGACACGCCATGCACACCACTGACCAGGCCGCTATTAGCGACGCAGGCCCAGGCGACCGATCAGGGCGCTGTAACGAGTGGTGTCTTTGCCCTTCAGGTAGTCCAGCAGCTTACGACGCTGGTTAACCATACGGATCAGACCACGACGGGAGTGGTGGTCTTTATCGTTGGCCTTGAAGTGGCCTTGCAGCTTGTTGATGTTGGCGGTCAGCAGAGCAACCTGCACTTCCGGGCTACCGGTATCGCCGGCGGCTTGCTGATATTCGGCAACGATCTGAGCTTTTTCTTCAACGCTGAGGGCCATTTGGCTTCTCCTGATAACGGATCCCGCAAGCGGGGTCCAATAGGCCAGGGACAAATCCCTGTATTAATAAAAAAGGTGTGACCGTGCCTACTGACAGCCACCCTTGATGCCGTGGGGTTCGGCAACTGCCTGGCCCCACGGTTTCGGTCATTCCGACCGAATCAGCCGACGCGGCGCAATGCGCCCGTCTTCGCTCACTTCACCGATACCGATGAAGCGCGCATTATGATCCTGTACCCGGACCATGCCAAATTGTGGCGCGTCCGGCGCGCGTACCGCCTGCCCATGCAGCCAGTAGAACGCACTGTGCTCGGAGAGGCTAACCATCGGCCAGTCCTGCAGACCGCTGTCCGATGGCATCAGGAAGCGATCGAGCGCTTCGTTGCCACCTTCGGCGTGGGCCTGTTCGAGCGCCTCGAGGGTGACCGTCTGTGCCAGCGCGAAGGGCCCCGCCTGGGTCCTGCGCAGCTCGGCGACATAGGCGCCGCAACCAAGGGCCTCACCAATATCCTCCACCAGGGTACGGATATAGGTGCCTTTGCTGCATCCTACGCTCAGCCGTGCACGGGTGCCTTCGCACTCGAGCAACTCCAGGCGGCCAATAGTAACAGAACGCGCCTCGCGCTCCACTACCTCTCCTGCACGCGCCAGTTTGTACAGCGGCTGGCCGTCACGCTTGAGCGCCGAGTACATCGGCGGAATCTGGCTGATCGGGCCGCGAAAACGTGGCAGCAACGCCTCGATGTCGGCGCGACCAACGGTCACCTCGCGCGTTTGCAGAACTTCACCTTCAGCGTCGCCGGTGTTGGTAGTCTGCCCCATCTGCATAACGGTTTCGTAGCCCTTGTCGGAATCGAGCAGGTACTGCGAAAACTTGGTCGCTTCGCCGAAGCACAGTGGCAGCACACCCGTTGCCAGCGGGTCGAGGCTGCCGGTGTGGCCTGCCTTTTCCGCATTGAGCAGCCAGCGCACTTTCTGCAGGGCGGCATTGGAGGTGAAGCCCAACGGCTTGTCGAGCAGGATGATGCCGCTGACGTTGCGGCGGATACGTTTGACCTGGGCCACCGCTTACTCCTTGGTGTCCGGCTCGTCGGCTTCCTTGTGCAGGCGGTCTTCGGCCACTGCACGCTCGATCAGCGCCGACAGATGCACACCGCGGCTGACACTTTCATCGAAATGGAAGTGCAGTTGCGGCACGCTGCGCAGTTGCATCGAGCGCCCCAGGTGCAAACGCAGGAAGCTGGCAGCACTGTTCAGCGCCTTTAGCGACTGCTGCACGGCGTCCGGGGTTTCCTCGCCCATGACGGTGATGAACACCTTGGCATGGCCCAGGTCACGGCTGACATCCACGGCGGTGATGGTCACCAGGCCGACACGCGGGTCCTTGACTTCGCGACGGATCAGCTCGGCCAGCTCGCGCTGCATCTGATCGCCAATACGTTGGGTACGGCTATATTCTTTGGCCATTCTTGCTACCTGTATCTTAAAGCGGCAAACGCCCGGGCAGACTTGAGCCTGACCGGGCGCTACCTGAAGAGGTACCGCAAACCGCCCTGTAGCGGGCGCTTGCGGCTCGCTCGCCCTTAAAGGGTACGAGCCACCTGGACTTTCTCGAAGACCTCGATCTTGTCGCCGACCTTGACGTCGTTGTAGCTCTTGACGCCAATACCGCACTCCATGCCCGAACGGACTTCGGAGGCGTCGTCCTTGAAGCGACGCAGCGATTCCAGCTCGCCTTCGAAGATCACAACGTCGTCGCGCAGTACGCGGATCGGACGGTTGCGGTACACAGTACCCTCGATGACCATACAGCCAGCGATGGCGCCGAACTTCGGCGAACGGAATACGTCACGCACTTCGGCGACACCCAGAATGTTCTCGCGAACATCGCTGCCGAGCATACCGGTGAGGGCCTTCTTGACGTCTTCGATGATGTCGTAGATCACGTTGTAGTAACGCATATCCAGACCTTCCTGCTCGACGATCTTGCGCGCACCGGCATCGGCACGCACGTTGAAGCCGAACAGTACTGCGTTCGAAGCCAGTGCCAGGTTGGCATCGCTCTCGGTGATACCACCGACGCCGCCACCAATCACGCGCACTTGCACTTCGTCGTTGCCCAGGCCGCCAAGCGAACCCTGCAGTGCTTCCAGAGAACCACGCACATCGGTCTTGAGAACAATGTTGAGGGTTTTCTTCTCTTCCTGACCCATGGTCTCGAAGATGTTTTCCAGCTTGCCGGCGTGAGCACGGGCCAGCTTGACCTCGCGGTACTTGCCTTGACGGAACAAGGCAACTTCGCGGGCTTTCTTCTCGTCAGCAACCACGGACAGCTCGTCACCGGCTTCCGGGGTACCGTCCAGGCCGAGGATCTCGACCGGGATCGACGGGCCGGCTTCCTTCACAGGCTTGCCGTTCTCGTCGAGCATGGCACGCACGCGGCCATAGTTGGAACCGCACAGAACCATGTCGCCCTGGCGCAGGGTACCGTCCTGAACCAGGATGGTCGCCACCGGGCCACGGCCCTTGTCCAGGCGCGATTCGACAACCACGCCACGACCTGGAGCGGTCGGGGTAGCGGTCAGTTCGAGGATCTCGGCCTGCAGCAGGACGGCCTCAAGCAGCTCGTCGACACCGGTACCCATCTTCGCCGAAACCTTGACGAACGGCGTGTCACCACCCCAGTCCTCGGAGGTGACGCCTTCGACGGCCAGCTCGTTACGGATGCGATCGAGGTCAGCACCCGGCTTGTCGATCTTGTTCACTGCAACGACCAGCGGAACGCCAGCTGCCTTGGCATGCTGAACAGCTTCGCGGGTTTGCGGCATCACGCCGTCGTCCGCCGCCACCACCAGGATGACGATGTCGGTCGCCTTGGCACCACGGGCACGCATCTGGGTGAACGCAGCGTGGCCAGGGGTATCGAGGAAGGTGACCATGCCGCGGTCGGTTTCCACGTGGTAGGCGCCGATGTGCTGGGTAATACCACCGGCTTCGCCAGCGGCAACCTTGGCACGACGGATGTAGTCGAGCAGCGAGGTCTTACCGTGGTCAACGTGACCCATGACGGTAACGACCGGTGCACGCGACTCGGTCTGGCCTTCAAACTTCAGCGATTCGGCCAGGGAGTCTTCCAGGGCGGTATCGCTGACCAGGGTGACTTTGTGGCCCAGCTCTTCTGCGATCAGCTGAGCGGTTTCCTGGTCGAGTACCTGGTTGATGGTAACCGGGGTGCCCATCTTGAACATGAACTTGACCACTTCAGCGCCCTTGACGGACATCTGGTTGGCCAGCTCGGAAACCGTGATGGTTTCGCCGATGGTCACGTCACGGATGACTGGACCGGTCGGGTTCTGGAAGCCGTGCTGGTTACGCTTCTTCAGCTTGCTCTTGCCACCACGACCACGACGAGCGCCATCGCTCTCTTCGTCGGTTGTGCGCGGAGCGGCACGTGGAGTCGGAGCCTTCTCCTTCTCCTTGACCTTGACCTTGATCGACACACGAGGCGCTTCGCCACGACGACGGTCGTCATCACGGGTACGGCTTTCGTTGCGACGGGTCTCGTCCTTCTTGCGCTCGGCAGCACGGGCTGCTGCATCTTCGGAGGCAGGCGCGTCGGCGACAACCGGTGCCGGAGCAGCGGCTGGGGCCGGCTCTGGCTTGGCAGCAGGCGCCGGGGCGGCGGCTGCGGTGTCGGCGGCCTGACGGCGAGCCTGTTCTTCGTTGCGCTGGCGAACTTCGGCCTCGACCTTGTCGCGAGCGGCGTTTTCGGCCGCACGGCGCTCTTCCAGCTCACGCTTCTGCTCAGCCTGGATTTCTTCCGGGCTGCGCTGAACGAAAACCTTCTTCTTGCGTACTTCTACACTGATGCTCTTGCTACCGGCGACACGCAGGGTGCTGGTGGTTTTGCGCTGCAAGGTAATCTTGCGCGGTTCTTCCGCCTTGCTCTTGTGGCTGCTTTTCAAATGAGTCAGCAGGGTCTGCTTCTCATTGTCGGTCACTACCTGACCGGCGTCGGTGTGCGGCAGACCTGCCTCACGCATCTGCTGCAGCAGGCGCTCTACCGGTGCCTCGACCTCTTGGGCCAGTTCTTTCACCGTGACTTGCGTCATGCACTTCTCTCCTCAGGCCGCGCCTAATTACTCGAACCAGTGGGCTCGGGCGGCCATGATCAACTTGCCGGCACGCTCTTCGTCGATGCCGTCGATGTCGAGCAGATCGTCGATCGACTGCTCGGCCAGGTCTTCGCGGTTAACCACGCCGCGCACCGCCAGTTCAGCCGCCAGGTCCTTGTCCATGCCCTCAAGGGAGAGCAGGTCTTCGGCCGGGTGGGCGTCTGCCAGTTTTTCTTCGGTAGCGATGGCCTTGGTCAACAAACGGTCCTTGGCTCGAGCGCGGAGCTCATTGACGATATCTTCGTCAAAGCCATCGATGTTGAGCATTTCTTCCAACGGTACGTAGGCAATTTCTTCGAGGCTGGTGAAGCCTTCGTCGACCAGCACTTGGGCCAGCTCCTCGTCGACTTCCAGTTCTTCGATGAAATTGCGCAGGATGTCACCGGTTTCGGCCTGTTGCTTGGCCTGGATGTCCTTTTCGGTCATCACGTTCAGGGTCCAGCCGGTCAACTGACTGGCAAGACGAACGTTCTGACCGCCACGGCCAATGGCCTGGGCCAGGTTGTCCTCGGCGACGGCGATGTCCATGGCATGGGCATCTTCATCAACGATGATCGCCGCGACTTCAGCCGGCGACATGGCGTTGATGACGAACTGCGCCGGGTTATCGTCCCACAGGACGATATCCACACGCTCACCACCCAGCTCCCCGGATACGGCCTGGACGCGCGAACCACGCATGCCGATACAGGCACCTTGCGGGTCGATACGCTTGTCCTTGGAGCGGACGGCGATCTTGGCTCGCGAACCCGGATCACGGGAGGCAGCCATGACTTCGATCAGGCCCTCGGCAATTTCCGGCACTTCAATGCGGAAAAGCTCGATCAGCATCTGTGGCGCAGTGCGCGACAGGATCAGCTGGGGGCCACGGTTTTCAGTGCGAATTTCTTTCAGCAGCGCACGCAGGCGCACGCCGACACGGAAGGTTTCGCGCGGAATGATGTCTTCGCGGGCCAACAGGGCCTCGGCGTTGTTGCCCAGGTCAACGATGACGTTGTCGCGGGTAACCTTTTTCACGGTGCCGGAAATGATCTCGCCAACGCGCTCACGGTAGGCATCGACCACCTGGGCACGCTCGGCCTCACGGACCTTCTGCACGATGACCTGCTTGGCGGTCTGGGCGGCGATGCGACCGAACTCGATGGACTCGATCTTCTCTTCGATCACGTCACCAACCTTGGCTTCAGGGTGGGTGTCCTTGATCTTGTCCAGCCAGGTCTCGATCGCTGGGTCATCAAGATCGGCTTCATCGACCACGGTCCAGCGACGGAAGGTCTCGTAGCTACCGGTGTGGCGATTGATTTCCACACGCAGATCGACTTCGTCTTCAAAACGTTTTTTGGTTGCAGTGGCCAGGGCCACTTCCAGCGCTTCGAAAATGACGCCGGGCGGTACACCTTTTTCGTTGGATACCGATTCAACAACCAGCAGTACTTCTTTGCTCATCGTACGCCTCGCCTTGCGCAAGCCATTGGGCCCGGATAGTCCGCCGGGCCCGGCACGTCTCAGTCAAAACTGGGAATAATATTGGCCTTGTCGATCGAGTCGATCGGCAGAAGGAATTCCTGGTTGTCCACCTGGACCACCACGTCCTGCTCCTCCACACCGCGGAGAAGGCCCTGGAAGTTACGACGACCCTCGAAGGGTGAGCGCAGCTTGATCTTCACTTGTTCGCCGGCATGCGAGGCAAACTGTTCCAGAGTGAACAGTGGGCGATCCATGCCTGGAGAAGACACCTCGAGGGTGTACTCACTGCTGATTGGATCTTCCACATCCAGAATGGCACTGGCCTGACGGCTGACCGCTTCGCAGTCGTCCACCAGAATGCCGCCCTCCTTGTCGATGTAGATGCGCAGTACCGAATGCTTACCCTGGGAAACGAACTCGATCCCCCAGCACTGATAGCCCAGACCCTCGACAACCGGGGCCAACAAGGCCTGCAACTGTTCTAGCTTGCTCGACACCTGAACCCCCTCGTGCATGCTGTGCAAATAAAAAATGGGCAAAGCGCCCATCCCTGAAAGCGCCGTTGGACAACGACGCCGAAAACTGTTCGGTTAGCAAAAAGCCCCTGAAAAGGGGCTCCGCTGAAGCTGGTTGCGGGGGCTGGATTTGAACCAACGACCTTCGGGTTATGAGCCCGACGAGCTACCAAGCTGCTCCACCCCGCGACAAAGCTGGGGCAAAAGTATAAGACTGAACCCTGTCGAGGGTCAAATCCGAACCTTCACCTGCAAGAAAGCCCGCTAAAGCGGGCTCTCAAGCTTTAATTGGTACCGAGAAGGGGACTCGAACCCCTACACCCTATGGGCACAACCACCTCAAGGTTGCGTGTCTACCAATTCCACCACCTCGGCAATATTACTACTTGAAACCCGTTACTTCTGCTCTTGTGCCGGAGGAGGTACATCACCAGTGTTATTGGTGGTTTCGCTCTTCTGCTGCTGGAGCACCGGTACATCATCATTAACTGCCGGTTTCTGCGGCTCTTTCACTTCTAGCACTGCTGGATCTGGAAGACCTGCTTGGCTAAGCTGGTGAGTTTGTTGCTTCGCGAAGTATCCTAACCCAAGTGCTGTCAAAAAGAAAGTGGCAGCGAGTATAGCAGTTAATTTACTCAGGAACGTTGCAGAGCCTTGGCTCCCGAACACGGTATTAGAAGCACCCGCGCCGAAAGATGCACCTGCTTCAGCACCTTTACCCTGTTGCAACAGAACCAGCACTACAAGCGACAGCGCTGCCAACAGATGAAAAACAACGATGACTGTTTCCAGCATTTGTTCAGTTTCCTGCGGCGCGACAAATTGCACCGAATTCGTCTGCGTTCAGGGAAGCCCCACCAATGAGCCCCCCATCGATATCCGGCATGCCGAACAGTTCGGCCGCATTGGCCGCCTTCACGCTGCCGCCGTAGAGCAACTGCACCTTCGCAGCCACTTCAGCATCTTCTGCCGCCAGCTGGCCACGGATGGCGGCGTGCACATCCTGGGCCTGCTGTGGCGTGGCCGTAAGGCCGGTGCCGATGGCCCATACAGGCTCATAAGCAATTACTGCATTGGCAAAAGCCTTAACACCGAATGCTTCGATGATACTGCTTAGTTGACGCCCGACAACTTCGAGCGTTTTGCCAGCCTCGCGCTCTTCAAGGGTTTCCCCTATGCAAAGCACTGGCTTCAAACCTTTGGCTTGGGCCGCTGCAAACTTGCGATTGAGCACTTCGTTGGTTTCGCCAATGATCTGGCGACGCTCCGAATGGCCAATCAACACCAACTTGCAACCTGCTTCAACCAGCTGCTCGGGAGCAACTTCCCCGGTCAGCGCACCCTGTTCGGGTTGTACAGCAGAATTCTGTGCGCCGACAGTAATTTCTTTACCTGCCAGGCCATCAACCACTTGATTGATGAACAGGGCCGGTGGAAACACTGCGACTTCCACTCCGCTCGGCAAGGCGAGATTACTCAAGCCTTCGGTCAGCTCAGCGACGCTAGCGCGGGTACCGTGCATCTTCCAGTTACCAGCTACCATAGGGCGACGCATGCTTTACCTCGTCGGTCAAAGTGGGCGCAGATCTTACCCAACCAGATCTGCGCTGGCAAGCGCCTTCAGACACAAACTTCGCCAACCAGCTTGGCCAGTGCTTCCGCATGGCCGCGCACCTGGGTTTCGTCCTCGCCCTCGACCATCACCCGCACCAGCGGCTCGGTACCGGACTTGCGCAACAGCACACGGCCACGACCAGCCAGTGCTTCGGTGACCTTGGCACTGGCCTCCTTGACTGCCGGGTGCTCCAGCGGGTCGACCTTGCTGGCGCCGAAGCGGACATTGATCAGCACCTGCGGGCACTTGCGCAGGGCCTGGCGGGCCTGGGCCAGGGTTTCACCACGGCGCTTGAGCGCCATCAGCACCTGCAGCGCGGCGATGATGGCGTCCCCGGTAGTGGTGTGGTTGCAGCACACGACGTGACCGGAGTTTTCACCACCGACCAGCCACTCACGCTCCAGCAGCTCAGCCATGACGTAGCGGTCACCGACCTTGGCCCGCACGAACGGAATATCCAGGTCTTTCAGCGCCAGCTCCAGGCCCAGGTTGCTCATCAGCGTGCCTACCACCCCGCCCTGCAGCTTGTCACGCTCCTGCAGATCACGCGCAATGATGAACAGCAGCTCGTCACCGTCGACGATGGCGCCGGTGTGATCGACCATCAACACGCGGTCGCCGTCGCCGTCAAAGGCAATACCGAGGTCGGCATGCCCCACCAGCACCGCAGCCTGCAGCGATTCGATATGGGTCGAGCCACAACCTTCGTTGATATTCAGGCCGTCAGGCTGGGCGTGCAGCACAGTGACATCTGCCCCCAGCTCGCGGAAGACGCTTGGGGCAACCTTGTAGGTGGCACCATGGGCGCAATCGACAACCAGCTTGAGGCCTTCGAAGCTGGTGCTGCTCGGTACGCTGCTCTTGCAGAACTCGATGTAGCGGCCAGCCGCATCGTTGATGCGCGAAACCTTGCCCAGCTTGCTCGACTCGACAACGGTCATCGGTTGGTCGAGGAGCTCCTCGATCATCAGCTCGACCTCATCCGGCAACTTGGTGCCCTGGCCCGAGAAGAATTTGATGCCGTTGTCATCGTGCGGGTTGTGCGAGGCACTGATGACAATACCCGCTTCGGCATGGAAGGTACGCGTCAGGTAGGCGATGGCCGGGGTCGGCATCGGCCCTAGCAGCAACACATCGGCACCCGCCGCCGACAGGCCGGCTTCGAGCGCGGACTCGAACATGTATCCGGAAATACGCGTGTCCTTGCCCACCAGCACCCGACAGTGGCCAAGTTTGCGGAAGGCCATGCCGGCCGCCCAGCCAAGCTTCAGCATGAAGTCCGGTGTGATCGGGTATTCGCCGACGCGGCCACGAATGCCGTCGGTACCAAAGTATTTTCTGCTCATAGGGACTCCAATGTTCTTATTCGGCGTTTTGCACTGCAGCGATCATGCGCACTACATCGACAGTTTCAGCTACGTCATGGACACGCAGGATGCTCGCGCCCTTGGTCATGGCCAATGCTGCCAGCGCCAGGCTGCCGTACAAGCGCTCACCGACCGGACGTTCCAGCGTCAGGCCGATCATGCTTTTTCGTGATACACCCACCAGCAACGGGCGCCCTAGGCGATAGAGTGCTTCCATGTGCTTGAACAGGCTCAGGTTATGCGCCAGCGTCTTGGCGAAACCGAAGCCCGGATCGAGGATGATGCGCTCTGCCGGGATGCCGGCCGATGCACAAGCGGCCATACGCTGCTCAAGATAGCGCGCAACGTCGGCCGTCACATCGTCGTAATGCGGATTGTCCTGCATGTTGCCTGGCTCGCCACGCATGTGCATCAGGCACACCGGCAGGCCGGTATCAGCAGCGGCATCCAGGGCGCCATCCCGCTCCAGGCCACGCACGTCGTTGATCAGCCCGGCACCAAGGCGCGCAGACTCTCGCATGACGGCTGGCGTGGAGGTATCAACCGAGATGACCACATCGAGGCGACTGTTGATCGCCTCGACCATCGGCGCCACACGCTCGAGCTCTTCGGTTACCGATACCGCACGTGCACCCGGGCGGGTGGACTCGCCACCGATGTCGATCAACGTGGCGCCAGCAGCCGCCATCGCCTCGGCATGCCGCAAGGCCTCGTCGCGCTGATTGAAGCGCCCGCCATCGGAGAAGGAGTCGGGGGTGATATTGAGAATACCCATGACATGGGTACGTGACAAATCAAGAACCCGGCTGCCGCAAGGCAACCGGGTCGGGTACTGCGCTGAGCTCATAGATGCCCTTAGTGTTGAGCTGCCGGGCCGCCGATTGGCGATTCCGGACGATCATTCTGGGCAGCAGGCGTGCCCGAATCCTTGTCATCGTCCCAATCGCGCGGTTCGCGCGGTGTACGCCCAGCCATGATGTCGTCGATCTGATCGGCATCAATGGTCTCATACTTCATCAACGCTTCGGTCATCGCTTCAAGCTTGTCGCGGTTATCAATCAGCAGTTGCTTGGCCGTGGCGTAGCACTGGTCGATGATGCTGCGCACCTCGGAGTCGATCAGCTTGGCAGTCTCGCCGGACACACTGGCGTGCTGGCTGCCGGCACTGCGACCGAGGAACACCTCACCCTCTTCCTCTGCGTACATCAACGGGCCGAGCTTCTCGGACAGGCCCCATTTGGTGACCATGTTACGAGCGATCTGGCTGGCACGCATGATGTCGTTGGACGCGCCGGTCGTCACCCCATCAAAGCCCAGGGTCATCTCTTCGGCAATACGGCCACCGTACAACGAGCAGATCTGACTGATCAGTGCACGCTTCGACAGGCTGTAGCGGTCTTCTTCCGGGAGGAACATGGTCACACCCAGGGCGCGACCACGTGGAATGATCGAAACCTTGTAGACCGGGTCGTGCTCAGGCACCAGACGGCCAACAATGGCGTGACCGGCCTCGTGATAAGCGGTGTTGCGCTTTTCTTTCTCGGACATGACCATGGTCTTGCGCTCGGCACCCATCATGATCTTGTCCTTGGCCAGCTCGAATTCTTTCATTTCGACCAGGCGCTTGTTGGAGCGTGCGGCAAACAGCGAAGCCTCGTTGACCAGGTTGGCCAGGTCGGCACCGGAGAAACCGGGTGTGCCACGGGCGATAACGGCTGGGTTGACGTTTTCGCCAACCGGCACCTTGCGCATGTGCACCTTGAGAATCTGCTCGCGACCGCGGATGTCCGGTAGGCCGACCACCACCTGACGGTCGAAACGGCCGGGACGCAACAGTGCCGGGTCGAGTACGTCCGGGCGGTTGGTTGCGGCGATGACGATGATGCCATCGTTCATCTCGAAGCCATCCATCTCCACCAGCAGCTGGTTGAGGGTTTGCTCACGCTCGTCATGACCACCGCCCATGCCGGCGCCACGATGGCGACCGACGGCGTCGATCTCGTCAATGAAGATGATGCACGGGGCGTGTTTCTTGGCCTGCTCGAACATGTCGCGCACACGGCTGGCGCCGACACCGACGAACATTTCCACGAAGTCCGAACCGGAAATGGTGAAGAACGGCACTTTCGCCTCGCCCGCAATGGCCTTGGCCAGCAGGGTCTTACCGGTACCTGGCGGGCCGACCATCAGCACGCCACGCGGGATACGACCACCCAGGCGCTGGAACTTGCCCGGATCGCGCAGGAATTCGACCAGTTCGCCGACCTCTTCCTTGGCCTCGTCGCAACCCGCAACGTCGGCCAGCGTGGTCTTGACCTGGTCTTCGGACAGCAGGCGCGCCTTGCTCTTGCCGAAGCTCATCGGCCCACCCTTGCCGCCTGCACCGCCTTGCATCTGGCGCATGAAGAACATGAACACGGCAATGATCACCAAGATCGGGAAGCTCGCTACCAACAGCTGCGTCCAGATGCTCTGCTGCTCAGGCTGCTTGCCTTCGACAACCACGTGATTGTCGACCAGGTCGCCGATCAGGCCGTTGTCGGTGATGGCCGGGCGCACGGTCTTGAAGCTGTCGCCGTCAGCGCGCTTGCCGGTAATGATATAGCCGTCGACGGTCACACGCTCGACCTTGCCATCCTTGACCTGCTGGATGAAGTCGGAATAGTTGAGGGTCTGCGGCTCGTTAGGGCTGGAGAAGTTGTTCATCACTGTCACCAGGACAGCTGCGATGATCAACCACAGGATCAGATTCTTTGCCATGTCGTTCAATTCGCTACCCTCTGAGGCCGGCGCACGACGCAGCCGTGCCTCGCATGATATTCATCGCCCTAACTTACTACATTACCTACGCAGCCGCAGGCACCGTCTGTAACCCTTTGTGAAAGCTAGACTACACGAAGTTCGGACGATCCTGACGCCGCGGCCGATTGGAAATAACTATCGGCCGACGCGCTTCACACCTTTCAAACGCCTTTGAAACCTTTGCCCAAGAGATACTGCTCGCGCGAGCGATCCCGCGAAGAGGATGGCTTGCGCATCTGCACCTTGTCGAACTTGGTGCGCACGTCCTTCAGGTACATGTCGAAGCCTTCGCCCTGGAAAATCTTGATCAGGAAATCACCGCCGGGCTTCAGCACGCGGGTTGCCAGGTCCAGGGCCAGCTCGCAGAGGAACATGGCGCGCGGCATGTCCACTTCGGGCGTACCACTCATATTGGGGGCCATGTCGGAAATCACAAGGTCTACATGCGAATCACCTACTGCCTGCAGGATCTGCTGGAGCACAGCATCATCGGTGAAGTCGCCCTGGATGAAGGTAACGTCGGGGATCGAGTCCATTTCCAGGATGTCGGAAGCGATCAGGCGGCCCTGGCCACCAATCAGACGACTGGTCACCTGAGACCAGCCCCCCGGGGCCGCACCAAGATCGATCACACTCATGCCGGGACGGATCAGGCGGTCTTTTTCCTGGATCTCCAGCAGTTTGTAGCTCGCACGCGAGCGATAGCCATCCTTTTGTGCCTGTTTCACAAAAGGATCGTTGAAATGCTCTCGCAGCCAGTTTGCGCTGCTTTTGGAACGTTGTACCACGGGGCACCTCGATGATATGCGTCGTGATTGACTGGGCGGAGCCGGTGGCCCTCGGGTAAAATGCCGGTCAATTTTACAGAATCAGACGGAAAGGGTCAGATTATGCCGCTCAATAACGAGCAGAAGAAGCAATACAAGTCCATTGGTCATGACCTGAAGCCGGTCCTGATCGTTGCTGGCAACGGTTTGAATGAAGGCGTCATCGCCGAACTGGAGCGCGCACTGGTCGACCATGAGCTGATCAAGGTCGAAATCCGTTCGGAAGATCGCGAAGAACGTGCCGAGACCATTGCCGAACTGTGCAAGGCCGGCCGCGCCGAGCTGGTGCAGACCATCGGCAAGAAAGCCCTGATCTACCGCAAGAACCCACAGCCGAACAAGCAGCTGTCCAACATCCACCGTTACAAATAACGGTGGCTCCGGTCAGTGGCGCGCTGAGCGCGCCCTGACCGGCACCGGCTGGGCCACCAGCACGATGCCGGAAAAACCCAGCACCAGGAAGCAGAACATCTGCCAGCGCTCGCCCACGGAAATACCGTAGCGCAAGGTGTAATAGCCCACACAGGCACCGAAGCCGAGCAACAGCATCTGGCCACGGAATTGCCGCCACCACGCCGCCAGGCCGTCTACCCTCGCCAGCACTGCCAACTGGGTCAACAAACCAAGCAACGCCACGCCGATCAACCAGCGGTCGATCTGCCCGGCAATATCCTGCACCAGCAGCGGCGCCAGGCCACTGACCTTGAGCGCGGGAACCAGACCCACGTGAAACACCCACAGGCCACCAACCCAGAAAACCTGGGCCAGTTGCCAGAGGATCCCCTCGAGGGATGGCGCCCGCAGGCGCCGGTCAGATGTGCTTGACTTCGACAATCTCGTACTCGACCGTGCCGCTAGGCGTCTTGACGACGACAGTATCACCTTCTTCCTTGCCGATGATGGCACGGGCAATCGGCGCACCGCTCGAGAGCTTGCCCTGTTTCACGTCGGCTTCATCCTCACCGACGATCTGGTACGTCACCTCTTCATCGGTTTCGGTGTTGGCCAGTACCACTGTGGTACCGAAAATCACCTTGCCAGTGTGAGGAATAGTGGTCACGTCGATCACGACCGAGTTCTGCAGACGGCCTTCGATATCGCGGATACGCGCCTCGACCATGCCCTGCTCCTCGCGGGCAGCATGGTATTCGGCGTTCTCCTTGAGGTCACCCAGCTCACGCGCTTCACCGATGGCCTGGCTCAGGCGCGGGCGCTCGGTCTTGCTCAGAAACAGGTGCTCCTCTTCCAGGGCGCGCGCGCCCTGGACGGTCATCGGGTACTTGGTAATGCTCATGCTTTGAGTCCTGCATGCAGATCTTGCAAGCGACGAACGGTCTTTTCCGGACCAAATTTCAGCGCTTCGCAGATGGCTTCACCAGCCGCAATGGTAGTGGTGCAGTAAATCTTGTGCTGCAGCGCATTGCGACGAATCGAGTAGGAATCGGCGATCGACTGGCGGCCTTCGGTGGTGTTGATGATCAACGACACTTCGTCGTTCTTGATCATGTCGACCACGTGCGGGCGACCTTCGGTCACTTTGTTCACACGGCGCACTTTCAGGCCAGCCGCTTCGATAACCTTGGCGGTGCCGGCAGTAGCAACCACTTCGAAGCCCAGAGCGATCAGGTCACGGGCAACGCCAGCCACTTGCGGCTTGTCGTCGTCACGCACACTGATGAACGCGGTACCGCCAGTCGGCAGCACTTCGCTTGCACCCATCTGGGCCTTGGCGAAGGCTTCACCGAAGCTGTCACCGACGCCCATGACTTCACCGGTCGATTTCATCTCAGGGCCGAGGATCGGGTCAACCCCCGGGAACTTCGCGAACGGGAAGACGGCTTCCTTGACGCTGTAGAAGTTCGGGATGATTTCCTGGGTGAAGCCCAGCTCTTTCAAGGTTTTGCCAGCCATGACGCGGGCCGCGATCATGGCCAGGGACGTGCCGATGCACTTGGACACGAACGGCACGGTACGCGAAGCACGCGGGTTGACTTCAATCACGTAGATCTTGTCACCCTGCAGCGCCAGCTGCACGTTCATCAGACCGACCACGCCCAGCTCCAGGGCCATTTTCTTGACCTGTACGCGGACTTCGTCCTGCACTTCCTTGCTCAGCGAGTAAGGTGGCAGCGAGCATGCAGAGTCACCGGAGTGAACGCCGGCCTGCTCGATGTGCTGCATGATGGCGCCGATCACCACGTCGGTGCCGTCACATACCGCATCCACGTCCATCTCGATGGCGCAGTTGAGGAAGTGGTCGAGCAGTACCGGGCTGTCGTTCGACACTTGCACCGCTTCACGCAGGTAGCGCTTGAGCTCGTCCAGCTCGTAGACGATCTCCATGGCACGACCACCCAGTACGTAGGACGGGCGCACCACCAGCGGGTAACCGATGCCGCCCGCAGCGCGGATGGCTTCTTCTTCGCTGCGTACGGTGGCGTTTGGCGGCTGCAGCAGGCTCAGGCGCTGAACCATCTGCTGGAAGCGCTCGCGGTCTTCGGCACGGTCGATGGCGTCCGGGCTGGTACCGATGATCGGTACGCCGGCCTCTTCCAGGGCCCGAGCCAGTTTCAGCGGAGTCTGGCCGCCGTAGTGAACGATGACGCCTTTCGGCTTCTCGACGCGGCACACTTCCAGTACGTCTTCCAGGGTCAGCGGCTCGAAGTACAGGCGGTCGGAGGTGTCGTAGTCGGTGGAGACGGTTTCCGGGTTGCAGTTGACCATGATGGTCTCGTAGCCGTCTTCACGCAACGCCAGTGCAGCGTGTACGCAGCAGTAGTCGAACTCGATACCTTGGCCGATACGGTTCGGGCCACCACCCAGGATCATGATCTTGTCGCGGGTCGACGGGTTGGCCTCGCACTCTTCCTCGTAGGTGGAGTACAGGTAGGCGGTGTCGGTGGCGAACTCGGCGGCGCAGGTGTCGACGCGCTTGTACACCGGGAACACTTCCAGCTTGTGGCGGTGACGGCGCAGGTTCTTGTCGGTGATGCCGAGCAGCTTGGCCAGACGCTGGTCCGAGAAGCCCTTGCGCTTGAGGCGCAGCATGTAGTCCTTGTCGATCGACGACAGGGCCAGGGTCTTGACCTTCTCTTCTTCCTTGATCAGGTCTTCCATCTGCACCAGGAACCACAGGTCGATGCCGGTCAGCTGGAAGATTTCCTCGATGGTCATGCCCGAACGCATGGCATCGGCAACGTACCAGATACGCTCGGCACCCGGCACGGTCAGTTCGCGCTTGAGGATGCTGGCGGCTTCCGGGCTGGCCAGGTCGACTTTCGGGTCGAGGCCGCAAGCACCTACTTCCAGGCCACGCAGGGCTTTCTGCAGGGATTCCTGGAAGGTTCGGCCGATGGCCATGACTTCACCCACGGACTTCATCTGGGTGGTCAGGCGGGCGTCGGCTTTCGGGAATTTCTCGAAGGCGAAGCGTGGCAGCTTGGTGACGACGTAGTCGATCGACGGCTCGAAGGACGCCGGGGTACGACCGCCAGTGATGTCGTTCTGCAGTTCGTCGAGGGTGTAACCAATGGCCAGCTTGGCAGCGATCTTGGCGATCGGGAAGCCGGTAGCCTTGGACGCGAGCGCCGAGGAACGCGAAACACGCGGGTTCATCTCGATCACGACCATACGGCCGGTGTTCGGGCAGATACCGAATTGCACGTTGGAACCACCGGTTTCAACGCCGATTTCACGCAGCACCGCCAGCGAGGCGTTGCGCATGATCTGGTATTCCTTGTCGGTCAGGGTCTGCGCCGGAGCAACGGTGATCGAGTCACCGGTGTGCACGCCCATCGGGTCGAAGTTCTCGATCGAGCAGACGATGATGCAGTTGTCCTTTTTGTCACGGACCACTTCCATCTCGTACTCTTTCCAGCCGATCAGCGATTCGTCGATCAGCAGTTCCTTGGTTGGCGACAGGTCCAGACCACGGGTGCAGATTTCTTCGAATTCTTCACGGTTGTAGGCAATACCGCCACCCGTGCCGCCCATGGTGAACGATGGGCGAATGATGCATGGGAAGCCGAGCTTCTCGAGGACCGCGTTGGCCTCTTCCATGCTGTGGGCGATACCGGAACGCGGGCACTCGAGGCCGATGTCCTTCATGGCCTTGTCGAAGCGCGAACGGTCTTCGGCCTTGTCGATGGTATCGGCGTTGGCGCCGATCATCTCTACGCCGAACTTTTCCAGTACGCCGTGGCGCTCCAGGTCCAGGGCGCAGTTCAGTGCAGTCTGGCCACCCATGGTCGGCAGGACGGCGTCCGGGCGCTCTTTCTCGATGATCTTGGCCACCGACTGCCACTTGATCGGCTCGATGTAGGTGGCGTCGGCCATGGCCGGGTCGGTCATGATGGTGGCTGGGTTGGAGTTCACCAGGATGACGCGGAAACCTTCCTCGCGCAGGGCTTTACAGGCCTGGGCGCCGGAGTAGTCGAATTCGCAGGCCTGGCCGATCACGATCGGGCCAGCGCCGAGAATCAGGATGCTTTTGATGTCTGTACGTTTTGGCATGGTGGTCACTCAAATCCGGAGTCAGTCGGCAAGCCGCTTTGAACAATCTGGGTCAGGCGCTACCGGGCGCGGCATGTGCCGGCCCGGGGCCTTGAAGCAGGATGCTCAGCGGCGCTTGGCCATGGCATCGGTGAAACGATCGAACAGTGGCGCGACGTCGGTCGGCCCAGGGCTCGCTTCAGGGTGGCCCTGGAAGCTGAACGCGCTCTTGTCGGTACGCTCGATACCCTGCAGGGTGCCGTCGAACAGCGACTTGTGGATGGCGCGGACATTGCCCGGCAGGGTGGCCTCGTCAACGGCAAAGCCGTGGTTCTGGCTGGTGATCATGACCACACCGGTATCCAGGTCCTGGACCGGGTGGTTGGCACCGTGGTGGCCGTGGCCCATTTTCACGGTCTTGGCGCCAGAAGCCAGGGCCAGCAACTGGTGGCCGAGGCAGATACCGAATACCGGGATCTCGGTTTCAAGGATTTCCTTGATCGCCTGGATCGCGTAGTCGCACGGCTCAGGGTCACCAGGGCCGTTGGACAGGAACACGCCGTCCGGGTTGAGTGCCAGCACTTCACTGGCCGGGGTCTGGGCTGGCACCACGGTCACGCGGCAGCCACGGGCAACCAGCATGCGCAGAATATTCAGCTTGACGCCGTAGTCGAAGGCAACCACGTGGTACGGCAGGTCGGCAGCGTCGATAGTCGGGTGGCTGTCGGTTTTCAACTCCCACACGCTGGAGCGCCACTCGTAGCGCTCCTTGGTGGAGACCACCTTGGCCAGGTCCATGCCCTTCAGGCCCGGGAAGCCGCGTGCTGCGGCGATGGCGGCTTCTTCGCTGATATTGTCACCGGCAAGGATGCAACCGTTCTGGGCACCCTTTTCACGCAGGATACGGGTCAGGCGGCGGGTGTCGATACCAGCGATGGCAACGACATTGTTAGCCTTGAGGTACTCAGGCAGCGACTGGGTGTTACGCCAGTTGCTGGCCAGCAGCGGCAGGTCACGGATGACCAGGCCAGCGGACCAGACACGGTTCGACTCGGCATCTTCCGGGGTAGTACCGGTATTGCCGATGTGCGGGTAGGTCAGGGTAACGATTTGCTGCGCGTAGGAAGGGTCTGTAAGGATTTCCTGGTAGCCGGTCATAGCGGTGTTGAATACCACCTCACCAACGGTCTGACCGTCGGCACCGATGGCTTCACCGCGGAAAATACTGCCGTCGGCAAGGGCGAGTATGGCTGGCTTTGTCAAGAAGACCTCCCGTAAATCAAGCATGAAAGGGCGATCGCAGGTTGCAAAAAAGCGGAGTGACGTATGGACACGTCACCCCGCTTTCATGTGCTGAATTCAATTCGCTGCGCGCTTTTAGTGGACACACTAAAGCTGTAGCTTACAGAAAAGTGCGTTTTGGGTCTACCGCGGATGTGCCTCTAAAACACATGAATGCGACAGGCTGACATCTATGCAGGCTTCTTCGCGGGTAAACCCGCCCCCACAGGGACCGCACAGCGCCTGAGCCATGCACAAATCCTGTAGGAGCGGGTTCACCCGCGAAGAAGCCTGCGCCGATCAAACAGATCAGCGCAGTTCCAGCACATCCTGCATGTCATACAGCCCAGGCTCGCGGCCATCCAGCCACAGCGCTGCACGCACAGCCCCCTTGGCGAAGGTCATGCGGCTGGAGGCCTTATGGGTAATCTCAAGGCGCTCGCCTTCTGCTGCGAACAGAACGGTGTGATCACCCACCACATCGCCGGCGCGCACAGTGGCGAAGCCAATAGTCTTGCGATCACGCGCGCCGGTCTGCCCTTCGCGGCCATACACGGCCACTTCCTGCAGATCTCGGCCCAGCGCATTGGCAACCACTTCACCCATACGCAGCGCAGTACCCGATGGAGCATCGACCTTGTGCCGGTGGTGCGCCTCAATGATCTCGATATCGACATCATCACCCAAGACCCGGGCAGCCAGATCAAGCAGCTTGAGGCTGAGGTTTACACCCACACTGAAGTTGGCGGCGAACACAATTGGAATGTCCTTGCCAGCCTCAGCCAGCAGCTGCTTCTCTTCAACCGTAAAACCGGTGGTGCCGATAATCATCGCCTTACCGTGCTTGCGGCAGAATGCGAGGTTTTTCAGGGTCACTGAAGGGTGAGTGAAGTCGATCAGCACGTCGAATTCGTCGGCGACCTTGGCCAGATCATCGGACAACAACACACCAATCCGACCAAGAGCCGCCAGCTCACCGGCGTCAGCCCCAACGAGCGAGCTGTCTGGGCGGTCGATCGCCGCCGTCAGCCCCGCACCCGGCGTTTGTTGCACGGCTTCGATAAGGGTCTTGCCCATCCGCCCCGCCGCGCCCATCACTGCAATACGTCGCATAACCTGTTCCTTGTCAGAGATCGCCGAAGAAGCGCTTCACGCCATCAAACCAGCCACTGGCCTTCGGCGAGTGCGAGCTGTCCCCATCCAGCGAGTCACGCAGCTCTTCGAGCAGCTCGCGCTGACGGCGGCTGAGGTTCACCGGGGTTTCCACCGCCACACGGCACAGCAGGTCACCCGCACCACCGCCACGCACCGGCGCCACGCCCTTGCCACGCAAGCGGAACTGCTTGCCGGTCTGGGTGCCTTCCGGAATTTTCAGCTTCACGCGACCGTCGAGGGTCGGCACTTCCAGCTCGCCACCGAGGGCGGCATCGGTGTAGCTGATCGGCACTTCGCAATACAGGTGCTTGCCATCACGCTGGAAGATCTCGTGCTCGCGCACGCTGATCACAACGTACAAATCACCAGTCGGACCACCATGGGTGCCCGCCTCGCCCTCACCGGAAAGGCGGATACGATCACCGGTATCAACACCTGCCGGCACCTTGACCGACAGCGTCTTGTATTCCTCGACACGGCCTTCGCCGTGGCAAGAAGAGCATGGGTCGGTGATGATCTTGCCTTGGCCATGGCAACGCGGGCAGGTCTGCTGCACCGAGAAGAAGCCCTGCTGCATGCGCACCTGGCCGATGCCACCGCAAGTCGGGCAGGTCGACGGGGTCGAGCCCTTCTTGGCGCCAGAGCCGTCGCAAGGCTGGCAGTTGACCAAGGTAGGCACACGGATACTGACCGTGGTGCCGCGCACCGCTTCTTCCAGGTTTAGCTCCAGGGTGTAACGCAGGTCACTGCCACGCTGGGCACCACCCCGTCCGCCACCGCGGCCGCCCCCAAAGAAGTCACTGAACACATCGCCGAAGATGTCAGAGAAGTTGGCACCACCGAAGCCGGCACCACCGCCACCCATGCTTGGGTCGACGCCGGCATGGCCGTACTGGTCGAAGGCCGCACGCTTGCTCGCATCCGACAGCACTTCGTAGGCCTCGTTGGCCTCTTTGAACTTGTCTTCCGATTCTTTATCGCCCGGGTTGCGGTCCGGGTGGTACTTCATCGCCAGACGGCGATAAGCCTTCTTGAGGTCACCTTCGCTGGCGCCGCGCTCGACACCCAGGACCTCATAATAATCACGCTTGGACATAGGTCATTTGCACCTTGTTGGGCGTGTGGCATCTGCGCCACGCCATCAGCACCTGCTCGCAGCCCACCAAGGCCGCTGACAGATCCTGTAAAAATTCTCGAATTCCAGATACGCCAACGCGGGAGCAAGCCCCCGCGCGGCGACATCCTACCAGTTCACCGGCAAACACCGCTGAACTGGCCGACAACATGCAACGATTACTTCTTGTCGTCGCCTTTCACTTCTTCGAACTCGGCGTCAACCACGTCATCGTGCTTGGCTTCCGGCTCGGCCTGCTGCGCGCCACCCTGAGGCTGTTCAGCCGACTGCTCGGCGTACATCTTCTGGGCAACCGGCGCAGAGACCTTGGACAGCTCTTCGACCTTGGCGTCGATGGCAGCCTTGTCGTCGCCTTTGACGGCGGCTTCCAGGGCAACAACGGCAGCCTCGATGGCGGTTTTCTCTTCGGCGGTAACCTTGTCACCTGCGTCAGCGACCATCTTGCGGGTCGAGTGCACCAGTGCATCACCCTGGTTACGGGCAGCGGCCAGCTCTTCGAACTTGCGGTCTTCCTCGGCATTGGCCTCGGCGTCACGCACCATGCGCTCGATTTCTTCGTCGGACAGGCCGGAGTTGGCCTTGATCACGATCGACTGAGTCTTGCCGGTAGCCTTGTCTTTGGCACCCACGTGCAGGATACCGTTGGCGTCGATGTCGAAGGTTACTTCGATCTGCGGAACGCCACGCGGTGCTGGCGGGATGTCAGCCAGGTCGAACTTGCCCAGCGACTTGTTCTGCGCAGCCTGCTTACGCTCACCCTGCAGCACGTGGATGGTCACGGCGCCCTGGTTGTCGTCGGCAGTCGAGAACACCTGCGACTTCTTGGTCGGGATGGTGGTGTTCTTCTCGATCAGCGCGGTCATTACGCCGCCCATGGTTTCGATACCCAGGGTCAGCGGGCTGACGTCCAGCAGCAGCACGTCTTTCACATCACCAGCCAGTACGGCACCCTGGATGGCAGCACCCATGGCCACGGCTTCGTCCGGGTTGACGTCCTTGCGCGCTTCCTTGCCGAAGAAGTCGGCGACTTCTTTCTGCACCAGCGGCATACGGGTCTGGCCACCGACCAGGATCACGTCGTCGATCTTGCTGGCATCGATACCGGCATCTTTCAGGGCGATGCGGCAAGGCTCGATGGTGCGCTTGACCAGGTCTTCTACCAGCGACTCAAGCTTGGCGCGGGAGATCTTCACGTTCAGGTGCTTTGGACCGGTGGCGTCTGCAGTGATGTACGGCAGGTTAACGTCGGTCGACTGAGCGGACGACAGCTCGATCTTGGCTTTTTCTGCGGCTTCTTTCAGACGCTGCAGGGCCAGAGGATCGTTCTTCAGGTCCATGCCCGACTCTTTCTTGAACTCGTCGACAAGGTAGTCGATCAGGCGCATGTCGAAGTCTTCACCACCCAGGAAGGTGTCGCCGTTGGTAGCCAGTACTTCGAACTGGTGCTCACCGTCGACTTCGGCGATTTCGATGACCGAAACGTCGAAGGTACCGCCACCCAGGTCATAAACGATGACGGTGTGGTCGCCCTTGGCCTTGTCCATGCCGTAAGCCAGTGCAGCGGCAGTCGGCTCGTTGATGATGCGTTTAACGTCCAGGCCCGCGATGCGACCGGCGTCCTTGGTAGCCTGACGCTGGCTGTCGTTGAAGTAGGCCGGAACGGTGATGACCGCTTCAGTCACTGGCTCGCCGAGGTAGTCTTCGGCGGTTTTCTTCATTTTCTTCAGGACTTCGGCGCTGATCTGCGGCGGAGCCATTTCCTTGCCAGCGGCCTCGACCCAGGCGTCACCGTTGTTCGCCTTGACGATCTTGTACGGCACCAGCTTGATGTCTTTTTGCACGACGTCTTCTTCGAAGCGGCGGCCAATCAGGCGCTTCACTGCGAACAGGGTGTTGTGCGGGTTGGTCACAGCCTGGCGCTTGGCCGACTGGCCAACCAGGATTTCGCCGTCGTTGGCGTAAGCCACGATCGAAGGGGTGGTACGCGCACCTTCGGCGTTTTCGATGACTTTGACGTTACCGTTTTCCAGAATGGAGACGCACGAGTTGGTGGTCCCCAGGTCGATACCGATGATTTTGCCCATGTTAACTCTCCCGAAACTTGAATTTGGTAGCAGCGACTACTTTGGCCAACTGCGGTAATACTTGAAGGCTTGACACCTAGATGGGGATGCCCTGAAGGATTTCAAGCCTTTTCATTGATCGAGGGTTGCGCCGCGCTCGGCGCCTTGCTGACCACCACCATGGCAGGGCGCAGCAGGCGGCCGTTCAGCAGGTAACCCTTCTGGAACACATTCAGTACGCTGTTCGGCTCGACTTCAGCGTTTTCTTGCATGGCCATGGCCTGATGGTGCTCAGGGTTGAACGGCTGGCCGTGCGGGTCGACCGCTTCGAGGTTGTAGCGTTTTAGGGTGTCCTGGAACATTTTCAAGGTCAGCTCGACGCCTTCGCGGATCTGCTTGACGTGTTCGTCGTCAGCACTGGAGTGGGCCAGGGCCAGCTCCAGGCTGTCGATCACCGGCAGCAGATCGCTGGAAAACTTCTCCAGGGCGAACTTGCGGGCCTTGTCGACTTCCTGTTCAGCGCGACGAATGCTGTTCTGTGCTTCTGCTGCGACGCGCAGGGACTGATCCTTGGCGGCGGCCAGCTGCTCCTCGAGTTCCAGAACACGGGCGTCAGCAGTGGTATCTGCACCGGTTTCTTCAACGTTAAGGTCTTTTTCGTTCAGCTGTTCGTCAGCCATGGGATGTCTCCTGCGCAATTTTGTGGACTGCGAGCCAGGCTCGCCTTGGATGTCGGCTATATGGGGCCGGAAAAACCAGCTTCAAGGGGCAAGGCGGTTTCTGGCCAGAAACAGAATCTGCCAAAGGGCATTGGCAGGCCTGAAAAAAGTACTGTATAAATAACCAGACCTGACTTTTCGGGAGCCGCCCCATGCTGGTGCACCTGTCCATTCACAACTACGCCATCGTCGAGCACCTCGACCTCGAAATCGCCCGCGGCATGTCCGTCATCACCGGTGAGACCGGTGCCGGCAAATCGATCATGCTCGACGCTCTCGGCCTGGCCCTGGGCGACCGGGCCGACAGCGGCGTGGTGCGCCCCGGCACCGACAAGGCAGACATCCTCGCCACCTTCGACCTGGTGGACATTCCCGAGGCCCACACCTGGCTGGCCGAGCGCGATCTGGACAACGACGGCCTGTGCATCCTGCGTCGGGTCATCACCGCTGAAGGCCGTAGCCGTGGCTACATCAACGGCACACCCTGCCCGCTTGGCGACCTCAAAGCCCTGGGCGAGCTGCTGATCGACATCCATAGCCAGCACGAGCACCAGTCGCTGCTCAAGACCGACACCCACCGTCGCCTGCTCGACGAGTACGCAGGCGCCGTCGACCTGGCCCGCCAGGTGCAACTTGCAGCCAAACGCTGGAACCAGACCCGCCTGGAGCTGGAACGGCTGTCCAATTCCGGTGACGAGCAGCGTGCCCGGCACCAGTTGCTCAGCTACCAGCTGGAAGAACTGGACAACCTCGGCCTGGGCGAGCATGAGCTGGAACAACTGGAACAGGAACACAAGAACCTGACCAGCGCCGAAGCCCTGTTCGGCATCTGCCGCCAGGTTATCGACCAGTGCAGCGAAAGTGATTCTGGCAACGTGCTCAGCGCCCTCACCGCCAGCCTCAACCGCCTGGGCGCCGCCACCAACTCACCCAAGGCACTGGGCGAAGCGGCCAACCTGATCGCCAGCGCACAGATTCAGGTAGAAGAAGCCGTGGGCGAGCTCAACCGCTTCCTCGACAACTTCGACGTCGACCCAATGCGCCTGCAAGCACTGGAAGAACGCCTCGACACCATTTATACGCTGGCACGCAAACACCGCGTGCACCCCACCGAGCTACCTCACCTGCAGCAACGGCTGATGGAAGAGATCGAAGGCCTGAACGCGAGTGACGAATCAATCGAGCGGCTGGGTGAAGAACTGGCTGCCTTCGCCCAGCACTATAAAGAGAAGGCCCGCGAACTCAGCGGCCTGCGCCAGCAGGCGGCCCAGCAGTTGGCGGGGGCCGTTGAACAGGAAATCCAGCGCCTGGGCATGCCCGGCGGGCGCTTCCGTATCGAACTGACAGCCAACGAGGGCGGCGATCTGTCACCCCATGGCCTGGAGCAGATTGAACTGCTGGTCAGCGCCAACCCCGGGCAACCGCTCAAGGGCCTGGCGAAGGTGGCTTCGGGTGGCGAGCTGTCGCGCATCAGCCTGGCGATCCAGGTGATTACCGCACAGACCTCTCGTATTCCTACCCTGGTGTTCGACGAAGTCGACGTGGGTATCGGCGGCCCTACTGCCGAAATTGTCGGCCAGTTACTGCGTCGCCTGGGCGAGCGCGGGCAAGTACTGACCGTGACCCACCTGCCGCAGGTGGCCGCGCAAGGGCATCACCACCTGTTCGTGCACAAGGTGCGCAACAGCGATACCACCCACACGGCCGTGGCCAGCCTGGGCAAGCGTGAGCGGGTCGAGGAGGTGGCGCGGATGCTGGGCGGAATTGACCTTACCAAGGAATCCTTGGCACATGCGCGCAAGATGGTCGTGAGCGGCAAGGCCTGACCCTTCTTTTCCAGGCCCATTCGCGGGTAAACCCGCTCCCACGGGATCGTACTGAATCTGGAATCTGTGCAGTACTTGTGGGAGCGGGTTTACCCGCGAATAGGCCAGCACCGGCAACACACCTTTCAGCCCTTCCATAAAGCACAAAGGCGACCCGAGGGGTCGCCTTTGCTATTCATAACGAAAAAATCGTTACTTCTTCTTACGCACATACAGGACCAGATTGTGGTCCACCAGCTCGTAGCCATGCTCGGCCACGATTTCGCGCTGGCGCTTCTCGATTTCAGCATCCATGAACTCGATGACTTCACTGGTATCCACGTTCACCATGTGGTCGTGGTGACCGCCATCCGCCAGCTCGAACACCGCGTGGCCGCCGTCGAAGTTATGGCGAACCACCAGACCCGCTGCTTCGAACTGGGTCAGTACGCGATAGACGGTGGCCAGGCCTACGTCCTCGCCAGCCTCCATCAGCGCCTTGTAGACATCCTCGGCACTCATGTGACGCTGCTCGGTAGAGTCGAGCATCTGAAGGATCTTGACTCGAGGCAGGGTCACCTTGAGGCCCGCTTTGCGCAATTCGCTATTTTCAACCATGGTCAGCTTTCTCGCCGATGCTGCTTCGCAGCTTCTCTTAATACGGGTATGATCGGGGTTTACGTTGTCCAGCCAAGATAGTGGAAGTCGCCCACCGATGCAAAACACCAAGCTCTTGCTAAACAGCCTCGCCCTCGCGGGACTGCTCGCACTCGCCGGTTGCTCGTTTCCCGGGGTTTACAAAATCGACATCCAGCAGGGCAATGTCGTCACGCAAGACATGATAGACCAATTGCGCCCGGGAATGACCCGCCGGCAAGTAAGGTTTATCATGGGCAACCCGCTGATCCAGGACACCTTCAACACCAATCGTTGGGATTACCTGTACAGCCTGCAGCCTGGTGGCGGTAAACGCCAGCAAGAACGCATGAGCATTTTCTTCAACGATAGCGACCAACTGGTCAGCCTGTCTGGCGACTTCATGCCGGGCGTCAGCCGCGACCAGGAAATTCTGGGTGGCAGCAGCGACACCACCGTCAGCCCAGGCACCGAACCAGGCCAGACCGGGCAGCCTGCTCCGCAACCAGTGGAAAAACCGGCCAAACCTGGCTCGACCGAAGAGTCCATCCAGCGCGAGATCGACACCATCGAGACCACCCCGGTCCCGACTCCGGCACCGTTGGACACCTCGCCGCAGTAATCGTGATACCGAAAAAAACCGCTCTTGGAGCGGTTTTTTTTGCCTGCGCGAAAAGCATGGTGCACCGGCATTTGTTTATTTATGTACCACAAAAGCTATCTGCCACGAGCCGAGAATGGCTCAACCACCTGTTGCCCCCCACAAGGAGAAAAGCAATGGTAGATAACCACACACAAAAACGAGTAGACACATTCGGAAATGATCACAAGCTCAGCAAACAACGAATGCTCGAAAAACTTCAGCACCTGATCGGTGCTGTCTATACCTACGACGTTCACCTCAGCATCTCAGCGCTCACCGGCCTGCCCAGCGACAGCATCATAGGCCCGGATGTGGTTGGCTCCAAGGCCTACGAACTCTACGTACTCGCAGGCAACGACTACCGCATTACAGGCTTTGAATTCAGTAATTGATGTGCAAGGCGATTTTTTGCCAGCCGCACCCCCTGGCAGCGCAAAAAAGGGATAGAGCTTGAGCTTGGCGCACGACAGGCTCAAGCATTGAGCTGCTTGGCACGCTGGCAGAATGCATCCACCAGAGTATTGGCCGCCTGGTTGAACAGCGGGCCCAACGTGGCACGCACAATCGGCCCGGCATAATCGAAGGACAGGTCCAGGCTGATCTTGCAGGCCTTCTCACCCAACGGCTTGAAAACCCACAGGCCATGCAACTGCGTGAATGGCCCTTCTTCCAGGTTCATTTCGATGGACTGCCCCGGCACCAGCACGTTACGCGTCACGAAGTGCTGGCTCATACCCCCCTTGGCCACTTCAAGCTTGGCACGCATGTGGGTGTCGCTGGTCTCGATCACCGTCGAGGCCGAACACCACGGCAGGAACTGCGGATAGCTGGCCACATCGTTGACCAGATCGTAAAGCGCCTGGGCGGGGTATGGCAGCAGGGCGGAGCGTTGAATATGGGTAGTCATCCAGGCGTCACTTCCAAGGCTGGGTGGCGGCGCTTCGCAGCGTGCCGAAAACAGGTTCTGTGCTTATGACAGGGCTTGTATTGTCCGGTATTCATTCCAGTGGCTCAAGCACACCGAAATCCCATAGCGGACGACGCATCGACTTGCCTATAATGCCGCCCCTATGGCTAAGCAAAAGAAACATCCGACCGGGACCATCGCGCAAAACAAGAAAGCGCGACACGATTACTTCATCGAACACAAGTTCGAGGCCGGGCTGGTCCTGTCCGGTTGGGAAGTAAAAAGCCTGCGAGCCGGCAAGGCGCACCTCGTAGACAGCTACGTGCTGCTCAAGGACGGTGAAGCCTGGCTGTTCGGCAGCCACATCACCCCGCTGACCACGGCCAGCACCCACGTCATTGCCGACCCTATCCGCACGCGCAAGCTGCTGCTGAACAAGCGCGAGCTCGAGCGCCTGGAAGCTGCAGTGGCGCAAAAGGGTTACACCTGCGTGGCTTTGTCGCTGTACTGGAGCAAGCACCTGATCAAGTGCGAAATTGCTCTGGGCAAAGGCAAGAAGGAATTCGACAAGCGCGACACCGTGCGCGAACGCGATTCCAACCGTGAGCTGCAGCGTGCGGTGCGGAACAAGGGCAAGGAAGACTAAGCCTTCTTTAGCCTGTTCTGGCCTCTTCGCGGGCAAGCCCGCCCCTGCACAGGGTCTGCATAAAACCTGTAGGGGCGGGCTCGCCCGCGAAGAGGCCAGCACTGCCGATACAAATCTCAGCGCCCGCTGCGCCGCTCCGCCCGCGCCACCCGCTGCGCTTCTTCATGCGCTTCTTCCAGCACCTCCTGCACATACAAAATGTGCCGGCTGGACACTTCCCGCGCATCCTCTGCCCTGCCTTCTACAATCGCCAGGTACAGCTCCCGGTGTTGACTGATCAGCATGTCCCGGGTTTCGGTGCGTTGCTGATACATGCCGCCAATGTTGGTCACCACGTTGCGTTTGAGCAGGTCGAACAAACCCCGGATGGTGTGCAGCAACACCGCGTTATGGCTGGCCTCGGCAATTGCCAGGTGAAAGCGCGCATCGGCCGCCCCCTCCTCCGCCCGCGTCACTTCATCGACCCTGGCATAGCAGTCCTGCAGCACATCGAACGCCGCTTTCAACCGCGCCCGATCCGGCTCGGTGGCACGCTGGGCCGCATAATAGGCGCAGGACGCCTCCAGGGTATGGCGAAACTCAAGCAGGTCGCGCTGCGCCTCGGCGCTGTGCTCCAGCAACTGCAGCAGCGGGTCACTGAAGGTCGACCCCAGCGATTCGGCGACAAAGTTGCCACCCCCCTGGCGGCTGACCAGCAACCCCTTGGCCACCAGCTTCTGGATCGCCTCACGCAGTGACGGGCGGGACACGCCAAACTGTTCGGCAAGCGCACGCTCGGCCGGCAACCGCTGCCCCGAGGTCAGCGTGCCTTCCAGAATCATCGCTTCCAACCGATCGACAATGTCGTCGGACAGGCGCCGCTGGCGGACCTGATCAAAAACCATCACATGCTCTCCACAAACCCCCGGCAAATTTCAGGGGGCGCCTATTCTCGCCGATCCAGGCCGCACAAACACCCATCAAGCGGCGATTTTGCCAGCGCATCAGGTGCCCGCTCATCGGTACGCGACCAAAGTTTTGCACAGGACAAATTGACACACCCACAACAGCGCTTTTAACCTAGCGACCAGCCATTGTAAATTGGTCTTACCAATTATCCAATGCCAGTGCCTGACCAACAACAATTAGGGGCCACCCCATATGCAAACCTGGCAACAACTCTATAGCCCGCTTGGTAGTCTTGGCCTGTCCGCACTGGCGGCGGTCATCCCCATCGTGTTCTTCTTCCTGGCCTTGGCCGTGTTCCGCCTCAAAGGCCACGTCGCGGGCAGCATCACCCTTGCACTGTCGATCCTGGTGGCGATCTTCGCCTTCCAGATGCCTGTCGACATGGCCTTCGCCGCTGCCGGTTACGGCTTCCTGTACGGCCTCTGGCCAATTGCCTGGATCATCGTTGCCGCGGTGTTCCTGTACAAACTCACGGTCAAGAGCGGCCAGTTCGAAGTGATCCGCAGCTCGGTACTGTCGATTACCGACGACCAGCGCCTGCAGGTACTGCTGATCGGCTTCTGCTTCGGTGCCTTCCTGGAAGGTGCGGCAGGCTTTGGCGCACCGGTGGCAATCACTGCCGCGCTGCTGGTAGGCCTGGGCTTCAACCCGCTGTATGCCGCCGGCCTGTGCCTGATCGCCAACACCGCACCGGTGGCCTTCGGCGCCCTCGGCATCCCGATCATCGTGGCCGGCCAGGTCACCGGCATCGATGCCTTCCACATCGGCGCCATGACCGGCCGCCAGCTGCCACTGCTGTCGCTGTTCGTACCGTTCTGGCTGGTGTTCATGATGGACGGCCTGCGTGGCGTGAAAGAAACCTGGCCTGCCGCCCTGGTCGCCGGCCTGAGCTTTGCCGTTACCCAATACTTCACGTCGAACTTCATCGGCCCGGAACTGCCGGATATCACCTCGGCACTGGCCAGCCTGATCTGCCTGACCCTGTTCCTGAAAGTCTGGCAACCCAAGCGTTCGTTCGGCGAGGCCAAAGGCAGCGTCGGCGCCGCCGTGGTTCAACCCAGCGGCAGCCAGCCAAGCCCATACAGCTTTGGCGAGATCTTCAAGGCCTGGTCGCCATTCCTGATCCTCACCGTGCTGGTCACCATCTGGACCCTGAAGCCGTTCAAGGCGGCCTTCGCCCCAGGCGGCGCGATGTACAACTTCGTGTTCAACTTCGCCATCCCGCACCTGGACCAACTGGTGATCAAGACCGCACCGATCGTTGCCGCGCCAACCGCCATGCCAGCGGTGTTCAAGCTCGACCCGATCTCCGCCACCGGCACCGCGATCTTCCTCTCGGCACTGATTTCCATGGCAGTGCTGAAGATCAACTTCAAAACTGGTCTGACCACTTTCAAAGAAACCTTCTGGGAACTGCGCTGGCCCATCCTGTCGATCGGCATGGTGCTGGCCTTCGCCTTCGTCACCAACTACTCGGGCATGTCTTCGACCATGGCCCTGGTACTGGCCGGCACCGGCGCGGCGTTTCCGTTCTTCTCGCCGTTCCTGGGCTGGCTTGGCGTGTTCCTGACTGGCTCGGACACCTCGTCCAACGCCCTGTTCAGCTCGCTGCAGGCCACCACTGCGCACCAGATCGGGGTCAACGATACCCTGCTGGTAGCGGCCAACACCAGCGGCGGCGTGACCGGCAAGATGATCTCGCCGCAGTCGATCGCCGTGGCCTGCGCCGCCACCGGCCTGGTGGGCAAGGAGTCCGACCTGTTCCGCTTCACCGTCAAGCACAGCCTGTTCTTCGCCACCATCGTCGGCCTGATCACCCTGATCCAGGCCTACTGGCTGACCGGCATGCTCGTTCATCACTAAAGTGAAAGGGGCCGGGCGCCATCAGGCACCCGGCATTCCCCACAAGCAACGCTGCGAGAATCCATGATCATTTCTGCCTCTACCGACTATCGCGCCGCGGCCCAACGCAAGCTGCCCCCCTTCCTGTTCCACTATGCCGACGGCGGCGCGTACGCCGAGCACACCCTGCGCCACAACGTGTCGGACCTGGCCGGCATTGCCCTGCGCCAGCGCGTGCTGAACAACATGTCCGAGCTCAGCCTCGAGACCCGCCTGTTCGACGAAACCCTGAGCATGCCCGTGGCCCTGGCCCCGGTCGGCCTCACCGGCATGTACGCCCGCCGTGGCGAAGTGCAGGCGGCGCGTGCTGCCGCAGCCCACGGCATTCCGTTCACGATGTCTACCGTGTCGGTATGCCCGATCGAAGAAGTGGCACCCGCCATCGACCGGCCAATGTGGTTCCAACTGTACGTGCTCAAGGACCGCGGCTTCATGCGCAACGCCCTGGAGCGGGCCAGGGCTGCCGGGGTCAAGACCCTGGTGTTCACCGTCGACATGCCGGTACCCGGCGCCCGCTACCGCGACGCCCACTCCGGCATGAGCGGCAAGAACGGCCCGCTGCGCCGCGTACTGCAAGCCATGACCCACCCCGAGTGGGCCTGGGATGTAGGCGTGATGGGCCGCCCGCACGACCTGGGCAACATCTCCAAGTACCGTGGCAACCCCACCGGCCTGGCCGACTACATCGGCTGGCTGGGCAACAACTTCGACCCGTCGATCTCCTGGAAAGACCTGGAGTGGATCCGCGAGTACTGGGACGGCCCGATGATCATCAAGGGCATTCTCGATGCCGATGATGCCCGCGATGCGGTCAAGTTCGGCGCCGACGGTATCGTGGTGTCCAACCATGGCGGCCGCCAGCTCGATGGCGTGCTGTCCAGCGCCCGCGCCCTGCCGGCAATTGCCGATGCAGTCAAAGGCGACCTGAAGATTCTTGCCGACTCCGGCATCCGCAGCGGCCTCGACGTGGTGCGCATGATCGCCCTGGGTGCCGACACCGTACTGATCGGCCGCGCCTTCCTCTACGCCCTTGCCGTGCATGGCCAGGCCGGGGTGAAGAACCTGCTGGAGCTGTTCGAGAAGGAAATGCGCGTGGCGATGGTGCTGACCGGCGCCAAGTCGATCAGCGAGATCACCCGCGACTCGCTGGTACGCGAACTGGGCGCCTGACCGCCTGCACGAAACACCGCCTGATTGACCCGGGGCATGTGGCGCACAGACGCCACAGCCCCGCGAGGAGACTGCATGAGCCTGCCCGCCGCGTTCCTGCGTGATGCCGAGCGCCTGATACCCGCCGAACGCCGCTTCGACGACCCCACTTCCACCCTGGCCTTCGGCACCGACGCCAGCTTCTATCGGCTGATCCCCAAGCTGGTGGTGCGCGTCGAGTCCGAGGACGAAGTGGTCGGCCTGATCAAACTGGCCCAGCGCGAGCGTGTCCCTGTCACCTTCCGCGCCGCCGGTACCAGCCTGTCCGGTCAGGCCATCAGCGACTCGGTGCTGATCGTGCTCGGCGATAACTGGAACGGGCGTGAAATCCGCGGCCAAGGGGAGCAGATCCGCCTGCAACCCGGCGTCATCGGCGCCCAGGCCAACGCCTGGCTGGCCCCCTTCGGGCGCAAGATCGGCCCCGACCCGGCCTCGATCAACGCCTGCAAGATCGGCGGCATCGTCGCCAACAACGCCAGCGGCATGTGCTGCGGCACCGCGCAGAACACCTACCACACCCTGGCCGGCCTGCGCCTGGTGCTGGCCGACGGTACCCGCCTCGACAGCGAAGACCCGGCCAGCGTCGCCGCCTTTGAAAGCAGCCACGCCAACCTGCTGGAAGCCCTTGCTCGCCTGGGCCGCGAAACCCGCGCCAACACCGCGCTGGCCGAACGCATCCGGCATAAATACCGGCTGAAGAACACCACCGGCCTGTCGCTGAACGCGCTGGTGGACTACGACCAGCCGCTGGACATCCTGCAACACTTGCTGGTCGGCTCCGAGGGCACCCTGGGCTTTATCAGCGCCGTTACCTACGACACCGTACCCGACCACCCACACAAGGCCAGCGCCCTGCTGGTGTTCCCCACCGTAGAAAGTTGCTGCCGCGCGGTAACCGTGCTCAAGCGCCAGCCGGTGTCCGCCGTGGAACTGCTCGACCGCCGCAGCCTGCGTTCGGTGCAGAACATGCCCGGCATGCCGCTTTGGGTAAAAGGCCTGTCGGACAACGCCTGCGCCCTGCTGATCGAATCGCGCGCCGCCAGCCAGAGCCTGCTGCATGAACAACTGCAGCAGGTCATGGCCTCGATCGCCGACTTCCCGCTGGAACAGCAGGTCGACTTCAGCGAAGACCCGGCCGTGTACAACCAGCTGTGGAAAATCCGCAAGGACACCTTCCCCGCCGTCGGCGCCGTACGCCAGACCGGCACCACAGTGATCATCGAAGACGTGACCTTCCCCGTCGAGCAACTGGCTGAGGGCGTCAACCGCCTGATCCAACTGTTCGACAAACACCGCTACGACGAAGCGATCATTTTCGGCCACGCGCTGGAAGGCAACCTGCACTTCGTCTTCACCCAAGGCTTCAACAGCGCCGAGGAAGTCGCCCGCTACCAGGCGTTCATGGACGACGTGGCGCAACTGGTGGCGGTAGAGTTTGGCGGCTCGCTGAAGGCCGAGCACGGCACCGGGCGCAACATGGCACCGTTCGTAGAGCTGGAATGGGGCCAGGATGCCTACCAGCTGATGTGGAAGCTCAAACGCCTGCTCGACCCCAACGGCATCCTCAACCCCGACGTGGTACTGAGCAACGACCCGGACATCCACCTGAAAAACCTCAAGCCGCTGCCGGCCGCCGACGAAATCGTCGACAAGTGCATCGAGTGCGGCTTCTGCGAACCGGTGTGCCCCTCCAAGGGCCTGACCCTCAGCCCCCGCCAGCGCATCGTCATGTGGCGTGACATCCAGGCCAAGCAACGCGCCGGCATCGATACCCGCGCACTGATGCAGTCTTACCAGTACCAAGGCATCGACACCTGCGCCGCCACCGGGCTGTGCGCCCAGCGTTGCCCGGTCGGCATCAATACCGGCGAGCTGGTGAAGAAACTGCGCAGCCAGGCCGCCGACCACGGCAAGGCTGCCGACTGGCTGGCCGAGCACTTCCACACCGCCCTGGGGGGCGCCCGCCTTACCCTCACGGCCGCCAACACAGCACGCAAGTTGCTTGGTGCCCCGCGCCTGGGCCGCCTGAGCGCCTCACTGAGCAAAGCCAGCAAAGGCCGCCTGCCACAGTGGAGACCGGCCATGCCACAGCCCCTGCGCCCGACCAGCTTCGGCCCGGCCAGCAACGACGCCCGGCCCCGTGTGGTGTACCTGGCTGCCTGTGTGTCACGGGTCATGGGCCCTGCCTATGCGGACCGCGAGCAAAGTTCGCTGCTGGATAAAACCCGCGCCCTGCTGGAAAAGGCCGGCTACCAGGTGGTGTTCCCCGACAACGCCGACAGCCTGTGCTGCGGCCAGCCGTTCGCCTCCAAGGGCTACCCCGAGCAGGCCGAACACAAGCGCCAGGAACTGATTGCCGCGCTGCTGCACGCCAGCCGCGGCGGCCTTGACCCGATCTACTGCGACACCAGCCCCTGCACCCTGCGCCTGGTGCAAGACCTGGGCGACACCCGGCTCGACCTGTACGACCCGGTGCGCTTCATCCGCACCCACCTGCTCGACCGCCTGGAGTTCACGCCCCAGGACGAACCCGTAGCCGTGCACGTCACCTGCAGCACCCAGCACCTGGGTGAAAGCCAGGCCCTGATCGACCTGGCACGGCGCTGCAGCAAACAGGTGGTGATCCCCGAAGGCATTCATTGTTGTGGCTTTGCCGGTGACAAAGGCTTCACCACCCCCGAGCTGAACGCCCACTCACTGCGCAGCCTGAAAGACGCCGTGCAGTACTGCAGCGAAGGCATCTCTACCAGCCGCACCTGCGAGATTGGCCTGTCGAGCCACAGCGGAATCGACTACCACGGCCTTGTTTACCTGGTAGACCGCGTCACCCGGCCGCGCAGCATCTGACCACTCCCACAGGTGCAGCGTATGCCCCGAGCCATGCGCGCATCCTGTGGGAGCGGCTTCAGCCGCGAACACCGGCAAAGCCGGTGCCCTGTTACCTTGATCCCGATTGAACCCCCGCCATTCCCCCACAGTCCACCTTACAGGCCCACCTTCCAGAGGCCCCAGAGGAGACACCCATGAAAGGTACCGCGCTTTCGGCCCTGTTCGCGGCCGCCACCCTGCTGGCTTCGCCGGTGTTCGCCGCCGAAGACCTCTGCACCACCAACCTGCAAAAGATCGACGACAGCATGGCGACCGCCGGCGCCACTTCCGAGGGCCTGGACAAAGCCATCACCGAGCACGTCGACAAAGCCAAGGCAGCCCAGGCCTCAGGCGACACCAAAGAATGCATCGCCATTACCAGCAAAGTGCTGGAGCGCCTGGAAAAAACCGAGAAAGGCAGCGGCAGCGGAAGCGGTGGGGCGTGAGCCTGAAGCGGGCGACAGGACCGGCTGTCGACGTCGCCCGCACAATGGCGTATACTCCGCCTCACGTACCGTAAGGTGCGTTAGCGTAACGCTAGCGTGGGGCCGATTAGGATTCGACGCCGGTAGCGAAACTCTAGGTGCATGCCGAGTTGGTAACAGAACTCGTAAATCCACTGTTGCAACTTTTATAGTTGCCAATGACGAAAACTACGGCGCGGAGTACAAGCTGGCTGCGTAAGCAGTCCTCTTGACCCGTTGCTTCTGGTAGCTTCGGCTCCAGCAATCACTAGGGGATGCCTGTAAACCCGAACTGATTGTCATACAGAACAGGATCGTCGCGTAGCACGTTGTGGGCGAAGTGACTAAAACTTACACAACTCATCCAAAGCACCCTGCCCGTCGGGCGGCTGCGGATTAAATCAGTAGACACGGCTAAGCATGTAGTACCGACAGCGGAGTACTGGCGGACGGGGGTTCAAATCCCCCCGGCTCCACCAAATGATCAAAAAAAGACGTCCATGGACGTCTTTTTTTGTGCCTGCGATCCAGTAAATACGCGGCTTCCAGCGCTTTTGCGGTCTTTTGAGAGTTTTTGAGTTCCAGCCATTCGGGTATTCCAAACGGTATTCCAGGCCATCCGGTGCTAATCTTTGGAATACCGAATCAGTGCCTGAGGACAATCTCATGCCTGCTCAAAACCTCCGCCTCTCCGATCGACAGCTCAAGGGAGTCAAACCCGCGTCTAAGGATTATGTCCTCACTGACGGTGACGGTTTGCAGCTCCGCGTACGCAGCAACGGCTCGTTGCTGTGGAATTTCAACTACCGCGAACCGGTGACCAAAAAGCGCATCAACATCGGCTTCGGAACCTACCCCGAACTCTCACTAGCGAACGCACGAAAGAAGGCAGTCGATGCGCGCGAGCTACTCGCACAGGGCATCGATCCAAAGGTGCAGCGCAACACGCTGAATGAAGCCAAGCGCGCAGAAACTGAACACACCTTCGAGAACGTGGCCACCGCCTGGTTCGAGCTCAAGAAACACTCAGTCACCCCTGCATACGCCGAGGACATTTGGCGGTCGCTCACGCTGCACGTATTCCCCGATTTGAAGACGACACCACTCGCGAAAATCACCGCGCCGATGGTGATTGCGTTGCTTCGCCCTATCGAAGCGAAAGGCAGCCTGGAGACGGTGAAGCGCCTTAGCCAGCGGCTGAACGAGATCATGACCTACGGCGTAAATTCCGGCCTGATCTTCGCCAACCCGCTCACCGGCATTCGGGCAGTATTCAAGAAGCCCAAGAAAGAAAACATGGCTGCGCTTCCGCCCGAAGAACTCCCCGAGCTCATGCTGGAGATCGCGAACGCCAGCATCAAACGCACCACTCGCTGCCTGATCGAATGGCAGTTGCACACGATGACTCGCCCCGCTGAGGCGGCGACCACTCGCTGGGCAGACATCGACTTTGAAAGGCGTGTCTGGACTATCCCACCGGAGCGGATGAAAAAGCGCCGCCCTCACAGCATCCCGTTGAGTGATCACGCTGTCGCACTGTTGGAGTCACTGAAGACCCACAGCGGCCATCGAGAATACGTCTTCCCGGCAGACAGAAATCCGCGCACGCACGCCAATAGCCAGACCGCCAACATGGCGTTGAAACGCATGGGGTTCCAGGATCGGTTGGTCAGCCACGGCATGCGTTCGATGGCCAGCACCATCTTGAATGAACATGGGTGGGACCCGGAACTCATTGAGGTCGCCCTGGCGCATGTCGACAAGGATGAGGTGCGCAGCGCGTACAACCGGGCCGACTACATCGAGCGCCGGCGTCCGATGATGGCTTGGTGGAGTGAGTACATCCAGAAGGCCGCCACCGGCAGCCTGCTTGCCTCAGCCTACGGCCAAGTCAGAGACAAGAACGTGGTACCGATTCGCTAGCTCTGTACGGCGCAAGAACGGCAGCAGCAACAACTGAACGTTCAAGATACGGGGCAAGCGACCTCGCTCATCCGCTTCTCAGCACGGGTCCATCCAAACAGGGCTGCAAAGCCGCCCTGTTTGGATGGACCTCACTTTGAAGAGCTATAAGCCACGACGTTGTCCGGGAATTAACACAGAATTCCACCGATGGATAACCGCTTTTCACGTCCCCAAGAGCGCTGAATTTCGTCCCTTGACCGGGTTTATCCACAGGCGTAGAACTGGCCGTGCAAACGCTGTCGATGACAGCACCCCAGGTGACCCGAATCTTAAAGGTCACGCCGCTCTCGCGGTGGTTCTCCCCAAGGGCGATTAGCATTCGGCAGCTCGCCCGGTCACCTCCCCGGTGATGGATGCCAACTACATTTCATGGCCCTCGTGCGCCAGACGACACTTCCTATTGCGCTGCCCTGCAGCAACCTATCCGCTTGGCCGAATCTTGCGCCAACCTGCGCCCGTCTCTTTCTCCTGGAAAGAGACGGGCACTTCTAACACTGCTGCAGCCCTTATCGCACAGGGCTTTGCGGCAATCCCCCTCGTGACAATCGGCGTGACAAACGCCGATGTCACCAGCAACAGCGATGTAGATGATGGTGCCGCAGACCAGGGATGGACTGCATCTGACTGACAGTCAGGCATGCCCCGGTCATCGCATTGCTGCTTGCACCTGGCTCAGGATCTCGCGGCACTGGTCTCGTCAGCCAATGCAGCCTCCACCCGCCCACCGGTAACGGTGCTCAGGAGGTCAGATCATGAGATGCCCTTGCTCCCGGTCGTAAGGAGTCGCCAGTCCCGCGTTAGAGGACATCCCCACAGGTCGCAGGGGCCTTGATCCCTGATAACACTCAGCATTCTTGGCGGGATGACGTGGGGCGAGGATCGGAGAGCAGAAGATGAGGTGACCGACATGGCATTGGTGGGTAAACGAGATGGCCGCAACTTCGGCTACGGCAGGCAATTGAGCTACGCAGGGCCGCAAGCGCTAAAAGACATGTTCGGCGGCGGTCATTATGGCACGGTCAAGGCGCACTGTGATCGGTGGCAGGCATTCGTGAAGTGGTGCCGCTCCGAACAAGGGCCAGGTATCAATGATGCGCGGCAGATTGATCGGAAGGTGTTGGCCGACTACGCGGCGTACCTGCGCGACGAGGTTGGGCGCGGTGACCTCGCCGTCAGTACTGCACAAAACAGGCTATCCAGCGTTAACAGGACCATGGCAGCGCTTCGCGGTGATCAGTACGTAAATTTGCCAAGTCCGAGCAAGGCGCTGGGTATGCAGCGCACCGGGGGTCGCCAGTCGGTGCCACAGGGCCAGGACCGCAAGCAGGTTAAGCAGACCGTCGATGCACTTTGCCGCCAACATCAGCTACGCGCCGCCGCTATTGTCCTATTGGCGCGAGCCACCGGCATGCGCTTGCGTGAGGCCATTTTGGCTGACCTGCCACGGCTAATCCGTGAGGCTAACGACCTAGGCAGGATCAACATCCAGGACGGTACCAAAGGTGGCCGCGCCGGTGCCTCGGCACCTCGCTGGATTGCGGTGGACGAACATGTTCAAAGCGCGCTTGGACTTGCACAGCGGGTGTCGCCCGGAGGTAGTCGCAACCTGATTGCGCCACACGAAAGCTACCTGAGTGTTCTGCAAGAAATCATCCGCCCGGCGCGGGCCATCCTGCATGCACACAACCTCAGAGGCTTCCATGAACTCCGTGCGGCTTTCGCATGTGAGCGCTATGAGCAAATCACCCAGCACCGCGCGCCTATCAACGGTGGCCAATGTTGCCAGGTAGATATGACCCTTGATCGTGAGGCTCGCAGGCAAATCAGCTACGAGCTTGGGCACAGTCGTACCGACGTGGTCGCGGCCTACATCGGAGGACTGACATGAGCAAGCCATTCGATATGGAGTTGTTCTTGGCTGGTGTGCTGACCGGCTCGCACGCAACCCGGCAACGCCATGTGCGACAAGCAAAAGTCATCCAGGCTGAAATAGCAGAACACTGGCAGCGAGAAACACCTTGGGCCTGGCAGAGAAAGCATTTGGTTTGGTTTCTCGAGCAACGCCTGAAAGAACGAAGTGGTGCTTCACAGTATTACTATCTACTGACCGTACGGCTGCTCGCCCGACGACTAGAAAAGCCATGGGTTTTCTAGCGCTGTCAGGGCATACGCAGGCCTGACGGCCGATGCTGAGAATGCCAGCCTTCAATACTGGCAGCATGCCTCTAGCCCTTCTGATAAAGTCCACAGCACGTCATAGGGACATAGCCAGCCATGGACAAGAAATCACTTTCCGAGCGGGACATCTGCAGTAAATATATCGCCCCAGCTATTCAGCAATCTGGGTGGGACATGCACAAACAGGTGCGTGAGGAGGTCAGCTTCACCAAAGGCCGTATTATTGTCCGTGGCAAGCTTCACAGCCGGGGCGAAGCACGCCGTGCAGACTTTATCCTCTACCACCAAGCCAACCTGCCTATCGCTGTGATTGAGGCGAAGGATAACAAGCACTCCATTGGCTCCGGTATGCAGCAAGCTCTTGGCTATGCAGAGGCGTTGGATGTGCCGTTCGTGTTCTCCAGCAATGGCGATGGCTTCCTCTTTCATGATCGCAGTGGGACAGGCAGCAAGGTCGAAACTGAACTCTCCTTGGATCAGTTCCCTAGTCCTGCCGAACTTTGGCATCGCTACTGCCAATGGAAGGGGTTGGACAATGCTGCTCAACACAAGATGGAAGCGCCCTACTACGACGACGGCTCCGGTCGCATGCCGCGCTATTACCAAATGAACGCCATCAACCGCACTGTTGAGGCGGTAGCGCGCGGCCAGGACCGTGTCCTGTTGGTAATGGCAACTGGCACCGGAAAAACCTACACCGCCTTTCAAATCATTTGGCGACTGTGGAAATCAAAACAGAAAAAAAGAATCCTGTTCCTTGCCGACCGCAACATCTTGGTCGACCAGACAAAGAATAACGACTTCAAGCCCTTCGGCCAGGCGATGACCAAGATCGCCAGACGCCAGATCGACACCTCCTACGAGATCTACCTGTCGCTCTATCAGGCCGTTACCGGCGCTGAAGAAGAGATGAACGTCTACAAGCAGTTCTCCCGCGACTTCTTCGACCTGATCGTGATCGACGAATGCCACCGTGGCAGCGCCGCCGAGGACTCCGCCTGGCGCGAGATTCTTGACTACTTCTCCAATGCCACCCATGTCGGCCTTACCGCCACACCGAAGGAAACTAAAGAGGTATCCAGCATCACCTACTTCGGTGAGCCGGTGTACAGCTACACCCTCAAACAGGGCATCGAGGACGGTTTTCTTGCGCCCTATAAAGTGGTGCGCATCGACTTCGACAAAGACCTGCAAGGCTGGCGCCCCCCCAAGGGCATGCTCGACAAGAATGGCGAACTGATCGAAGACCGTATCTACAACCTCAAGGACATGGATCGCACCCTGGTCATTGAGGCGCGCACTCAACTGGTTGCGCAAAAGGTCACCGAGTTCCTCAAGGCCTCCGACCCGTTTCAGAAAACCATCGTCTTCTGCGACGATATCAATCACGCCGAACGGATGCGCCAAGCCTTAGTCAACCTCAACCCCGAACGCATTGCTGAGAACCGCAAGTACGTCATGCGCATCACCGGCGATGACCAAGAAGGCAAGGCCGAACTAGACAACTTCATCAACCCGGAAGAGCCATATCCGGTCATCGCCACCACCAGCAAACTAATGACCACCGGCGTCGATGCGCAGACCTGCAAGCTGATCGTGCTCGACCAGCACATCAAGTCTATGACCGAATTCAAGCAGATTATCGGTCGCGGCACCCGCATCAACGAGGACTTCGGCAAGTACTGGTTCACCATCATGGACTTCAAAAAGGCCACGGAACTGTTTGCCGACCCGGCCTTCGACGGAGACCCGGTAGTGATCTACGCCCCCGAAGGTGATGACTCCCCCGTACCGCCCGACAACCCGCTGGCCGATGAAGACGGCATTAGCGCAGGCAGCGATGCCGAAGGTAAAGACTTAGAGTTTACCGGCGAAGATGACGGCAAGAAGCGCATCAAATACGTCATCGACAGCATCCCCATCTTCGTCATCGCGGAGCGCGTGCAGTACTACGGCCCGGATGGTCGGCTGATCACCGAGTCGCTGCACGACTACACCCGCACCTGTGTGCAAAAGCAGTTTGCATCGCTGGATGACTTCCTGCGCCGCTGGAGTGATGCCGAGCAGAAGAGAGCCATCATCGACGAAATGGCCACCCAAGGCGTGATGTGGGAGGCCCTCGCCGAGGAAGTAGAAAAAAAACAGGGCAAGCCACTCGATCCGTTTGACTTGATCTGCCACGTCGCCTTCGACCAACCGCCGCTGTCGCGTAAAGAACGCGCCGAACAGGTGAAAAAGCGTAACTACTTCGCCAAGTATTCCGGTGCAGCCCGCCAAGTGTTGGAAGCGCTGTTAGATAAATACGCCGATACCGGCATTGAGCACATCGAGGATATCAAAATCCTTCGACTCGATCCCTTTAACCAGCTCGGTGCACCCATCGAACTGGTTAAAGCCTTTGGCGGCAAAGCTGGCTACAACAAAGCTATCCATGAACTGGAAGACGCGCTTTACGCCAGTTAACCCGCTCTACCCGTAGGGTGGGCAACGGCGCAGCCTCGTCCACCTAAGCAGCCAACTCCATTACAATCCCCCGCTTTGCCACACCGACCGAGAATTCGTTATGTCCATCAGCTCCACCATCAAATCCATCCAGGACATCATGCGCAAAGACGTCGGCGTCGATGGCGACGCCCAGCGCATTGGCCAGCTGGTCTGGCTGCTGTTCCTCAAGATATTCGATGACCGCGAGCTGGAATGGGAGCTGATGGACGACAACTACACTTCGCCCATCCCCGACAGCTGCCGTTGGCGCACCTGGGCCGCCGACCCAGAAGGCATGACCGGCGATGCGTTGAAAGACTTTATTGACAACAACCTCTTCCCCCAGCTGCAGAACCTGCACGAATACAGCAACACACCGTCGGCCTTTGTGGTGCGCAGCGTATTTGAAGACGCTTACAACTACATGAAGTCTGGCCAGCTGCTGCGACAGGTGATCAACAAGATTCAGGAAGGCGTGGACTTCAACAAGGCTCAGGAACGTCACGAGTTCGGCAACCTCTACGAGCAACTACTGCGCGACCTGCAGAACGCCGGCAACGCGGGCGAATTCTACACCCCGCGCCCGGTCACCGAATTCATGGTGCGTATGGTAGACCCAAAGCTGGACGAAAAGGTCATGGACCCAGCATGCGGTACCGGTGGCTTCCTGACCTGCGCCATCGAGCACAAGCGCAGTCGCTATGTAAAAACCGCCGAAGACGAACGCACGCTGCAGGCCAGCATCTTTGGCGTGGAAAAAAAGCCGCTGCCGCACCTACTGGCCACCACCAACATGATCCTGCACGGCATCGAGGTTCCCAGCCAGATCCGCCACGATAATACCCTGAGCAAACCGCTGATCAGCTGGGGCCCGAGCGAGCGCGTGCACTGCATCGTGGCCAACCCGCCATTCGGTGGCATGGAAGAAGACGGCATCGAAACCAATTTCCCCGCCGCCTTCCGCACCCGTGAGACTGCCGACCTGTTCCTGGTGCTGATCATGCAACTGCTCAAGGACGGAGGCCGCGCCGCCGTGGTGCTGCCCGATGGTTTCCTGTTTGGCGAAGGCATCAAAAGCCGCATCAAGGAAAAGCTGCTCACCGAGTGCAACCTGCACACCATCGTTCGCTTGCCCAACGGCGTGTTCAATCCTTATACCGGCATTAAAACCAATCTGCTGTTCTTCACCAAAGGCACGCCGACCAAACAAGTGTGGTTCTACGAACATCAGTACCCGGCCGGCGTTAAGAATTACTCGAAGACCCGCCCCATGCGTATCGAAGAATTCGCCGTCGAGGAAACCTGGTGGGGCAGCGAGGCCGATGGCTTTGCCGCACGGGTGGAGAACGAGTTCGCATGGAAGATCAGCATTGAAGACCTGCAAGCCCGTAACTGGAACCTGGACTGCAAAAACCCGCATATCAGTGAGCAGATCAGCCACGACCCAGACGAACTGCTGCGCAACTATGCCAACCTACAAAGCGAAATCAGCGACCTGCGCGACCAGCTTAAAGCGGTGCTGGCTGAAGCCCTGGAGCGCGAAGTATGACCTCGCTGCTTACCGACAACCTGCCGCTGTTGGCCGGTGCGCCCAATGGCATCAATAAGCTGCGTGTGCTGATTCTGGAACTGGCGGTGCGCGGCAAGTTGGTGCCGCAAGACCCCAGCGATGAGCCGGCCAGTGAGTTGCTAAAGCGGATTACCAAGGGAAAGGCACTCTCAGGAAACCTCAAAAGAACAAAGTTACTTGCCGAAATTACAGAAGACGAACAGCCTTTCGTCGCGCCCAGCAGTTGGGTTTTTAGTCGGCTGGGGTATGTCGGAGAATGGGCTGTTGGGTCAGGGTTCCCCACGCAAGAGCAGGGGCTAACAGATCAGCCAATTCCATTTTGTAAAGTCAGCGACATGAATCTTTCAGGTAACGAGCGATTCATTCTCACTGCAAAAAACTCCATAGACGAAACCACTGCTTCGCGGCTTCGAGTTAATATTCACCCCGCAGGAACAGTTGTTTTTCCAAAAATTGGCGGAGCTATTGCGACCAATAAACGGCGCTTGCTAGTCAAGCCAACGGCAATTGATAACAATTGCCTCGGCCTGACTCCAAACGGAACCTTATCGTCAGATTATTTGTACCTCCTATTATCTTCGATCGATCTGACTCGGTATCAAGCAGGGACTTCTGTGCCTGCGCTTAGTCAGGGCGTTTTAGCCGACATCATCGTGGGGGTTCCGCCTCTGGCCGAACAAGACCGCATCAGCGCCAAAGTCGATGAACTGATGGCCCTATGCGACCGCCTGGAAGCCCAGCAGGCCGACGCCGAAAGCGCCCACACCCAACTGGTGCAGGCGTTGCTCGACAGCCTGACTCAAGCCAGTGACGCCACCGACTTCGCCGCCAACTGGCAACGCCTGGCCGAACACTTCCACCCCCTGTTCACCACCGAACCCAGCATCGACGCCCTCAAGCAAACCCTGCTGCAACTGGCCGTGAGGGGGAAACTGGTACCGCAAGATCCCAATGATGAGCCAGCCAGTGAACTACTTAGGCGGATTACTGAGGAAAGGGAAAGTTGTGTGGCTGGTCGGCGATCAGCAAAACACACTGCACTACCTAGCACTGATGACACTGACAAGACGTTCGAGCTTCCAAGTGGCTGGGAATGGGTACGGCTTCAGCAGATCATTTCGGTTTCCTCTGGTGATGGACTTGTATCCGCAAACATGAAAGCAGAAGGTGAAATCCCTGTTTATGGTGGGAATGGTGTAACTGGACACCATGATAAAAAGAACATTGATAAAGCGACTTTGGTTATTGGTCGCGTAGGTTATTACTGCGGTTCAATACATTTAACGCCAGCCAGCGCATGGATTACTGACAACGCCTTGATTGTGAGTTTCTCAGAAGAGAATCTTTATAAGAATTTTCTCTTTTGGCTTCTCAAAGGAACGAATCTCAAAGAGCGGGAAAACGCGACAGCACAACCTGTAATCTCAGGTAGAAAAATCTATCCCATTGTCTTGGCGATTCCACCACTCGCCGAGCAACACCGCATCGTTGCCAAAGTTGATCAACTCATGGCCCTCTGCGACCAACTGAAAACCCGCCTAACCCAAGCCCGCCAACTCAACGAACAACTGGCCAGCACCCTGATCGAGCAGGCCGTGGCCTAGCGGCTTGCAGGCTGCATCACGTTAAGGACAACACTATGCCCATCAAAACGCAAATCTGGACGGTCGGTGGCCAACCTAGCCAGTTGCACGAGTGCATCCTGCCCAGCGAGCATTTGCTGGAAGACATGATCATCAGCGCACCACGGCTGCTGTCGGAGGAGTGGATGCTGATCGGCCGTCAGGAAAGCACCGGACTGGGAGGGCGGATCGATCTGCTGGCCATCGCCCCGGATGCCTCCCTGGTGCTGATCGAACTCAAGCGCGACCGTACCCCGCGTGACGTAGTGGCACAGGCTCTGGACTATGCCTCGTGGGTGGAAAAACTGGCCGCCGAGGATATTGCCGCGATCTACAAACGCTATCGCCAGAACGCCGATTTGGCGGCGGACTTTCAGTCCTACTTCGGCCTGCCGCTGGATGAAGAGGCGCTCAACCGAAGTCACCAGATCATCATCGTCGCGTCCGGGCTGGACGCCAGCACCGAGCGCATCGTGGCGTACCTCAGCGAGCGGGATATCGCCATCAACGTGTTGTGTTTTCAGGTGTTCCAGCAGGGCGCGCAACAGCTGATCAGCCGATCCTGGCTGCTCGACCCGGTGGAAACCCAGGCCAATGCCAGCAACACCCGCAACGATGGCCCGAGCGAGCCGTGGAATGGTGAGTTCTATTGCTCGTTTGGTCACGGTTCCACGCGCTCCTGGCTGGATGCGCAAGCCTTCGGTTTTATCTGCGGCGGTGGCGGCACTTGGTACAGCAACAGCCTGAAGATGCTCGCCCCCGGCGACCGAGTGTGGGTCAACATTCCGCAGCAGGGCTACGTTGGCGTTGGCTGCGTAACCGGACGCGCCACGGCGGCGGCAGACTTCACCGTGCCCCACAACGGCATCGATACGCCGGTACTGCAAGCCGCAACACGCGGCACCTACCACGCCGAATACAACAATGACCCAGCGCTGTGCGAGTACTTCGTGCCCGTGGAATGGCTGCAAACTGTGCCGGTTGAACAGGCCATCAAAGAAGTCGGTCTGTTCGGCAACCAAAACACCGTCTGCCGCCCAACCACACCCAAGTGGCGCTGGACTATAGAGCGGTTGAAGGTGCGTTTACTCGACAAGATTCAATGATAATTCGACTCATTTGCGGAAAAGCTATCAGCTCTGGCACCTAGCGGTCTGAAACACCATCGATATCTACCAGCCAAACGGATAACAAGTAAGACGGAGGGTCGCGGAAATCATAACAATACCCGAAGAGTTGCGTTGTGTTCAGAGCAAGCGGCATTCCAAACGGTATTCCACGTAGCTAATCAGGATTATAAATAGGCCAGTAAATCAATTAGATGAGTTTGAAATTCAAATTACCCCGGCACCCAACTCCCAATAAAGAAGACGCCCTCAGGCGTCTTCTTCATGCCTAGCCTCTAACCAGACATTCAACACGGTAACTGGCACCACCTCCGCAGCCAAAGCCGCCCCCACAAGTATCACGTAAGCCCAAATCTCACGCCCCCGGGGGTGCAACCCCTCACCCACCCTACCAGCTATAACTCAACTTAGCCGTAACCTCCCGCCCCGGGTTGTAGTAATTCGCCGTCCCCGACCCCACCACATGTTGCTCGTCAAACAGGTTGCTGACATTCAGCGCAAGGTCGGTGCCCTTCGCAATGTTGTAGTTCAGCGCCGCGTCAAACAGCGTGGTGCCGTCGCTTTTCTTGGTGTTGGCGGCATCCATGTAATAACCCCCTACGTACCGGGCGCCCAGGCCAACGCTCACATCAGTGCCGGGGATGTCGTAGTAGCTCCACAGCGAGGCTGTGTGCTTCGGCGCCACGGTGAATTCCTTGCCTTTGAGCGAGCTGCCGTCATACAGCGAGCCGCGCAGCACTTCGGTCTCCATGTAGGAATAGGCACCAATCAGGCTGAGGTTTTGCGTGACTTGCGCCTTGGCTTCCAGGTCCAGGCCGCGTGCACGTGACTCGCCCACTGTCTGCTGCTCGATAATGCCGCTCGGCAGCACTACGGCGATGGTGACGTTTTCCTGGGTCAGGTCATACACGGCGGCAGAGAACAGCGCATCCATGCCCAGCGGCGAGTACTTCACGCCCACTTCGTACTGCCTGCCGGTCTGTGGGGTTACGCCAACCTGTGGGGGCGAAACGGATTCCACCATGCTCACGTAAGTGGAGACTTCATCGTTGACGATGTAGGTGAGCGCGCCGCGGTAGGACGTTTCCGAGAAGTTGTCGCTTTGCTTGCTCACCCCGCCGACGTATTCCGTGCTGGACAGGTCCATGCTGTCATTGCGCACCCCCGCCGTCGCGATCAGGCGGTCGTAGAAAGACAGGTTCTGCTGCAGGAACACGGCCTTGGTGGTGGCGTCGTTTTTCTTGCGGGTGTAGGGCGTAACGCCACCGGGCACGCCAGTGTACACCGGGTTGGCGATGTCGATGGAAGGCGCCAGGCTGTACACCGAGCTTTGCCGGTTGGTCGAGTCGAGGTACTCCACACCCACCAGGGTGCTGCTGTCGATATGCTCGAACTGGGCATCGTACTGCAGCATCAGGTTGCCGTTGAACTGGTCGGCGTCGCTGTCCGTGCCAAACACGTAGCGGGGTATGGTGGTGCCAACCCGGGAGGCGCTGTCGCTCAGGTAGACATAACCGAAGTCATCGCTCAGCTCGCTGTAGCGCAAGTTGCTGCGCAAGGTAAAGCCGTTGTCGAAGTCGTGGGTGATGTTGCCACTGAGGCTGGTGCGCTCGACATCGTGGAAGTTGTAGCCGGGCTCGCCATAGAAGTCGCTGCGGTCGTATTCCTTGTCCAGCGGGTAGCCGCCGCTGTTCGGCGAGCTGTTGGTCTTCAGGTAGTCGAGGATCACCGTGGCCGAGGTGTAGTCGGTGGGTGCCCAGGTCAGGCCGCCCATTACGAAGCGGTTATCGTCCTGCGAGTGGTCGTATTCGCGGTCGCTGTTCTGCATCTTGGCGGTGAATCGGCCGGCCAGGGTTTGCTCGTCGTTCAGCGCATCGCCAACATCAATGCCGGTCTCGGCATGGTTGTAGGAACCGTAAGTCACGTAGCCTTGGCCAAACTGCTCGAAGCGCGGCTGCTTGGTGACGAAGTTCACCGAGCCGCCGGGGTCTGCCGGGCCGAACAGGGTGGAGTTGGCGCCGCGCAGAATCTCGATGCGCTCGTAGGCATACGGGTCTTCGCGCACACCCCGCATCGAGCTCAACGTCAGGCCGTCACGGTAAGTGGTGGCCTGGAAGCCGCGGATCTGGAAGTAGTCGTTACGGTCGTCCGAACCGTAGAAGTCGCTGACCACGCCCGGGGTGTACTGCAGGGCCTCCTCGGTGGTGCTGACACTGCGCTGCTCCATTTCCTTGCGGGTCACTACCGACACCGAGGCAGGTGTATTAAGGATGCTGGTCGCCACCTTGCCACCCACCCACAGCTCCTTGGCGACCACCGAGTTGAGGTCGTCGTCGGCGCTGGCCTTGACCTTGGCGTTGATGATGACCGGCGCCAACCGATAGTCCTCGGTCGCCCCCAGCTCCAGCGGGCCGGCAGGCTGCGGCAGGGGAATGACCTGGTAGGCATTCGGGCCTTGCTGTTCGACCTGCAAGTCAGTCCCCTGCAGCAGCGTCGACAGGGCTGCCGATGTGGCCAGGCTGCCCTGCACGCCTTGGGTGGTGCGGTTGGCTACGCTCTGCGCGTCGAAGGACAGGCTGATACCCGCCTGGCGGGCAAAGCGATCCAGCGCCGGCGCCAAGGGGCCATCCGGGATGTTCCACTGTTGCAGCTGGTTGTTGTGATCAGCGCCCGAGGGTTGCGCAAGCGACGGCAACGCGTAACTGCTGACAACCAAACCCAGAATCGCGGCGTGCAGGGCACGATTCAGGGGGTGGCGCTGTGGAACCGGTGTCGAACTCATTTTCTCGCTCCGTGGAGGGTCGGCGGCTGGCCTGTATTCCGGCCTTGTCTAAAGGCCGAACGAGAATGAGAAAACACCTCATTTATTTTCAGCGTTCTTCATTGTGGGTATGCGAACCCGTGCCGCCGCCAGCTCATGCCTGCCCCTCGGTGTGCATCGCTGGTTGCAGGGCCGGCAATGGCCGGCTCAGCAGCAGGCCAACCAGCACGGCGAACAGCAGCGCAGCCACACCTGCGGTTTGCAGAACAGCCTCGAAACCACCGCTGAACGCCTGGCGGGCCAAAGGCGCTACCGTTTCGCGCAGGCTTGGGTCGAGCATGGCCAATGCCGCTTGCAGGTCACCTGCGGCAACCCGGGTGGCCATCGCTGCCACCTGGCTCGATTGCCCGGGCGCCACCACAGCCATGGCCTGCTCCAGCAATTGCCCGCTACGGGCGGCCAGCACACCGCCGAGTACGCCGATGGCCAACACGATTGCGCCGAAACGCGTGGTGGTACTCAGGCCCGAAGCCATGCCGGTGCGCTCACGCGGTACACAGGCCATGATGTTTTTCTGCGTGTCGCCATTGAGCAGCCCGGCGCCAGCGCCCAGCACCAGGCTGGCCAGGGCGAAGGCACTGTAGCCCCCATGGTTTGTGGCCCAGGCACACAGCAAGTTGCCTGCCCCCACCAACACCAGGCCAAGTGCAAACACGTGTGCAGGGCTGCAGCGCGCGGCCAGGCGCATGCCCAGACGCGGTGTCAACAGCATGGCCACAGCAAACGGCAGCATGCCCGCCCCTGCAGCCAAGGCCGACATTTGCAGGCCGTTCTGCAGATACAACGGCAGCAGCGTCATCATCACCTGGGCACAGGCCGCGTAGGCGAACATACCCAGCAAGGCGCCCACGAAACGCCCGCTGCGCATCAACCGCAGGTCGATCATCGGCCGTGGCTGGCTGCGTTCGACCATGACGAACAAGCCGAACAGGAAGGCGCTGATCACCAGCCGGCCGAGGGTTTGCGCGCTGCCCCAGCCCACCTGGTTGGCATCGATCATTGCCCAGATCAGGTAACCCAGGCTGCCGGCGAAGGTCAGGCTGCCCCAGGGGTCGAGCCGTGCTGCGGCAGTGTCGCGGGACTCCTCGACACTGCGCACGACCATGACCGCCAGCAACGCCACCAACGGCAGGTTGATGTAGAAGATCCAGCGCCAGCCCAAGGTGCTGGCAATCACCCCGCCCAACAGCGGCGCAAAGGTGATGGTGGCCCCCATGCAGGCGCCCCAGAAAGCCCAGGCACGCATACGCTCCTGCGGCTGGTGGAAGCGGTTGCCGATCGCGGCCAGGGCCGAAGTCAGCAGCAGTGCAGCACCAACGCCCTTGGCCGCCCTGGCCAGGTCGAGAAACAGCAGGTTGGGCGCCGCACCACAGGCCAGTGAAGCGAGGCCGAACAGCACCAGGCCCAGCAGCAGCATGCGCCGCCGACCGAAGCGGTCGGCCAGGCTTCCGGCAGGTAGCAGGCAGGCGGCAAAGGCCAGCAGGTAGGCGCTGACCACCCATTCAATGTCGGCGAACGAGCCAGACAGGTCACGGGCAATGCTGGGCAGGCTGACCGCGACAATGTTGGTGTCGAGAATGATCAGGGCACAGACCAGGGAGGCGGTCAGCAGGGTGAAACGTGCAGAAGGCATGGCAGGGCTCCAGAAACCGGGCTGGTTGGCTTCAGGGTGGTTGTCTGCCTGTAAGATCGCCGGGGCGGCCTTTGCAGCCTATCGTCGGCAAGCCAGCGCCCACAGGAACTGCGCCCCCCCTTGCAACCCAACAGGCAAACTTTGCCCCCAAGCCACCAGCCTTGTAGTGTTGGCCTCAACATATCGCCGCCAGACGCAAACCTTGTTAGCCCTGGCGGCCTGCGTCATTACCCTGCAGGTAACACCCATGGAAATCCGCCATTTCCGTTACTTCCTCTGCGTCGCCCGCCACGGCCATTTCACCCGGGCCGCCGAGCAACTGGGCATCGCCCCGCCTACCCTCAGCCGGCAGATCCAGGACATGGAGCGCGAGCTGGGTGTGCGCCTGTTCGAACGCAGCCAGCGCGAGGTCAACCTGACCGCCGCCGGCCAGGCGTTGTTGATCGAGGCCGAGCACGCCGTACGCCAGTTCGACGCTGCGCAACTGGGCGCGCAACGTGCTGCTCGTGGCGAAACCGGGCGTATCGAGCTGGGCTACGTGGCCTCTGCCGCCTACTCGGGCATGCTTCAGCAGCAAGTCAGCCGCTACAGCGAAACCTGCCCCGGCGTGCGCCTGAATATCCGCGAATTGCCCATGGCCGAACTGCCCGGCATGGTGCGCGACGGCTTGCTCGACCTGGCCTACGTGCGCTCACCCATGGAACTGCCTGACGAACTGGACGCCATCGCATTGCATCAGGAAGGTTTCGTCCTTGCCTTACCCGCCAGTTCGCGAATCAACGAAGTGCCGCAAATCCCGGCCTCGCGCCTGGCCAATGAAACCTTCATCCTGCCCGAGCAGATTTCCGGCACGCTGGAGGTGGCGGCACAAGGCGGTTTTGTCCCCCGGCTGGGCCCGCAACCCGGCAGCCTGGTGGCGGTGATCACCTTGGTGTCACTCGGCCAAGGCATCGCGGTGGTGCCAGAATCCGTGCTGCAACGCATCAGCCTGCCACAGGTGAACTACCGGCGGGTTGTCGACTGCCACGCAAGCTCGTGGCTAAGCCTGATCCGCCGGCGCTTCGAGAAAGCGCCAGCAGTGATGCGTTATGTGCAAAGCGTGATGGGCGGATCTTGATGGTGTTGAGCGTCCACGGCCATTGTCTGCGCTGCGACATGTGCTTCAAAAAACAAAGGGCACCCATCCCCGGGTGCCCTTTGCCCTACCGCCAGGTGAACTGAATCACCCCATCGTACGCACCCCCACCGGTTGCGCATGGCCCCGCGACGTCACGATGCCCAGGAAGGAAATCACGATCGCCAGGCCCAACGTCGAGCTCACTTCCGCGCGGTGCTCAGGCGTGTACATCATCACCGCCAGCGCCCCAACGATAAAGATGATCACCGCCCAGGTCAGGTACGGGAACAGCCACATGCGGAACTTCAGCTCGGTGTTCTCCCGCTCCAGGCGGCGGCGCATGCGCAACTGCGAGATGGCGATGACCATGTACACCAGCAAGGCAATGGCGCCAGAGCTGGCCAGCAGGAACTCGAACACGCCCTTCGGCGCGAAGTAGTTGAGTACCGCGATGGCCGCGCCGATCAGGGTGCTGCCGAACACTGCGGCACGCGGTACGCCGACCTTGGAAGTTTTGTTCAGGAAGGCCGGGGCGTCACCCCGCTTGGCCAGCGAGTACATCATCCGCGAAGCGATGTAGATCGACGAGTTCATGCAGCTGGTCACGGCCACCAGCACCACCAGGTCGACCATGAACGCCGCGTTGGGGATGTTCATGATTTCCAGCGCACGCTGGTACGAACCTACCACCGCCAGTTGCGGGTCATTCCACGGCACCACCGAGATGATCACGAAGATCGACAGGATGTAAAAGGTGCTGATACGCCAGATCACCGAGCGGGTGGCCTTGGCGATGTTGCGCGACGGGTCGCTGGACTCGGACGCAGCAATGGTCACCGCCTCGGTGCCAATGAAGCTGAACATCACGGTGATGAACGCGCCAACCACCGCCGACCAGCCCTTCGGCGCAAAACCGCCGTACTCGGCCATCAGCCCGCTCAGGCCGCTGACCTCGCGGTTGGGCAGCCAGCCCATCAGCGCGGCAAAGCCCAGGCCGATGAAGCCGAGAATGGCGGTAACCTTGAGGATGGCGAACCAGAACTCGAACTCGCCGTATTTGGCCACACTGAACAGGTTGGTACCGGCCAGCAACAGCACCGAGGCCAGGGCGAATATCCAGCTGTCCACCTGCGGGAACCAGGCGTTCAGTACATGCCCGGCGGCCAATGCTTCGATCGGGATGACCAGCACCCAGAACCACCAGTACAACCAGCCGATGGTGTAGCCGGCCCAACGGCCGATGGCCTGGTCTGCGTAGGTGGAAAACGATCCGGTGTCAGGGTGCGCCACGGCCATTTCGCCGAGCATGCGCATGACCAGTACCACCAGGGTGCCGGCCACGAAATAGGAAATTATGGTTGCTGGCCCGGCCGCCGCAATGGCGTGCCCGGAGCCGACGAAAAGCCCGGCGCCGATGATACCGGCGATGGACAGCATCGTTACATGACGTGGCTTGAAACCTTGTGCAAGGTTGCCATCAGATCCCACGGTGTTCATTGATGTTGTTCTCTTTTTGCTGACACAAGGATGGGGGCAGGCGTAGGCGAAAATATCTCCTTTGAAATCAATAAGTCGACAGGTTGCTCGCGCGCTGTTGTTGATCTTTGGCACGCGTCACAGAGCAAGGTGCCAGTGCGGTTCGGGGTTCATTTAAGCCCCGCAAGGCTGTGGGAAATTACACGAGAACGCCCCGGAACTGTTCGATCACGACAGGGCATTTCCATTAACGCCAAATGTCGCGAATGGCATGCCCGATCACGCCACCGGGTCATTTGGCGCTTTAGCTTTTCATCTGGATGTGTGTTGCCGGGCCGGCTACTTTTCACCACCCACATAAAAGCCCCGGTCTCCCGGGGCCTTCCTTGCACAACCTTGTGCAACAACCGCCCTAACGCACCAGGCAGGGCTGCTTGTTATCGAAACGCCACCCCGGAATCAGGAACTGCATTGCCACGCTGTCATCCCGCGCCCCTAACCCCATGTTGCGATAGCACTCATGGGCCTTGGCCAACTGGTCTTCATCCAGCTCCACCCCCAGCCCCGGCCGTGCCGGCACCCGCACATGGCCGTCGACAATGCGCAGCGGCTCGCGGGTCAGGCGCTGGCCATCCTGCCAGATCCAGTGGGTGTCGATCGCCGTGATTTCGCCTGGCGCCGCTGCCGCCACCTGGGTAAACATCGCCAGCGAAATATCGAAGTGGTTGTTCGAGTGCGAACCCCAGGTCAGCCCCCAGTCGTTGCACATCTGCGCCACCCGTACCGAACCCTGCAACGTCCAGAAATGCGGGTCGGCCAGCGGGATGTCCACCGACTGCAGCTGAATCGCATGGCCCATCTGCCGCCAGTCGGTGGCGATCATGTTGGTGGCGGTGGGCAGGCCGGTGGCGCGGCGGAACTCGGCCATCACCTCGCGGCCGGAGTAACCGTTCTCGGCGCCGCACGGGTCTTCGGCATAAGCCAACACGTCATGCTTGTCGCGGCACAGGGCGATGGCCTCCTTGAGTGACCATGCGCCGTTGGGGTCGAGCGTGATGCGTGCTTCGGGGAAGCGTTCGGCCAGGGCCGTCACCGCCTCCATCTCTTCTTCACCTCGCAGTACGCCGCCCTTGAGCTTGAAGTCGCTGAACCCATAGCGCTGCTTCGCCGCCTCGGCCAGGCGCACTACCGCCTCGGGGGTCAGGGCCTTTTCGTGACGTCCGCGGAACCAGTCATCATCGCTGTCCGCTTCGTTGCGGTAGGCCAGGTCGGTCTTCTGGCGGTCGCCAATGTAGAACAGGTAGCCAAGCATCTTCACCGCGTCGCGTTGCTGCCCCTCGCCCAACAGTGCCGCCATCGGCACGTTCAGGTGCTGGCCGAGCAGGTCGAGCAACGCCGATTCGATGGCCGTCACCGCATGCACGGTGATGCGCAGGTCGAAGGTCTGCAGGCCGCGGCCAGCCGAATCGCGGCTGGCGAAGGTCTGGCGCATGGCATTGAGCACCCGCTGGTAATGCCCGATCGGCTGGCCGACCACCAGGCTGCGGGCGTCTTCCAATGTCTGGCGAATCTTCTCGCCACCGGGTACTTCGCCCAGGCCGGTGTTACCGGCACTGTCGCGCAGTACCACCACGTTGCGGGTGAAGTACGGGCCATGGGCGCCACTGAGGTTGAGCAACATGCTGTCGTGGCCGGCAACGGGGATCACGCGCAAGTCGGTGACCACCGGGGTGCTGGAATGAACGGCGGGGTTGGTCTGCATATTCATCATTGTTGTCTCGCAGTCATCAGTGGGTCTGGCCCAAAGCCGAAGGGGCCTTGAAGTCATCGGAAGGGGCGCCCTTGGGGCGCGTGCGTACGAAGAAGATGGCAATCGCCGCCAGCACCGAAGTCACCGCCAGGCCGTACAAGCCGCCCTGGATCGAACCGGTCTGCTGCTCCAGCAGGCCGAACGTGGTGGGGGCAACGAAGCCGCCGAGGTTGCCGACCGAGTTGATCAGAGCAATCACTGCGGCGGCGATGCGGGCATCCAGGTAACCCTGCGGGATCGGCCAGAACAGCGACGATGCCGACTTGAAACCGATAGCCGCAAAGCACACGGCAACGAAGGCGAACACTGGCCCGCCCGTGGTGGACATGAACATGCCGATGGCAGCGACCACCAAGGCGCCTGCCACCCACGCCTGCTGGAACTTCCAGCGCGAGGAACCGGCGGCGAAGGCGTACATGGCCAGGATCGAGATCAGCCACGGGATCGAGTTGAAGAAGCCCACCTGCAGGTCGCTGAGGTCGCCCATGCGCTTGATGATGCTTGGCAGCCAGAAAGTGGCAGCGTAGATGGTCAGCTGGATGCAGAAGTAGATCAGACAGAACAGTACGATCTGGCGGTCCTTCAGCAGGCTCCACGCCGATGGCTTGACCGCACCGAGTGCCTCACGCGCTTGCTGTTCTCGGTCGATGGTAGCAACCAGCGCGTCCTGCTCGGCCTGGCTCAGCCACTTGGCATCCTGCGGGTTGGAGTCGAGCCAGAAGAACACGAAGAAGCACAGCACCACCTAGGCCATGCCTTCAATGAACAGCATCCACTGCCAGCCGTGCAGGCCCAGGCCCTGGATCTGCATCAACGCCCCGGCCAGCGGCCCGGAAATCAGCGAAGCCAGCGCCGAGCCACTAAGGAAGATGGCGATTGCCTTGCCACGTTCGGCCGCCGGCAACCAGCGGGTGAAGTAGTAGATCACCCCGGGGAAGAAGCCCGCTTCAGCTACGCCAAGTAGAAAGCGCAGCACATAGAACTGGGTTTCGTTCTGCACGAAAGCCATGGCCGTGGCCACCAGCCCCCAGGTGAACATGATGCGGGTCAGCCACAGGCGGGCACCAACCTTCTGCAGCAGCATGTTCGAGGGCACTTCGAACAGTGCATAACCGATGAAGAAAAGCCCGGCGCCAAAGCCAAAGGCCGCAGCGCTGATGCCCAGGTCGCTTTCAAGGTGCGGGCGGACGAAGCCGATGTTGACGCGGTCGAGGTAGTTGACGATGAACATGATGACGAACAGCGGCAGGACGTGGCGCTTGACCTTGGCCACGGCACTGGCCAACGCGTCGCCTTCATGCCGGGCAGACGGATCGAGGGTGTCGTTCACTTGCGGATCTCCCACTAATTGTTTTTGTGCGGGTCGGGGTTGTCTGACATGACAGTGGGGTGAGCTTATTCGCAGCAAGGTTGTACGACAAGATCACCCTTGTCGTCAAAATCGCAAAATACAAGCTGCAATAATGTAAAAATGCTTAGAACATGCTGAATAACGTCAGCTTGATGTTGGCTGTAGCGCAAGAAAAATGAGCAAAAAATATTTCAGTCGATTAACTTGTCGTACAAGTACAACACCAAGCGGATCACACCATGGAACCCGAAAACGCCCGCAAGCGTGGCCACAGCCGCGCCCATGACCTGGTTTCCAGCCTGACCCAGCAGATTCTGCTGGGCACCTTCCAGCCTGGCGACAGGCTGCCCTCTGAGAACACCCTGGTGCGCGAGCATGGGGTCAGCCGCACGGTGGTTCGCGAAGCCTTGTCGAAGTTGCAGGCCTCGGGGCTGGTGGAGCCCTGCCACGGTATCGGTACGTTCGTGATGGAGCGTCAGGCCCAGGCGGGGTTGCGCGTTGCAGCGGAGAACGCGGCGAATGTGCGTGACTTGCTGGAGCTGCGCATTGGCCTGGAAGGCCAGGCCGCCGCGCTGGCCGCCCTGCGCCGGGATGAGGGGCAGTTGGCGCGCATGCGCCAGGCGCTGGATGACTACCAGGACCTGGCGGCAGCAGGTGACAGCTGCATTGAGGCTGACCGGCGCTTCCACCTGCTGATCGCCGAGGCTACCGGCAACCTGTACTTCACCGAGATGCTGCTGCAACTGGGCAACGGCCTGATCCCGCGCAACCGCATGGCCGCGGCCGAACGTGGCGGAGCAAAGCTGGCGCGGCAGGCGTACCTGGCCAACCTGGAGCACGAGGCAATCCTCAATGCCATCCGCCGGCAAGACCCGGATGCCGCGCGGGCCGCGGTGTGCCTGCACCTGTCCAACAGCCGCGACCGGCTGTTGCCCTAGGGCCCTGGGATCGTCATGGGTGATGGTGCGCCTGTGAGATCGAGCGCCGTAGATATTCACCGTAACATTTTCAGCGCCTGCGAGATCGAGCGCCGCAGGTGTCCGCCGATGTGCTTTTGGCGCCTGCGAGATCGAGCGCCGCAAGTGTCCGCCGTAACATTTTCAGCGCCTGTGAGATCGAGCGCCGCCCGCGCGGCGCTTCGCGGGCAAGCCCGCTCCTACGTTTGTTTCGGGCCAATTATTCCTGTGGGATTTACGCGCGAACGCCTTGGCGCATGGCTCGATATCGCGTCGTA
>JAAIGF010177807.1_pt1 | contig 74786 bp, 78 predicted proteins | sample 6487441 | NCBI WGS metagenome assembly JAAIGF01 (sample SAMN13974129, study PRJNA590717) | phyllosphere metagenome | biome: pepper field; feature: multiple bacterial spot infested pepper fields; material: pepper leaves; isolation source: leaves from pepper fields | host: Capsicum annuum ...
GACTAATAAAATTTATAAAACAATGGAAGAACTCAAAACGGAAATAAGTAAAATTGTGAAAAATCTAATCACTAGAGAATTGATTATCCAACTTTGTGCTTTTGACTATTTTTTTTATTAAATTAGACTATTGTATATACAGAATTGGTATCAATTTGTTATTCATAGGAATCTCGACATCATAATAGCAAGCAATACGAAAAGATTCGCGTTTAGATTCAACAATATTTATATTTTGAGTACTCTTATGAAAATCTTTGATTTCCATTCAGACGCTGCATTGCTTAGGAATTCACATTGATATGAAGAATACAAAAATCAAAGATTTTTCAGAACTTTGTGCGCTTTCTCTGGTGTAAAGCATTCGGCTTATTTCTACGTGTGATTATCTTTTGTGACTTTTGTGGTTAAATTATAAAGCCAAAATCTCAGCCAGCTTTTTCGTCAGGTTTCTTCTGGAGAACTGTTCGATGTTTTGGGTATTCTCTATCAATTCATTTTTCTTCCACAGTTCAAATTTTTCAAGGATGAAATCTTTGATGGTTTCAGTATCCTGATAGCTGAAATGTTTTCCCGCTTTTGTGTCTTCAAGGATTTTGGCAACATCAGCCTGATTGGGTCCGAAAGAAATAATTTGCTTTCCTGTAGCCAGATATTCGAAAATCTTTCCCGGAATGATGCCTTTGGACGATGCATTCGGGAAATTGGTAATCAGTAAAACATCCGAGGCCTGCATTTCTTTGATGGCTTGATCATGGGAAAGATAGCCCAGATTTGCAATATGGTTCTTCAGAGTCGAATTTTCAATCGAACTTAAAATTTTATCATCAATTCTTCCGGCGAATTTCAAAGTAAAATTCCCGGCAAACTCAGGGTTTGTTTTTACCAGTTCATCCAAAGCTTTCCACAAGTTTTCAGGATTTCTCAGCTGTTCTAAAACACCAATGTAACTAAGGATGAACTTTTGATGATCGCCCGATGTTGATTCTCGGCTTTGAGAGTTTGCGTCAGCTTCATCAAATCCGTTGGTAATGCAAATGGCATTTGCTCCGTTTTTCCGAAAATTTTCAGCATCGGTATAGCTTGTGGCCAACGTAATATCTGCATTTTTAAAAACATCGCTTTCCAATTGTCTGTGCTTACGGTCCGAACTTTTGGTAAGCTTTAAATGTTTGTAATACGAAATTTCGGTCCACGGGTCACGGAAATCGGCGATCCATTTGAGATCGGGAAATTGCTTTTTCAGTCCCAGACCAATAAGGTGCAAAGAGTGCGGTGGCCCAGACGTTACCACAACGTCAATTTCGTTTTCTTTTAAATATTGTTCCAGGAATTTAACGGAAGGTTTTACCCAGAACACCCTGGCATCAGGAATGAAGAAATTCCCCCGTACCCAGATCGAAAGCCTGGATTTCCAGCTCTGGTTGCTGCCGACATCAAACTGCCCGGCTTTGAATTTCTTATTGCTTTTATTCAGCTTTTCAGCCAGTTGATACGGCTCCCAAATTTTTGTTCGTATAATCTCAAGATCTTCCGGAATGTCCTTCAGCAGACTTTCATCCAATAAAGGGTAGCTTGGATTTTCCGGCGTATAAATTACCGGTTTCCAACCGTTCTCCGGCAGGTATTTGGCAAATTTCAGCCATCTTTGAACACCCGGACCTCCCGCAGGAGGCCAGTAATAGGTGATGATGAGTATTTTTTTTTGAGAATTCATTGATTGTTATTTTAACCGCAAAAGATCCAAAAGATGAGTATGGCTTCCAGTTATTCAAAAGCAGGCAAAATGCAAATTTATATTTTTAATCAAATTGGTCAAAATACTTATTTATAAAGGTTTCCTGGCCAAAATGGTAAATATTTTTTACGTTAAAATTTACCAGAATACCTTTGGGAACTTTTAATAAATTTATATAATTAATAACCTGTGATCTGTGAATTTCAAGAATAGAAGAAACTGCTTTTATTTCCAAAACAATTAAATTTTCTATTAAAAAATCACATTTAAAATCACATTTTAAATATTCATCTTTATAAATTACCGGAATCTGAAACTCAGATTTATATTCTATATTTCTTAGTTTAAATTCTTTTTCCAAAGCTTTATGATAAACGATTTCTGCCAACCCTGCACCCAAAATTTTATGAACTTCAATACAAGCTCCATTAATTCGATAAGTTAGGTCTGTTATATATTTTTGAGTAATCATTAATCCAACGCTTTTTCAAACTTTTGAATTTCTATAATTCAGCCACTTTTCTTTTGTCTCTTTTGCGGTAAAAGAAATAAATTCCCAGTCCGCTCAAAAGAATAAACACCCCAAAGCAAATCAGTGAAATCCATTTTCCTTTTTCGATAACTTCCGGTTCGAAAATCATTCTTACATGATGGCTTCCTGCAGGAACATGCACGGCACGCAGCAGGTAATCGGCTTTGATGTAAGGCACTTCTTTTTCATCTACAAAGACTTTCCAGCCGTGAGGGTAATAGATCTCTGAAAATACTGCCAGCTGCGGTGTTTTCGACTGGGATCTGAATTCCAGTTCGTTTGGCTGATATTTCGTTAAATTAATAAAAGCGGTGGAGTCGGGCTGAACCGGTTTTCCTTCAAAATATTTCCTGTCGGAAGCAGCGATAACCGCTGTCTTTTTACTGTTGATGGTCCCGATCGCCTTGATTTCCTGGTTCGGAGAATCCATAAATTTAAGATCGCTGACAAACCATGCGTTTCCGTTAGCTTTTGGATTCGGCATTGCCTGTGGCTGTTCCGGCCCGCCCAAGACAAGATATTTGGCATTCAGAAGATTCAGAATATTCGGAACTTTTACCGAGTCCATGACCTGGAAATATTCGTTGATGACATCATCATATCTTCTCAGCTTTACCGCATGGTAACCTCCTATGGACGATTTGAAATAAGAAGTATTTGTCTCGCTGAATGTTCCCAGAATATTGTTAAAAACCCGGTAGTGCATCTTGTCTTTTTCGGCAATGGTTTCCAGGGTTTTATTTACATTAACATTGGCCAGGATCGATTCCAGGTTCGGATTTCCCTGTGCCTTTTCAGCCAGCAGATCCGAACTTTCGGTCTGGAAAGGATTTTCTGCAAAAACCTTATCGACATAATTTTCATCATTCAGATACCGCTTGTTTACGGTCCAAAGGTCAAATAAGCTTACTGCTCCGATAATCAACAGAGCGATGTTCTGATTTAATTTTTGCTTTAAAACCATGAAAAGTGCCCCGGCGGTAATCGCTACATAAAAGAACGCTTTGATGGCATCGATCCTGAACATTTTAAATCTTTCATCCACCAGGTAATCCAATAGGAAAGGAGGCAGGTAGGTCTTTTCATTTTCCGTCTGGAAGCCTAATAAAGATTTTCCGAAGAGCAGTAAAATCAATACAAATCCTAAGGTTCCGCCGCTGACATACAAAAGTATTTTCTGTTTGTATTCTCTGGTTAATTCATTATCTGTAAAGAACCGGTATAATCCGATAATGGCAACTAGAGGGAACAATAGTTCTACTACCACTAAAATGGAAGACGGTGCCCTGAATTTATTATAAAAAGGAATAAAATCAATGAAGAAATCGGAAAGCGCTATGAAGTTGCTTCCCCATGCTAAAAAGATGGTGAGAATAGAGGCTCCCAGAATCCAGTAACGGTATTTTTTCCAGGCAAAGAAAAAGCCTAATAACGCCAAGAAGCATACGATTGCTCCCTGGTACGCAGGCCCGGAAGTTCCCGGTTGATCCCCCCAGTAAGTAGGAGAAGAAAAGCCTTTCTGAAAATTCTGCATGAAATTATTATATTCGGCTTGAGAAGAAATATTCTCCTGGGCAAGCTCCTGAACCTTAGCCATCATTTCCTTGCCTTCCGGTTCCTGGCTTCCGCCGCCCATCAGTCTCGGAATGAAAAGGTTCAGTGTTTCCAGTTTTCCATAGCTCCACATCAGCATGCTTTCCTTATCCATCCCCGAATCTCCTCCGGTATGGCTTTCATTAGTCAGGATTTGCTTTCCGCGGACGGTTTCTTTGATGTATTCGGAATTGGCCATGATCCTCTGGGAATTCATGCCGACCCCTATTAAACAGGAGGCTGCAATGATTCCGGAAGAAATCAGAAAGTGTTTTACCGGCGTTTTTTTCTGAATTGTTCTGATTAATTCCGAAAGGAATAAAAATCCTAATGCCAGGAAAAGGTAATACGTCATCTGCGGGTGGTTCGCAGCAATCTGAAGCCCCATAAAAAGGGTCGTGACGATAAACCCCCAAATATACTGCTTCCGGATATAGACGAGAAGCATTCCGGCTAAAAGCGGGGCGAAATACTCGATGGTATTGATTTTACCGTTGTGTCCGGCCGCAATGGCTATATAAAAATAGGTGGAAAGGCTAAAGAAAGTAGCGCCAAGCAGGGCATATTTCCAGTTTCTCACCACCACCATTCCCAGGAGGAAAAAACCTGCGGCCAGTAAGAATAGGTAATTGACGGGCCGAGGAAAAAAGTTCAGCTTGGAGTCGATGTTTTTAATAATATCGCCCTCAAACCGGCTTCCCATCTGGTATGTCGGCATCCCGCCGAACATGGAGTCGCTCCAGTAGGTTTCTTTTCCGGTGGCATCTCGGTAATCGAGGAGCTCTTTTGCTCCGCCGCGGTATTGCACAATGTCATGCTGGAAAAGCTGTTTTCCCGTAATAACGGGCGTGGAGTATAAAAATGCTAAAACGATAAATACAACTAATGAAATTGCAATATAAATCAGGTTTTTATTTTTCGCCATGTCGATGGTTATGATCTTTACTTTTCGGAATGATTATTTTTGTCCTTGTTTTCTTTGACCTCTTCATAGTCTACGGTTTCCGCATCCCAGTTGAGGCCCTGGTTATTCTTGTCAGAGTTTTGTAGATCCGGCTTGCTATTATTGTTCTGGTTATTGAATCGGTAACTGTAAAAGGTCTTGAAGAAAATTCTTTTAAGAACATTCCAGACGAAGAAAATAATAATGGCGCTGAGTACGAGCTCAAGAATATATTTCATAATTTTATGTAAGGTTTTACGTTAAAGTCCGGTTTTGCAGACCGCCGGTCAGGCGGTCACACGCTCAAACTCTTCAACCCTAAAGTCCTGTATTTATTTAGCCGTAGGGTTTACCATGACAGAAGAATTGGAAACACTGGTCATCGATTGTGATTCTTTTCCTTTCGAAATGCTTTCAATCTGGGTTGTTTTTACGGAAATGTTCTGGTTTTTGATCCATCCCGTATTCTGGTCAAACTTAATGGTTCCGTTCTGCGTCAGTTCGCTGCTTAAGCTGTGGGTAACATCGCCCTGGTTCTGCTTTTCAACCTTTTTAGGGATTCCTCCCGTTACGGAAATTTCAACCACTCCGTTACCGGCACTTTTTAAAGTATAATTCGAGGTTACTTTGATTCTTCCCTGGGCGTCGGCATTTTCACTGTTGGACCATTTGCCGCCGATCTTGGCTCCTTTTTTAGGGATGATCGTCAGATTTTTGGTAAACTGGTCTTTCAGCACTTTTTCATTGAACGATTCTTTAAGGCTGGCAACCACACTTTCTTTCTGGTTTTTATCTTTAATCAGTGTTCCTACCGAGTTGGCTACTTTGTTGTAAACTGCATCGAATCCGGTAATGGAAATCACATTTCCTTTGGTATCCATTTTCATGTTCAGTTTATTGCCGGTCAGTGCCCTATTGATGTTCCAGATCATTTTCAGATCGTCTTCTTTCGGGATCGGCAATTTGGTATCTACAACAAGGGTTTTTCCCTGAGCCGTCTGCGAGTTTCTTTTAGCAATAAGATTCAGGGTGATGTCGTAAACATTGCCTTTAACATCATTTACCGTAAAAGACATTTCGTCCGTAGATTCGCTGGTCGCGTTGATGGTCTTCCCGTTAGGATCCGTCATGGTTTTGGTATCCCTCTGATACGTAGTCAGAGGATAGGTCTTTCCTTTTTCCAGTTTAAAGGTTTGGGTATAGATGCCTGCAGAATCTTTAATGGCCGGGTTTTCTTCCACTTTGGCCACGGAATCTGCCGGAACTTCCACCGTGATGGTTTTTCCGGTTTTAGGATCTACTTTCGTTATTTTTGCCGTTTCCTTTTTGTTGCACGAAACTAAAGCTATGGTTGAGATCAGCGCTAATGCTGCTATATTTTTCATTTAAATTTTTTTAGTGTTGTTGAATTAATTGGCTTTGGTGAATTTCTGTCGTACCGCTTCATATAAAATCGCTCCGCAGGCAACAGAAACATTCAGGGATTGTGTTTTTCCTTCAATCGGAAGTTTTATTTTTTCATCAGCATGATGCAGAACCTCTTTGGAAATTCCGGTTTCTTCATTCCCCATAACGATAGCGGACGGCTCGGTAAAATCGACATCATAAATCAGTTTTTCCGCTTTTTCGCTGGCGGCATACACGGAAATTCCGCTCTGCTGAAGGAAATCCACAACATGAGCCAGATTCGGGGCCTTGCATATTTTTACGTTGTATAAAGCGCCTGCCGAAGTTTTAATAGCGTCTGAATTTATCGGCGCTGCTCCCTTTTCAGGAATAATCACCGCATCTACACCCACACATTCTGCCGTTCTGCAGATCGCTCCGAAGTTTCTTACATCGGTCAACCGGTCTAAAATCAATAAGAAAGGCGTCTTTCCTTCTTCAAAAAGCTGAGGCACGATGTCCTCCACTTTGTGAAAAGGAACGTCTGAAATAAATGCCACCACGCCCTGATGGTTCTTCCTGGTAAAACGGTTCAGTTTTTCAACCGGAACGTAGTTGGGACGGATTTTATTTTTAGCCAAAATAGCTTTAAGTTCAGCATAAATCGGTCCCTGCAGTGCATTCTGCACAAAGACCTTGTCAATTGTTTTTCCCGCTTCAATAGCTTCAATCACGGGACGTAATCCAAAGATGAAATCGTCTTTCATTGAGTAAGTTTTATGTTTAAGGTTCAAAGTTTAAAGTTTAATGTCACTTAAGACTTATACTTTGTTCCTTTTAGATCTGTCATGTTTAAATATTTGATAAATGAGCTTATTTTTTTGCTCAGCGTCTCAGTTTGTCCTTTTAAGGTGTTAAATTTTTCCTCAGAAATAAATCTTCTATCAAAAACTCTGTATAGCTGTGATCTGGTTTCACCACATGAAGCCTTTGCAATAGAGAGAAACTGTACAAATTCTTTATTTCCGTTTCTTTCGAATCCTTCAGCAATATTATCCATTATTGATCCTGAAGAACCATCAATCTGGTTACTGAGTTTATAGTTGTTTTTAAGATTTGTGAATTCAATAATATGATAAATTTCTTTACACAGTTCCCTGGCCAATTGCCAAATTTCTAAATCTTCAAATCTATTAATCGTTGCCATAAACTTTAAACTTTAAACCCCAAACCTTGAACGGTTAATACTTCTCTCCTAAAATGGCTCTCTTTTGCGCCAACGCGTATCCATAGTGCAGTCCTTCATGCATATTATTGAAAATAATTGCGTCCTGAATGCTTTTCAGATCCATTCCGAAACTGGTGGTGTACGGTGTGTAATCTGAAAACAGGTCGCTGTCGTAATCCTTCATCAGGATCTTTGAAGTTTCCGTCAGTAAAAACTCCAGGTCTTCCACTTCTGATTTCTGAACATCGAGATTCGGCAGAGTTCCTTTTTTATACGTTTCGATCCAGTATTTATCAATCCGGAAAGGATTTCCGCTCAGGTAATAATGCAGGAGCTGCTGGGTAGCAACGGTGTGGGCAATGTTCCAGTAGAGGTTATTGTTGAAACCGTCGGGAATCAGCAAAAGATCTTCGTGCGAAGTATTTTGTAAAATATCAAGAAGATTCTTCCGGACCTGCCGGTGTGCTTGAAAATGATAATTCATTTTGCAAATTTTTTAATCACCAAAAATAGTTTAATAAACTGGAAATGACAATTTTTGAAAGGAGCATTAAAGTAAAATTTATATATTTTTATGAAAAACGGAAATCATGCTCCTGAATTCTAAGGGATACACCCGTTTGGAATCTCGCAGTAAAGCCGGAACATTTAACAAACTTTAACTCAAAGATGGCATTTTTTGTGTTGATTAATGCAAGTATTTATTAGAAATTTACCAATTATTTTAAATAAGACTATGTCAGATACATATCAGGCGGATGATATTCGTCAGCTAACGGAACAGGTAAAGGAAGCCAACTTCTATTTTTCCCGTCTTCGCGAGGAAATCAACAAAGTAATTATCGGTCAGGAATATATGATCGATCGTCTTTTAATAGGACTTTTAGGGAATGGGCACGTGCTTCTCGAAGGGGTTCCCGGATTGGCAAAAACCCTGGCGATCAAGACCCTGGCGGAAGCGGTTCACGGAGAATTTTCGAGAATCCAGTTTACGCCGGATCTGCTTCCGGCAGACGTTGTAGGAACAATGATCTACAATGTGAAAGACAATGATTTTTCCATTAAGAGAGGACCCGTTTTTGCGAATTTCGTTTTAGCGGATGAGATCAACCGGGCACCTGCCAAAGTACAGTCGGCACTGTTGGAAGTGATGCAGGAAAAGCAGGTGACGATTGGGGATGAAACTATGAAGCTGCCGAAACCTTTTTTAGTACTGGCTACCCAAAACCCCATCGATCAGGAAGGAACCTATCTTTTACCGGAGGCACAAAGCGACCGTTTTATGCTGAAATGCACCATCGATTATCCAAAGTTTGAAGATGAAAGAACAGTGATGCGGATGGTTTCCACTTCCCACCAGCCAACGGTAAAGCCAGTAATTTCCCTGGAACATATTGTTGCAGCGAAGGAACTGATCAATCAGATTTATCTCGACGAAAAAATTGAGAAATACATCCTGGATATGGTATTTGCCACCCGTTTTCCTGAAAATTACGGACTGGCGGAACTGAAAAACTATATCGGTTTCGGAGCCTCCCCGAGGGCATCGATCAATCTGGCCATTGCTTCGAGAGCGTATGCGTTCCTGAGGGGACGGGCCTTTGTCATTCCTGAAGATGTTAAGGCTTTGGCCAAAGATGTATTAAGACATAGGATCGGTCTAACTTTCGAGGCAGAGGCGGAAGAAATTTCATCGGAAGAAATCATCAATAGAATTTTAGCGAAAATCCAAGCTCCGTAATGGATGGAGTAACGATCAGGAAAGCAGTCCGTGAAGATTGTGTGCCGATGCTGGATCTCATTAAAGAACTGGCGGAATATGAAAAGGCATTGCATGAAGTGACGCTGACCCTCGAGCAGTTTACGGAAGACGGATTTGGAGATGCCCCGGTCTGGGGTGCTTTCGTTGCAGAAGCTAGCGGAAAAATTGTGGGAATTTCCCTGTACTATGACCGCTATTCCACCTGGAAGGGAAGAAGGCTATACCTCGAAGATCTGGTGGTGACAGAAGAAATGAGAGGAAAGCAGATTGGCAGGAAATTATTTGAAGCAACGATGGATTACGGAAAATCAAATGCCTACAGCGGAATGGTTTTTCAGGTACTCAACTGGAACGAGCCGGCTATCAGTTTCTATAAAAAGTACAGTCCGAAATTTGATGATGAATGGCTGAATGTTTCCATCGAGTTCAAAGTTTAATGTTCAAGGTTTAAAGTTTTTACTATTTGTGCTAAAATTTTTAAACTTTAATATCCGAAATAAAAACATTGAACCCGAAACATTAAACTTTAAACTAATTCAGTACTATGCAGATAAAAGATATTGTAAAAAAAGTAAAGCAGATTGAAATCCGTACCCGAAAGAAGACGGAAGCTACTTTGATGGGGCAATATCACAGTGCTTTTAAAGGGCAGGGGATGACCTTCTCGGAAGTCCGCCCGTACCAGTTCGGTGACGAGATCCGGAGAATCGACTGGAACAAGACGGCCCGTTTCCGCGAACCTTTCGTGAAAGTGATGGAAGAAGAGCGGGAACTGACCATGATGCTGCTCGTTGATATTTCGGCATCGATGGATTACGGGACCAAAACGCAGCTGAAAAGGGAATATGTCGCAGAAATTGCGGCAAGCCTCGGTTTTTCAGCAGCGGGAAACAACGATAAAGTAGGGCTGATTCTATTTGCAGATAAAGTGTACAAGGTCATTCCTCCACAAAAGGGAAGAAAGCATATCCTGTCGATCATCAGCATGATCCTGACGGCAGATTATGTTCCGGCCGTTTCAAAAATTGATAAAGCCCTGGAATACATGATGGGGATTTTTAAGAGAAAATCCCTGGTCTTCCTGTTTTCGGATTTTGAAGATGAATACGATTCCAAAATGTTGCGGGTGGCTTCCAAAAAGCACCAGCTTTTGGGCATGAGGATCTATGATGAAAAAGATAATGAAATTCCGGATGTAGGCTATGCGCTGCTGTATGATGCGGAAACCGGAAAGCAAGTTTGGGCAAATACGTCCAGCGCAAGATGGAGGTATACCTTTGCAGAAGCCCAGAAGCAGAAGCTTAGGACATTAGAGGAAGATTTTTCCAACAGCTCCGCAAGTTTTATGAATGTAAACACGGGAGCCGACTATTCCAGACTGCTGTATGGTTATTTTCAGAAAAAATAAATTCAACGGAAATGGGCATGGCTCATTTTAAAATGTATTGAAATTGAAAAAATTAATAGTATTATTTTATTTTTTAATCTGTGCCAATGCTTTTTCACAGATCCTTTCTTCCAGCGTGGAAAAGAAAACCATTGCTTTGGGAGAAGTGAACCATATCGTGGTGACGATCAATAATCTTCATGATGAAAAAGTTTCCGCCGCTCCTGAAAATGAATTGCTTCCTTTTCATTTCGAGGAAATTAAAGACAGTATTGCCCAGACGCAGGACATTTATTACAGAAGGATCGAGTTTACCGTTTTTGATGAAGGGAAATTTACGATTCCCGAACTGGAATTTAAAGTGGGCGGGAAGGTTCTGAAGACCATCCCTTATGAAATTGATGTCATCAACACGGCTCAGAAAACAGACCCGATTAATGACATCATGAACAACAAAGAAGTAAAGCTTGAAGTAACCGATTACTGGGAACTGTACAAGTTTTATATCTTGGCTGCCATCGCGCTGATTTGTCTGATTATTGCCATCATTATGTTTGTAAAATACGGACGAAAGAAAAAAAGTTCGCCGGTGGTTACGACCAACCAGACGCTGAAAGAGCTGGATTCCCTGAAAAAGAAAAAATATGTGGAAACAGGAAACTACCGTTCGTTCTACGTGGAACTGATCGATATTTCAAGAAAATTCATCACCACCCAATACCGTTTGCCGGCAGATGTCCTTCTGACGGATGATCTCGTGGATCTGATGAAGAAAAACAATACGATATCGCAGGAAAATGAGCGTGTGGTGGAAGAGGTTTTTGTACGGGGCGATCTTGTAAAATTTGCAAAGACGTTTCCGGATCAGCAGACGATGGAAAAGGATCTGGCAGATATCACGGCCTTTGTGAAGCGTTCATCGAAGGATTTGGAATTTGAAAACCTGAGGAAAGATGCTTAATTTTGAATTTTACAGTCCGTGGTTCTTATTGTTGTTTGTCCTTTTTATCCCGCTTCTGTTCAGGGATATCAGCAAGCAGAAAAGGAAAGGCATCAAGGTTCCAACGGTTAAAAATATGGGCGACAGCGGCGGAATTCACGTCGTGATGTTTTTCCTGAAAATTTCGAAATACCTGATCCTGTCAGCTTTGATTATTGCCATGGCAAGACCGCGCACTTTTACGATTTCCCAGGACCGGGATGATACCAAAGGAATCGATATTATGCTCTCCGTTGATGTCTCTTTAAGCATGCTGGCCAAGGACCTTACTCCGGACCGTTTAACTGCGCTTAAAGATATTGCGATTAAATTCGTCAATAAAAGACCCAACGACAGGATCGGACTGGTCGCCTATTCCGGAGAAGCTTTTACGAAAGTTCCGGTAACTTCCGACCATCAGGTAGTTGTAGATGAATTGAACAGTCTGAACCCTCTGGAATTACAGCCGGGAACAGCGATCGGCGAAGGACTTTCCGTAGCCGTTAACCATTTGAAGAACAGCAAAGCAAAAAGCAAGATCATCATCCTGATGACGGATGGGGTCAATACGATAGAAAATGCAATGCCGTCTGCGATTGCCGCGGAGCTCGCCAAAAATAACGGAATTAAAGTCTATTCCATCGGAATCGGAACCAACGGATATGCACTGATGCCTACCCAGCAGGATATTTTCGGAGACCTGGTCTTTACGGAAGCGGAAGTGAAAATCGATGAACCGGTTTTAAAAGAAGTTTCCCAGATGACGGGTGGAAAGTATTTCAGGGCGACATCAAACAGCAGCCTTGAAGAGGTGTATGACGAGATCAACCAGCTGGAGAAATCCGATGTAAAAGTTGCCAAACTCTTTAATTATCAGGAATATTTCAAAATTTTCCTTTGGGTGGCTTTGGGCTTACTGTTCCTGGATGCTTTGCTGAGATGGGTGTTTTATAAAATTTTAAGCTAATGGATTGGTATTTAGGGAATTATTGGTATTTGTTATTGCTGCTGCTTTTGCCGCTGCTGGCTGCCTTTCTGATCCGTTATCTGAGATGGAAAAAGAAGAAAAGAGCTGTTTTTGCAGACAGCCAGTTTCATGGGCATTTGTTTGAGAAAAAATCGGGCTTTACGAAATTCTTTCCGGCTTTGTATTTACTTGCCGTCCTGTTTCTGATTTTTTCGATTATTGACTTGCTGAGCGGTTCGGAAGAAATAAAGACCAGCCAGAAGCTGAATAACGTTATTTTCATGATGGATGTTTCCAATTCGATGAATGCGGAAGATATCAACCCGAGCCGTCTGACTGAAGCGAAGAACCTGATGCTCCAGACCATGCAGAAAATGAAGAACGATAAGGTCGGGATCGTTATCTTTGCGGGACAGGCAAATTCCATCATGCCGCTAACGACCGATTACGGTTCAGCGGAAACCTATATCGGCGGTATTGAAACCAATTCGATGCAGATTCAGGGGACTGATTTTTTAAACGCCATGAAAGTGGCCGTTGAAAAGTTTAAAAACGTAAGCAAAGACGGGCGGAAAGTCGTTTTGCTGAGCGATGGGGAAGATAATGAAGGAAATGATGAAGCAGCGATCCGTTTAGCCAAAAAAGAAGGAATCATGATCACATCCGTCGGCATCGGAACGGATGAAGGAGCACCGGTACCGGAGTATGTTTTCGGCCAGCTAATGGGATATAAAAGCGATATGAACGGCCAGACCGTTATTTCCAAAAGACAGACGGAAGCCCTCAGAAAAATGGCGGATGCCACCGGCGGGACGTATATAGACGGCAACAACATCAATGAAGCGCCGGACCGGATCCTGGATGCTTTAAAAAAGAAATCGGGATCTTCGGAAACCATGGTAAAATCACAGAATGCCAACCATTATTACCAGTATTTCCTGGCGGTTTCTCTGTTTTTCTTCTTTCTGATTTATATTTTTAATCCCAAGAGAGATTTTAATCTGTAAAAAACGAAGATCATTGTCTCAGTTTCAGTGAATTACTTTAACCTAGTTTTAACAAACAAGACAATGTTTATTAACATATAAAGGAATAATTTTGCAACTAATGAATACTAAAATCATTTTTTTGTCGTTTATTACTGCTTTCTTCTGCTCAGGTTTCCTGTTTGCGCAGGAAAATTACCGTACACTCGTGTATGAAGGGAACGAAAAATTTAACGGCAAAGATTATGATGGTGCATCTGTAAAGTATCTGGAAGCCATCCGGAAGAACAGCAAAGAATTTACGGGGCATTATAATTTAGGAAACGCATTGTACAAAAGCAAAAAATACGAAGAGGCAAAAGCGGAATTCGAGACGGCACAAAAGCTGGCTCAGACCCTTCCGGATAAAGCGGCCGCCCTTCATAACCTGGGGAATACTTACATGCAGATGAAGAAGCCTGAAAAAGCGGCAGAAATCTACAGGCAATCCCTGAAACAAAATCCTTACAGCGAAGCAACAAGAAAGAACTACGAAATTGCCAAGCTGAAAGAAAAAGAAAACCAGCAAAAGCAACAGCAGAAGAACAACTCCGGTAAAGGAGGCGGTGGCGGTAAAGACCAGCAGCAAAATGATGATCAGAAAGGAGGCCCTAAAGACCAGAAACAGGATCAGGGGCAGGGCCAGCAGAATCAGGGAAAAGGTCAGGGAAATGACCCTAACAAAAACCAGAATAATGAAGGAAAGATTCCGAAAGGCCTCGAAAATCAGATACTCAATAAAGTTAGCGATAAAGAAAGAGAAACCGCCAAAAGAATTTTAAACAAAAATTCTTATTCGATGCCCGAGAGCAACGAGAAAGATTGGTGATGCAGAACAGAATTATTTACATATTGCTCCTTTTCACGTCCGTAATTTCTTACGGACAGGTAAATCTTACCGTAACGCCGGATAAGACGACCTACAACGGAAAGGATGTCGTAAACCTAAGTATTGTTCTGGAAATATCAGGGAGCGAGTACAACCCGCAAACCAAACTGCGCCTGCCGGATTTCTCAAAATTCAACCTGATCGGAACCGGTTCCGTCAACAACGCCTTTATGGATCCGGAAACCAATACGGTGGTTTCGCAATCCGTTACGAGGCTTGCCCTTGAACCCAAACAAAAAGGAAAACTGAAAATAGGATCGTTCCTGATTACCATCAACAATAAAATCTATAAAACCGAACCTTTTGAAATCCTGGTCAAGGATCTGGAAAAGAAAACCGCGACAGCAGCCAATACTTCCAAAGACGTTTACCTGAATATGGAAATCGAAGACCGTGAGGTCTACCAGGACCAGCCGACGGTTGCCGTACTGAAAGTGTATTCCAGAAACATGGATAATTTCAGAAAGGTAAGAAATATCCATCTTCCCGATCAGGAAAACTTGGATGTATTCCCGATCAGTTTTGCCAAATCGGAAATCGATCCTTCGGATAACGGGAGCATGGCCTCACAGATCCTGGCTGTTTTTATGGTATTCCCAAACGAAGCGGGCTATGTGGATATTCCGGGTGTTGCCGCTTCCCTGAACTCGTATTCCCATAAGGAAAAACTTATTTCCAATAAAGTAAAGATCAACGTAAAGAAACTTCCCGAAGGCTCTCCCGATTGTTTTAAAAATGCAGTCGGAAACTTCAATGTAAGCGTTGCCAATATTTCAAAAGAAAAGGTAGAGGTTAAAAAACCGATGAATGTATTGGTAAAGGTAACCGGAGAAGGAAACCTGAAGAGCATGGACCTTCCGAAGATCGCGGCATCGCCGGATTATGAAGTTTTCGCTCCCAAGATTACGTCGAGAGTGCTGATAGGAACCGAAGGCATGAAAGGGGAAGTGCTGGCCAATTATCTGATTATTCCCAAAAAAGCCGGAGAGATTACTATTAAAACCGAGCATTTTGCATTTTTTGATCCTTCAAATAAAGAATATGTGGATCTTGGCGAACAGTCTGTGGCCGTGAATGCTTTTTCACATGATCAGATCCTGGAATCGCGAACAACCGTTGAAAAAGTAAATGAATACACCAATACTTTCCTGGAAACGGTAAATACACCGGTTCTGAAAACAACCTCGCTTAAAGTAAAAGAAAAAAGCAAGTTCCATTGGAACACACTCTTTATTAATATTGCGATTCTTCTGGGTCTTTTTATTGCCTATCTTGGATTTAAAACATGGCAAAGAAAAAACCGATCTGTTAAAGAAACGGCAACGCCGGAACCGACGGGATCCGTTGAGGAAACCGAGAGGGAAATCAGGGAAAGCCAAAAGACGGATATCAACGATTATTTCAGTTATCTGGAAAATCTTAAAGACCAATCAGACTATGATAGGTTTTTCCGGACCTTCGATGAACTGGACGGAGAAGTGAGAAAGCAGTATGCAGAAGGATCTGCCGGTGATTTCGGTCAGGCACTTGAGAATAATTATGGGCCTGCCGTCGCTGAGGAATACAGAAGCCTGATCCAACGGGTACAGATCGAAAAGTATGCTCCGGTAAAATCTCCGGAAGCAATGGATGAACTTTTAACGGCAATTGTTAATTTGTATTCAAGAATTAGCAAATAATCGATTTATTTTCATATTTTTGCGAAATTCTTAATAACAAATAGATGGAAATTTTTAATCATTTTTCTATTAAAGAAATCGTAACCTGTTTCATGGTACTCTTTGCGGTGATAGATATCATTGGTTCTATCCCGATTGTCGTGAGCCTTCAGCAGAAGTACGGGCAGATCGAGGCGGAAAAAGCGACTCTTACTGCGGGAGCTATTATGCTGGTTTTCCTTTTTGTAGGAAATAAAATCCTGAAATTTATCGGAGTGGACGTCAATTCATTTGCCATTGCGGGTGCTTTTGTGATTTTTATCATTGCCCTGGAAATGATCTTGGGCATCGAGATCAACAAAACCTCCGAAGTAAAGGCGGCTTCCATTGTTCCGATTGCCTTTCCTCTGGTGGCAGGTGCCGGAACGTTAACCACCACACTGTCCCTGAAAGCTGAATTTCACGATATTAATATTATTTTTGGGATTATTCTCAATACAATTTTCGTATATTTGGTGCTGAAATCGGCAACCTGGCTGGAGCGGAAAATGGGGGATGCCACATTGGCTATTTTACAGAAGGTTTTCGGGATTATCCTGCTGGCGATTTCAATTAAATTATTTACGGCAAACTTTGCACAATTGGTGCAGAATTATATTAATTTTTAAGAATCATGCAGAAGTTTTATAAAGTATTTTTGGTAGTGTTTATCGTATTTATCGCGATTAATGTTTACGCCCTGGACTGGCAGTCGGATATGCTGTCTGAAGACAACTCGAAGTTCGTATTTTCCATTGCTTCGGCTGTTATCGGCCTGATGCTGCTTTTCGTAATGAATACCTGGAGCAAGATCGGCGTAAAGAAATAAGTTTAAAATTTTATTCAATTATAGGCCTCTTTCAGTTTTGGAAGAGGTTTTTTTATTGCTATTGGTATTGCTGATTTTACGGATTACAGTGTGTCTTCGAGAGTCTTACATACCAATGTTACTCAATTGAAAATCTTTGATTTTCTCTTATGTGCTCTAAAATATGCGCAATATTTTAAACTAAAATCTGATGTGACTTATGTGTTCAAAAGCTTTGCGGCTATCGTGATTAGCCCTCATGATGTTGCTTCGGGAGTTTCATCCGCCGGATGTCTGTAAATTATAAAACCACCAGGTTTTTCAGGATGGCTTCTGATTTCAGCTCGGTTTCATTCCATTCTTTTTCAGGACTGCTTTGTGCGGTAATCCCGCCGCCTACGAAGAGATGCACGGAATCTTTATAAAGCCTGGAGCATCGGAGATTCACAAAATACTGAACCGTTTCTTCAGTTTCAATTTTAATGTAACCGGCATAAAGTTCTCGCGGGAATTTTTCAAGCTGTTGGATGCTTTCCTTACAGAATTCCTTCGGAATGCCGCAGACCGCCGGCGTAGGATGCAGCTTGTGAATAATGGAATCAAGGTCTTCCGGCCGTATCCTGGCCTTAAAATCAGTACGGAGATGTTTGATGTTGCCGGAAATATGGTCGTACGTCTCGGATTCATCGATGTTTTCGGAATAGTCTTTTAAAATATTCCTGATATAAAGGGTGACCGGCTTCTGCTCTTCAATTTCCTTTTCCGACCAGTTTTCCGAAACAGGGAGCGTTCCGGCAAGGCTCATGGTTTCAAATTCGTGCGTCCTTTTACTGAATTTTCCCAGTACTTCGGAAAAAGCCCCCATCCAGGATTGTTCGTTATGAATAAAGAGATACCGGAAAGCATTCGGATAAGTCCGGCAAAGGTTTTCAAAGCTTTTTTTGAGATCAATTTCCTCAAAATCCCTGAAAATTTTCCTGCGGGAGTAGACGAGTTTCGGAAGATTGTTTTCTTTGATTACGTTGATAACGTTTTCCAGCTGATCCAGATATTCCGTTTGGGTTTCGGCAGTAAACCCGCTCTGATCTTCCGGTAATGATGTGCTCGAAATATTTGTCTGTGCAAAATCTTCGGTATTTACTTCAACAAGATTCCCGATAAAATCAATTTGGCTTGATCCGTCAAAGGTATGAAAACTGATATTCTGCTGTACGGAACTTTCGTCGGTGGAGTACAGTTTTTCGTCGAAGGGAAATTTGAAGTAAATCATTGTTCAGGTATTTACAGAAATCAGAGCTTTGAAAGGATGTAGGAAATTCCGAAGCTGATCTTTCTTTCTGCAAAGGTATTATTCATCTTAAAAATCTCAAAATCAAAGTCCGGATTTTTTAGCGAAAGATTCTTTAGATGATACTGCTGGTATTCGGCCGAGAGAAGAAAACGCCTGAAAACCCGGTACTGTATTCCCAAAGCAAAACCGATATTGGTTTGATCGGTTGTAAAATCTTCCGGTCGTTTCAGAACATTGTTTTCCGGTACAAGGAACTGCATCTTATAGGTATTGCGATTTACCAGGATTCCGGCAAAAGGACGGATGTTTTTCCAGTCGTACACAAACTTCAGCTGAACGGAATATTCAAAGTGCTTGTTGTTAAACCGCTGAAACAAAAGCGGCTGACGGTCTGCCGTAAAATAATATCCGTTAAGAAAAGTGTCTTCTTTATTGGCATCCAGATCGAAAGAGGAATTCCAATGGTACACATTTGCCGAAAGCATTATTGAAAAACGATTGTTGAAAAAACTTTTGGAAGCCCAGATTCCCAGATATTCTCCGAACTGGCTGTTATTCCCGGAACCTTCTGTTGCCCAACTTGTGTTTTTTAAACCTGCACCGCCGTCAATTCCATACAGAAAAGTAGCCGGTCTCCGCAATTGTGCTCTTCTGGAAGCTCTTTTCCTGTCGATTTCTTCTTTGTACACATTCCGTACAAATTTAGTTTCCTCAACTTTTAATTCGGGAAGAACGAGGTCTTTTAGCTTGAACGTTAAAGGTTTGAAACGGTACACCGTATCATAAACGGTTACTTTTTCATAGACATACACGGTATCAACTTTTTTCTTTTTACGGATCTGCGCAAATGAAAAGCTTATGGTGAAGACTAATAAAAGCAATACTGTTTTTCTGAAGATCATGGTCTGTCGGCCGTTTATTTTTCTACAAATATAGTATCTCTGCGGATGATTTTTTTAACGACCATTACTTTTTGTGGGAGTTCATGGACGGTGTCTTTGCCCATGGCCTTCCGGAGACCTCGTCTTTGTAATTTTTCTTCGGTCGGCTCTGTTTTTTGTGTATTATCGATCTTGTTGTCTTCGGATAATTCTTCTTTTATATTCTGTTCGGTTGGATTTTGCACTACTTCCGCTGCCAGCTTATTTTTACTTGACTGATGATCCTTCAGTTTAGCATGGGGTGCATCCGCTGATTCTGATAAAATGGCTGAATGATTTGTTATGAGAAATCTATTTCCGGGATGCAGGAAGAAAACGGATGCCAGGATCATAACCAGAAGTGTTCCGGAGATCATTATTTTTCTGTTCAAAGAATGATTTGAAGGCAGAATGGAAACTGTACTTATATCAGAAGGAAGTTCAAGTTTTTTTGAAGGGGAAATTTTAAAGTCTGCAAACTTACTTTTGAAAGTCTGTGCCCAAAGTAATCCGCCAAGCCCGAAGATCACGAAAAGCTGCGCCAGTTTCTTTTTCGGGGTGTTCTGTTGCAGGATGTTGTTCAGTAAATATTGCTGAACGGATTTCTTAGCCCTCAATAAATGAGATTTGGACGTGTTTACCGTAATGCCGAGCAAACCGGATATTTCAGCATGCGAATGGTTTTCAATGAAATATAAATTGAAAACCGATTTGTGATGGGGCGGAAGACTGTCGATCGAAGACAAGAGCTCCTCATGGGTAAAGTCGTAGATGAAGATGTTTTTTTCTTCCGAAAGAGAATGGTCCATTTCTGAATAGGGATCTTGGATTTCTGAGGATTCTGCAGCAACAAAACTGTCTTTGCTGTGCTTACGGATGTGTTGTAAGGCATTGTTTACCACAATTTTTTTCAGCCAAGCCAACAAAGCTTTTTCGTCATTCAGCTGATCGTTTTTCTGGATGGCCGTGATAAAACTGTCCTGCACAATATCTTCTGCGGTATAAATATCCTGGATATATCTACGACAAATCCCCAAAAGTTTTGGGGAATAGTCTTGGTAAATATGCTGCCAGTTAATGGTTGACATAGGCTAGTTGGGGATAACGGTGAGACTTCTGAAGCGGCCATTCTGATTACCGGTATTGGTGGTGGTAAGCACTTCCACATTGTTAATATATACTTTGTAATCAATGCCATTATTATCCTTGTGAAGGATTTGGTAAATGTTGTCGTCCAACACTTTGAAATCATCACAAAATACAAATTGATTTCCGGCTGCACCCAAACTGTATTGAGTGCCGTTTTTATAATAATTCTGCAGGAGTATATAATATTTGTTTCCGTTATCCCATTCTGCCGTACGGAAATCTACAGGATTTATGTTGGAAGGGAAGGCTGCATATATATTGGTCGTAAGATTGTACTGTTCAAGTGCACCGGCCTGCCGGTGTTTTGCAATTAAATAAACACCTGATGCATCATGTAAAAACTTAAAAAAGCTTTTGGTATTCGATAGGAAATAATAGGTGCCATTTTTATAGTAACCTGCGTCGTAATTGCCTGAGTTATAATTTTTTGTTGCCGTAATGTAAATATCATTGTTGATTATTTCCATGTCGGATTCAGAACTAAGGGTTCCGGCGTTGTGGGCATGCAGAACCGTCTTATTGCCGTTTTTCCAATAACATAACTGATAAGCATCATTATTGGATGTAGAAGCAGGGTTTTTTATATTTCCTACAATGTAAATGTCCCCATTTTTGAAGACCATGTCCTTTAGTTTGAAATCGTCGGAAGCCTGCAGGCCAAGCTGCTGTTCGATATCAAACCGGACATTATTTTTCCAGTAATAATAGTTAAAGGTATATGCCGGCAGATTCAGTTTGTATCCTTCTACATACACATCGTTATTATCCACCGTTACCTTGGTGGCCGTGCATCCGGTTCCTGATGACAGCACGGTTTTCGTCGTGTTTTTCCAGTAGCTGGCCGTGTTGTTTTCGTCATTCCCTGCAACATAAAGATCATAGGAAACCGGGGTGTTTTTGCTGACTGTCTCTTCATCTACATTAGCTTCCCTGCATGAAAATAAAACCGTTAACGTTAAAATAAGAAGTAAAAATAAATTTTTCATAGTAATACCTTTTTATTTAAAGATGAAAAAAAATCAAAAGGTTGCAGCAAAAAGATAAAAAAATTAAAATAAGTTTTAAATGTAAGAATATTAATCTTCGATTCGTTACGATTCTCTGAATATTTCAATATCTTCCGGCTTAGTTTAAATAATATTAACATGAACTTAAAGCAGAAACCCGATTAAACGGCTGGAAGAGGGAAGCCGGATGCCGGAAGTTTCTTATGTTAATATCACCAACAGTCTTAAGCATCAAGATGATCTTTGTTAAACCAACTCTTTTTTTAATCCCTGATCAAATCAATATTAACGGCGAATTTTTTTAATCCGGTGAGATTTTTAAATCAAATTACAAACGGAATGTTCTGTTAAAAATGCTGATGGTTATAAAAGCAGAAAATTCCGGAATTATTCCGGAATTTTCCATTTGCATATTGAGAGCGATTGTGTTTTTTTCTTTAGGCAATATCTTTAACACCAATTGAATGGTTGCAGGAAAATCTCATTCGATCAGTTGCAGTTTCCGTTGCAGGGCGAAGTCTGGTCGGCATCCTGCGTGGTAAAAGTGAACTGGTATTCTTCGTAATTTTCTTTCTCTGCCGTTTTTATATAATTTTCATCTTTCAGGATAACATTCCGGCTGTAGTTATCCGTGGCTTTCCAGACTTTGAATCTGCTTTGTCCGTAAACGATTTTTACACTGTCTGCATAAAAAATGACGTTTTCTACAGACCCGGAATTAACATCCAGTTCCTGGCTGTAGGTATTTCCTTTACCAATCTGGTGTTTCGTCTTCTGGCCCTGTTTATAGAAATAGAGATCCATATCAGCATTGCTTTCATTGATATAGCTGTATTTATTAATAATCCGGTATTCTATAATTTCTCTTCCGCAGCTTGCGGCCAGAAACAAAAAGGAGATGCAGTAAAATATTTTTTTCATAGATCGTAATTTGCTGAACATATTGAAAAGGTCATTAAGCCTTTCTGATAAGATGCAGAAAAATAAAAAGGTTGCAGCCGGTAAACAAAAAAAGCTCAAAAAAAATTGAGCTTTATATTTTAATTTATTGATTTTACTTCCGGATAATGGTATTCGTCATCGTCGTATGGCTGATCAATACCTCTTTTTCGTCGCGGATCTCGATTTCAGAGACGTGCATGGTCTTTCCTTTGCGGATAAACCGGGCAACAGCCGTTACCGTTCCGTCTTTTTTGCTTTTCAGGTGGTTGGTATTGATGTTGGTTCCCACGCCGAAGTATTTTTCGCCGTCGATAAAGATATTGGACAGGCTTGAGCCCATGGTTTCGGCCAGTACACAGCTTGCGCCGCCGTGCATGATCCCGAAAGGCTGATGAATCCTTGGCAGAACAGGCATTGTAGCGGTCAAGGTTTCATTCTCAACATCAATATCCGTAAAACGGATCTCCAGGGTTTTGGCGAACGTTTCACCGCCCCAGCTGTTGATGAATGCCAGTATTTCTTCCTTCGGTTGATCTTTAATGTACATCTTTTTGTATAAGTAATGAGTAATGAGTAATGAGTAATGAGTAATGAGTAATTTTGCCAATAGCCAATAGCCAATAGCCAATAGCCAGCTAGCTGCTGATTTCAGAATCGGTGCCCATAATGTTCGGGTTCCAGTTTTCAGGGATTTTCGGACCGATGTCGTTTTTGATATAATAATCCTGAATTTCCCGCATGATTTCGGTAAAAGGAACCGAAGCAAGTCTTTCGTAAGGAATGGTATAGCCTAAGAAAATGGTGTTTCTTTTAAAATCTCCTGCCGCCAGAACAATCGGGACTTTTGCCGCCAGTGCCATGTGGTAGAATCCTTTTCTCCATTTCGGAACCCAGCTGCGGGTGCCTTCGGGAGTAATTACCAGGCTGAAATCATCTTTTGCAAACTGCTCTGCCACAAAATTGATTAGGTCGTTTTTCCGGCTGCGGTCGATTCCGATTCCGCCCAGCGCTTTTACGATTCCGCCGTACCAGGCTTTAGTATGGGCATCCTTGATGATGATTTTCAATGGTTTTCCCAACGACCAATAGGCAAGATTCCCCAGGATGTATTCCATGTTGTGGGTATGCGGCGCCACAACCAGGATACAGCGGTCCAGGCTGCTGGCATCGCCCTGGAGGACAACTTTCCAGCCCATTAATTTTAAGATCAGTCTGCCAATCAGCTTTTTCATAACATTTCGATTAAAAACAAAAAAGTATAACCAAAGTGGTTATACTTTACAAATATATTGAAATATTATCGCTCTTAAAACAGACTGCTGATTAAATCAACAATTTTCATTACAATTTCTAATGCCAGTTGTACCATAATCGTTTAATATTTTTTATGAGTGTTTTGGTTATTATTTTTTACTACACAAATGTAAATATTTTTCCTGAAATGAAGAATTAAATTTTTACATTTTTTCATTTTCTCTGAGAGAAGAAGGGTGTGAATTTCAAACGTTTGGGTTATCCGCTCACACCTTCTGCCACTCTCTGAAGTTTAGTTATTTGGTTTGTATGGAAATTTCATTTTTATCTTTGTCCACTTTGAAGTCGATATTGGCTCCTTTCATCTTTTTGATGCTGTGCTTCATCGAGTCGATTACGTGGTCTGCTTCATCACTGGCTACTTTTTTTCCGTTTACGATGATACTGTCTTCGTCATCGGAATTGTATTCTATGGTAGAACCATTTACCGTGATTTTATTTTCCCCGATTTTGATGTTTCCGTCTTCATCTTTCTCCTGGTCGTTATCGTTGATCCCGTCTGCATTAAGGTCTCCGTCGAAGCTGATGCCGTCCTGTTTTACCGGAATCACTACGGTTTTCATAGGAAGTACCAATTCGTAGTCTATACTGTAATCTCTGAACCGGTGGTCATAAGGGTATTTGATATAGTTCGGGAAGATCACTTTATTACCGATAACATCCACCGGAACGTTCACATTTAATGGAAGGTTGTATCCTTTTGCTTCTTTTTTGATGATCAGGTAAGGTGTTTTTACATCAGCCTTTCTCGTTACATCTACGTGGATCCAGTCTTTGTGGTAAACCGAAACCTTATCGGAATACAGATCGTCGTCATATGCCATGAAATTCTGAGGAATGGTGATCTGCTTGAAATCTGCGTAGATGGTATCCGACTTCGTGTTGATAGAAATCTCTTCCGTATCTTCCTTATGGCCTTTGAAAAACATTTCTCTTTTGGCCATGCTTACTCCGAAATAAGCTCCCAGACCAACTACTGTAAGGAACAGAGCTCCCAGTACCCAGCCGATATTTCTCAGCTTTGTTTTCGGAGAGAAAATTTTGATGCTCAATACGGTAAACAATACGGCAGGGATCAGAGATCCGATGATAATCAGTGCTGAAAACACAGTGTAAAGACCGTCGTCGTCAAAAAGGAATTTCATTTCATTAGCACCCGGAAAATTGGAATCAATCCCGAATAAACCGAACAGAACAAATACTCCGATAATACTTCCCACCGCCATCAATGCGAAGAATACCCCGATGATGTATTTGAGAATATTCCATACGCCGCTGCCGGCGTTGTTGATATAAGGCTTGTTTTCGATATAGATTTCGCCTGCTCTCGTCGTGGTTTCATTCGCAAACTGTACCAGCTTGCTGGATTCTTCCTTTAAGTTATCAAAGTTCAGGGGTTTTCCCTTCATTTTCAGGAAGTCGGATGCTGTTTCAGCTTTAGGAAGCACCGCCCAAAGGATGAAGTAAAGAAGAATCACGAGAAAAGAAGATCCCGGTGCTACCCAAAGGAATAAAAATGCTCCAACCCAGATCAGCCTCATTACTGTAAGATCCATTCCGAAATAAGCGGCCAGACCGGCGCACACCCCGGCAATCTTCTGCTTTTCAGGATCACGGAACAGCTGCTTTTTATCAGAATATTCCGTTCCTGCACTGCTTGTTCTCTTTGTATTTTTTTCAGAGTAGTACGCTTCTTCCTGTTCTTCGATTTTTTCAGGGCTTCCGATCTGGGCAATTACCCTTTCTACATCCGAATCGTTGATGACTTCGCGTTTCGCCATGGAATCTCTGAAGATTTCCACCATTCTGATTTCGATATCGTGCATTACCTCATCCGCTTCCGAAGCATCCAGTGAGCTCCTCAGGGCATTCAGGTAATCGCTCAGTTTTATATAAGCATGTTCTTCTATCGTAAAAGAAAAACCGGCAAGTCCTATTGAGAGTGTTTTGTTCATAGCTTTGTTTTTAATGTTTTTGAGTGATTTGGTTAACTGAATCTGTCAAATCGTTCCAGGTATTTTGAAGTTCGTTCAGGAACAGTTTCCCCTTTTCTGTAATCTGGTAGTATTTTCTGGGTGGGCCTCCCGTAGATTCCTCCCATCGGTAGGAAAGAAACTCGCCGTTCTTTAATCGGGTTAAAAGAGGGTAGAGGGTTCCTTCCACAACATCCAGCTTTCCTTTTTTCAGCTCATCGATCAGGTCGGAAACATACATTTCGCGGTGATTGATCAGGCTTAAAATACAGAATTCCAGAATCCCTTTCCGCATTTGCGCTTTGGTATTTTCGGTATTCATCTTTAATAAGTTTTGTTAATTAGTTATATAATCTTCGAATCGGGAACCCGGCCAGCAGAACCTTCTTCGATTTTACATTACAAAGATATGTAATTAAAATGGTATTATGCAATACAAAGTAGTGGAAAAACATTTAGATATTATATAAGTTATTGAAAATCAGTATAATTATTTTTAATACTGAAATCCAGGAACTAAGAATTTTTCTGAAATCGGATCAAATTTTAGTAATTTTACCTAACAGGCTGGCCGTTCTTAAGGTAACCAATGCCTTTTTCTCCAGCTCCTGCTGGTAAGATTGGAAATGGTATCTGTTATAGAATTTACGGACGATCAGTGCCATTTCCATCATCGCAAAATGTTCGCCGATGCAGAGCCGCGGTCCGGCCCCGAAAGGGTAGTAGGCAAAATTACGGGCATTTTCATCGTCGAAACGTTCCGGAATAAAATCATCGGGACGGTCCCAGTATTTCGGATTCCGGTGAAGGCCTGAAATATAAAGGATGACTAAAGTCCCTTTTTCCCAGGAATAATCTTTGAAACGGTCGTCTTCCAGGGCCTGGCGGTCCATGGCCCACGCCGGGGAATGCAGCCGCATGGCTTCCTTTATAACATTGGTGGTGAAAGATTTCTTCATCAGGCTTTCAGTAGTGAAAGCATTTTCCCCTTCTTCCGTAATTTCCTGTCTTAATTTTTCCTCCGCTTCAGGATTTTGGCTGATTTCAAAAAAGATAAAGCTCAACGCATTGGCGGTGGTTTCATGCCCGGCAATGAAGAGAATCAGCATTTCATCCACGAGCTGCTGATCAGACATCGGAAGTCCGGTGTCTTCATATCTCGACTGAATCAGCATGTCCAGCAGGTCATTCTTTTCCTCTCCCGAATTCCGGCGTTTTTCCAGTACGCTCTGGATAATGGCTTTTGACCTTTCGCTTTTTCTGATGGTCTTCCCGATAACCCCGAATGCTTTCAGGATCTGCGTATACAACGGAATCCTTACTTCTTTTGCAAAAACTTCCTGAACTTCAGTAATGATTTTCCCTAATTCCTTTATTTCAGTTTCATCGATATCCGAACTGAAGAGGGTTTTCGCAACGATGTTGAAAGCCAGTGTATGAAAAAAGCCGTACAGGTCGGTTTCCGGTTCCTGATCAAACAACCGGAATGCTTTATCGATTTCCTCATCCATGATGGAAACCAGATTCGCAATTTTGGCTTTGCTGAAGCCGGGCTGGATCAGCCGCCGCTGTTGGAGCCAGTCTTTTCCGTTGTTGGTCAGCAGGCCGTTGCCCAGGTATTTCCCCAGCGTGACGGATTGTATTTCCGATTTGAAATAGTTTTTGTGGTTCTGCTTTAAAATATATTCGATAAACTCTTTATCCTGCGAGAAAATGAATTTTTTATCCGTTAAGGTGGCTTTCAGGTAATAGGTATCGCCTGCGATCGCATGATTTCCGCTGATGACGCCCAACGGATCTTTTACCCCATTAAGTAATGAATATAATTTTCTTTTTCCTTTAATCTCTGCCGGATAATTGAATTTCGGAGCCATACTGAAATATTTACCTTAAAATTACGACTAATCTCCCGTAATAAAAACATGAAATTTTAAAGGATTAAATGGTTTACATACAAGTCCTTCAGCATTGGTTTTACATATTCCTGAGGCTTTGCGATGTCCGACTTCAGAACTGAAGGACAACGGGAATTTAAGTAAAGAATATTTTCAAAAGCCCTATTTTTGCAAAAAATTACCATCAAGTAAAATAAAACCAGCAATGAAGATCCAGAAAGAAATCGATTTTATCCTGGCGGTAGACGCCCTGAAAAATGTACAGCGAAGAAACTATAATGCCGACGATTCAAGAAGGGAAAACACGGCGGAACACTCCTGGCAGATTATTATTCTGGCTCAGATTCTATTTCCGTATGCCAAAAACCGGGCGGATATCGATTTATTACGCGTCATTCGGATGCTTTCCATTCATGATCTGGTGGAGATTGAAGCCGGGGACACTTTTTTATTTGACGAAGCAGCGATGGTCGGAAAGTTTGAGCGGGAAAAAATTTCCGCACAGAATATTTTTGGAATTCTTGACGAACCTTTACGATCGGAATTTTTCAACCTCTGGCTGGAATTTGAAGAGGAACAGACGCCGGATGCTATTTTTGCCTGTGCGATTGACCGCATTATGCCTTTCATCCTGAATTCACATACATCAGGGAAAAGCTGGACCGAAGCCGGTGTTACCGAGCGGCAGATCCGGAATATGCTGGAAAATGCCATCAGCCGGGCTTCCGACGAATTGGGAGAAGCCTTCCAGCAGCTGTTGATCAAAAACCTGGAAACGGAAAAGGTGATGAGATAAATAATTTGGATGAGGGAAGCTGAGGTTGGAGGTTTTTCCATTGGCATATCGATAGCAGTCTGAAATATCAAATGATTTGCGTAAAGGATAAAATTATTTAAAATCCTGATCATTTTTTTTGATCAGTGAAAACAAATTACATATTATAGAATTTATATTGGAATAACCCGATTTTGCAACTTTATGAAATAAAAATTCCGGCGGGCAAAACCCGCCGGAAAAAGATTAAAAAATATTGAGAAGTATAGGTTTCGGCTGCTATAAGTTGCCGGAACTTTTAAAGGATTTGGATCGGTTTCTTGAATTCATCAATGGCAACAAAAGTAAAATCACCCACGATGGCCTTTTCCCTTTCATAGGAATACATCTGTTCGGTGTAGATTTCCACATTCACCTTCAGGCTGGTTTTTCCGACATGGATTACTTTTCCGATCAGCTCAACGATGGTTCCGGCAGGAATCGACCTTTTAAAATCGATCTTATCACTGCTTACGGTCACTACACGTTTTCTGGCAAAACGGGTTGCTGCAATAAAGGCTACCTCATCCATCAGCTGCATCGCCGTACCTCCGAAAAGCGTATCGTAATGGTTGGTCGTATTGGGAAAAACCGCTTTAAAAATTCGGGTTTCGGACGTTTCAATTCTTTCTTCTGTCGTCATATTTCATTATTAATTAATGCGATATGAACCTATTAAAACAACAGAAAACAGCAGAGACAGGCATCTCCGGACATCCGTTAGATCAATAAACTTCAAATCGCGAAAGTTTTTATTGTAAGGAAAAAGGCAGGTCTCCTGACTTGTAACATCTCTATTTCCTTCCCATCCGTTTTTAAGCCGGACAGTGGATTATTAATAAAGACTTCAGTTACTTACAGTTGCGCGACAGTCCGTGATTTTCACACGATTCCCTTTTAATCTGCAGCTAAGCAGAGCCGTTTTCCGGAAATTCAAAGTATAGCTGTTAAGCAAAATACAAAGACTTTCCGATGGCAAAAGTAGTGATTATTGATGAATTATTCAGGATTTTTGAAAATGATCTGGCTTTCGACTTTTCCCTGTTTGATGGTCCAGATGGTGGTATAACGGTTCTGGCCGGAACCGTTGATCATATAAAGGAAAATATGGTCGTTGTCGATCGCCGTTACGCCCACATTATTGAAATCCATAGTCGGCTGGAACATATTTTTGATGGCATCCCTTACGAAAACGGATCCTCTTCCCGGCTGCTGAACACGTACGGATTTAATTTCAGTGAGGTCTTCAGGAAGTTCTTTTCCAACGCCCCATGCTTTTACCTTATCCACTTTAAGGATGTTTCCTTCGGCATCTTTCTCCTGCTTTTTAATCTTTGCATAAGAGGGATAGACGTCAATGATCACTTTTGTTCTCTGGTTTCCCGGGATTTTCGGATTGGAATCATCGGTGAAGATCAGGGATTTTCCGTTTTTGGATTTGGAAGGGGTAAATTGCGGCAATTTATCTACAAAAACCACCCGGTTTTTATTCACCATTCCTTCTTTGGTAATGCTGTCGTACCGGACGAAAGGTTTTTCGGTGTCTTCGCGTTCAGGATATTTGATCCAGATCCACTCTGTTTCTCCGGGGGCCGGCTTTTCATAAATAAAAACGTCGCCCGTTTTCATGCGGATCTTATCGATGATTTTCCGGTAGTCGTCCTTATGAACCCGCACCATGGCATAGCCTTCTTCCGCTTTTACCACTCCGAAAGGAACTTTATTCTGGCCCTTTGCGAAAGCTACGGAAAAAATACTGAAAACGGAGATGTATAATGCTTTAGGTACGGAAATCATCATGAAATTTTTTTGACAATTCAAATATATAAATTTAACTTGTTTAAACTTTTTATTCCACCACAAAAGTTACAAAAGATTTGGATTTTTGTTAAAAGGTAATTGCTGCAGAGGATAGAAGAGCACAAAAGCTTTTCAAAAATCTTGATTTTTGCCTTCAAGAACTGCAATGATTTAAATAATATTCAAATTTTCTTTTTGTTACTTTTGATTTGATTAAATAAGAAAAAACGATCAATAATTTTAAATGAATTTTTTTCTTAACAGAATATGAAGATTTATTGATATTAAAGGCTGTTAGCAATGATTTTGACGGAAGAAAACTTCCAGCATCCAGCTTCCTTCTCCCAGCCTGTAACCTGATTTGTATTTCGATTTGAAGTTAATTTACAATGTTTTTCGGCAGATAATAATGCTGTTGTAAATTCATTTAAATCTTTAATTCGCTTAATAAAACTAAAAATGGTGATTTATTGATTACCTTTAGACCACAATAACTTCTGAAAACACTCTAAACCATTAAATATGACAAAACAATTACTTTTTTTCATTATTTTCCTTTCAGGAATTTCATTTTTTCAAAGCAAAGACTTAACCGCGGGAGATCCCGGGTACTGCTATCTCTGTGATACCGTTCCTTCCAACGTGCAGGTTTCGAATATCACCATGACTTCCGGAACCGTAACCTGGACGAATGACCCGACGGTGACTTCGTATATAATAAGATTCAGATTATATCCGGCTTCTGCGTGGGTTACTGTTAATCAGGTTTCTGTTAACGCTTTTACGATAACGGGTTTAATGCCGTGTAGAACTTATGAAGTGCAGGTCGCAAAAATGTGCTCAGGTTCTTCATCAAGTGCCTGGTCAACATCCATCCTGTTTACGACTTTGCCTCCGAATTACTGTTCTGCAGCGTCGGTAAATTCTAATATTGTATACATGTCTAATGTAACGGTAACGCCTACGGGAAGCGGTATCTCTCCGATGGTAAGCAATTCGGGGACTTCAAATTATACGGATTACCGCCCCGATCCCACCAGAAAGGTACAGCTAATGATTGGCAGTACGGGAAACCAGATTTCCGTTTCCAAAACGTGGATAGGTGCTGCAAACCCTGTTTTCGTAAGGGCCTGGATCGATTTTAACGGCGATGGTGTTTTTGATTCATCGGAAATGATGCTCTCTCCCGGTTCTTCCGCTTCATCTACCGCAGCTGCAATATTTAATGTTCCGGCAACGGCTTATCAGACAGGGACAGGATGTGCTGTTGCCATGAGGATAATGGTCAGTGAAACCCTGACAAACTCCAACTGCGGAACTTTCAGTTATGGCGAAGTGGAGGATTACGGGGTTTATCTGTTAACACCTGCGAATCTTGGTACCAATGAAATTAATGAACAGAAAAATATCAGCATTTATCCCAATCCGGCTTCTGATGTTTTAAATATTTCGGGAATCGAAGGGACTGAGTTTGAAATTTACAATGCAGCCGGACAACTGGCAAGCAAAGGTAAAATTTCCGGTCATAAAATACAGGTGCATGATCTGGTAAAGGGAGTTTATTTTATTCAGGTGAAGGATAAAGAGAAAAGTACAAAGCTGAAGTTTATTAAGAAGTAAAAAAACTTTCTCTTCATGAAGTTTAAGTAAAAAGGGCTGTTCTAAAAGGACAGTCCTTTAGTTTTAATACCGGAAAAGTTTTGTTAAGCTAAATTTTTCGTCCTTTTTATTGCGGGGTTTTGTCATTTTAATAAAAAAATAATCACCTAAAAAAGAAATATTTTTAAATTTGTTACTCAAAGCACAAAACATTGTTAATTTTAATTCAAAATAAACATCTATGAAAAAACAAATCTCTATCAGCAACGGTATCAATTATTTTATTTTCTCTAGGTACTGTAATTTCCTGTAATGAAAATGACCGTTTGGAATCAGATCAAGGAAATAATACCTTGATTCCAAGGGGTGATTTTAAAAGTGTGTTAAAAATTAGTAATGAAGATTTGGGAACTTCTTTATCGAAAGATAAAGATTTTAGAGCATTATCTGATATGATTTCTTTTTTTGAACAAATGCCTAATAAAACAAATTTTGTTGCAAATTTTAAAAAAGAAACTTTAGAGGCTCAAAAAAATGATGATTATTTTATTTCTTTATCCGGATATACCCAACAGGATGTAGCAGATGCAAAGGCTAAAGTTCTTAATCATACAGAACATCTCTTTTTGAAATATCCTCAGTTAAAAGATTATAGTGAAACTGAGTTATATAGTGTCATAGAAAAAGCCAGTGATTTATATGATGCTACCTCAAATATAAATGGGAAGGTAAAATGTTCTACCTGTGCAAAAATAGGAAGGACTAAAATGTTATTTTATACCGCTACAGGGGCTGCTATTTGCGGAGCGGCAGGAGGTCCTTTTGCCTTGTATACCGGATGGTTTTGTGCAACAACAGGATTCGCATTAGCCGGGTATGAAGCTCTGGCATGTCTGGAAGATTGTCAAAAATAGTAGAAATGAAAAAATTATATAGAACATTAGCGCCTATTATTTTTATGATCATTGTAACAAATTCTTTTACAAGGAATATGGAATTTTTTATAACAAAGTTCTTAATTGCAATAATATTTGGGGGAGTTATTTACAATATCTTATCTCTGCTAAGAAAAAAGAATTTATTTATTTATGTAAATTTACTATTCATTATTTTCTTATTAGTTTTAAGTTATATAAAATCTCACTTATATCTAGATTTTTTGTCAGGATCTATTGTATTGTTAATTTGGAGTCTAACAAAAAAATATTTAAATAATTTTCAGTTATATAAATAATAGATTACGTATTTCCAAGAATTTGTAATAAAAAGCATACGTCTCTACAGACGGATGCTTTTTATTGATGCAATATTATTTTTTGTACTAAAATCAATCTTCTCTGAGTTTCGCTTTTACTTTTTTGGTTTTAATAATTCTTCTAAGCGCTAAAACCTGATCCTTTGTAAAAAACTTTTTCGGAACCATATTCATCACCTGAGCATTTTGGTAAATCAGGAACCAGTCTTTATTTTCCTTCACTTTATAAACAGAGCTCCACATAAAATCTTCTTCAAAAGTCTCTCCTTCAATCCTGATTTTTTCATCCATAAAAATGTAGGTAATGCTTTCCTGGATATTTTTGTTCGAGCTAAAAGCAAACCTTACACTGAAAAAAGACCGGATGGCCATAAACAGAAGCAAAATGGCAAACCACATCGAAGTTGACCGTAACAGATCCGTTTCTGCACTGCCGTCCATCGATTCTTTGATGATAAAAAATATCAGAAGAATCAATAAAAAGAGGATTAGTCTTAATAAAGAACTTTTGATGTGAAACAGTAAGAAATCCCTGAATGTGATCTGCGTTTTTACCGTCATGATTGAAGATTAAATCCTTTCCAGTTCGTCCGCATCAATGGTCGTTTTAAACGTTCCGTAATTCACAATCACTTTATTTCTTGAAATCTTTTCAATGGTTCCTACGCTGGTGCTTCCGGTAATCCGTACACGCTGTCCTTCTTTTAGCCAGAGGGCGCGGTCGGTTTTACGCTTTTCTTCCAGCTTTTCGTTGGTTTCCGCAATTTTATCGATGACTTCCTCTTTCTTCAGCTGCTGTGTAATTTTGCGTTTTACGACCTGCAGGCGTTTGCTTTCATCCTTATCGGCACCGATCTTCCTGAATTTTTCCTGTTCAAGGATCTTCACAAAATCCTTTACCACATCTTTCCTGGATTTTCCTTTCACATAGCTGTCGATAAAAGCTTCGATCTTATTTCCGAACTGCAATTTCCGGTGTTCTTCTTCATACAGCTTCTGGAAATTATACAGCTTCTGCTGAAGCTGTTCGTTCAGTTTCTGAAGATTGTCCCGTTTGTCTTCCACGGATTCCTTTCTTTCGGCAAGATCGGTTTTAAGTTTTTCGACCTCATATTTTTCCTGCTGGAGTTTGACGATGGTTTTGTCCAGGTTGACGATATCATGTTCCACTTTTTTCTTCGCGGAGTGAATGATGAATCTCGGGATTTTATTCTTCTCCGCCACTTCAAAAGTAAACGAGCTTCCTGCCTGTCCCACTTCCAGTTTGTACATCGGTTCCAGCGTTTCCTCGTTAAAGAGCATCGCCGCATTTTCGGCATTCGGCAGCTGTTCCACCACCAGTTTGATGTTGGTGTAGTGGGTCGTAATGATTGCAAAACTTTTTTTATCGTAGAAAAACTCGAGGAAGCTTTCGGCTAAAGCACCCCCCAGCTCAGGATCGGACCCTGTCCCGAATTCGTCGATCAGCAAAAGCGTATTGGCGTCGGCCTCACGGATGATACCGCCCATTTTCTTCAGTCGGGAAGAATACGTGGAAAGGTGGTTTTCGATGGATTGATTGTCCCCGATATCGGTCATGATCTTATCAAAGAAAAACATCTCGGATTTCGGATGAGTCGGAACCAGGATGCCGCTCTGGATCATCAGCTGAAGCAACCCTACGGTTTTCAGCGTAATGGATTTTCCTCCTGCATTCGGCCCGGAAATACAGATAATCCGGTTATGATCCGTTAAAGTCAGCGTCTGAGGGAAGATGGTTTTGTTCTGCGCTTTATTTCTCAGGAATAAAAGCGGGTGAAAAGCTTCCCGCAGCCGTAATGTCTTATGACGGTTGATTTTCGGCAACACTCCGTTGATCAGTTCGGCAAACTTCGCTTTGGCCCTCGTCAGGTCAAGATCAAAAATATATTTCTGGTATCTCCAGAGCTGCGGCTGGAACTCGGCCAGTTCGGCCGTCAGTTTCCTCAGGATCTTGTCCATTTCCTTTTTCTCTTCCTCTTCGCTTTCTTTCAGTTTGAAATAATGCTTTACCACCGAATCCGGCTGGATGTAGGTAATCGATCCGGTTTTGGATAATCCCAGCACCCTTCCCGGAACCCTTTTCTTGAATCCGGATTTTACCGCCAAAACCCTTTGGTCATCGATGATTGTTTCACGGATATCATCTAAAAATTCACTTTGTCCGTAATTAAACAAAGCGCGGTTAAAGTTTTCCTGGATTGCTTTTTTAGCAAGCTGGATTTCGGCTCTTAATCCTTTTAAAATAGGCGAAGCTTCACTTTTCACCTCTCCGAAACGGTTAAAAACCTTATCTACTTTATCAATGATTTCCTTTTTAAATTCCAGGACCAATACGTCTCCCATCAGGGTAGGGAAGGTTTCCGGCATGGTCGGGAAGAACTTCTGCAGTTTTCCGATCTGTTCCGTCAGCGTCTTGATTTTCATGAAAGCGCTGTTTTCCAGACGGTAATTCTCGATCAGCATCAGCTTCAGCTCATTTTCGATGTCTTCGTATTCATCAAAAGGAACGGCATTCGAACTTTCAAAACTCGAAAGATATTCGGAAGTTTTTTTCAGGGAAATTTCTGCTTCGTCGATTTCCATCGGGCGGAGCTGAAGAATTTGTTCCCTGGTCTTCGGGGAATAGGCAAAAGGAGAGATCTCCGCGAGCAATTGCGGAAACTCTAATTCGTTTAAATCTTCTTTATTTATATACACTGTGCAAATTTAGTGAGAAAATGTGAATGTATTTTGAAAATGAGTTAATTTGGGAATTTGAAAATATCTATAATCCTATGGTAAATATAAAACTGGAAACTGAAAGGCTGCAACTTAAAGAAATCAACGAAAGCCACGTAGAAGATATCCTGAAAATTAGAAGCAATAAAGTCATCAATCGGTTTGTACAGAGAAATTCTCCGAAAAACAATTATGACGCGTTGCAGTTTATCCTGACCATTAAAGAACGGACTAAGAATAATAAGACCTATTACTGGGGAATTTCCGTGAAAGGCCAGCCGAATCTGATCGGGACCATCTGCCTCTGGAATTTTTCTGACGACCGGAAAGTGGCTGAGGTGGGGTATGAATTATTGCCGGAGTATCACAGAAAAGGCATCATGTCGGAAGCTTTGGTTGCCGTAGTGGATTTTGCCTTTCAGGAACTGCATCTCGGTGAAATCGTAGCGATAACGCATCAGGACAATGAGAATTCAAAAAATCTTCTTTTGAAAAATCATTTCGTGCTGGAAGAGGGAAGAAAGGATGAAGGCTTTCCGGAAAATCTGGTTTTTAGCCTGAAAACGTCTTTAGAGTAGTTTTGAAAATCATTATATTTGTATCAATAAACCCAAACACAATGAATCTGGCAGCCGAAAAAGCGAACAGATCAAATGGATCAACTCTCTTGAAAATCCTTTTATTATTGCAGAACTCAACAAAATCCGCAAAAGGGAAAACTTTGACTTTAATAAGGAGTGGGAGAGGGGAGTTTCAGGAGAAGAAATAAAAAGACGTACCACAGATTTTCTTAAGACATTACCTTGGAAAAAATAACGGTTCAGTATTTACCGGAAATAGCAGGATACCTGAATGAATTGGCTGTTCTATTGTTTCAGAAAAACTATTTTTCAACATTTGAATCTTCAGTAAGCTACATTGAAAAACTAATTGATTTCATTGATCATAAAATCAACTTGTATCCTAAAAGACATACACCTGAACATTTATTGGAATTGGGATTAAACTACATATTTTATAAAATTCTTCGACATCCTGTTATATTTTCTTTGAAAATTATGAAAACCAATATCTGATTACTTATATTACCAATAATCATTCGGAAATCATCAATCTGCTTTAAAAAGTGATCTTGAATAATAATGAATGACAAAGGCAAGAAAATTGTTGTAATTCCATAAACCAATATATTCAGCAGGAAGGACTGTTTCTCCATGAATATTTTAGATTAATAAAGAACCATTAAAAGAAATTATTTTCCAAATTAATTCATTCTCAAATTTTCAAATTAAAATCATGACCTGGACCGAAGTTTTAGCCCCGATAAAAAATACCCCGTACTTTACCAACCTTTGGGAAAAAGTAAAGCAGGAATATGCCACGACCAAAGTTTTCCCGCCGAAAAGCCAGATTTTCAGGGCTCTGGAGATTACGCCTTTTGATGATATTGAAGTCGTGATCCTCGGACAAGATCCTTATCACAACGATTATCAGGCCAACGGGCTTTGTTTTTCCGTATCGGAACAGGTAACGGCACCGCCGTCGCTTAAAAATATATTTATCGAATTAAAAGATGATTTAGGAATCGTAAGGACTTCCAAAGAACTTGATGATTGGGGCAAACAGGGCGTTTTGTTGTTGAATGCTACTTTGACCGTCCGCGCCCACTCGCCAAATTCCCACAAAGATTTAGGCTGGGAAAAATTCACCAATTATATCATTAAAGAAATTTCGGACAAAAAAGAAAACGTCGTATTTGTGCTTTGGGGAGCCTTTGCACAAAAAAAGGCCGAACTTATTGATCCGGCCAAACATTTTATCTTAAAATCGGCACACCCTTCACCTTTCTCGGTGCATAGGGGATTTTTCGGAAGCAGACCTTTTTCTAAAATTAACGAATATCTGATTTCAAAAGGAAAGAAACCTATTTCGTGGTAGGATCATTGCCTGCTTTGGTGATGATAAGTCCGATTTTATACTTTCCTTTCAGGGCTTTTGCTCCGTCAACCGCTCCGGGATAAGGCTGAACATCGGCCAGAGAAATCGTATAGCCGTTAAACACAGCGGATGCATGGTAGTTTCTGGCCTTGTTATCGATTGTCGCAATTTCCAGCGTCATCGGCCGGGTAGCAGTTCCCATCACTTCAACCTGTGCTACGGCAACCCCTGCCCAGATGCAGTTGACGTCTTTCGGGCAGCGGCTGTCCTCGGAAATACCCTTGAAGGTCACATTCATCTGGTATTCTTTCAGGAAGCGGTTTTCGCCTTCGTTAAAATAAAGGATGGTTTTATCGGCTTTGCTCACTTGATTCACCTTGTTTTTATCAGTATCCACTTTGATCTTGTTGGTCCTTTTCTGAGCGTTGCAGTTCATTAAAAACATGGAACTCACACTCAAAATGATGGTTTTATACGGAATCATAATTTCTTTTTTTAAATAACATCAAGCATATTCAAAAGTACTACCAAAAACATGGCCACTCCCACCACCAGGCTGAACCCTGTTCCGTAAATGAATCCGATAAAGGCCCCTTTGGTTGATTTCCAGGCTTTCGTCATGTCTTTGCTGTCATGCAGGAGCTCCCCGATAAAAACACCGGCAAACATTCCTACTAAAAATCCCAGCGGGATCGGCAGGAACATCCCGACGATGGTTCCGATGATGGATCCGATGCTTCCCCAGCGGGTTCCGCCGTATTTCTGATTGGTCTTTGCGGGAATAACGTAATTTAAAACCACCGAAACCGCCGTCAGAATAACAAATGCCCAGACATAAGCCATCGGGAGGTCCGCATCGGTTCCGAATTTATAGATCAGCAGTCCGCAGATGCTTAATAAGAGCCCCGGAAGTACGGGAAGAAAGGTTCCTAAAATACCCAGAAACAGTAAGACCAGGCAAAGAATTTCAATTAATACGACGTCCATGAGATTTGATTATACTATGCAATATATGAAAAAAGCGGCTCTTTTAAAAGCCGCTTTTGGTTTGAGTTGAAATTTATTAAAGGTTTAAAATAACATATTGCAGGATCACTCCGGCGTTCCCGATATTTCCGCTGGCGTGGTTGTGGAAGGTCGTATAATAAATATATCCGCTGTTTGCCGATCCCGAGCATGGTCCTACGGTAGCGCCCAGAGCTACAAGATAAGGAACGATTGCCTGAGGAACGGAAAGGCTGATCTGGATATTCCCCGGAAGGGTAATGCAGACGGTAGCAAATGTTGTCGTCGGCGCGTTTCCGATCGGTGTGGTCGGAAGTCCGGTGGCTGAAAAATGGTTGGTTCTAATCATCAGGGCATCGTTGGAAGAGGTTTCTTTTACCAGAACTTCCCAATAGGCCGGATCATAATTGATGATTTTCTGCCATGCACCCAGGTCATAATTGATGTTCAGTGTATTGAAACCCAAAGCGGTGGTAAGACCGGCGTTGATTACGGTAGCTCCTACATTGCCTGAATTTCCAATGTTTTTTGAACATAATTTGGAATCGGGAACAAATCCTCCTGCGGGAGCACAGGTTGAGGTATTGCTGGTTCCGCCTACGAGGTAAGAAACGTCCCAGTCTGAAGCGTAAATACTTCCTCCGTTGGCTACAAAAATGGCAAGATTGGCCTCGGCAGCAGCATAGAGTCCCGGATTGGAAGAATAGTTGTTTCTGGAGCCGCAGTTCAGGAATATAATGTCATACTGGGCAATAGTCGTGAGGCTGGTAAGATCATTATTGGTAATTTCGGTTGCGGTATAGCCTAGACTCTGGATAATGTCTTCAATTTTATCATAGCTGCCTTTTACGTAAGCGATTTTTGCCACCTGGTTCAGCTTGGTCTGTCCGGCGTCCAGGCTCAGGGTTTCGTTGTGTTTTACCGTCGCGGAAATCTCTGTCCGGAAATTGCTTCCGTTACCTGTCTGAATATAGAAGGTATGGTTTCCGACCGGTGTTTCAAGGGTGAAATTACCGTCGGCATCAGTGGCGGTGTAGTAAATCTTATACTTTTCATCAAACGTAAAAACCGACGCGCCTCCAATGGGCTTTACTCCGTTTTGCGACATGACTTTCCCGGTAATTTTTCCGGTCTTTACGGTGTTGTCGATGGTGATTTCGGCAGGGGTTTCAGATTCCGACCGGCAGCCCCCTAATGATAAAAGAACAATGAAAATGAAGAGAAGGTTAAACTTTTTCATAAGCTTTAGTTTTTTTAATTAGAATACCAATTTAGTTATTTTATTATTAAATATTTTATGATTTGAATTGTGTTTTAAATTATTCGTAAAAATTTAAGATAGATTATGTTGAAAAATCCCGTTACTAAAAGGGTTACGGTGAATCTAAATTTATTAAATTTGTTTTGATGAAAGACCAATTAGAAGAAACCAAAGATTTGATACAGGAACTGAGTGAGCCCCTGTATGTTTACATAAGCAAAATTTCGCCCACGGGCCTGGATTGGGTACTCCACATGGTTGTAAAACTGGCATTGCTTTGCGCAATTTTCTTTGTGATCGATTTTATTCTGAAAATCATTATTAATAATATTTTCAGCATTTTCCGTAACCAGGAGAAATATCCGATTATCAATTCGGTCTATGCTTCAAGAATCACGAATTCCCTCGCACATCTGATTGCATTGCTGATTATTGGAGGAATCCATGAATCTGTTTTCGCAGGCGCCCTGACCAAAACAACCAAATTCATTGTGAGATCCGTCAACCTGGGCATTGTCATGATTTTCGCCGGCATGCTGTACCGTGGACTCACGGCTTTCAGGAATTATTTCGTCATCAAGCAGGATTACTATAAAATCATGGCGCTGAATGCCATTTCCGAAACGGTGAAAATTTTAGGGATCTTCATCTTCTCAGTAGTAGGCCTTTGTGTTGTTTTCGGAATCAAAGGAACCACCATTGTCGGAAGTCTCGGGGCCATTACGGCAGTTCTGGTTTTGGTTTTCAGGGATACCATTCTGGGTTTCGTCACCGGGCTTCACGTTGCCACTTCCAAAAACCTGAAAGTGGGGGACTGGGTGAGCATTCCCAAGTATAACGTTGAAGGAAATATCGCAGAAATCAATCTGTTGACCACCAGGATCAATAACTTTGATAAGACCTTTTCTACGATACCAACGTATGACCTTTTAACGACGGAGATTAAAAACCTTCAGGTGATTTCGGAAAAAAATACCAGGAGAATTAAAAAGTCGATTTATTTTAACATCAATTCCTTTAAATTCCTGACGGATCAGGATATCGAACGACTGAAAAACATCAATCTTATTTCGGAATACCTGGACGAAAGTTCCATCAACCTGAAGAAAGAGAAGGAAAACATGGCGCATAAGGAAGAGATTATCAACGGCAGGCAGCTTACCAACATCGGGGTGTTCAGGATTTATGCCCAAAAATATATCGAAAGGATTCCTGAGCTGGATAAGGAAGGCCCGATCATGGTGCGTCAACTCAACATTACACCGCAGGGACTTCCACTGGAGATATATTCATTCACCAACGATACGGAATGGGTGAGGTTCGAACAGATTCAGGCGGATATTTTCGATCATTTGCTGGTGGCTTCGAAAGCTTTCGACCTTGAAATAATGCAGGTAAAGGTATAGGATTTTCAATCTGAATTAAAAAGGTACAGCAGTTTCCATGCGAAATCTCAGGAAGGAAAACCGGTTTTTCGTTTTTGGAATCTGTATTTTTGCAATTGTAATCATCAAACGGGACTGGCGGTATTTATAAAGCCGGATAAGTTTAAATCTGAGTGAATTCGACTTATCGATGATCCGTCAGACCTATTTAAAAAATTATCATTTAAAATGACAAAACTAAGCGTAAACATTAATAAAATTGCAACTTTACGAAATGCCAGGGGAGGAGAAACGCCCAGCGTAACGGAAGCAGCTGTAAAGATTGAGGAATTCGGCGGACAGGGAATTACCATCCACCCCAGGCCGGACGAAAGACACATTACCAGAAAAGATGTTTACGACCTGAAACCGCTGGTAACTACGGAATTCAATATTGAAGGAAACCCCCACCGGCCTTTTATCGATATGGTGCTGGACGTAAAACCGGAGCAGGTAACGCTGGTCCCTGATGCAGACGATGCCATTACTTCCAATGCAGGATGGGATACCAAAAAACATCTTGATTTCCTTACTGAAATCATTGCCGAGTTCAAAAATGCAGGCATCCGGACTTCCGTTTTTCTGGATCCGAATCCCGGAATGGTAGAATATGCTGCCAAAACGGGAACCGACCGCATTGAGCTGTATACCGAAGCCTACGCAAAGCATTATACCCAGAATAAGGAAGCGGCCATTAAACCGTATTACGATACGGCTGTTCTTGCCACGGACTTCGGATTGGGAATCAATGCAGGTCATGATTTAAGTTTAGACAATTTAAAATATTTTGCCGATCATATCCCGAACCTGTTGGAAGTCTCCATCGGGCACGCTTTAATCTCCGAAGCCCTGTATATGGGATTGGAGAATACCGTTCAGGCTTATTTAAAGAGACTGGCGAAGTGGTAATGAGGCTGGGTGATGGATGCTGGAAGCTCGAGGTTAATGAGTACAAATTGTTAAAGGAAAAATTAAAAATTTCACCTCCGCAAACTTCCATCATTACCATCACCCAACCAAAAACAGTAAAAACAATTTAAAATGCCAAAAGCTGAAATTTTCATCTTCGAAAACTTCCAGCTTTCAGCATCCATCTTCCAACCCTATCTAAAGACGTTATTATGCAAATCCTAAATTCAAAAATATTCGGCGAAAACCTTTCATCCACTCCGCTGCTGGTATTCCATGGCTTATTCGGAATGCTTGACAACTGGGGCACTTTCGGAAAAGATTTCGGAGAACAGATGCCAACCCATCTGATTGATCTCCGCAACCACGGAAGAAGTTTTCATTCGGACGAAATGTCTCACGATGATCTGGCAGATGACATCCTTCGGTATATGGCGCATTACGGGATGGAAAAAGCCCATATCCTGGGGCATTCTTTAGGGGGAAAGGCTGTCATGCAGTTTGCCATAAAGTATCCTGAAAAGGTTGAGAAACTCATTGTGGTTGATATTTCGCCAAAAGCCTACCCGCCGCATCACCAGGGAATCATCAAAGCTCTGGAGACGGTGGATTTCAGTACAGTAAATTCGAGAAACGAGGTAGAGGCGGTTTTAAGTCAGTATATTCCGGAGAGATCAACGATTCAGTTTTTAACCAAAAACCTGTATTGGGATGAAAATAAGAGACTGAACTGGAGGTTCAATCTGAAAACCTTAGCCGAAAAGTACAACCAGTTTGTCTCCAATGCTATAAAGTTTGGAATATTCAACGGAGAAACCCTGTTTATTGCCGGGGAAAAATCCAATTACATTCTTCCGCAGGATGAGTTCTCCATCAGACAGCAGTTTCCGAAAGCAAAATTCGTTACGGTAAAAAATGCAGGCCACTGGGTACAGGCGGAAAACCCGATTGATTTTGCAAAGGTGGTTAAAGAATTTTTACACATCCCATAGCATTCATATAACCTGAATTTGATTTGTTAAAATTTTCTTAAAATATACATTTATTCTTCCTGGTGTGAATTTTTTTAATACTTTAGTGACTTCTAAATCACTAAATATTAGTACTATGGAAAACAAGAAATCGAAAAAGCCCTTTTTTGCATCTTTCCTTGAAAAGCAAATCCAGGATCCTGAAAAAATTAAAGGTGGGTCCGGTACCATAACGTTACCGGCAGAAGATAACGTCACTTCGGTGCTGAAAGACAACGTAACGGCTCCGAATTATGATGCGGTAACGATGAGGTTTCCTTCCGACAGCGATGCCGCTGAAGATCTGGATTAAGTAAAGCAAGTCCGGCTTTTTTATCATAAAATCAAGCTTTCACTGAATTAATAAGTTTGTTCATTCTAAAAGTGGAAAGCCTGAAATTAATAAAAGAATAAGCCTGAATTCAATAGCCTATTAACAATCCAAATCCGATCATGAAAAACAAAAATACCAAGAAACCGTTCTTCGCTTCATTTCTGGAGAAGCAGGTACAGGATCCTGAAAAAATAAAAGGAGGTTATGAAACTTCCACAGGGGTTCTGAAAGACAATGTAACTTCACCAACGGCAGACAGCCTTACCAAACCGGGAGAAGATACCGTAAGCATGAAATATCCGTCAGACAGCGATGAAGGCGGCAACGACTTATAAAAGCTAGACCACAATAATCCAATCAAATTACAAACATTATGAAAAAGAAAGACAAAAAGCCTTTTTTTGCTTCGTTTCTGGAAAAACAGATTGAGCATCCTGAGGAAATTCAGGGCGGTGCAACCAGTCCTTTAACGGATCATATCACCATCCCTGAAAAAGATGCCGTAACATCCCCAACGATCGACGGACCGATTACCCTGAAATATCCTTCCGACAGTGATGACGGCGGATACGATCCGGTACCGCCCGGAGACGACCCTCATACTCCAGCCCCCTAATACGATAATAAAATACAATCAAAATTAAATCATATGAAAAACAAGAATTCAAAAAAACAGCCTTTTTTCGCTTCGTTTTTAGAAAAACAAATCCAGGATCCTGAAAAAATCAAAGGCGGAACTGATGTTTCTTCTCCTCTTCAGGACGGAGTAATCACAACCTCAAAAGTGGCGGATACCGTAACGAAACCGACACAGGATACGATGCAGACAATGAAATATCCTTCAGACGGTGATGATGATGTTCCTACTGTTTAATAAATTTTCAGTACAAATTTAGAAATCATATCAGGGAAACTTACAATCTAAGTTTCCCTTTTTAATACAACGGCCACATGATTCTCTGCATTACCCACTCTCAGGATTTTTACAATATCGATCTCTTTTTTGATTATTTGCAAACTAAAAATATTCCTTATTTCAGGCTGAATTCCGACCGTTTGAATCATCTCCAGAAAATCAGTATTCAGGAAGATTTTTTTGAACTGACGGATGAATCCGGAAATACTCTCGATTCCAGAACGGTAAAAGCGGTGTGGCACCGGAAGTCCTGGGGGATTTCTATTCCGGAAGAGCTGGATGAGGCTTATGCTAAAATTTTTCTTAAAGAATATGCAAGCCTCCGTTACAATCTTCTTACCTTACTGGAAGACGTTCCCTGGATCAATCCGCTACAGAACGAGAATAAAATTGACGGCAATAAAATCCATCAGCTGAAACTGGCCAAAAAGCATAATTTAACCGTTCCGCAGACGATCTTTTCCAATGATCCGGAGAAAATAACGGAGTTTTTCTACCGCAGCTGCAACGGAAAGATGATCGCAAAGCTTCACGGGGTTATTTCAAAATCAATGGGTGGGGAAAACCTCCTTTCTACCCACATCATTGATGAAGATTCCCTGGAATATATCGACGATATCGAATACTGCCCGATGATCTTCCAGCCCTATATTGAAAAAGAATACGAACTGAGAATCGTTTATCTGGACGGGGAATTTTTTACCGGCAAAATCAACAATAGCGAACACACGGACTGGCGGATTGCTCAGAGAGGTTTTTTCTGGTCTGGGTATGCGCTGCCTGAAAACATTAAAGCAAACCTTACTTCCATGATGAAGGAAATGGGCCTGTATATCGGAGCCATTGACATGATCAAAAGCAAAGACGGAAACTATTATTTCCTGGAAGTGAATCCGCAGGGAGAATGGGGCATGCTGCAGAAAGAACTCGATTTTCCGATTGCGGAAAGAATCGCCGATAACCTTATAAAAAGAATGAAAACCAATGAATAAAATTTTAATCATCACCCATACCGGAGATAATTTCTCTATTGAAAAAGTAACGGAACATATTGATAGAAACGGCTGTGAAGTCATCCGCTTCGATGTCGATCTTTACCCTTTGCAGAATAAGCTTTCGACCCGTTTTGAAGATGGGGAATGGATGACCATTCTGGAAACCCCGGAAAAAAAATACCGTCTGGATGATATTTCAGCTATCTGGTACAGAAGGGCTTATAATATGGCAAACGGCCTGAAGGAAGAGCTCGACGGGAAATTCCTGGGTGCTGCGATGGGAGAGATCCGAAATACGCTTTTCGGATTTTTCGAATCTGCCGATGTATACTCGTTAGGAAAGCCGAGTGTGTACCGAAGACTGGACAGCAAGGAGGAGCAGCTCAAAATTGCCGTTAAGATCGGACTTAAAATTCCGGAAACCTGCATCACCAATAATCCTGAGGAAGCCAAACAGTTTGTCCTGAAACACCAGAATGTGATTGCCAAAATGCAGACCGGTTTTGCGATTTATGAAGACGGGGTGGAAAGTGTGGTTTTCACCAATGTCATCAGCGAAGAAAAGCTTGAGGAACTGGATACGCTGTTGTACTGCCCGATGCAGTTCCAGAAAAAAATAGAAAAGAAAAAAGAGCTCCGGGTAACTATTGTCGGACGCGATGTCTATGCCTTTGAAATCGATTCCCAACAATCGGAGAGGGCAAAAATTGACTGGAGAAAAGACGGCGTAAACCTGATCGATAAATGGATCCCGACAGAACTTCCGGCAGACATCGAATCTAAATTGCTTGAACTTCTGGATGTTTACCACGTCGATTACGGAGCGATTGACATGATCGTTTCACCGGAAGACGACTACTATTTCATCGAAATCAATGCAGCCGGAGAATTCTTCTGGCTGGATAACCTCACGGAGGGCAACCAAATCTCAAAAAGCATCGCCGATGTACTTTGTGATAAAGCCCCGAGAAGGAACAACATGGTTCTGGCTTAAATTTATATGTTTAAACATTCAATGTTTCAAAAGCTATTTAAAATCAGAGGTTTAAACTATTAAGCTAATTTATACTCACGCAGATTTTATTTTTCATTTGTATCCGCGTGATTTTAAAATTAAACGGCTCCAACCTTCAAGGTTTTAAACCTTGAAGGTTTATTTTTACTACGTATAGCTGAATTCCAATGCCTTTTTCAGCTTTCCAATTTTTTAATATCCGTAATTATTCCTGTTTTATAAACCAGAAACGATATTCTTTTATACATTAAATACAGCTGATTTTTCAGATGATTTCTTAAGAAAACTTAATTTCTATCGTCATTTTTTCAAAGAATAGGAACGATTGTCTAAAAATAAACTTAATTTTATCATCTAAAATGTGATGGGTGTCTAAATTCTTTTCTCTTATTTTTATTGCGGTATATGCCCTTGTCCTGGCCGGGACCGGAAGTCCGGAAAAAAATGAGCTTTTCAGAAAGGCAGGCAGTGAGATCGTCCTGTCTCCGGAAAGGACGATGGAAGTGCTGGATTATATCGAAAAGAATTTTCCGCTGGATGATGAAGAATCCGGCCGGCTGGTGTACCTGCGGGCCAAGTCGCTTTATTACCAGAACAATCTGACGGATGCCTTAAAAATGATCTCGAAGGAACATCCGCATTTTTCCACGGATCTGATCATTTTAAGAAGGAATATCCTGTCCTCATTTAACATTAAAGATATTTTCTCTCCGGAGAATATGCAGGAAAACAGCGATTATCGGTTTTCCGAAAAGGTAGGGCGGTTGCTTGGCCGCTTAGCCGGCAATGGAAAGCCCGTTGAGTCCCCGGAATTGTCAGTAATCCTGAAAGAGATCAGGTCTTGTCACCCTGAAATACAGCGGGAGAATATGCTTACCCTTTCGGAATATCTTGCCAGGAATGATCCCGGCACTCAGTATCAGGATTTTCTGAACCGGATCAGAACCTTTTATCAAAATGATCCGGCTTTTAAAATACTGTATGCCAAATATCTGCTTAAAAAAAACGGGACTGAAGAAGCGGCGGCAATTATAGCAGCACTTCCCAGAGAAATTCTGGAGCAAAGCACGAATATTTACCTTAAATACCGGTATTATGATCTGCTGGTAACTTACTATTCGAAAACCGGTCAGCAGCCGGATTATAAAGAGGCCGTCCAGAAAAAAGAAGCTTTGTTCAATACCATGGATAGGGTTGCTTTTTCGGCCAAGAACAAATGGTTCGGTATATTGGAAGAAAATTACAAAAATGAACTGGATTCATCAATAACCAAGGGTCGATACATTTTATTCTCTGTTTTAGGCATTGCCGTACTGCTGGTTATTTTTTTTGCGGTGAGGCTCCTGCAGATCAGGGGCCGGATTAAGGAATATGAAAATTTTACCGTCAAGCTCAGGGTTAACCGGGATAAAAAAGCAGTTCAGCCTCAGGCAATTTCTGAGAAAACGGAGACGCTGCTCTTGCAGAAGCTAGAGGATTTTGAGAAAACGGATGATTGCATTCGTCCCGATATTTCCCTTCAGAGCCTTGCTAAAAAACTGGACACCAACACCAAATATTTATCGGAAATCATCAACAAGCATAAGCAGAAAAATTTCAATGCCTACATCAACGAATTGAGAATCAATTATATTACCTGTAAATTAAAAGAGAACGCAGTATACAGAAATTACAAAATCAAATATCTTGCAGAAGAAAGCGGTTTTTCCACGCACAGTGCCTTCGCGGCAGCATTTAAGGCCGTGAATGGCCTATCGCCGGCCCATTATATCCAACTCTTAAATCATAAAGAAGAATGAAAATCCCAATCTTTATTGTATTGTTGTTTTTATGCCTTTCCTGCAGGACGGATGATCCCGCAGAAGATAAAATGGTGGGCACAGCTGAAAAATTAATGCTTTCAAACCCTCAAAAGTCGTTTGGTCTCGCTCAGGATTTGCTGAAAGAGCATTCGCTAAATCATAGAAACAAGGTACACACCCTGTTTGTTCTTGCCAATACGTCCAACATAATGGAAAAGCCGCTCGACGTTATAAAATATGGAAACCTGACGCTGGAGAATGCCACGGAAGAGAGTGATGTTATTACAAAAATCAAAACCCTGACGTTACTCGGAAATACCTACCAATCTATACAGCTGAATGAAAAATTACGCACGAACCTGGATCAGGCCGAGCAGCTGCTGTCTTCTCCCGCCGTTCCGGATTCGATGAACAGCATGATCCGCGGAAATATATTTTATCTCAAAGCCATGAACTACTTCAGCAATATGGACGGAAATATCGCGCTGTCTTATTTTGATAAAGCCATTCACCAATACCTTATATCCAAAGAGCCCGTAGCCAAGATCAATCTTAAGTTCGCTTACCTTAACAAAGGATGGGCGCTGGTTGACCAGAAACGTTTCGACCTGGCGAAAAAGAATTTTGCATTAGCCAGGATAGACCCGGAATCTTCATCAGAAAGGTATCCTCCATTATTTACGGAGAGAATGGAAATCTTTTCCACTCTTGCGGAAGCCAAAATGCATTCTGTACAGAATGATCCGGAACGCTCCAACAGTATTCTATTCGGACTGCTCAGGGATCGGAAAAACATTCAGCTGAGAAGTGAGATCGAAAATGACGTTTATAAACTTTTAGCGGATAATTTTTTAAAAAAGAATGACGTCGCGAAACACGATTATTATCAGAATCTCTATATCAGCCGTACCGGCAAATACAATCAGATGGCGGCGGACCTGGTGAACAAACTGATACAACAGGAAGACGAGGAATATGTAGTAAAGAAAAAAGAAACCGACCGGAAATACTTTTTATTAACAGGTATTGTCCTGCTGGTTTTCCTGCCGGTTATCCTGTTTCTGATGAAAAAGACCACGGAGTTGAACAGGAAGTACAGAAATTTAAGAAAAGAAGTGTATTGAATATTGTCTTTTGAAAACCAATAGGTTAAGTGATTTATTTGTCTACCGGAATCATGAATATTCTCTAAAAACGGTATAGCTTTCCTTGGTATTTGTAAATTGGACAGCTATTTTCGTAGAATTAAACATCTACGAAAATGAAGAAACTCTATTCCTTTAACAAACCGTTAAAATTGAGTACAATTGAAAGAAGCCCCGGAAAAGAAATCAGGCTTTCTTTCTTTAAATTTCTGACGGTTTTAGCTGTCTTTTTACTGTCGCCGGATCAAGAAAGTAAGGCACAGATTATAGCCTACACCTTTTCGCAATCCAGTTCGGTTTACACTCCCGTTGCCAACGAAACGGTAGTGGCTGCCGCAACAGACAATACCGCCACGTTGAACCTCAACAGTGTGGTCTCTGCAGTTAATATACCTTTTGCTTTCAGCTTTAACGGAACTGCTTATACTTCTCTTAATGTATCTTCCAACGGGTTTATCACGTTTGGTTCTGTTGCGCCATCTCCTTTTTATACCAATCCCATTTCAGGAAATACGACTTACCAGGGAGCGATATCTGCATGGGGCCGGGATATTTCCAGTTTTTATAATATCAACGGAAAAACAGGGAAAATTTCATACGGGGTTACGGGAAACGCTCCTAACAGGGAGTTCGTTATCCAGTGGACCAACTTCAGGCCGAATGCTACCACGGTAGCCACTAATGTGTATTCATTTTCTTTCCAGATCAGATTAAAGGAAACCTCCAATATCATTCAGATGGCCTATGACCAGGGATCATATCTTGCCGGAAGCACTACGGTAAACGGTACCGCTGAAATAGGGATAAGAGGAGCTTCCAACGCTGAATTCAACAACCGTCTGAATCCGACGACTGCGGCATTTACGACTTCAGGAGCCGGAACCGCCAACAATTCTGCACAGGCCTTTAATACCGTGGGTACAGTACCCGGAATGCCTCCAGCAGATCTTGTCTACACCTGGACGCCGCCAAGCTGTTATACCCCAACCGGTATTTCCATCAATAATGTTACTTCAGTTTCCGGGAATTTATCATGGGCAGCTTCTGCCTCATCTCCTTCAGGATACGATATTTATTACAGTACCAGTCCTACCGCACCAACCTCTTCAACGGCTCCTACCGTTTCGAATGTCCCGGGCACTTCCTATCAGATAAACAACCTGAATCCGTTAACCACTTATTATGCGTGGGTACGCTCAAACTGCGGCAGCGGAAATGTGAGTTTATGGTCGCTGGATACCATGGTATTTACCACAAAATGCAGCAATCCGCCAGCTGCTCCTGCTGTGAGCGGAACAACGATTTATCCGAACCACCAAGCTATTCTTACCGCCAATCCGTCGTCATCTGCCAATTACAGCTGGTATGATGCTCCGAACGGAGGCAACCTGATGTTTACGGGAAATCCTTTTACAACCCCTGCATTAACGGCAACGACCAATTATTATGTGAGTACGTTTACGGGCACTTCCGGAATCACGACGGGAAGGCCGATCTACACGAACGGAGGTGCTTTCAGCGGTTCAGGAACTACCAATTTCGGGCTGGTTTTCGATGCCTTAAGCTATTTGGTACTGGAGAGCGTAACCGTATATCCTCTCAGTACCACCAGTGCTTCCGGAACATTAACCATTGACGTTATCGATTCCAACGGAGTAATCGTTAATACGAAGACGGTAAATGTAACAGGTGCTCCGGTCTCAGCACCCGTAGCGCAGGTTATCAGTCTCGATTTCCCGATTTTTCCGGGAACCAATTACAAATTACGTCCCCGTGGCTGGACCGGTATAGACGGATTGTTATATGAATCGAATGCGACTGCCGGCTATTTCGGATATCCCAACAGTGTCCAGAATTTAATAGACATCAAATATGCTACTTTAACGGCGGCTCCTACCAACACGCCCAACACCGGTCTTTATTATTATTTTTACGACTGGAAGGTTGGGAATAAATGCGAGTCGGCCAGAAGTCCGGTTACGGTAACGGTGGATTCCACGCTTTCAACATCGGAAGCAGGCAGAAAGGATACTGTAAAAATCTATCCGAATCCTTTTTCTGATACCGTGGCAATCGACAGGCCTGAACTGATCAGCTCAATGGGTATTTTCGATGCTTCCGGAAAATTAGTAATGCATGATGTGAAGGCTGAGGAGAAGCTTTCCCTGAGCCATCTGGCATCCGGAACATACATTGTACAGATTCTTATGAAAGACGGTACGCGTCAGTCTGTGAAGCTTATAAAAAAATAAAAGCAAATTATATTGGGAAGGGCCGTTCGGATTTTTTATTCGGGCGGCTTTTTATATTGATACCCCATTCATTCAGGCGACAATCAGATGGCAAAGTTTTCCAGTCTGGAATAAATGGCCGATCAATTGAATTTTCACGGTTTTTATCATTTTAAAACCGAATTCTCCTTTAAAAGTCGCAAATTTGCATAAGGTAGAATATTATCATAATTTAGTAAGCAATCAAGTAAAAATAATTGATGGTTTTTGTAACGGGAGCAACCGGGATTTTAGGCAGGATAATCGTTTTGGAACTTCTGAAAAAGGGAAAAAAGGTGCGTGCGGCAAAAAGACCGGCAAGCAACATCAGCGAAGTCAGGCATTCCTATACCTTTTATACGGAAGATCCTGACGGTTTTTTCAATAAAATTGAATGGATCGATGTGGATTTTGATGATATTCATTCTTTGCAGGATGCTTTGCAGGGCGTAGAAGAAGTATACCACTGCGCGGCAAAAGTAAGCTTTCATCCCAAAGATGAAAAAGAAATGTACCATACCAACATCAAGGGTACGGAAAACCTTCTGTATGCCTGCGAAGGCTCCGGCGTTAAAAAATTTCTTCATGTAAGTTCGATTGCCGTCCTGGACCATTTCAATGATAAAGGGGAACTGGACGAAGAATCCGATTTTAATCCGAAACTGGAACATTCGGCTTACGCTCTGTCCAAACATCTTTCGGAAATGGAAGCGTGGAGGGCTTCCGCAGAAGGAATGAATGTGGTTATCATCAATCCCGGGATGATTATCGGCAGTGGCAACTGGGGAAACAGCAGCGGCGATATTTTCCCGACCTTCGAGAAGAACAGCTTTACGTTTTCGGGCGGATCGAATTATGTGGATGTAAGGGATGTAGCTAAAATTTCCGTAGAACTGATGGAGAAAAACCTGTTTGGCGAACGTTTTATTATTGTAGCCGAAGGCCGGAGATATGCTGAGCTGGCCCGGCAGATCAGATCAAAATTAGGCTTGAAAGAAGCTAAAATCTTATCTGACTTTCAGCTGAACACCGGACGATGGGGCAATATCCTGTTCGGATGGCTGATCCCTAAGCTGAGAATGATTACAAGAACCAACATCGAAGCCATTTCCAGCCTCCATGTAGTTTCCAATCAAAAAATAAAAGAAACGCTGGATTATCAATTCATTCCGGTTTCGGAAAGCATTGATTTTCATTTGAATAATTATATGAACGATAAAAAGATGAAGCCATGAATCTTGCAGAGGCGATTATCCTAAAAAATACAGAAAAACATCCTCTGAAAGCGGCCATCGGTTTCAAAAAGAAAGAGGCGGGATGGAAAGAGCTGAGCTGGCAAAAGTTCGCTGATATTGTTTTCAAAACGGCGAACGCCCTAAGCAGCGCCGGAATTCAGGAAAATGATAAAGTCGCCATCTATTCGGACAATTCTTCCGAATGGATGATTTTTGATCTGGCCGCCATGGCGGTCGGTGCGGTAAGTGTTCCCATTTACTCCACCAACAATGCGGAGCAGGCAGAATACATCATCAACGATTCTCAGGCAAAAATAATTCTGGTGGGAGACCAGGCGCAGTATGACGCTGCCTTTCAGATCCTGCAGAAGGAAAGCAGCAGCCTGAAAACGATTATTATATCTAAAAAGGCAGTCTGGATCAAGAAAGAATTCAGCAGTTTTTATCTGGAAGACTTTATTGCTAAAGCTTCACCTGAATTTGAATGCAGCCCGAAAGAATACGATGATGTCGCAACAATTATCTATACTTCAGGAACCACAGGTACACCCAAAGGCGTAATGCTTACCCACGGAAATTTCATCAGGGCACTTGATGCCCATTTTGAATTTTTTAAGTTTAAAAATTTTGAAGAAGAGCTTTCTTTGGCATTTTTGCCATTGACCCACGTTTTTGAAAGAAGCTGGAGCTTATTGTGTCTGTATGGCGGGGCAAGGGTTTATTTCCTGGAAGATCCGAAAAATATCTCTAAAGCGCTGGAAGAAGTAAAACCTACCATGATGTGTGCCGTGCCGAGGTTTTTCCAGAAAGTCTATGCCGGTGTACTGGAAAAAGCGGAGGAAGGTTCTTCATTGAAGAAAAATATTTTTAACTGGGCGTTGGAAACAGGCTGGCAGACTGCCGAACTGAGAAGAAACGAAAAACCCGTTCCGTTCGGATTAAAAATAAAACAAGCCATTGCCGATACTTTGGTTTTCAGTAAAATTAAAGACCAGATGGGCGGAAGATTGTGGTTCTTACCTTGCGGGGGCGCTTCATTATCCCCGGAAGTCACGAAATTTTTCGAGTCCGCCGGAATCCATGTTACGGTGGGTTACGGACTGACGGAAACAACAGCGACGCTTACCTTATTTCCATTGACGCATTTCGAGCACGGAACGAGTGGCAAACCGCTTCCCGGTGTGGAGCTCAGGATCGGCGAAAATGACGAAATCCAAGCGCGCGGAAACGGCATCATGAAAGGATATTACAACAGACCCGAGGAGACCCGAAAAGTATTTACCGAAGACGGCTGGTTTAAAACCGGGGATGCCGGGAAAATCGATGACAAGGGGAACCTCATCATCACCGATCGTCTGAAAGACCTGATGAAAACGTCTAACGGAAAATACATCGCGCCACAGCCGGTAGAAAACCTTTTAACCAACAACAATTTCATTCAGCAGATCGTTCTGATTGCTGAAGGAAGACAGTTTGTTTCGGCACTCATCGTTCCTAATTTTGACTTTTTAAAGGATTATCTGAAGAAAAACAATATTCCTTTCAACAGCTGGGAAGAAGTGGTAAAAAATGATAAAGTAAACGATTTCTACAAAGAAAAAATCAAGGAACTGCAAAGTGATTTGTCCGATTACGAAAAGGTAAAAAGATTTACTTTGATGCCTGCTGAATTTGATATCAATACCGGGGAGATTACGCCCACTTTAAAGGTGAAAAGAGGAGTGGTTCTGAAGAAGTATGCGGATCTCATTGAGGAGATGTATTAGATTGAATAGAATTAAGATCCGCATTATGAAGTTTGTGAATGTTGTGGCAATACAACAGTAAAACTTACACGGTTTGTATACGCAAATGATGAAGCTTTTGCGATTTATTATATTCATTTTACCAAAGAGCACGATAGTAGATGAGGATTCAGAAGTTATTAAGTATCTTACTGAATAAGAAAAAATAAAGTTTATCATTTTAAACTAAATTATGACAACAACACAGGAATTTTTAGGAAAAGAAGAATTTACAATCCATAATCAGGCGGTTTCAGAAAGCTGCCCTTCGAATATTGCCCTGATCAAATACTGGGGAAAATACGACAATCAGATTCCGGCAAATCCAAGCATCAGTTATACCCTGAACCATTGTAAAACCAATACCACCGTAGAGTTCCTGGCAAATGAGCCTTTTTCCGTTCAGACTTTTTTAGCCGGAAACGAAGAAATGAAATTTGCCGAAAAAATCGAGAAATATTTCAGGAATATCGAGCAGTATCTTCCGTGGATTTTACAGGGGAAATACATGATCAGAACAGAAAATACCTTTCCGCACAGTTCGGGAATAGCCAGTTCGGCTTCCGGTTTCGGGGCAATAGCCAAATGCCTGATGAATCTGGACGAATCCTTTTCAGGAGAAACTTCCGGTGAGGAATCGTTGAAAAAAGCGTCTTTCCTGGCAAGACTGGGAAGCGGAAGTGCGTGCAGGAGCCTGTACGACGGCCTGGTCGTTTGGGGGGCCTCCCAGGTGAAAGGCAGTTCCGATCTTTTTGCCGTTCCGTATCCTGAAGAAGAAATCCATGAGGTTTTTAAAGATTTCAACGATTGGGTTTTATTGATTCATGAAGGCCAGAAAAGTGTTTCTTCTACCGTAGGCCATGGGCTAATGAACACCAATCCGTATGCAGACCGACGTTTCCAGGAAGCCCGGGAAAATTTCGGCCCGATGAAAGAAATCCTGGCAGCAGGAGATATGGAAAAATTCATCAAGCTGGTGGAACATGAAGCCTTAACGCTTCATGCCATGATGATGATGAGCGATCCGGCCTTTATCCTCATGAAAACAGGAACCCTGGCCGTCATCAATAAAATCTGGGATTTCAGAAGAGAAACCGGATTGCCTTTGTTCTTTACATTGGATGCGGGTGCCAATGTCCACCTTTTATTTCCGAACAACGGCTCCGAAGAAACAATCAAATCTTTTATCGAAACCGAATTGCTGCAGCATACGCAGAATGACGGGGTCGTGAAGGATGTAATGCGGTTTTAATTTAAGAAAACATTCTAAAAAGATATAGCCTTCCCAAACCGGGAAGGTTTTTTGTATGCTATGACAAATGAAACGTATAAAAATAGGCAAGAACTTGTTATTCTGTGGAAGTCCGTACATGAATCTTTCATGAGTTCTCTGATACTATGTTGAGATTTCTATGGAATGACATAAGGCTGTAAATCATTAAAGATTAAGAGTATGAGAAATCATGCATCTTTACCCCTCCATCACCACAGCATCCCTTTCTCCATCCTCCTTTTTACCTTCTTCAATCATTTCTTCGGCTTCGGCTTTTTCTTCTTCGGTAGCATAATCGATTTTCTCTTCCTGTTTCTTTTCCTGCTCATGGTCAATAAAGAATTCGCAGAACACCGGAAGATGATCGGAACCGAAATTTTCAAGGGTTTTCAGATCTTCGATAAAAATTTCCTCGCTGTGGAACATCAGGTCGATGGGAAACCGCAGCAGCTTGTATTTGGCGTGGAAAGTCGATACGAAGGAACGTCCGATCCGCGGATCGATAAGGTGACTGGTTTTTCTGAACAGGATGGAGGATTTGGACCATGCCACGTTGTTGAAGTCGCCGACCACAATCACGGGTTTGTTAATTTCGATCACCCGTTTGGCCGTGCTCAGCAGGTCGCCGTCCCTTTCTTTGGAAGTTTCCTCTTCGGTCGGGCTTGGCGGCGGCGGGTGAACACCGAAAAAGACAAACGAAAATCCGTCTTCCGTTTTCAGGTGCGCTTCAATACTCGGGATATCTTCGGCTACGAAATAATGGGTCCTGGATTCTTCTAATTCAAGTTTGGAATAGAAATGCATGCCGTAGGTATTTTCCAGCGTTACTTTATGCTGATAAGGATAGTCGTTTTCCAGTTTCCGCAAAGCTTCTTCCCAATCTCCGTTGCTTTCCATGGTAAGAAACATGTCGGGACGGTATTTTTCAATGAGCTGAATGAAGCGGTCGTATTCTTTGTTAAACTGATAAACATTGGTGGAAATAAAATGAATCTTGTCCGAAGATTTGTATTTCTGAGTGAATTTTTTAACCGGATAGAGCGGGGTATATTTTATTAAAATAATGCTGTGGTGGATAAAAATCAACGCCAAAAGGCCCTGGAAATACCATAAATATTCATGAGACCCGACAAGAAAGCCCAGGATTAGGGTAAAAATCGTGAAAAAAGTAATCTGTATTTTACCGAATTCCGGGGTGCGGAAGATCCAGTGCGAATGCTGGATTTTGGGTAATAAGGTCAGAATTAGTAATAAAACGGTCAGACTCAGGTAAAGGATCCACATATTTTTTTAATCAACGGATAAATTTAATTCAAATTTCTAAGTTTTCAAACCGATTGGTGTTTTAAATTTATGAATTAAATAAAAATCTACCGATTAATTCAGTAATTTTATCAGATAATAAACCCTCAAATTTATGAAGAAGATGTCTGCCATTGCATTGCTGCTTGGAAGTTTATGTTTTGGCCAGCAGCATGCGGAAATCGAGAAACCGATCCGCAATCTTTTTTCAGGGATGAAAAGTGCTGATGCTGAACTTTTGAAGTCGGCATTTTCCGATACGGCCATCCTTCAGACCATTACCAAAGACGGCGTGAAAACTGAAAATATTAATAATTTTATCGCTTCTGTTTCAAAAATGGAGAAAGGGTCGCTGGACGAAAGAATTACCATCGAAGCCATCCATACCGACGGAAACCTGGCCAGCGTATTTACACCGTATTCCTTTTATTTTAAGGAGGAATTCTCCCACTGCGGGGCGAACAGTTTCCAGCTGGTAAAGCAACAGGACGGGGAATGGAAGATACAGTATCTGATTGATACCAGAAGAAAAGATCAATGCAGGGAAATTAAATAAAATCAAATGAAGATCCACCACATTGCCATTATATGCTCGGACTATAAAGTTTCCAAAAAGTTCTATACTAAATTTTTAGAGCTGAATATCATACGCGAAGTTTACCGTGAAGAAAGGAAATCGTATAAGCTCGACCTTGCGATCGGGGAGCATTACGTAATCGAACTTTTTTCTTTTCCCGATCCACCCGAAAGGCCGTCGCGTCCGGAAGCCTGCGGGTTGAGGCATCTTGCATTCTCGGTAGAAAATGTTCAGGACAAAAGAGAAGAATTGATACAGAAAGGATTAACCTGTGAAGAGATAAGGATTGACGAATTTACCGGAAAGGAATTTTTCTTTACGCAGGATCCCGACGGTCTGCCGTTAGAATTTTATGAAATGTAAAAATTAAAATAAAACAGATTTACGAATGAAAAAGTATGCCATATTATTTGCTCTTGCAATGATCAGCCACTTGAATGCCCAGGATGTTCATGAACCAAAAAACCATCCTAAAGAATGGTCGCAGCCCTATGAGCCGTTCAGAATTGCCGGAAACCTGTATTATGTGGGAACGTATGATCTTGCATCTTATCTGATCGTTACCGATAAAGGAAATATCCTGATCAATACCGGTCTTGCCGATTCGCTTCCGATCATTAAGAACAATATCAAAAAGCTGGGCTTTAAATACAACGACATTAAAATCCTTTTGCTTAATCAGGCACATTATGATCATTTAGGGGCAATGGCAGAGGTTAAGAAAGAAACAGGCGCCAAGCTGTATGTGGATGCGGGAGATGCAGAAGTGCTGAAAAGCGGAGGGCAATCGGATTACGAAATGGGAAAGTATGGAGTTACCTTTAAGCCCGTTAATCCGGACGTTATTTTAAAAGACAAGCAGGTGATAACACTGGGAAATACAAAGCTGATGATGCTTCACCATCCCGGCCATACAAAAGGCTCATGCAGCTATTTGCTTGAAACAAAAGACCAAAGCAGAAGTTACAGGGTTCTTATTGCCAATATGCCGAGCATCATTATTGACCATAAATTTTCTGATGTTTCCTCCTATCCGGACATTGCAAAAGACTATGCGTATACGTTTCGCGAAATGAAGAAACTTGATTTTGATCTTTGGGTCGCTGCTCACGCCGGTCAGTTCGGTCTTCATGAAAAACATCAACCGAAAGATTCTTACAATCCGAAAATCTTCATGGATAAAAAAGCATACTTCGATGAACTTAATGATCTCGAAAAAGAATATCTTGAAAAAAAATCAGAAGATATTAATGGGCATAACCGGTGAAGAAACTGATCGCCATAATTGCCAGAACAATTGAAGAAATAAGGACATAGATGTAATCTTTTTCCTTTAAATAACCGATCAGGGCGAAGATAATCCTCATCAGCGGAGTAAAGATCAGCAGCAGGATTCCCAGCTGGATGATGGCCATGCCTTCTCCTTTGCAGAGGGTATTCCAGAATTGGCTCCATACTTTCTCCGAAGAGCCGCCCATATCGAGAAGCTTGTATTTTTTAGGCATCTGAAAGCCTTCCATAAAAAGCTTTACGAAACCTACCAGTGATGTGGTCACCGATAAAATGACACCCAGGCGTAAAAGATTACCTACCGAGCGGTTAAGATCGGTGTCCGTGAAATTTTTACTCATGAGAAGTTGTTTCTTATTCCGTTATACATCATATATACTGAAAGGATTGTAATCACAATCGCGAAAAAAGTCTTGAGCTTTTTTGTCTTGGAAACCATCAGGGTCTTGGATCCGATAAAGCTTCCTACCACAACGCCTACCAAAACCGGTGCAACGATCACGGGGATGATTTCACCTCTCTGGAAATAGATCAGTGAACTTGCTACGGCGGTCACCCCGATCATAAAATTACTGGTGGTTGTGGAAACCTTAAACGGCAGCCTCATCATATTGTCCATGGCCAGCACTTTCAGGGCACCGGAACCGATTCCCAATAATCCGGACATCGCTCCCGCGAACATCATCATGAAAAATCCCGGAACGGTATTTCTTGCCGAATAGCTTTTTAAAACGCCTTTATCAGGGAAAGTTCCGTATAATTTCAGCTTTTCTTCCAGGCTTCCCTGAATAACGGGTTCCTGATGATCCGGCTTGCCTTTTAAATTTAAAACAACCGTCAGAAGAAGGATGCTGGCGAAGATGATCCCGATGGTATTCGGATTCAGCATTCCGGAAACCAAAGCCCCGACAATTGCTCCTGCGGTGGTGGCAATTTCCAGAAACATTCCGATTCTCATGTTGGTAAAGCCTTCTTTTACGAAAGCAACGGCTGCCCCGGAAGAAGTTCCGATTACTGAAATAAGGGAAGCGCCGATGGCATAATGCATGGGAACACCGAAGCCCAGCGTTAATAAAGGAATGATGATAACGCCCCCTCCTAAACCGGTCAGTGACCCCAGAAGTCCTGCCGAAATTGCTCCAAGGAAGAGAATGATGATTTCTGACATGGTACAAATATAAAACTATTGTAACAGTCTGCCAAACGTTTAAAAAAGATAAATTTGATGTATTTTTGCATAAACAAAATTTTTTATGAAACTATTTTATGTCATTCTGGGAGCCACGCCGCCCGGCAGGAATATAGAACAGCACGATGTCTTCTTTGGGATTGCCGAAAGCCTGAAAGATCTGGTGGAAGATATGAAAGCCTTCTGGAAAGAAGCCAAAGGGAAAATCCATATCGACTGTTATCAGGAGGTGAAATTTGTGGACGGCTATGAGGTGCAGATTGTGGAAAGGGGAGAAGCGACTTCCGAAGAACAGCTGTATTTCATTAACCTCGGAGGATATAAAAGAGGTCACTTTGAGGAGTTTCATGAGCAGCATCTGGTGGTAGGAAATTCCATGAGTGATGCCGTAAAAAAAGCAAAGTCTACGGAGTTTTATAAAACCATGGGTTTTAAAGGAGCCACCAGCCATATTGATGAAAAACTGGGGGTAGACATCGACGATATTTTTCCGGTAAAGGAAATCCTGCCTTCCGATATGAAGCAGAAGTATGCCATTTCCCTGGTAAAATCAGAAGCGGAGAATCAGGAAAATTTTGTGAGCCTGGGATATTTAAAAATCGATAAGGTTCAGTAAAAATAAAAAATTAGGCCTGTATACATCACATTAAAAATTTTAAACGGATTATAGTAAGTGCATTAATTTATGTTTAAATTTTTTTAGATGTTTATGTTGTTTAAGGTGTTTTCAAAAAAGTAAATATTTGAAATTTTAAGATTTTACAAATCTCATATTTAATTAAACCTAACAGAAATAAATAAGTAAAAATGAAAATTGGAATTTTAGGAGGCGGACAGCTCGGTAGGATGCTGATCCAGGAAGCATTGAAGTACGACGATGAATTTTATACCCTGGACCCTGCTTCCGATGCACCCTGCCACAATATTTCTTATTTCACCCAGGGCAGTTTCAACGATTATGACACCGTTCTTGCTTTCGGAAAAGACAAAGATGTGGTGACCATTGAAATCGAGCACGTGAATGCCGATGCGCTGGCCGAACTGGAAAACCAGGGCGTAAAAGTAGTTCCGAATTCCAACATCATTAAAACGATCCAACAGAAAATCCTTCAGAAACAATTCTACAAAGCCCACGATATTCCAAGTCCGGAGTTTGAAGTGATGGACGGAAGCTCTGACGAAATAAAAATGCCGTTACCGTTCGTGCAGAAAATGAACACCGGAGGATACGATGGAAAAGGCGTACAGGTGATCCGTACTGCTGAAGACATGAAAAACCTGTGGGTGGAAGATTCGGTGATTGAAAAGCTCGTGGATATCGACAAGGAGCTTTCTGTTATCGTAGCCAGAAATGAAAGCGGTGAAACCAGAACTTTCCCGGTAACGGAAATGGTCGCCGACCCGAAGCTGAACCTGCTGGATTTCAACATCTGCCCGGTTCTCCTTTCGGAAGAAATCGAAGCGCAGATCGATGCCATCACCGAAAAATTCCTGAATGCCATCCATTCACCGGGGCTTTTTGCCATCGAACTTTTCCTGGATAAAGAAGGAAAAGTCTGGGTAAACGAAACGGCGCCAAGGCTTCACAATTCCGGCCATCAGAGTCAGGAAGGCAATGCCAACTCCCAGTTTGAGCAAATGTACCGCGTGGTGAAAAATTTACCCTTGGCGGATACGGATGCCATTATCTACAGCGGGATGCTCAATCTTGTAGGAGCGGAAGGCTATTCCGGAAAAGTGGTTTACGAAGGCATGGAAGACGTTTTAAAATTGCCGGAAACCTATATTCACCTTTATGGAAAAACGGAAACCAAGCCGGGAAGAAAGATGGGCCACATCAATGTCCTTGCAGAATCTCGGGAAGAGCTGATGGAAAAGCTCGTGATGGTGAAAGGCATGGTAAAGGTAATTGCAGAACGTTAATAGGGCTCAAAGCCCTATTAACGTAGCCGCTACTTAAAAATCTTCTTAATCACATTTCCGATCTCCATAAAATCACCGTGATTTCCGACGGAACGTTTTTCAGCATCATTTCCATCCGTTTCTGAGAAAGGGAAGATCAGGAGATAGTTGTTGCTGCTCAACTTCCGGTTTAAAAGTTCCGGAATCAGCCTCATGGCAGGAATATAAGATGGCATGCCTCTTTTGGCCATAAAAATGATCAGCGCTTCATCGTCTTTCAGCTGAGCGGCTGTTTTTTCGCCGTCTTTCCATGAATTCATAATGATAAATTCAGCTTCGATATTTGCTTTTTTGATGATCCGCTGAAGAATATCCAGAATTTTTTCCGAAGCGTAGAAAACCAAAGTAGCACCGGAATTCCTCGCAATGTTCCAGACTCTCAATAAAGCATGAAAGAATCCGGCTTCCAGATGGGCTTTTTCCGGGATCATCACGGCATACCGTTTTATGGTCGACAGAGGTTGCGCAGCATGATACACCAAGACATTCACATCTTCGTTCTGCAGATAACCGTTGTAAAGATTGTAAACAAGAGAAGGAGAAAAGCCTTTGTCATCGTCAACGGCAATGATCAGATCGGTAATTTTCTGTTCTTTAATGACGTTATTTACCCCGTTGATCACGTCGTTGTCGTATCTCTTTAACGATTGTAGCTGTACATCGGCGGCGGCGGCGGCATCGGCAGCGGTGTGCAGCAGCTTTTCGGCATTTTTTACTGAAGATTCGTTTTTATCTTCATTAATGATATTTAAAGCATAAAGATGTTCTGTATTGGAGTGGGCTTTAATTAAAATCCCAAGGTTCACCATGCGTTCCACCGTCGCTTCATAATTAACGGCCAGCAAGATATTTTCCTCTTCATGGCTATTGCCGGATACCGTATCTTCATTATCCTGTTCGGCAATCTTCTGGGCACTCGCCATTGATACAAACGATGAAATCGTACAGGAAATCAGGATGAGTAAAATACTTCCGTTCAGAACATGCTCGTTTAACAGTCGGATTGGTTCTCCGGTTTCGGTCTCGGAAAGGATAATGTTGTAGCCGACCATCACCGAAGCCAGAGTCGCTGCAGCGGAAGCCGAACTCAGTCCGAAAATCAGCTTGCCTTCTTCCTTGGAAAGCCGGAAGGTCTTTTGGGTGGCCACTGCCGAAAGGTATTTCCCGCCGATGGAAGCCACGAGCATAATGCCTGCTACTTCCAGGGTTTCCCAGCTTTTGAAAAATACTTTAAAATCGATCAACATTCCTACGCTGATCAGAAAGAAAGGGATGAAGATGGCATTTCCTACAAACTCCACCCGGTTCATCAGGGATGAGGTATGCGGAATCAGCCTGTTCAGGGCCAGTCCTGCAAAAAAGGCCCCGATAATGGCTTCCACGCCGGCCAGTTCTGCCAGTAAGGCTGCCAGGTAAATCATCACCAGAACAAAAATATACTGCGAAATCTTATCGTCCACCTTTTTGAAAAACCAGCGGCCGATGATCGGAAAAACCAACAGAACAATAAGCCCGAAAATAATAAATGAAACCGAAAGCTTCACCCAGAATTCCGTGCCGACGTCTCCCTGCGACATGCCTACGATCACGGCCAGAACCAATAAGGCCAGAATATCCGTAATCATCGTTCCTCCGACGGTAATATTCACCGCCGAATTCTTAGCAATCCCCAGTTTGCTGACCAATGGATAGGCGATCAGGGTATGCGATGAAAACAGACTTGCAAAAAGTACGGAGGTAAGCACGGAAAAATGCAGGATGTAATACGCTCCGAAATAGCCCAAAACAAAAGGGACCGTAAAGGTGTAAATTCCGAATGTGAGGCTCTTCCATTTATTCTTTTTGAAATCGCCCATATCGATTTCCAGTCCTGCGAGGAACATGATGTAAAGAAGTCCTGTGGTTCCGGTAACTACAATGCTGCTGTCCCGGGCCAGGACATTAAAACCGTTCGGACCGATTACGGCGCCGGCAATAATCAATCCCAGCAGATGCGGAACTTTTATTTTGTTGAGAAGCAGCGGTGCGGCAAGAATGATGATTAAAACCAACAGGAATTTCAGGACCGGGTCTTCAATAGGAAAACTCAGGTTGTGTATGCTCAGTAAGTTCATGATGTGCTTATTTGGTGGAACGGACTAATTCTACGGAGAATTTCGCCATACAGTTGTTGTCTGCGGTAATGGTTCGGGTGCCTCTCATTTTATTGGCAGAAAAATCATTAAGCAGAACGTTCATGGTTACCTGCTTTTTGGAAGTGGAATCGGTTTTGAAATTAAGTTTTACCTCATTGTTTTCAAACTTCCCGGAATATACCCTGACCAGGTTATTGTTATTGATGATTTTCGTTAAAAGCTGGATAGAATCACTGTCGAATTCCCAGGTGTCCGTACGCTGGTCGCCCACTACATAATCGCTGCAGTTGGATTCCGTACAGATCACTTTCCCGGTCCATAATCCGGCTACCTGGGCAGGCCACACCGTAATTTTTACGGAATCTTTTTTTGTGGCAAAAATACTGTCCCGCATTTTCAGCAACGACTGGTATTCGGATTCTTTTTGGGCGAATGCTTTTTCCTTTTCCAGCAGCTGCTTTTCTCTCATGGTAAGATCGTTTTCCTTTTTTCTGTTGTCGCAGCTTATGAAAAGCAATAAAACGATAAAAGTGGCAAATAGGGTATTTTTTATCATATTGAATAACTTGGTATCTACAAGGTAAGGAAAAATGCGGAAATGCCGAAGCGCTTTATATTAGTAAGTATTAAATAAAATATAATTATGGCTGTTCAATTTTCTGTCTTTTAAACATCTCCCGGTTATAATTAATAATGAAAACCCCTAAAATGATCAATGCTGCCGCAGTAATAAATTTAGCTGAAATTTCTTCATTCAAGATCAGCCAGCTTAAAAATATAGAGATAATCGTATTTACATAAGCTAGGATGGAAACCTGTACCGGAGAAACTTTCGTCAGTGCATAATGATAAGCGAAGAACGTGGCGACTGACCCAAATAAAGAAAGGTAGAACATGGCACCCACACTTTTCAGCGACCAGCTTTCAAACTGATAATTTTCCGTAAACAGAAAAGCAAAAATGATCTGGATAATTCCGGCAAAAGCAAACTGGTAAAAAAGATTCAGTGAAATGTTTTTGCTTTGGATATTCATTTTTTTGGTGAAAATAGTTCCCGATGCCCAGCCCAGGATGCCGCAGAAAAGCAGGAAGATCCCGAACCGGTATTCCGGATTGGCCAGGTCTTTGATCCCGTCCCAGAAAATAAAGGTAATTCCGCTGAAGCATGTCAGAACGCCTACTAAGGCTTTATACGTAAATTTCTGCAGACGCAACGCCACGCTTCCCAAGAATACGATGATGGGAGAAGTGGCGCTGATCAGGGAAGTAAGGCTGCTGGTAATGGTCTCTTCGGCAACGGTGGTTAATCCGTTGGCAATCACAAGCATCAGCGAAGCAAATACCAGCTGATACCTCAGGTTTTTCCAGCCGATCCACTGAAACTGTCTTCGGTATAGAAGGATCAGAAGCATAATAAGGGCAGCCAAAAACTGGCGTATTCCTGCCACAAACCAGGCCGGAATGGTTTCTACGGCAATTCGGATGGAAAGGAAAGTCGTTCCCCACACGATGGCAACGGTAAGGACGGCAAGGGTAAGCTTATAATCTTTCAAAACAATGGTATTTTGCAAAAATATTAAATTAAAATAACCAACGGTTTCCCGGATCTCGGAATAACAGAACAAGTTTTACGCCTTTTTGGCAGAACCTTATTAATTTTTTATCTTTGGACATCTAATAAAAATTGAAGAATGGTAGGAATTATCATGGGAAGTCAGAGCGACTTACCGATCATGGAACAAGCAGCCGACTTTTTAAAATCACTGGATATCCCATATGAACTGACGGTGGTTTCCGCACACCGGACTCCGGAAAGAATGTTCGATTATGCCAAAACGGCCAAAGAAAGAGGGTTAAAAGTAATTGTAGCCGGCGCAGGAGGCGCAGCCCATCTTCCGGGAATGGTGGCCAGCTGTACCACACTGCCGGTAATCGGCGTTCCGATTTTATCCAGCAATTCCATCGACGGGTGGGATTCGGTACTTTCCATCCTTCAGATGCCGGGCGGGATTCCGGTAGCCACGGTAGCCCTGAACGGTGCCCTGAATGCAGGGATTTTAGCCGCAAAGATTATTGCAGCCTCCGATGAGCAGGTGTCAGATAATCTTCAGAAATACCAGGATGCCTTAAAAGATAAAGTATTGGGAACCGTTGATGATATCAAAGCCAAACATCCCAACCATTTTGATCAGTAATTTTTTTAATGATAAACATCGGCTCACAATTTGTGAGCCGATGTTATTTTTTGTTTCGATAAACGTAAGTTCTGAGTGTTATTCCTGAAGCATATTGTCCCGGGTATTCTTCTGTACCGCGATGGCTCCGAAAAGTGCCAGTAAGAAGGCAAATCCGTAGAATCCTTTTTCACTCGGAAGAATGGTGGCATTCCAGAGGCCGATGGCCAGTAAAACAATAGAAGAAAGAGTAGCAAACCAACAGATCCCGTAATAAATGTCCGTTACTTTGATGTTTTCCAGCCGGTCCCTCACTGCTTTCTGCAACGATACCACGGCAAAAAGCCCGTATAGCAGGATGGTAAAATAATACCCTTTTTCATTCAGCTGCATTTCCGCCCTTGCCAATCCTACGATAAAGCCGATCATTCCGGCTCCTAAAGCGATCCATGATGCCGCGACAAACGCGGTCGATACATTTTGCTTTTTCATGTTTAATGTTTTTGTTAATGTCCCAAAGATATTAATTTAAATTAAATGTGAACGGAAACTGGAATCTTTAAATTTTATTGTGCAAAGCAGGGAGGTGAATGGTTAATTCGCTACGCTTGTCGATTTTTCAGCGTATAAAAATCTGCTTAAATTTAAAAGCATAATTGTTAAGTCTTTAACCAAAAAATTCCATTCCTTTGGAGGGGGGCAAAAATTCTAAATGAATTTTTGACGGGGTGGTTTATAACATCAGTACATCAACAGTTAATGATGAATGGTAAATCCGTTTCACTTATCAATTTTCAATGCATTAAGATTCACCATTCACTTGCGCCGCAAAATTCACTATTGACTTCCCACAACAAAAAAAACTCTCCAATCAATGGAGAGTCTTTATTTTTGCTAGAAGCTAGAAGCTAGAAGCTTAATATCTGTAATATTCAGGTTTGAACGGACCTTCTACATTCACTCCGATATAATCGGCCTGTTCCTGAGAAAGGGTTTCCAGTTCTACACTTAATTTCTTAAGGTGAAGGGCAGCTACCTTTTCATCAAGATGCTTAGGCAACATATATACTTCATTTCCGTAGGCTTCGGAGTTGTTCCAAAGTTCGATCTGAGCCAAAGTCTGGTTAGAGAACGAGTTGGACATTACAAAAGACGGGTGACCTGTTGCACATCCAAGGTTTACCAATCTACCTTCTGCAAGAATGATCACTTCTTTTCCTTCGATGGTATAGATATCAACCTGAGGTTTCACTTCAGATTTTGTAGAACCGTAGTTTCCGTTTAACCAGGCCATATCGATTTCGTTATCAAAGTGTCCGATGTTACAAACGATGGCTTTGTCTTTCATTTTAAGGAAATGTTCTCCTCTTACGATGTTGAAGTTACCGGTAGTAGTGATGATGATATCCGCGTTATCCACTACGGTATCCAATCTTTTTACTTCGTAACCGTCCATCGCTGCCTGAAGCGCACAGATCGGGTCGATTTCAGTTACGGTAACAATAGAACCGGCTCCTCTGAAAGAAGCGGCCGTTCCCTTACCTACATCTCCGTATCCGCAAACAACCACTCTTTTTCCGGCCAGCATCACGTCTGTTGCTCTTCTTACCGCATCTACAGCAGATTCCTTACATCCGTATTTGTTGTCGAATTTAGATTTTGTTACCGAATCGTTTACATTGATGGCAGGCATTACCAAAGTACCGTTCTTCATTCTTTCATACAGTCGGTGTACTCCGGTTGTCGTTTCTTCGGAAAGTCCTTTGATATCTTTTGTCAGTTCAGGATATTTATCAAAAACCATATTGGTTAAATCTCCACCGTCATCAAGAATCATATTCAACGGCTTTCTGTCTTCACCGAAGAATAAAGTCTGCTCGATACACCAGTCGAATTCCTCTTCGTTAAGACCTTTCCATGCATAAACAGGAATTCCTGCAGCAGCGATGGCAGCCGCAGCGTGATCCTGGGTAGAGAAAATATTACAAGAAGACCAGGTAACTTCGGCTCCTAAAGCCACAAGGGTCTCGATAAGCACAGCCGTCTGGATGGTCATGTGAAGACATCCTGCGATTCTTGCCCCTTTCAGCGGCTGAGATGGCCCGTATTCTTCACGGATCGCCATCAAGCCCGGCATTTCTGCTTCCGCAAGGGTAATTTCTTTTCTTCCCCATTCTGCAAGGGCGATATCCTTAACTTTATAAGGAATGTATTGTGTTGTCGTACTCATATGTAATGAATAAATTTAAATTCAATGATAATAAGCTACAAAATTACAACTAATAATTAAAATAAAAAAACACTGGCGGGCATTCCCTTGCGTAAACTGATTTATAACAGGAATTTATCAGACTTAAGCCGAAAAACAGGAGTCTTTATTTATCAGGTCTTCATCAAAAGAAATTTCATTAATTTTGTCCGATAAAACAACGCAATGCCACTTTACCGCGATTTTTCCGATGACAACGCCACCATTCTCGTCTGGAAGCATGATGAAACCGAAGAACTGGATATCCATCAGCTTCTGGAACCCGAAAATGCAGAGAAAGTAAAAGATTATCATCCGAAGAAGCTTCAGGAAGTCCTGATGGTGCGGAAATTACTGAAAGGCCTGAAACCGCATTCAAAAATTTTATACAAAGAAAGGGAACCGTTCCTGTTTCCGAAAGATGCGGAAATATCAATTACCCATTCTTTTCCTTTCGCAGCAATCGCCATTTCCAAAAATAAAATCGGGATCGATATTGAAAAATTCAATCCTAAAATTTTACGGGTTATTGATAAATTCACGTACGAAGATGAGCGCGGGTTTATTCCTTTCGATAATGAAGTTACCTTCTATACGATTATCTGGAGCGTAAAAGAAAGCATGTATAAGATCCACCATTCCAAACACTGGTCGCTGAAAAAGCATTATGAAGTACGGCCTTTTGAACTGAAGCATCTTCACCATATCAAATGCCGGGTATATGATGATCAGATCTCGGACGAATTCAAGGCGAGGGTAGAATTTTTTGACGATTACTGCTTTACGATTGTTGAGGAATAGGTTTTGCAGGTTCCGACTGTTCGTGAGATTCGTTTTTATAAGTTTCGATCACTTTACGCTGTTCTTTGGCGACATCAAAGATCAGTTCCAGTACATCATGGATGTTTTTAAGTTCGGTCAGCCTTGAGATCTTATCAGGATCCCTGAAGTCGTAGGCTTCTTTTTCGGTAAGTTCGGCTTTCCTTTTGAGGATAAGATCGTCCAGTGGTGAGTCCTCCGGTTCGATGCGGCTTTCCATGTTCAGGGTTTCGGTAATTTTTTCGCCGTTTAAGAGGATAGACACTTTCTGCATTTCCGCTTCTATTTTCCGGCTCCAGCTTTCCGCATCAATTTCAGGGTATTTTTCTTTGTCTTTTACATATTGGGACAGGGAAGCCGTATAAGCGGTAATCAGATGGGAAGTCGCGACAAACTGATGCACGACCTCCAGTTTTTTCTGCTGGTTTTTAGGATCGGAAATCATCCGCTGGAAGTTATCGGAAAGATTGGCCAGGGAAATGATTGCATTTTTTCTTTTCACTTTATAGTCTTCCATATTAAAGCTGTCACCGATAAATTTTGAAATCACACTCTGGAAATAAATGAGGTTGGCGGCTGCCGATTTTTTCATCAGGTCCAGGTTCTGTGTGTGTTCCCAGACCGGCAGCACGATGTAAGCCACCAATGACGTGATAATGGCTGCAATAATCGTATCCACAATCCGGTCCCTGAAAATAATATTGACGTTTCCGGGACTGAGGAAATTAAAGCTGACGAATACATAAATCGTCATAAAAAGGACCGCCCAGAAATATTTCCCTTTCAGAAAGCTGAAGCACATGATCATACTGAGGAGAAGCATGACAAACAGCACTTCATTGATGCGGATGTAATGGAGAATTCCATAGGCAATAACGGCTCCCGCAATCGTTCCGTAAAGACGGAGGAGGTTCCGCTGTTTGGTGATGGAGTAGGCGGGTTTCAGGATTGCCACGGTGGTGATGAGGATCCAGTAGGTATGCCCGATCCCGATAAACTGAAACAGGGAAAACAGATAGCCCAGCAATAAAGCAATGGTAATCCTCAGCGCATGGCGGAAATGAGAAGACGACAGCGAAATGTTGTTTTTTAAAACTCTAAAATTCAGCTTTTCTTCATTGGGCATAAATTTCTTCAGGTCCAGACCTGTGGAAAGACTTTTTGCAAGCTTCACGTTCTGGGAAAATACCTTATAGATCTCGTTAATTTCTTTGGTGATGTCATTAATGCGCATCAGGATCTGCCGCAGAACCATAAAATTCTCAAAATTATCAGGCGAGATCTTTTTATTTCTCAGCTCAAAATAATGGTGATTCAGGTTATGCAATTCTTCATCAAGATCATGAATCGGTTTTGCACGGGTTCCGATCTGAAGCGAAATGCCGATGTTGGTAATTTCTTCTGCCAGCAGATTCAGGTAATCGTGGATGTTTACCAGAATGGGGGTGTCGCCGAAACTGTTCTGAAGCTTTTCGTAATCGCTTTCGGAAGTCATCAGCTTTTCGTGCAGGTCCATGGAGTTCAGCAGCATCAGCATGAGCAGGCGGCTGGTGGTGGTGGATTCGTTGACGATCACCCGGGTTTTGAAAACGGTTTCCCGGGTTTCTTCCTGCAGGTTTTTGATCTCGATCTGCTTGGCGATCACCTGGGTGGTCAGTTTGTTGAAGTCCGGGTTTTTCTGGTAGTGGTCGGCTTTTATTTTAAGGAATTCCGCAAGCTGGAGGTAATTTTCCCCGATCATCTGGCTGGCCAGCTTATACGGCTGAATGGTGGTTACAATTAAAAAGATCAGCAAAAACCAGGTGCAGCCGGAAGCAAAGATCAGCAGGCTTTTCAGAATGTTGGTTCCCGTCAGATGCCCGTCGATAAAGATGGCCATTACCACCAGCGATAAGGAACCGACCGCAGCCAGCCGCTGGCCGTACACACCGATGAGGGAGAAAAACATCCCGAAAACGATAATCTCGGCAAAGACAAGAATTTTAATGTGCATGACCAGACTGGCAATCGACGCGACGAATACGAAGCAGACGATGGCAAACGTAAGGGCATTTCTCCTCCGGATAAAAGGCCCCGGCTGATCGGTGAGGGCAACAAAACTTGTGCCGAGCGGGAACAGGAAGTATTCTTTCAGGATTCCGAAATGGGCGAGAACCAGGCACGGCAGAACGGTGGCCAGGGTAATTCTGATGGCAGAATACACGTATTGGCTGGTCACAAATTTTTTGAGTTCCGCGGAATAGTTCATGTTGCAAAAATAAGGGTTAAATGTGAATTATGGATTTACAAATGTTGAATTTTCCCCTGCCGTTATCTGATGGTCTGTTTTAAAATGTACAGCAGCCGGATTGTGAAATCATTATCAAATTTTAAACCATGATGGCGGTTGAAAGAGGATGAGAGTTTTTAGAGGATGAGGTTTCTGGGTTTACCAGTACAAAGGGTTGAGAATAATGGAGTATCGGGTTTGCTATAAATGTAAATCTTAAGCAGAAATCAGGTTAACAGGAAGAGGTAGCTGGAGGCGGAAAGTTTTTGTTCCCGTTGTTGAAGGGGAGGGCTGATGTCCTAGCCCGGATCGCAGCGGTTACCCCACAGCGGATTGGAGGGTTTGGGAGTGGATGGGTCCGGCGGCGGGGCGCATAGGAGCACATCGGCGCGAGGAGTAGTAGCGGAGAGCCGGATTAAGCTCCTTAAAATGGGAATGGTGAATTTGGCTGGCGCAGGTGAAGAGTTAATTGTTAGCACGGTGAAAAAATTGACAGACAAAGCAGATTGACCATTGATCCTTTTTTTGTTCTAATCAGAATTTTAATGAGCAGTAATGAATCTCATTCCAAATACGGCTATGAAAAATTTTTTATCTTTATCCTAAACTTTATTGCATGAATACAGATCTTCTTAAAGCCCATATCCTACAGACGATTGACATCGATGAAAAGCAGGTGGAGGATTTCTGTAAACTTTTTAAGCCCCAAAAAGTATCAAAAAAAGAAATGATCCTAAAAGAGGGGGAGATTTCAGGATTTGAGGCATTTGTCACCAAAGGTCTTTTTAAGGTCTATCATACCAATGAGGATGCTGTTGAACACATTTTGTACTTTGCCATGGAAGGCTGGTGGCTGGCCGATATCGACAGCTTTACCCATCAGCATCCTTCCCAGCTGAACATCGAGGCCATTGAGGAAAGTGAAATACTGGTGATAACGAAAGACAGCAAAGAATACGCTTACAGCCATATACCCGGTATCGAAAAGCTTTTCCGGGTCATGACACAGCGTTCCCATGTAGCACTGCAACGGCGCATGATTGAAAACCTGAGTATACAATCTGATAAGCGTTATCTTAATTTCATTAAAAAATATCCTCTTCTGGCACAGAGGCTTACGAATGTTCATATTGCGGCCTATCTCGGCATCAGTCATGAATTTGTGAGCAGGATACGCAGTAAGATCGTCCACAAAAAAATATGATGATTTATTGACATAGTTCAATCTTTTCAGGATTAAACCCGACTTACCTTTGCTTTATAATTCATTCACTAAAATTATCATATGAATAACGTGGACATTATCAAAAGTACGTACGAAGGTAAAAATTCCGAGGAGAACGGACGCAACCTTGCTTTGTATGCTGATCCTTACCTCAGCTGGACCGAAGCGAAAGGTTTCCCTTACGGCGGAACCTATATCGGCCTGGAAGATATTACCCGAAATGTTTTCAGCAGGCTCGGAAGCGAGTGGGACCAGTACAGATTTACGCCCGAAAATTACCTTTCAGACGGTGATCAGGTGGTCGCTTACGGAACCTACAGGGGTACCAACATCAGAACCGGCCGCTATTTTGAAGCCAGGGTCGCACATCTCTGGAAACTTCGTGATGGAAAAATTATAAGTTTCGAGCAGTTTGTAGACAGCAAAACGGTAGCAGATGCATACCATTAATTTTGCATCAATTCATCAATCATCAGTATTAATTTAATCAAACAATAATATGGAAAACCAACAAAAAAACTTTAGAACCATTGAAGCCGGTCCATTGAGCCTTGAAATATTTAACGCCTCCGAAGACAGCTTTGGCGTAGCCTCAGTCATTATATCCGGTAAAGAGGATGCGGTATTGGTAGATGCCCAGTTTACCCTGGCGGATGCTGAAACAGTGGCGCAGAGAATCCGGTCGTCCGGAAAAAATCTTACCTTGATTTATATCTCACACAATGATCCGGATTTTTATTTCGGACTGGAGGTTTTTAAAAAGTATTTCCCGAAGGTCACTGCCTATGCCGTACCTGAAGTAGTGGAAAAGATTAAAGCTTCCGCACAAAAAAAGCTCGAGGTCTGGGGCGGGCGCCTGGGCGATAAAATCACCAGTAATGTGGTACTTCCCCAGGTTCTGAACGGAGACGAAATCGATCTGGAAGGACATACGCTGAAGGTAACCGGTCTGGAACAATTCCCTGATAGAACTTTCCTTTGGATTCCGGAAGCGAAGGCCGTGGTGGGCGGCATCAATGTATTCGGTGATACATTTAATCTATGGATGGCCGATGCGCAGACCGCGGAAAGTCGCCGGCAATGGATTGATATACTGGATACCATTGCTGAACATGCACCGGAAATCGTTATTCCCGCACATGCCAAAAATTCAGATTCCTTTAATTTAAAATCTGTGGTTCATACCAAAGAATATATCAAAAATTACGAAGAGGCCCTTCAAACATCAAAGACTTCTGAAGAACTGATTCAGTCGATCAAGGCTAAATATCCGGATCTTACGTTTGAAACCGCCCTGCAGCTAGGCGCTAAAGTCAACACAGGGGAAATGAAATGGTAATTCTTCAGATAAGCTGGAAGAGGAATTTTTAATGTGAAAATCATTGCTAACAATCTTAAATAACGTGAACTCAATGATATTCATTTAAATATCAATCATTTAATATAAAACAGACTTAAATAATTCAGGATTTAAAGACAGAATAGCCACCAACGAAGTGTATATTCTATATTTAACTGCCGTCGCTCCTATGTTTGCAAAGTCATAAATTTGAACAATAGTAAGATGAAGAAGAATGAGAGCAGAACCGTCGCTTAATAACTTTAAAGTATATTCTTTCGAAGATCCAAGCCTCATTCTTTTTTTATC
>JAAIGF010160121.1_pt1 | contig 74365 bp, 64 predicted proteins | sample 6487441 | NCBI WGS metagenome assembly JAAIGF01 (sample SAMN13974129, study PRJNA590717) | phyllosphere metagenome | biome: pepper field; feature: multiple bacterial spot infested pepper fields; material: pepper leaves; isolation source: leaves from pepper fields | host: Capsicum annuum ...
ATATCCGAGGCGCCTGGGAGGGTTACTTCGACTGTTAATCGACCGGTCGCCGGTTCGAATCCGGCTTCTGCCGTTCATGGCAGAATAGCTCAGTGGTAGAGCGGTAATAAACCTTCTCACCCTTTTCCTCGGATATGTTTTTCATATAAAATGCTTGATCATTAACGATACAACATTTACATACATTCTTATACAGGTTTATATGCAGACAACTCACATTACAAAATCGCTAACGCTTAAAAAGGAGGAATCATCATGAGCCAGGCTAAAAAATTATTTGATCGTCCCGCTTCCACTACAACCAACCGTGAAGGCTACCGTGCATTCAGTCGGAGTGTAGAAGAAGAGTATGTACAGCTATTAGTAACGAACACCTTTGCCAATACCTTTTATGCCGATAACCAGCAATTGATTGCTGAAGCACATAGTATGCATGAGATGATGCTGGAACTTGATCCAGAATTTATGGCGCAGGCATTAGTGTATGCACGCAATGAAGGCTTTATGCGTCTACAGCCGCTATATGGTCTAGCTGTATTGTCCAAGGCTCGTCCTGATCTGTTCGCTGCGGTCTTTGATCGTGTAGTTCGTATTCCGTCCGATCTAGCTGACTTTTTAACCATTTTACGTGGGATGGGACGTGGACAGGGTGGACGTGCGGTAAAGCGTCAGGTTGCTCGTTTCCTCGGTGGCGTTAGTGAATACTGGGCACTCAAATATAACGGTCGTGGTCGCGGCTACAGTCTGGGCGATATGATCGCAACCTCTCATCCGAAGCCAGTAAATGAACAGCAGCGCCAACTGTATCGTTATCTGTGTGGACAAGAAACAGATGTATCGGCGTTCACACAACTTGGGGCGCTGGAGCGTCTCAAACATGCCAAAACCGATGACGAACGTATTGAGCATATTCGTGCAGGTAAGCTTCCTTATGAAACGGTAACGAGTGCATTACAGCCAAGTAAGCGAGTATGGATTGAGCTGATGCAGCAAATGCCAGCCTTTGCTTTACTACGTCATCTGAACACACTGGATCGTCAAGGTGTATTTTCAAGTGTGAGTACACGCAAAATGCGTAAAATCAAAACACATCAGCTTGACTATGTACGCCGTCGTCTACACGATACCGAAGCACTACGTAAAGCAAAGATTTTACCGATGCGTTTTGCCCGTGCCTATCGTGAAGTGGAGCTTCCTGAACTGCGTGAGATTCTGGCAGAAGCAGTAGACTTAACATTTAACAACTTACCAAGCATGCCAGGGAGAACTGCGATCTTTCTTGATATTTCCGGTTCGATGAGTGGAGAGTACTTGGAGACAGGCTCGATCTTTGCTATTGCGCTATATAAAAAGACAAGCGGGAATTCGTTATTTTGGACATTCGATACGATGGTAGAAGACGCGAAGCCATCTCGTGACGAAAGTATCTTGAAGCAGGCAGCGCGTATTCATGCACGTGGTGGTACCAATACCGGTGCTCCGGTTCGTGAATTGATTCGCCAAAAGTATAAAGTTGATCAGATCATCATGATTACCGATGAGCAGCAAAATAGCGGAAGTCCCTTTTACACTGAGCTACAAACGTATCGACATAGCGTCAATCGGGATGCCAAAGCCTTCATGATTGATATCGCACCTTACCGTAGTGCGATGGCACCGCCTGGCGATCTGAATACCTTCTATATCTATGGGTGGAGTGATACGGTATTATCCTTCATCTCACAGATGTCGAAGGGGCTGAAAGGAATGGTTGGGAAGATCCAGCAGATTGAGCTTCAGTCGAAGAAAGAAGACGAGCTAGTTATAGAAAGTAATTCAGAAATGCAAGAATAATCAATTAGTTAGAAATTAGGTTTACAAATAGGAAGTAGCCTCAAACAATTGTAGAAGTAGAAGTAGAAGTAGAAGTAGAAGTAGAAGTAGAAGTAGAAGTACAAAAAAGTAAAAAGGTCGCATCTACTCTCGTAGGCGACCTTTTTTCCTGTCTAAAACAATTCACACTACGGATTTAAGAAATTTTGATCCATAGACTGTGGATAAACAGCCCATTCACTTCATCTCGCTGATCCTATAGACAGCTTAGGAAGCTGTACCTGTCACATTATTTCCATTTTTCGTAATTTTGTAGGTGACGGTTTCACCGCTCCAGAAGTAGAACTTCAGATTTACAACACCATCCTGCGTTTCATTGAACAGGGCAGGCTGTAGCTTGATCGTATTCCCACTATAGTTCGGGCTAAAAGTCGTTTCAAATTCCTTGTACGATGTCCAGTTTTGCGGACCTGGAATACCTCCGTTCGCATACGTAGCTTCCATCGTAGCTAGCTGATCTCCATTGAACATTGTCGGAATATTGAATGCACTTGTTGTACCCTGTGTGCTGGAGAGCTTTGGTGTGTTATAGAGCACAACTTTAAATTTCCAATCCATACCTTGATTGAACTTGGCGGTCAGTGTAGCGGCGGTTCCGAGCTGACCCGAGGCGGTGAGCTTAGACAATTGGCTTGCTTTGATTGTCAGTACATTGCCGTTCAGGTCATAGTCTGTTCCTTTTTGCAGTACGGTATTACCTGCGCGAAGCGAAGAGAACTGGTTGCCGTTCAGATTCAGGTTAATCTGCTTATCCTGAACAGCAGCTCCTTTTTTCAAATAAATCAGATCGCTTTCGGCAGTGGACGAGCGTACATTCCAGCTTGTTTTGATCTGGTTGAACAGTTCTGGATCAGACCACTGGAAATTCGTACGTCCGAAATGCTGTCCATTATCCCACAGCATGGTGGCGATTTTCTTTTGCTTGGTATAATAGCCCAGGTATTCAAAGAACTTGAGCTTTTCGCCTTGCTCAATCACGCCTGTACTTTTATCAAAGCCGAGCAGACCATATTCACCGAGAATGACCGGAATACCACGTGCGGTGAATGTGTTATATACATTATCAAATGTAGTCGTCACATCCTGCTGCACTTCACTATTGAACTTGGTATAGCCAGCAATATTCACGCTGAAGGGCCAAAAGCCATAATAATGAACCGTAGCGATCAGATTGTTATCGTTCAGACTCTTCATTGTGTTATACAAAGCTGTCATACGCGTCTGAGTTGGTGATGCTTCCAGTGTAGACAGGACGAGTGGACGAGTCGCATTTTGTCCACCAGAGCTACGCAGGATTTGATGGAAAGAGACGTTGAGTTCGTTAAGTAACTGTTGCTGCTTGCCTTCATCGGTTGTTCCGCCATCCGTGAAGCGAGGCTCGTTCACACTTTCAAACATCAGCTTGGTGGATGTATTTTTGAAGCGATTCGCGATTTGCGTCCAGATCGCATTGTAGCGTGCTAGCGTAGCATCATGCTGAGATTCCATTTTGCTAATCCATACCCATGAATCGTGATGCACATTGATCATCACGTACAGGTTCTCATTCAGCGCCCAGTTCACTACTTCCTCTACACGATTCAAGTAATTAGCATCAATCGTATAGTTCGGGGCAGCACCGACATGGGAATCCCAGGTCACTGGAATCCGAATACTTTTGTAGCCCTGTGCAGCGATTTGCTTGATCAGAGCTTGTGTTACACGTGGATTACCCCATGCGGTCTCGTCCGCACCGACCGAATCGAGCGAATTACCCAGATTCCAGCCCGGCTGCATGGCATCCACATACGATTGCATACTAACCGCTGCGGTCGCTGTAGGCTGTGCCTGCTCCGTTTCTTCCAGACTCGCGGCTGAGCTGAATGTAGCAGGAAGCAAAGAGATGAACAGAGCAGTAGCCATCGTAAAGGAAAACCAGGTTTTAGATTTGCGTCTCGTCATCATATTCTCCTTTGAAATCTTATATTTGAAAGCGCTTTCTGATTTATAAATTATCATAGCGACCATTCAAATAAAACCCAAATAATTACAGTTAAAATCATGCGGAAATTAGTGATTTTCCATATAACATACAAATATATAATATATAGGAAATTGAAAAAGACAACATAAAACCTACTGTCAGGAATAGTAATGGAGGACTAACGATTGAAAATCTAAAGAATCGTAAAAGCGGTGGGAAAATACAGATGAGGATTAAGAAGAATTATAGAAGAAAAACAAGTAGAAGGGGGTATCGGATAGAACATAACACGTGTAACGATTGGCTATATTTTTCCATTATGTATACATAATAAGGTAGAGAAAGGATGTTTGTGTAACAAAATATCCGTACCTTTTAGCATCATGTGAAGCCGTATTCCCGCTTGTGCAATACGGCACGTCACACGGAAGCTAAGCTATAACTGACCCTGTATGCTGGTTCAGGGCGGGGCCATCGTTATGATTTTATATGATAGAACAAACGATTAGAGAAACAGAACCATCAGCTCTTCATCATGATAGGCATCACCGATTTTTAAGGCGCGCCAGTCCTTACCATACGCTTCAAATCCAAGTGCCATATACAGGCGCTTAGCGGGCTCATTATGAGCCATTACGGATAAGTAGATCTGCTCAATATGACCTAGCTCACGTGCCAGTTCAATCGCTTGCTGCATCAACTGGCGGCCGATACCTGAGCTGCGATGCTCGGGACGTACATACATCGCGACAATATTAGCACGATGCTTGAGCTTGGTGCGTTGCTCCGGGATTAACGTCACAGAGCCGATCAATGTCTGATCTAACCAGGCACCCAGTGTGAACTTGTCGCTGGTATTCAAACGATTGCTAAAACGTTCAATCGGCCATGCTTGTTCCTCTTCATAACTAGAAGCAAATGCCTCCGGGTATTGCTCCAATGCTTCCAGTCGTAGTTGACGATATGCTTCAGCATGACTGGCGTCCAGTGGATGGATATTCATTATAAACCTCCTTTTGTCCGCAACAAAGATAGATTTTATGCATCAATTCCTCTTATTATAGCCTGAGAACTACCTTATTGTCTGCGTTGATTATGATAAATCTTACCAGCACTCATTAGAAAAGGCCACCGCTATGGTTAGCGGTGACCTCTGTACCTATGATGCGGTTACATGAATAGATGTTCCCAAACACGTACCCATAGCAAACGAGATAAAGGTTATTGGAAAATGCCTGCTTTTTTCGAAGTGGCTTTGATTCCGTTGACATCATTCACGACGGTATTGCCAAATGTGGTCAGACTTCCGTTTGGACCAGTCGCCAGATCAAGATAGCTCAAATCACTGTTATTTCCATACCATGACCATGCCAGCCAGCCGACTCCTTTTTGCTGACCATAGCGCATAATTGCTTGCTCATCCACATCGCCATTCGTATGCTGTCCACCAAATTCACCGATAATAAGTGGCAGTCCTTTGTTCAGCACGCCCTCCATATTCGCTTTGACCATTGCATCGGTACCGCCAGCGTACTCATACATATGGATAGAGAATACAGTATTTTTTTGTGGATCAGCTGCAAATACACTTTGACCATAATCGACGATAGATTGTGGATACTGTCCCCAGCCTGCTGCATCGACGATTAATGTATTTTTGATACCTGCATTACGCAGCTTCGGAATGGCTTGCTTGTAGCCATCTGCCCATGCGCTACCATTCCATGTACCGTACCATTCATTCGCAATATTGACGATGACGCGATCCTCTTTACCGATCAATGCATCCTTGATGCTAATCCAGTAGTTCACTGCCGCATCGAGTGAAGCGTAGTCGTCCTTACCTGTTGCATCATGCACCTCCAGTACAGCGATCATTTTGTTACTATTAACGAGAGAGATGATGTTTTTAACAGAGGTGATATCATCCTTCGTATATTGCATACCGTTAGATAATACGATCCGTACCGTGTTAGCGCCTGTTTTGGCAATTGCCGGAATCGCGGCATTCAGATCATTTTTGAACCAGGTATGGGAATGATTGACTCCGCGCATCACAAAGGGCTTACCGGTAGAATCATATAATTTGGTACCGCTTACATAAAAGCCTGTAGCGGCAGAGGCTCCACCTGCTAGCCCGGTCAATCCACACATCATCAGCATCAATACTAAGGTCGACAGTAATCCCTTGCTCAGTAGCTTTTTCATACATCAGCCTCCAATTGAATGTTTTATTTATTTTAACCTACGGCAGCGCTGTATACATATGAAGTCATTTTGGCTGGCCAGCCTTACGCATTCGTAGGATTAAAATCATAAGATAGAATTACAAATAGTTATATTTAATGAAAAAATATACAGTTATAGTCCTGCAAAAGACGATAGAACATACCGCTATTAACTCTGATCTGCATGCAACATTCGTATATACCACCTGCCGCCCACCGACTGCATGGGCAATCGGAAGGAGGACAGAAGATTTTTGATACAAGCACAAGTCAGTTCAGGCTACAACAGCGATTGCACCGAATGGCGATAAATAATTTTGCCTTGTACAAGTACACGTCCGAAGCGAACTTCAGGTGAACGGATTTTTTTGATCATAGATTGAACAGCAGTAAATGCCATCTGATGAATATCGACTTCAACGGTCGTTAAATGAGGCTCCGATAAGGTCGCATACACATCATTGTCAAAACCAACGATCGAGCAATCTGCTGGCACACGATAGCCCTTAGATTGCAGCTTCTGTAGCAGCAGGTGAGCGACCTGATCACAATTACATACAAAGGCAGTCGGCATCTTATTTGGAAGCTCCAGATCTAGAAAGCTTCCCTGTTCATCCCGATCGCTGACGATCCATTCGGGCTTTAACTCGAGACGATGCTCAAGTAGCGACTTGTAATACCCGAGAAAACGATCCTGAATACTACTGGTCGAGTACAGATTACCGACATAGGCGATGTCGCGATGTCCTTGTCGAATCAATGAATTGGTAAGCTCGTATGCACCATAGAAGTTATCCGTGATGATCGAGTCAATGTCGGAATGCTCATCGTAAAAGTCGAGGAACATTTTAGGCTGTTCAATCTGCTGAATAATTTCAATATATTCGGTACTTACCTGACCTAGCATAATGAAGCCATCGACCTTTTGCTCGTGATAGATACGAGGGAGGCTTAGATTCGCTTCGTCCTGACGGCTCAAAATATGCAGAATGCCGTAGTAGTTATACTGCTGAAGAGCAACTGCAATTTCCTGATATAGACGTAGATAAAAGGTTTGCGTCGTGTCCGTGAAACGCTCTGGAATAATAACGCCAATATTGTACGTTAGGCCTTCACGCATGGATTTGGCAACCGAGTTGATCCGATAGCCCATTTCCCAGGCGGCCAGCTTGATTTTTTCTTTCAGTTCGTCGCTCACGCCATCTTTATCATTTAGTGCTTTGGATACGGTAACACTGCTTACGCCCATTTTGAGGGCTATGTCGCGCATGGTGATATTTTTATTCATCTCTCATCTCCTGGGCTTGTCTAGGTTAACTGCCGTCCGCAGCAAGGCATATGCCTGATTCCGTAGAATCAGCATGGACGCCTGTTCACACTTGCGATAGTAACAACAGTATAACGGTTCATCTTCTAGTAATAAAGAGATTGCGACTGGCGGTACGGCAATCGACCTATTCAGCCGGAGTGAGAGTAGAGGCAAGCAGTGCTTCATTACGTTCAATCAGGTCGGCACGCTGACGCGCACAATCCAGTGAGCGTAAAGGATCAGCAGGGGTGTGAAAGGCGTAATCGAGCAGACGCTCCACCGTCGTTGTGGCAACATGAATACGCGTATCACTGGAAGCATAATAGATAAACACCTGCCCCTGTTCATTAACGACAGCCCCGTTACAGAAAATAACATTGGACACATCACCTACACGCTCAGCATCATATGGAGCGATAAAATGTCCACCTGGCTTCGCAATAATCTCGGTAGGATCATCCAGACTCGTTACAAATACATATAGCACATAGCGCAGACCTGCTGCTGTATTACGCACACCGTGTGCGATATGCACCCAGCCACGCTCTGTTTTAATCGGTGCAGGGCCTTGACCATTCTTCGTCTCATACACGGTATGATAGCGGCGTTCATCAATGACCGTTTCCTGATGAATGATCGGATTCATAATATCCTCACAATAACCAAAGGCAATACCACCGCCAGAACCGGTAGAAATAAATCCGTCCTGTGGCCTTGTGTAAAAGGCATATTGACCATTCACAAACTCTGGATGTAGTACCACATTACGCTGCTGTGGCGAAGAGGTAGTGATATTGGGCAGTCGCTCCCATGTTTTCAGATCGCGGGTACGTACCAGTCCTGCCTGCGCTACCGCACTTGATGTATCCGAGGGAGCAGCAGCCGGATCTTTTTGCTCGGAGCAGTAGATCCCATAGATCCAGCCATCTTCGTGCTGAACGAGCCTCATATCATACATATTTGTTTCATTTGGATCTATGTCATCCCATGTGAGCGGCTTACCAACAAAGCGGAAGCCGTCGATGCCGTTTGAGCTTTCAGCTAGTGCAAAAAAGGATTTGCGATCCAGACCTTCCGTTCGTGAAACAAGAATATATTTGCCTTCGTGATAAATTGCTCCCGGATTAAGCGCCGCATTCACACCAAGACGCTCCATAAATAGTGGATTAGTCGTCTGGTTCAGATCGAAGCGCCAGTGTAACGGCACATGATGGCGTGTGAGCACAGGATACCGATAGCGCTCATATATGCCATTGTAAAATCCAGTATCCACCTCATTACTGCGTTGTAGTAACTGTTCTTGTTTTGCTGCACGGGCAGCATATTGCTCGTGAATCATTGTGTATCCATCCTCTCTATAAGTTCAATGCAAAAGCGGCTGTTATGATACGGACATTTCCACATGCCAGCAATCTCGCGTGTACCCGGCTGTCCGTCATCTCCGACAGACCAGAACCATTCACTTCCAGGACGAGCATCAATCATATGAGAGCGAGTATAGCTCCATAAGGCAGTGACCCGATCTAGAAAATGCGCATCTCCCGTACGCTGATACGCATTGTAAAATCCAACCAACCCTTCTGCCTGTACCCACCAGATTCGCGTCGTATCCTGATGGTCATTTTCCTGCTCGTTCATTAGCGATCCATCTGCCTGCACAGCATACTCAGCTACACGATCAGCTAGACCTTGGACCATCTCGTTATATTCCGGTGCCACGCTACCAATCACCTGCATCGCGTCGTCGATTAGCCAGCTTGCTTCGATATCATGACCAAAGGACGTGAGATCGAGCAGCGAATTCCAATCTCGATCGAAAAATACATTCAATCGACGCTTTGCCGGATCATACATGCGCTTCTGCAAAATGCGAAGTAGACGTTCAAGCGCCATCTTCACACGCTTATCCGGCCATACACGATACAGTGTCGTATAAGCCTCTAACACATGAATATGCGTATTCATCGTAATGTCTGCGACCACACCATTTTCGCTAAGCATTTCATTGGGCTGCTCCTGCCAAAAACGATCAAATTCCTCCCGATACGCGCCAGTAAGCGGATCATAGCCTGTGTCTTCAATCAGATTAAATAAGGAAATCGCCTTCTCCAATGCCGCTGGAGTAGAGGTTGCACGATAGTATTCACTTAGCGCATATACAGCAAATGCCTGATTATACACATGCTTACGTGTATCCAGCGGCTTGCCCGTATAATCGGCTGACCAATAGATTCCACCATACTCTTCATCTGTGAGTGCCTCATTTAGAAAACGGTAGGCATGATGTGCATGTCCGGCAAACTGCAGATCACCTGTCACGCGATAAGCAGCGGCAAATGACCATAATAGCCGGGATGTAGCAATTCCACCCTTTGGATAATCGTTTAATTGCTCCAGATCGTAATTCACTTCCCCGTAATAACCACCATATTGCTCATCCTTCAGATTCATCCAGAAGGGAAGGATATGCTCCAACCATTCGCATCGGATTTCATCTTGCAACTGCTTCTCTAATCTGCTTATCATCGTTCCACCTACATTCATAACTTTATCGTTTACCTTATTAATAACTATAATGATAATATAAAGTATCTGTCAATTTAAAAATAAGGAACGGACAGCAGTAGTTTGTATTGTATTAAAATAAATAGGGATTGACTAGAAAGCGTTATCATTATAAAATCCATTTGTAACCTAATCGTTAAGGTTAATTAAGCTTATGCATGAGGAAGGGGATTAACATGAGTATACGTAAATGGATTGCTGGCGCTGTAACTCCGGTGCTGATTGCATCACTGCTGAGTGGCTGTGGTAGCAGCAGTAGCTCAGAAGCTGGTAATGATCCAAATCAAATTTCAGGCGAGATTACGGTGATCACGCAGCGCACAGACATTGTAGATACGGTATTTCAGGATTATGCGAAGCAATTTGAGAAGCTGTATCCGGATGTAAAAGTAAACTTTGAAGCTTTGTCCGATTACGAAGGTCAGATTAAGGTGCGGATGAGTACCAAGGATTACGGAGATGTACTTCTGATTCCGACCAGTATTCCGATCAAGGATATTCCAGATTTCTTTGAACCCCTCGGCTCCTATGATGAGATGAAGGATAAATATACAGGTATCGAGGAGCGCATGGTTGATAATCAGGTGTACGGCATCCCGGTGGCAATTACATATTCGGGAATCATTTATAACAAAGCCGTATTCAAGCAAGCAGGCGTCACCACAATTCCGAAAACACCTCAGGAGTTCACCACTGCTCTGCAACAGGTGAAGGCGAAGACGCAGGCAGTACCACTCTATACGAACTATGCTTCTGGCTGGGCACTCACGCAGTGGGAAGCCGATCTGACGACGGTCGCTGGTGATCCGGACTATGTGAATGTGAAGCAACCAGCTTCGGACAATAACTTTGTCGCAGGTCAGCCCCATTATGATCTGTACAAAGTCATGTACGATGCAGCGAAAAATGGCTTGATCGAGAAAGATCCAACGACGACCGACTGGGAAACCTCCAAAGCCGATCTGGCTAGCGGCAAAATCGCTACCATGGTGTTAGGCTCCTGGGCGATTGATCAGGTGAAATCGCTGGCAACGAATAAGGACGATATCGGCTTTATGCCGTTTCCTACAAACGCTTCCAAAGTGATCGTTCCGCTTGCTGCCGATTACAATCTGGGCATTAACGTGAACAGTGAGAATAAGGCGGCAGCTCGCGCCTGGGTAGATTGGTTTACCAACAAATCAAACTATGCTGTAGAGCAGGCGGGCAGTATTAGTCCGGCGAAGGGCGCAGAGCTACCTGCGATTTTGAAGGAATATGAGAAGGATGGAGTCGAGTTCAAGACGATCACACCGGCTAAGTCTGGCGAAGAGGGTCTGGTGGATAAGATCGACAAGGAAGGCGAGATTGGATTATGGCAGCCTGATTTTAAAAAGCGGATTATCGAAGCTGCTATTGGCAATACAAATGAATCATACGATGACATTATGAAGTCACTGAATGACGCATGGATCAAAGCTAGAGCGGCAGTTGCACAATAAATAGCTATCGGTAACAGAGCATAGCGGGGAGGGATGTTCCTTTCCGCTCACTCTGTTTGCCTGTGTAGATAGCTGTAAGACAGGCTGGAGGTAATGAGGGTGAAATTCTCTAATCTAAGTTATGCCAATCAGCGTAAGTTCATCATTATCGGTTTCTCGGCGTTGCCGCTGTTACTGCTGATTGTGTTTTCGTATTTACCAGTGATCAATATGTTCAAGTATAGCTTTACCGACTGGAATGGCTACAGCAAGCATATGGATTATGTCGGCTTCAAAAACTATGTGCGCATCTTTACCGAGCCGGAGTATTTCTCCGTGTTTAAGGTGAGTCTGTATTATTTCTTCGCGACATTTGTGCAGATGGGGCTGGCGTTATATTTTGCGACCATTCTGAGCTTTCACGTTCGATTCAAAAATTGGTTCAAAGGCATTCTGTTCTTTCCTTATATGCTAAACGGTGTGGCGATCGGATTCATCTTCCTGTTCTTTTTCCGTCCAGATGGCACACTCGACACGCTACTACAGGCGGTAGGGCTGGGACAATATGTACAGCTATGGCTGGGGAATCCGAATATTATTAACTACTCGCTTGCAGGTGCATCAGTATGGCGCTACATGGGCTTTAACTTTATTATCTTCCTTGGTGCGATATCCTCGATTGATCGAGATATTTATGAGGCGGCAGATATTGATGGAGCCAATCGCTGGCATCAATTCCGTCACATTATTTTGCCAAGTATTCAAAAGATTGTGCAGCTTAATATCATTCTGGCGATCAGTGGAGCGATTAGCGCCTTTGATATTCCGTACATTATGGTGGATGGCTCGAATGGTAGTGAAACGTTTGTTATTCAAACGATTAATCTGGCATTCAAATATAGTAAGCTTGGCCTCGCTTCGGCACTGGCTGTTGTGCTGCTATTTATCGTTATTCTGGTTACGCTGCTCCAGCGCACACTGATCAAGGAGGATCGTTAATTGATGTATACACTCAAATATTCCATGCTATCCTTTCTCAAATACGCCTCCCTGGTGCTCGGTGCGCTCGCAGCACTATTGCCGATCATCGTTGTCTTTTTTGCTTCCTTTAAAACCAAGCAAGAATATGCAGCAACCAGTCCGATCATGCCGCCCACGAATTGGCTGAACTTTAGCAATTATGCAAAAGCCTTTGTAGATGGCAAGATGCTACTCGGCTTTGCCAATACGACTTTTATTCTGGTGGTATCTATTATCGGCGCGACCTTACTCGGCTCGATGATCGCGTTTGTACTGAACCGATTCAAGTTCCGTGGCAGCAAGCTCATTATGGGTGCCTTTCTACTCGCAACGCTCATTCCGAGTGTAACGACTCAGGTAGCGACATTTCAGATTGTAAATGCACTTGATCTGGTCAACACACGCTGGGCAGCAATTATGCTGTACCTCGGTACTGACATTATTGCGGTCTATATTTTCCTGCAATTTCTCGATTCGATTTCCACGGCGCTGGATGAGTCAGCGATGCTGGATGGAGCCTCTTATTTTACGATCTATTGGAAAATCATTTTACCCTTGCTCAAGCCGGCGATCGTCACAGTGATTATCGTGAAGGGCGTCAATATTTACAATGACTTTTATACCCCGTTTCTATACATGCCCAAGTCGGGACTACAGGTCATCTCCACGGCGTTATTTAAGTTCAAAGGGCCGTATGGATCACAGTGGGAAGTGATCTGTGCCGGGATTATGATTGCGATTATTCCAACGCTGATTATCTTCCTCATTTTGCAAAAGTATATTTATAACGGATTCACAAATGGTTCAGTGAAATAATGCTGACGCATATCTTTTAGTACTAATTAAAATACGTACCCTATATAGAGACAGGAGAGACGATGACGATGACTCAAGTAACGCAAAGTATTCATATTATTGGTGAAGCCTTACCACATCTGCCATGGCAAAATAAACCGGAGGGCTATGCCTTTCCCGTATGGCGTCATAGCCATAATCCGATTATTCAGCGCAATCCCGCCAAAGGAATTGCCCGCATTTTCAATAGTGCGGTTGTTCCTTATGGCGATGGCTTTGTTGGTGTATTCCGCGCGGAAACGACGAATGGGCGTCCACATCTGCATCTGGGCTGGAGTGAGGACGGGCTGAATTGGAAGATTGAAGAGGAACGTATTGATTTTCGCAATGAACAGGGCGAATCGTTCCAGCCTAATTATGCGTATGATCCGCGTGTTGTGCGTGTAGAGGATACGTATTATGTGATCTGGTGTACCGACTTTTACGGAGCGGCGATCGGCTTTGCGAGCACAAAAGATTTTAAAACATTCACCCGTCTTGAAAATCCATTCCTGCCATTCAACCGCAATGGCGTATTATTCCCGCGCAAGATCAATGATAAATTCTTAATGCTATCGCGTCCAAGTGATAGTGGACATACGCCGTTTGGCGATGTGTTTATTAGTGAAAGCCCGGATCTGATCCACTGGGGCAAGCATCGCCATGTGATGTCTAAAGGCGGTCAAGGCTGGTGGCAAGCTGTCAAAATCGGCGGCGGTCCGGCACCAATCGAGACAAGTGAAGGCTGGTTGATGTTCTATCATGGGGTTACAGGTACATGCAATGGACTGGTCTACAGTATGGGCGCCGTTATTCTGGATCGTGATGAACCGTCTCGTGTGAAATATCGTGCATCGACATTTGTACTCACACCGGAAGAGTGGTATGAAGAACGAGGCTTTGTGGCGAATGTCGTCTTCCCATGCGCTACACTGCATGATGCAGCCACTGGTCGGATTGCAATCTATTATGGAGCAGCCGATACGTATGTCGGAATCGCGTATACAACCGTCGAAGAGATTGTTCAATATACAATCGACCATCATGAAGAGATCGCAGATGATAGTGAAATTGGTAATATGTAAGTAATGATCGAACGAGTAGAAGGAGTGAAGGGCATGCTTCCACGAGGAGCAAGCCCTTCCTTTTCTACGTGGACAGAATCTAGTTGAATAGAAGCTAGATAAAGGACAAATGGATAAAATATACAACCAGCAGGGGAATACGTAGAATAGAAACGGGATGTGCCATAACGAGGCGATACGATTTACTGTTTCTTACCATCATAGAGGAGGAAGTAACATGTCAGATATGCCACTTGCACAAATGAAAGAGTATACCGGGAGTAGTCCTAAGCCCGCCGATTTTGACGCGTACTGGGCACGCGCGCTAGAGGAACTAGCTCGCCAGCCGCTTGATTATGAGCTGGTGCGCGCAACCTTTCAGTCGCCGCTGGCGGAATGTTTTCATTTATATTTTACCGGTGTGGGCGGGGCGAGGGTTCATGCGAAGCTAGTTCGTCCGATTGGCAAGCTTGAGGGTGAGCGCGGTCCAGGACTCGCGATGTTCCATGGCTATGCCTGTGATAGTGGCGAATGGTTCGACAAGGTCAACTATGCGGCGCATGGATTTACCGTGTTAGCACTGGATTGCCGTGGACAAGCAGGCCCATCACTTGATCCAGTCACGGTTCAAGGAACAACAGTGCGTGGTCATATTATTCGCGGGATAGATGACCCTGACCCGGATAAGCTCTATTACCGCAATGTATTTCTCGATACGGTACAGACCGTACGTATTCTGATGAGTATGGAGCAGGTGGACGAGCAGCGTATTGGTGTATATGGGGCTTCGCAAGGTGGGGCGCTGGCAACGGCTTGTGCTGCCCTGGAACCGCGAGTTCGCATTGCTGTGCCTGTGTATCCGTTTCTATCGGATTACAAGCGCGCTTTCGAGGTAAGTCCAACCACATCGGCGTATGAAGAGCTTGTCTATTACTTCCGCTTTTTTGATCCGAATCATCTGCGAGAGGACGAGATTTTTAACAAACTGGGCTATATTGATATTCAAAATTTGGCAGATCGGATCGAAGCTGACGTGTTATGGGTAACTGCACTGAGTGATATCATTTGCCCACCCTCGACGCAATTTGCCGCTTATAATCGGATTCAATCACATAAAGAATTACTCCTTTATCCTGAATATGGACATGAATACCTTCCGTACCTTGGCGATAAGACACTGAGCAAGCTCATGAGCTTATAGATTCAATAATAATGGCACAAAATGGTAACATACATGTAAACAAATATCACAAAATGGATATGGATTAATTGGTATAAGCTGGGTTACACTATGTTCAACCTTTCATTAACAAGGAGGAAAGAATATGGAAAATGCCATGTTTGGTTCGCTGTTTCTGGAAATTTCCGTTCAACGGATGTGTGAGCTGTACCGTAACAAATTTCGTGCGGCTTTAGAACATTTGACTGCTGAACAGCTATGGATTCAGCCGTATGATCGTGCCAATACCACCGGCGGGATTGTACTGCATGTAACCGAGCATATTCACCGTAACGTGCTTCGTCTGAACGAACGTGAAAGCTTGCTGCCATCTGGATTTTCCCATTATTTCCCCGACACGTATGAATCACCTGAGATCGTGATGGCTCGGATGGATACCGAGCTTGCTTCCTGGCGCGAAACGTTGAATCGTCTAATGGAAGCACCGCTGCGCATTCAGCCTGATTATATGCATGATATTTATCATCTGGTTGAGCACACCAGTTATCATCTAGGTCAAGTGCTGGATCGCACACGTGCCGCGACCGGGATCGAATTTGATTTTGCACATCAAGGTTTGAACGAGCGTAATTTGCGCGGACAAATTGAGCAGAATCACCGTCGCTTGGAATTTATGTCCCGGACGAAGCCACTGGCTACACTATCAAACGATATCGTATAATGAACATTAGTCGTGCTGACCGTCCCCTAGTCAGACGACAATTATAATTATCGGTAGTGTTAACGAATGGATAACACGTGGTAAAATGGAAAAAGGATTTTTGCGAAGCAAAATATCTATACTGCTTACAAGTTTGGAGAATCGAATGTCTGAAACTAATCCACACCAGTCTACTCAGCAACAAAAGAAACAATTGTATATCCGACTTGTTCTTCGCGTCGGTATCGCTTTACTGATTGCATATATCGCCCTATTTGCCTTTTCTGCCTATTCGATCTGGACGTTCGGTCAGAATAACCAGGTAGCCACCACCGATGCAGCGATTGTGCTCGGTGCTGCAAGTGTAAGTGATCAGCCTTCACCCGCATTTCGTGAACGGATTCGTCACGGCATCTGGTTATACGAGCAGGGATTGGTTAGTAAGCTGATTTTCACCGGAGGTACAGATAACACGGGTAAGCTTACCGAAGCTGAAGTCGCTCGTAACTATGCGATTAGCCAGGGTGTTAAGGCAAGCGATACATTCACCGACACCACTTCACGCTGGACTACAGAAAATATAGCGCATGCCGCCGATATTGCCCGCAGTCAGCATCTCCAAACGTTCACCATCGTCAGCGATCCTCTGCATATGAAACGGGCAATGCTCATCGCCCAAATGAATGGACTTAAGGCATATTCCTCGCCGACTACGACCTCGGTGTACCAAAGTCTAAACAGTCAAATTCCATTCCTATTGCGGGAAACGTTATTGTATACGGGTTATTTATTTACCGTACCGTTTCGCTAAACGGATCAATCCCCGCATGCTACGATCGTAACGAGTATACAAGTCAGAACAAGGATAAAAGTAAAACCCAAAAGGCACCTGTACACAAAGAGCCATCCGTAGAATTCACTCGGTAGCCTTTCTGTATAGATGCCTTTTTGTCGTGGCAAGAAGGATACACTCGTTAGCTAGCCAAGCCTATCCACAAGCTAATACATCGTTAAACGGACAAGCTAATCGGGGTAGTGGTCAATAGTACTATTCAGACATGATCCATTTATGGAGTGCAAATAGGCTTATTTATGCTCCTCTAATAGCCGCTGCACATTGCTACGATCACTGGCAACGCGCCAGGTTCCATCTTCCTTTTGCATGACTAGCTTGCCACCGAGTAGTGGAGATTCATTATGCTCCTTGAGCTGCAGATGAAAATGATAGGACAAGTGGATGAGCTGCTCATCGCCGGATAAGGTACGCGAGCGAATGGTGATATCTTTGGGAGTGAGGGAATCTTGCTCACGGATCGCAATCTGAAGGGGAAGGGCGATTCGATTGTTTTCGACTGCTCGTGTGTAGTAGCCCGTACTCAGGAGGGGCTTTAGCTGTTGCTTGATGATAGTAAGCTGGGCATCATAATCCTGATCTGTATACTTGCCAGCTATCGTGTATTGCTTTTTGATATATTGAGCGGCGGTCTGCATCGCTTCTTGGATACGTGTATCACTGGCTTCCACCTGTGGAGATTGCTCAGTCGACTCTGCATTTGCTGTATTTTCATTTCCTTTTGTAACTGATCCTCCATCTGTACAACTGGATAGTATAAAAGAGATACAGATCAGGCTGAGCATACTCTTCATGATCTTATACATGATCAATTGCTCCTCTCTGTGCAGCTAGTAGTAGCTAGAGCTAACAGATTGCAGGTTGTATCGTTGTATTCATTCTGTATTGCAAGGATAGGGTAATCGAAAATGATTCTTAGTAAGAAGCGCTGCGACCAGTGGAGTAGAGATGAGTAGAGGATTATGGATGCTTTTGTTGTTTACATACCCGATTTTACTCATTCGAAAAGAGAATCACTGCGAAAACGTCAAATTTTACGTAAACCTGTACTAGAGTACATCAAAGTACATCAGAGTAGCCTAATTATGGCATTTGTAAGCTCTCCATTGCTGAACATACCTATCTCAGCGCTTCCACATTTAAGTACGTTATTATGCATGATTGATATAGGAAGGAGACCGGGTAATAGAGGCAGTAAGCAACAGATTAGCTCATAATATGCTCTAAAAATATGCTGGAGAACTGTGCATGTAAGAGGAATAAGGGAGGAATACCACCGTGCGTTATATCCTATTAATCGTTTGGCTCGCATTTATCGGCTATGCCACCGGGTTCACACCCAGCTCGCCAGGACCCGATCCTTATCTAAAATCGTTACTGACGTTACAGTCGGATGAGCCTTCTCTGATGGCGATGTTTACCTTGCTCGGATTATTTCCATTATCGTATGCTTGTCTATTGCTACGTACAGATAATCGGCGTGTCCCGGCATGGCCGTTTGTCATCGGTTCGTTCGCACTTGGTGCGTTTGCGTTATTGCCGTATTTTATACTGACCGCTTCGGGACACTTGGCAGAACGTCGTGAACATATACGTACTGTATCCTCTATTCGGCGCAGTACAGAAGGCGCTGCAACGCATTGGATTTTACTATTGTTAACGGTCGCTGTGATCGCCTATGGATGGATCGGTGGACATAGCGAGGTATATGCACAGGCATTCAACAGCTCCTCCTTTGTGCATACGATGACGATCGACTTTGTTGTGCTAACGCTCTTATCGGTATACGCAATCAGCCGCGACCAGCGCATAGAGCATCATTCACATGCGATGATGTGGTTAGGTCTGATTCCTGTTGTGGGTATCTTGATTTACGTTTGGCGTACCAGAGAATCGGTTCGTGCTTGAATAGGATTACATTTCGTACCCTAATCGTGATAGCATTAATCGTAGAAAAGTAGGCAGTAACACGATGTATAGCAACAGAGAAGGGAAGTAACGAGTATTGAAGATCGTGTATTACGAGCAAAGTACGTACGAACAGATCACAGTATACGAAACAAATGAATTATATGGAGAAAAAGGACATTTTCGTGTTCTTCAATTCGCTAATGCGGATGTGCAGGGAGCGCTTGATCTTGATCATCCGCAGCGGATTGTGTTTGAATATCCACGCGCGATTATTCATTTGTTGGAGCATAATGTGCACGAGCTACAGCGATTGTTTATTATCGGTCAGGGAATTGGTACGCTGGGTACTTATTTTGCCGACCGTGAAGTGAAGATTGCCGAGCTGGATGAAGCGGTTGCGCGTATTAGTGTGGATTATTTTGGTTGTAAGGCTGAATCTATTGGGATTGGTGATGGGAGAAGTATGCTATCCGTACAGCCACAGCAGCATTATGATGTGATTGTGCTGGATGCGTTCAGTCAGGATGGCACACCGCTACATCTGGTCTCGCTAGAGTGTCTATATATGATGCAAAGCAAGCTGCATACTTCCGGTTATATTATTATGAATCTGATCGGGCGTGGATCTAATGATAGGCGGATTCATGCGATCTACACTACGTTATGCGAAGTATTTGAACATGTGCAATGCTTTCAATTGCCAGTAGAAAAGAATAGCGATGTACGGAATATTATTATGATGGCAGGTTGTGCTCCGATCCGCTATCAATTGCGACAGATGGCAAGCTTTACGATGATGCAGCCCGAGCACGCATATATTTTATATGATAAATAGAATAAAGAGATCATTCCGTCTCTGATCTGCAGCTTACCTGTATAATGAAGAAAATCGGAGCCGATCAAAGGAGGCTGGGAGCTACATGATGAACCCTGTTCATTCGCCATCTGTTATATCACCGTTGGTCATTAGCGAATTAGAGATGATCGTACATCGTCTGGATAAGCTTACAGCCCGTGAAGGAAGTTATCCGTCTGCGCTGAAATGGCTATATTTGAATCGGTATTCACAGGCAGAATCGACCGAGCAATTGTATGCGATGAATTGGCCGATTGTTGGGATTGCAGTGCAAGGAGGTAAGCATATGCGCGTCGGGGAGCAGACATTTACATATGGCGGAGCGCGCCTGTTCGTAGCACCCGTATCGCTTCCCATTACCTTTCAGACGATGCAGGCCAGTCTAGCGGAACCTTTCCTCGGCATCGGCATCTATCTCGATCCGCAGCGAATCGCCGAGCTCGTCCCAAGTGTGTATCCGCAAGGGCTACCTCCAATGGACAGACGCGAAGCGGGTTATGTGATGGATGCCGATGTGGCGCTCTTGAATGCAGTGGGACGCTTATTAGAATGCTTATATGATCCAGGTGATACCCAATTACTCGCACCCTTAATTCGGGATGAAATCTATATCCGATTACTGCGCAGTCCGGTAGGCGTGTATATAGCAGAGACGGTATTCGCGGATTCGATCGTTCAGCGGATGATGCAGGCTATTTCATGGCTGCGTGAGCATTATGATCAGCCGTTTAAAGTACCTGAGCTGGCGAGTCGGATTCATTTGAGCGAATCGTCTTTTCGGGAGCAGTTTAAGGCAGTGACTGGCTTTAGCCCGCTCCAATATCAGAAAATGCTGCGCTTGCAGGAATCCCGGCGCTTGATGCTATCCGAGGGCATGGATGCTACAACAGCATGTCGTAGGGTCGGTTATGTGAGCGACTCGCAATTCAGTCGCGATTATAGTCGGCTGTTCGGCGATGCACCGAGCCGTGATATCGCCCGCTTGAAAATCAGCAGTCGACCTGTTTTTCGTTGAATCAGGCAAAATGCTCGTCAGAACGTGTAAATATGCCTTTGCTCCTTCTCCTATAATGTAAGAAAAGAAAGCCAAGCGCTGCATAGAGACTCGCTGCGAAAGCTGCTGCAACTAGCAGTGAACGGACATTCTCGAGCAGTTCATTATAGGAGGGATATGGCATGCGTGTACTTGTTACAGGAGCAAGTGGGTTTATCGGTTCAGCCGTGGTACAGGAATTACTGGAAAATGGTCATGAGGTGAGAGGGCTTGTACGCTCAACAGAGGCGGCAGCCAAGCTTCGACGTCAAGGCATTGAAGCTATCCAGGGTTCGATTGAAAATCCAGTCATTGTACGTCAGGCGGGGCAACAGATGGATGGTGTCGTGCATACCGCTTTTTTTCATTCCTTTACACATGCGGGCTGGCGTGCAAAGTTACGTATTATGTTGGGCGGTAGCTTCAAGGATGCACCACTACGATTCATGCGAGAAGCAGTGCGGACAGATCAGCAAGTCATTGAGACGTTGGGTGGGCTATTATCGTCTTCCGGTGGTTCGCTGGTGATTGCGATGCCAACGATGACGATGACTGCGGAGCGATTAGCGCTGGAGGAAAATGCGGCAGATCTTCAGTCGGTTGGTGGACCACGTGCTGCTTCGGAGCGCACTGCGCTGGTAATGGCAGAGCATGGTGTTCATGCTTCGATTGTGCGACTCCCACCGATTGTTTATGGTGAAGGTGATCGCGGTGGATTATTACCATCTATTATCCGAAGTGCGCGCAAGGCAGGGAAGTCTGCTTATATTAACGAGGGTAACAATCGCTGGGCATCGGTTCATCGCTTGGATGCTGCTCGTGTGTTCCGTCTCGCTCTAGAAAATGGTAGAGGAGCCTCGCGTTTTCATGCTGTGGCAGATGAGGGGATGGCTTTTCGCGAGATTGCCGAATATGTTGGAGAATCGTTACATGTACCGACTCAAAGCATAAATAAGCAACAGGCGATGGCTCATTTTAGCTGGTTGTCTGCTTTTGCAGCGACCGATAATCCGGTATCTGCGAATGTAACAATGAAGCGCTTGAACTGGCAACCACAGCAACCTTCATTACAGGATGAATGGGCGAAAGGATATTATATCCAGTGAGATTGTCAGAGATCAGCTTTTATCTAGCGAGTAAATGATTCAATGAAATTGGATATGTACACAAATAAGAAATCATCGAATGAGAAAAAGAGAAAAACCCGGCAGTGACGAATAGCGTCGCTGCCGGGTTTTTGCTATTTTCGATATATAGTACGGACTACATATACGGCCAATTATACGTTAACCTCAACCTCTTGACCAAGCTGACGACGAATATCGTGTGCTGCTTCGACCATCAGTTTCAGTGCAGCAACCGTTTCTGGATGCTGGCGCGTTTTCAGACCGCAGTCTGGATTGATCCAGAACAGCTTCGGATCAAGTACACGCAGGGCGCGCTCGATCAGTTGAACGATTTCTTCTTTTGCCGGAACACGTGGGCTGTGGATATCGTATACGCCAAGGCCGATTCCTTTATCATAACCATGAACTTCAAAGGAAGAGATCAGCTCGCCATGGCTACGGGACGTTTCGATCGAAATCACATCCGCATCCATCGCCTTAATCGCATCAATAATATCGTGGAATTCCGAATAGCACATATGTGTATGAATTTGCGTTGTTTCTTTCACTGCGGCAGTAGAGAGACGGAACGAGCCAACTGCCCAATCCAGATATTCCTGCCATTTGGAGCGCTTCAGTGGCAAGCCTTCACGCAGTGCTGGCTCATCGACCTGAATCATTTCAATCCCTGCCGCTTCGAGTGCCAGAATTTCTTCCGAAATTGCACGTGCGATCTGGTATGATACCTGACTACGTGCAATATCATCACGTACGAATGACCAGTTCAAAATCGTTACCGGGCCAGTCAGCATGCCTTTCACGGGCTTGGACGTCAGGGATTGCGCGAATTTCGTTTCTTTTACCGTCATCGGTTCAACAAAGCTAACGTTGCCGTAGATCACCGGTGGTTTAACGCAACGGGAACCATAGGATTGAACCCAGCCATTTTTCGTAAAGGCAAAGCCATCCAGCTGCTCACCGAAAAATTCAACCATATCCGTACGCTCGAATTCACCATGCACGAGCACGTCGATACCAAGGTCTTCTTGAATGTCGATCCATTCGCGAATTTCATTTTCAATGAATTGCTCGTATTGCTCTGGTGTCCATTCACCTGTACGCCACAGACGACGTGCACGACGAACTTCCACGGTTTGTGGGAAGCTACCGATTGTAGTTGTTGGAAGTACTGGCAATTGCCATTTCTCATCATGGATGCTACGGCGTTCTTCGAACGATACATTACGGGAGGCAGAATGATCGGTATGTGGTTCCTGTTGTGTACGCCATTCCGATGATGCCAGGCTAGAAACCGCTTTGCGACTTTGTTCCAACTCTTCCTGCACGGATGTTGCACCCGCATTCGCAGCACGTGCCAGTAAGGACAACTCATCTAGCTTTTGATCGGCGAATGCAAGGGCATCACGCAGTACAGGCTCCAGATAGGTTTCATGCTTCGTTGTTACCGGAACGAATTGCAGGCTGCAAGACGGTTGGAGCAGGATGCGGTCACGGGATACCGTTTGTGCGATCACATTGATCAGACCGAGCTTTTCCTCTAGATTCGAGCGCCAGATATTGCGTCCATCAATCAAGCCAACACCGATTACTTTATCTTCCGGGAAGCCCCAATCATCCAGAGCGTTTAAGTTTTGTTCCAGTCCGTAAACGAAGTCGAGACCAATACCCTGTACAGGCAGCTCGATCAGCTTACCAAAGCCGTCCACACCTTCGAAATACGTTTGTACGAGCAGGTTGCTTGCACCTGAAGCATCATTCAGCTTGGTGTAGGCTTGCTGTACAAGTTCCCATTCTTCAGCGGATACGTCGAGTGCGAGTGAAGGCTCGTCGACCTGAATCCAGCTTGCACCTGCTGCGTTCAATTCATTTAGTACCTGAGCATACAATGGAACGAGCTTATCGAGCCAAGCGCCCAATTCATCACTTTCATAGCCTTTGGACAGCTTCAGGAATGTGAATGGTCCTACGATAACCGGTTTACCCTCAATGCCCAGTTCCTTTTTCGCTTCCAGATACAGCTTAAGTACGCGGTTCTCTGTCAATTGTGGAGTGAGTCCGTTCAGTTCAGGCACGATGTAGTGATAGTTCGTGTTGAACCATTTCGTCATTTCACCGGCTGCTGCATCCTTCGTACCCCGAGCGATGCCAAAGTATTGCTCCAGCGTAACCTCTCCACCCGTATAACCAAAACGGGAAGGGACCAGGCCGAAAGTAACCGCTGTGTCGAGCACATGATCGTAATAGGAGAAGTCGCCGACCGGGATCAAGTCGATACCTGCCTGTTGTTGCTTGCGCAGATGATCAAGACGCAGTTCCTTCATCGTGGACAGGAATGTTTCTTTATCTGTTTTACCGCTCCAGTAGCTTTCCAGTGTCTTCTTCCATTCACGCTGTTCGCCGAGGCGAGGATATCCGAGGTTACTGCTAAGAACTCTTGGCATATTCATTTCCTCCTAAGTTTTGGACTGCGATGCAATCGCTTGAGTTGTTTATCATATTACATGATCTGGTGGAAATGTGGTTATACGTTTTGGCTATACCATTTAATGGTATTGAACTATAGCGAGTACAGCAGGAGCAGATTAAGATAAGCCAAATGTATTTCTTCCTATATAGCAGATGGGGAGCAAAAAAATAAAATCAGTTCACCACATCAACAGAAGCGAACTTCATCTACAGAATCTATCCACCTACATCAGAATCAATACGATATTCGTCCATGTCAAGGCTGTTATATCGCATCTTATTTGGGGAAATAGCTCTGGAATGGTAAGATAACAGAGTCGATATCTTTTGTTCAGAAGCGAACAGGTAGCACGCTATAGGCGGAGCATATAACAGACCACTCCACATTCCAATTCTGCTATGTAGCAGATATAACTATGCGCTATACATAGGGGGTTTATTGATCGCTCGTCTATGATCTATACGTATGTATCTACTTTGAGCTTGTGGGAAAGATAGCTAGGGCAATAGTAGAAACATAGATCGTGCTGCTGATATGAACAAGAGATACAGAGTCAAAAGGGGGATCACGATGAGTTTTATGTATTTTTTCTGGGGATTTTTGTGCCAGTGGGCGCTTGGACTGGTCAGTTCAGCGTTCAGTACGTCGGGCTTAACAGGTAACTGGATTGATCAGGTGCCCCTGCTAGTCGGGTACATTTTGCATTTTATCGGATTTATGAAGTTGAAGCCACTCAGTGCTACCCTGGGTAAGGGCAGTACAGGAGCATTGATTCTGATCTTATTGTCGATCGTACAAATGCTGCTACCCGCAAATACGCCACTAACCAGTCAGCCGTGGTGGGGAACCGTGCTGACGGTGATTGTCGTTATACCTGAAATGTATATGATCTATTATCTGTGCAAAGGTATTGGAGAACTGGCAGATACACAATTACGTCCCGAGCTACGAGAAGTCGCTGCACGTCGCTGGAGATTGTTCGTTTATTGTCAGGTGACGATTGCACTTGCTCTACTTACAAGTCTGTTCGCTAATCCGACCGAGCCTAACGCATGGGGAGTTGTAGCGGGTATACTCGGTATTGTCTATGTTGTGCTGAATCTGATCGTGTATATCTTGCTGCTCACACTCACATGGCGTGCGAATAAGGAGCTTGATCTTGAACAGGCATCGGTGTCCAGATAAGCAGTTTGAATAAATCGCAATGAATCTATAACGGTGGAGGCTGATATTCAATGGCAAACGTACTGGTACTAGGTGGAACGCGTTTTTTCGGTAAAAATCTAGTCGAATTATTATTGCAGCAAGGTCATGAAGTTACATTGCTCACGCGTGGACAGACCACTGATCCATTTGGCGAGCAGATTCATCGACTGATTGCAGATCGTACGGATGAACAGGCATTGCAGCAGGCAGTAGGCGATCAATCCTATGATGTCGTTTACGACAATATCTGTTATACCCCGTAGGAAGCGCAAGCGGCATGTCGTGTGTTCAGTGGCAAGACAGCGCGCTACATTGTAACGTCTTCCTTATCCGTATATTCCCGTTTTGGCAGTGAGCTGTTGCATGAACAGGATGTGGACACGCTACATCTGCCGATTAATGATGACCCAAAGGCTAGCTTTGATTATGCGGAAGGTAAGCGTCAGGTCGAAGCGGTATTTTTGCAGCAGAATCAATTCTCGGTTGCAGCCGTACGTTTTCCCATTGTATTGGGACCGAATGATTATACAAAAAGGCTGCATTTTCATGTAGGACGTGTGCTCCGTAATGAGCCGATCGTCATCCCGAATCTGGATGCACGGATGAACTATATTCATGAGGAAGAAGCGGCTCGTTTTCTATACTGGGTAGGTCTGGATAGTGAACTGAATGGACCGGTCAATGCGCGCTCAGATGGAGAAATGACACTGCTTGCTCTGATGAATGAGATCGAGCGCCAAACGGGCTGTCGTGCGATTGTGAAAAGCGAAGGCGAGCAGGGCGAGCAATCACCATTTGGCGTGCCAGATTCTTGGGTCATGGACACATCGCTTGCCTCGAAGCATGGCTTTCGATTTTACCAATTGACAGAGTGGCTGCCAGGCTTGATTAGCCATGTAGCTGCAGAGGAAAAGGGCGAACAGTAATCATTGTCGGAAAGGAAATGAAGCTATGAATAAACCGCGTGTATGGAACGACCTTTTCGCTGCAGATGTGCCGCTGGTAGATGGAGTAATTGAGTATGTCGTATTGCTTGAGAACCAGACCAAGGTACATTTCCGTACGGAACAAGGAGAAAAGGCGGTATTCACCTTTGAACAAACGATAGGTGTCTGGGATCGCCGTGCAGTAGGCCAGGAGATTGGCGGTCTATCTATGTTGCCAGTACCGCTAGCCAATCTTTACTTAAAAGAATTGTTAATGAATGATGTAGAATTCGGTGAATTGGATCAACAGGCGCTGAATAACACATCTGTATATTCATTCATTAATAGCTGGAGTGAACAGCCTGTTTTAGAAATCGCCGCCGCTGAAATGGTAGTGCAGCGTGGCGGAGTATGATTTTGATGATTATAAGTGTACTAGCTTTGAATTCGTAAGTTTATTATCTTTAAAATGATAAAACTCAGCTTCATATTGATGAAATTCATTGAGCAGACTCGATCCTAGAGTCTGCTTTTTATATTTGTATACGTGTAGACTATTTAGATCGTATGTGTAGGCTTGTAGACCTTATATGCACGATAAAATCAAGCAGAATAAAAATAAAAAAGCACAGATAACAAATTCAAAAATTTCAATAGAAAACGATCATAGAAATTCAATGTTTGAGCACAAGATTATCATAAAAAATAAGCGAAATGAATATGCCTATGACTGTACATATTCATCCTATATTGGCATTCGTTAAAGTAGCTGATTTAAACATATGATTATGACAACAGCTATAGTTATTTGCCAAGCAAAGCAGTAGAAATCAACTGTTTGCTGAACTATTTGTTAGGGGGACTTATGTTTGTTTTTGCGATGATGCGGTTAAAGGATACGCAGACAGTGATGAACGATGGCTAGACCATCATATCCTAATGCAAACTATTTAAGCACATCTAACTTAAGAGTATACAAGCCGTATGCAAAATCCAAATGCGAATCACAAGGAGGAATACATCATGACACTTGTACAATCAAAATTTGCAAAATGGAGTAAGCAATATATTGCAGGTGAATGGACCGAAGGAACATCCGATAAAACTGTAAAAAATATCAATCCATATAGCGGCGAATTGCTTGTCGAAATGCAAGCTTCCAGTGAAGACGATCTGGATCGTGCTTATCGCACTGCCGAAAAGACGAGCAAGGAATGGGCAAAAGCACCACTCGCGACCCGCGCTCAAGTGATGTATAAGGCTGTTGCTGAACTCGATAATCGCAAAGAAGAAGTGATCGAGCTACTCATCGCCGAATCCGGTAGTACACGTATCAAGGCAGAGCGCGAATGGGCAGCAGCGAGACGAGTGGTTGAGGAATCCGCTTCATTCCCCTACCGTATGAAGGGTGAAATTATCGGCTCGGATATTCCAGGCAAGGAAAATCGCGTTGTGCGTGAGCCCAAAGGCGTGATTGGAATGATCGGCCCGTGGAACTTTCCGCTACATTTATGTCTTCGCTCTGTAGCGCCTGCACTGGCACTCGGTAATGGCGTTGTAATTAAGCCTGCATCCGATACACCCATTACAGCAGGTCTACTGATTGCGGATATTTTTGAAAAAGCAGGTCTTCCCAAAGGTGTACTCAGTGTTGTCAGCGGAAGTGGTAGTGAGATCGGCGATGCTTTTGTAAAACATCCTATTCCTAAGCTAATTTCGTTTACTGGCTCGACAGAGGTTGGGCGTGGCATTGGTAAGTTAGCGGGTGAGAATCTGAAGGAGGTCGCGCTGGAGCTAGGTGGCGATAACGCGATGCTTGTACTGGATGATGCCGATCTGGATCGTGCCGTGGACGCCGCATTATTCGGCAAGTTCTTCCATCAAGGTCAGATCTGTATGGCGCTGAATCGCATCATTATTGACGATTCTATCTATGATGCCTTTACCGAGAAGTTTGTGGCTCGCGTACAAAAGCTACCTTACGGTGATCCTTCGCTCCAAGAGACGGTCGTAGGCCCGCTTATTCACGAAAAGGAAGTGGAGCGCTTGCTTGAAGTTATCGACAAAGCGCAGCAAGCGGGTGCCAAGCTGCAATATGGCGGTAAAGCAGATGGGAATGTATTACTGCCAACTGTACTGAGCGAAGTAAAAGAAGACAATCCCGCTGCACAAAATGAATTGTTCGGCCCGGTAGCATTGCTCATTCGAGCAAAAGACGAGCAGGATGCGTTACGGATTATGAACAGTAGCTCGTATGGCCTGAGTGGCTCGGTATTCACCACCAATCTAGAACGTGGCTACCAGGTAGCACAGCAAATGGAGACGGGTATGGTACATGTGAACGACCAATCTGTGAATGATGAGGCACATGTGATGTTCGGTGGCGAAAAAGCATCAGGCGTAGGACGTTTTGGCGGAGACTGGGCGATTGATAAGTTTACGCGTACTCGCTGGATTAGCATTCAACAGACGTATCGTGAATTTTTCTAAGTTTCCTGTATAAGTTCTGCTTAAAATTCTCGTATTTAGCTGAAATACTATTAAAAATTCATTCAATCAAGCCCTGATTATAGGTCTAAAGTCAGCATTAATTGTCGTAAAATAAGGACGATCTGACACCTCAAAATTGTCCGAAAATCCGTTTAAAGAGGTGTTAATCAGGTTATTAATGAATACCGGAAAATGAAGCGCATCAGAGCGACTCATCCTGCCGGAATCAAGGGTTTGGCGAAAGAATAAAGGAGTGAACGGGCATGTCCATTGATCGCTTTATACTGGAAAAATTAAGTCGTAATGCTGACCATCATACTCGCACGAACTTACTGCGTTTATTCATCATTCGTATCCGCAGAGCGGAGAAAGTAGAAGCTGGCAGATCGCGACAACCCGTTAGCCACTAATCGCACTCTTCATCAACATCCAATTCATTCCTGTTTTCATCGAATATCGGAACCGCTGCCGTATTGCTGACAAGAACGGCATAATCCATGTACTTGACCGATACAGCAGATCTATAAAATGGCTGTAGTCACATGGCAGCCATAACAAATAACCGGCCTCCTCAGGGAAGCCGGTTATTTGTTATACATCATTTCAAGTTTTATCATCACTTGGCAAGCTCGCTATACACTACTTCTTCCTTACAAGCAGAAGCGGAAGCAGGCTCTACCCAATCCTGGGACCAATCTTGAATGCCACGGATGACACTTTCAAGCGCAAGGCCTTTTGCAGTCAATTCATATTCAATACGCACGGGAGTCTCTGGATAAACATGACGAACGACCATGCCTTCATGTTCAAGATCCTTCAAACGTTCTGACAACAGGCGACCACTTACAGGTAAGGACGACTGAATCGTACAAAACCGTTGAGGACCATTAAGCAGCTGATAAATAATCAGACCGTTCCAGCGTTTACTTAAAATTTGCATCCCTTTTTCAAATCGGGGACAAAGCATTGAAGTATCCATCTATATCACCTCTTTTGTAGGTTTATTATAACATACAATATACATTTGATACAGACTAACCTTTTCGATATAAGATAACTTTTTATTTATTTCTTTTAAAAAGCTATCAGATTACTTAAAGTCAACTTGTGTACGATTTACTTTTATGCCATGCGGTTAACATCAAATTTAGGTTTATCTTATCATTTGACATAAAAATACCGAACTCCTGCAATAAATCAAAAAATGGCAGGGGTTCGGTATTAAATATTATGTATAAGGCTAATATAAAAACAAAAAGGGCCGTGAGGAAATGAGATCGCTTCCGTGTTCAAGGCCCGTCTATCCAATAATATGTTGCTTATGTTTTATCTCTCTACGGCTCAATACAGGGAAAGTGCAAGCGTGTCGCTCTCTCGATAAGTATGCAAAATAGCTTCGGAACCAACAACCTCAATACTAATCACCGTATCCAGGCAACTCTTAATCATTTTTTTGCCGTTTGTAATTTTATTCTCAAGAGTTCGGCGCAGCAATCTTAAAAGTTTGGATACTGGCTGTGTATTATCGGCGTTAAAATAAACAGGAACGATTTTGTCCTCTAACAGAATGGTCGTCTTCACTGTTAATCACCTCATTATATAATAGATAATTCAAAGTTATGAAGTTAGGCGGTTAAATGCGTATTGCTTACTAAATGGTTGGGGTAGTTCTCAGTTCCGCTTAACTTGACTTTATTGTAATCACCTTTCCTTAAAGAAAACTTAAAAGAACCTGATATTCACCTAAAACCTATTATGATTTATGTCAAGGGGACACAAAATATTCAAATCGACGGCAGACTATATGACTTCATCCCAGTAGTTAAGCGGGTTGTAACGTTTATTACATAGGTATGTTAGCATATAGTCGCAAAATAATCTGAAAATAATTGACAAATTTAAGTCTATAGTGCTACATTTAAATGGGAAATAAGAACCATAGTAATATTCGAAATGAACATGAATACCCTTTTATATAGATATAAAAGCTCACATGTCAATATTGAAGGGAGTAGACCCGCCATATGTTTGCTCTGGACTCTTTTAACAGTAGGAAGTTGACCTTAAATGAAAAAGAGCTTTTTTTCCTGGCTGGTATGATGGGCTTTAATCGGGTAGCGGGCATACACAATCCTTTTCCAAACGATCGTATGGAAGAGTGGATTAGTGGTTGGAAGCAGGTTGGAGTGTCATTGCTGCAAAAGGGCTGTATTAGTGGGGAAGCGTTAGAACAGCTTCTCGCTCATCCTCCTTATGGAAAAGCAGACGCTGCGATTGGTGCAACCTACAGACGTGGGTGTTGCATCCGCTATAGTCATATTCCTGAATTGGGCCAGCAGGCTATCAATGTGCAGTATTATCTAAATGACGATGGGATTTTTGAGATTCGGTTAGCGGATGGACTATCATCTGGTCAATATGAATTGACTCGGCTCGGCACACTTCAGCAATCTTGCGACTATGTATTAGATCAGCTAGATTTGAATAGTTATGCTGCAGCGGATATGCCTGCCTTAACCTTTCCAAGGCAATGGTTTGATGAACATGTGCATTTGCGCGATTTATTTTACTTGCCCGAACTCCGTCGTGATCTGTTTACGATGACAGGGGATGAAGAAGGTGCGAATCTGTTTGCTGGTGTGATCGCCGATAATCGTTTATATGCAGAATTGCAATTTTCACATCTGGAATCCTCGGGTTGGAAAAGACAGGGTGCTGTACTGCTTGCCGATCATACAACCAACTGGATTGTAAGACAAATGAGTCGTCCAGAAGAAGATTGGGTGATCGCTGTACCGCTAGACAAGGAACATTTTCATAATATTTTGCTGGACTGGATTCATCAATCCGATGCCTCTTCATAAGCTGTTTATTTCGGCTAACGGGGGTTGGAAGTGAACCTAGCCGCCATGTAACCGGATTGCCTCGTGCAGCTCGGTTTTTTTGGTGCGTCGGATAACGTTTCAAGAAGTAGAAATCTACATTAATATGATTTCATGACAGGTTCTTTTGGGTAATTCCTGTAGCAAGATACTTGGCATTTTGTCTACACTAATTGTTCTGAAGGAGTGAATGAATATGGAATCGACCACAGCGTCACAGCGTTTTACAGGTCAGGTTGCTTTGGTCACGGGAGCTGGCTCCGGCATTGGGCGTGCGACCGCACTCAAATTTGCCGAGCAAGGAGCGCGTGTTATTATTTGTGATCTGTCTCCTGAACGCATTCACGAGACGGAAGCAGAGATTAATGGATTGTACCCGGGTGCTGCTAAAGCCTTTGTTACCGACATTGCGGATGAAGAACAGGTCAAGCAGGCAGTGCAGCAGGGAGCAGAGCATTTTGGTGGCTTGCATGTTGTGTTTGCAAATGCAGGTATTAATGGGGTAGTCGCTCCGATCGAAGAGATTAGCTATGAAGATTGGCAACGGACGATCAATACGAATCTGGGTGGAACCTTTTTGACGGTCAAATATGCACTACCGTTTTTGAAGGAAAATGGTGGGAGCATTGTGATCACAAGCTCTATTAACGGTAATACAACCTTTGCAAGCTTTGGCATGTCTGCGTACAGTTCATCCAAAGCAGGACAGGTTGCTTTTGCGAAAATGGCGGCGCTAGAGCTGGCTCGCTCCAAGGTTCGTGTGAACGTCATCTGTCCGGGTGCGATCTCGACGAATATTGATCAGAGCACCGAACGCAATGAAGCAGTGGAGAAAATTGCGATTCCAATGGAGTTCCCGATGGGCAGACAACCACTGGCAGGTGAATCTGGTAGTGTGGACAATGTAGCTGATCTGGTCACATTCCTCTCTTCACGCGAAGCTTCCCATATTACAGGGGCGCAAATTGTCATTGATGGCGCAGAATCGTTGCTGTGTTGATCCGAATCGTTCATTGATTGGCTATAGTCTACATTTTGACTGGTATACGATCTGACTGAGGTATGATTGGGTTTTTATTTATACTTATACAGGTGCTTGATGAGGAATGATGTAAGTACTTGAACCATGTAATGGATACACATATGCGCAATAAAATGAACAACCCTGAAATTCATCGACCAGTCATAGATGAAGCATGATATTATATGCGATGGTATTTTCCATGTAGTGAAGGCTATACAGGGAGCATCTGATGATATTTCGATGATCTCGATCATTCATATCGGTCAATATAATTTGTATTAGCTAGATATGGTTGTGGGTATGAATGACAGGTCATGATAGTCATTACTTATATTCACAGGTCAACTGAACACGCTTACAGATGGATTTACAATATAACATTGTAGCCGCCTAGCTTTTGATCCGGTAATAGGATGAAAGGTTGGGCGGTTATTTGGTTGCAGTTATGGCGCTAAATGATGTGGAAGCTTTTAATTTCGGTAAAGTGATGTCCTGCTACGAGATTGAAGTAAGCTTAGATAATTCGGATGAAATGAACGTGTCCGATAAGACGGTAGTATCCAATAAGATAACAATAGATGAATGAACCGATACCGAAGAACTGCATGAATGATCGTAATGCGCATCAACAGGCGAGATGGATTATGGTATAGTAAAAGACGTTCAGATCTAACAAAATACATGCTTAGCCAATGATCGGGCACAGACACCAAGCGAACATAATATAGCTATAAGCGAAATCAATATAGACGTATTACATTATCACATCCTATTGAAATAAATTGAACAAAGAGGTGAATTCCGATGTTATCCTGGCTTGCGGATCAGATGATTGAGGAAGCGATGAAGCGTGGTGAATTTGATAATTTACCAGGTAAAGGAAAGCCACTGGAATTGGACGACTTATCTCATGTACCACCAGAGCTACGTTCCGCCTATAAAATCATGAAAAATGCGAATCTGATCCCAGAGGAAATCACACTTCGGCAGGAAATGGTTACATTAAATGATCTGATTGCTGCCTGTCAGCAGGATGGAGAGCGAACCGAACTGCGCAAACAACTCGATGAAAAGACACTTCGTCTTCGTATGCTGAATGAGCAGAAAGATTGGAGCAGTAATCGTGCTTACAGCCAGTATGAGGGGCAAATACGTCAGCGATTAACGGGTTGGTAGGACAAAGCTATTCACTCCAACAAGAGGATTTAATACAGGTTTACGATACGAAATGAAACATATGAATGAGGATAATAAAGATAGGGATATTGTGCTATTATAAAATCTTTTTCTTATTGTATCTCGTGTTAGAAATGTACCTATACGTATCCATAGCCTGAATTTAAAAAGAAAGGACACGTTTATTTGACAGATCAATCGAAAGACAATGAGAATATGCAGTCTTCTGCCTTACCTGTGGATGAACTAATTCCCATGCTAAAAGAGCATTTAAATGAAATGGGAACTGCGGTACTGATCGCTGAGCCGGGAGCGGGGAAGACGACACGGATTCCGCTTGCTCTAATTCATGAACCATGGCTTGCTCAGCGGCGAATTATTATGCTGGAGCCAAGGCGACTTGCAGCGATCTCTGCTGCTCGTTATATGGCGAAGATGCTGGGTGAACGAGTAGGGCAGACGGTGGGCTACCGGGTCGCACTGGATACTCGTGTAAGTACAGAGACGCGGATTGAGGTCGTTACTGAAGGCGTGTTGACTCGGATGCTGCAAAGTGATCCTTCCTTAGAACAGGTTGGACTCGTTATTTTTGATGAGTTTCATGAACGTAATCTGAATGCAGATCTAGGACTTGCTTTCACGATGGAGAGCAAGTCTCTTTTGCGTGAGGATCTGCGTGTGCTGGTTATGTCGGCTACGATGGAGCCGGAACCTATCGCAGCTCTGCTCGGCGAAGCGCCTGTACTGCGTAGCGGAGGACGAAGCTATCCAGTGGAAACGTATTATGAGCAAGGCGAGTCTGCCTTTACACTGTATCGTAAGCCAGGTGCAAGGATCGAAACGAAGGTTGTACCTGTCATTCATAAGGCACTGATAGAGCATGATGGAGAAGTGCTGGTATTTTTGCCAGGGATGCGTGAAATCAGACGTGTACAAAATGAGCTGGAAAACGGGATCAGTCGTTTGCCTGCAGCTGTTGAAGTTGTTATTTTACATGGCGGCTTAAAGGCAGAGCAACAGGAGCAAGCAGTAAGACCGCGCACGGATGGGACGCGCCGGGTGATCTTATCCACTTCATTAGCAGAATCTAGTATCACGATTAATGGAGTGTCGATCGTGATTGATAGTGGGTTGATGCGTACACGTACCTTTTCGCCAGCAACCGGCATGGAGCGAATGGAGACAGGGCAAGTGTCTGTCGATGCGGCGGATCAGCGTCGTGGACGTGCAGGCAGACAGGGACCTGGTGTATGCTATCGGCTATGGAGTGCAGAGGAGCATCGTGTGCTGGCAACGCAGCGTAAGCCTGAAATGCTGCAAAGTGATCTATCACCACTTGTACTGGAAGTGGCAGCCTGGGGGAGTGATGTGCAGGATATGGCATGGTTAACACCGCCACCACAAGCGGCGTACCAGGAAGGTCAGCGTCTATTGATACAGTTAGAAGCACTGGATATGCAGTATCGTATTACATCTCATGGACGACAATTGACGAATTTTTCAGCACATCCGAGACTGGCGCATATGATGATAAAGGCAGCTACACTGGGTCTGATCGAAGAGGCATGTGAGCTAGCTGCCTTATTACAGGAACGAGACATTTTACCTCCGACTGCCGGGATTGAGCTGAGTGAACGAGTACGTGCGCTACATGGGGACAGCAAACATACAGCCGATGATGTTGCGATCGAACGAATTCGGCAATGGAGTAGTCGCTATCTACGTCAATGGCTTGAGCTAGAACAGATAGATAACGATGAGGATAAGCATGAAGGCACAGTAGATGGGGACGCCAATACAAGTACACATATTACGGAAACAGTACATGCTGATTCGTCGCTAACGTATGGACTTTCTGACGCCACAGCTCAGTCATCCGAAAGCTGGATTGGCGCATTGGCATCCCTCGCTTATCCTGATCGTATCGGGCAAAATCGTGGTGATGGTCGGTTTTTGTTGCGAATGGGACGAGGAGCACAGATTACAGCAGGGCGTAGTGGTGGACATTTGTTAGCGGCAGCACCATATATTGTTGCGGCTGAACTGGACGATCAAGGAAGGGATAGTCGTATTTTGCTAGCGGCTGAATTGGATGAAGATCTACTTCGTCAGCTTCATGCACCACATATATTAGAAAGCGCAGAAGTAGAGTATGAAGAAGAACGTGAAGCGATTCGAGCTCAGCGTGTAGAGCGACTGGGAGCGATTGTTCTTAGCGCGGTCAATGATCCGTCACCATCTATGGAGGCGATTCAGCGGGCATTAATCGAGGCGCTCAGAAAGCATGGGCGGGGATTAGGCTGGCTGAATTGGACGAAGTCAGCCACTCAGCTAAGAGAACGCATGGCGCTTATGCATGTACTACAGCCCGACAAATATCCGGCAATGGATGACGCAGCATTATTGTCTCGGGCAGAAGAATGGTTGCTTCCTTTTATGGGAGAACTCCGTCGGTTATCCGATCTACGACGTCTGTCCGTGACAGAGCTACTTCTAGGACAGTTAGATTGGCAACAACGACAGGAGATGGAACAGGCAGCACCGACTCATATTGGAGTCCCCAGCGGATCGCGTATTCCGGTGGATTATAGCGATCCAGAGCATCCGTTTATTGCCGTACGATTGCAGGAGATGTTTGGCTGTACGACCACGCCTCTGCTTGGCGGACGTATTCCGCTTACGATTCAGCTCCTATCTCCAGCGAGTCGTCCAGTGCAGGTGACTCGCGATCTGGCAAGCTTCTGGGCGAACACTTATTTTGAAGTGAAAAAGGATCTAAAAGGACGCTATCCAAAGCACTATTGGCCGGATGATCCACTAGAGGCGCAGGCAACAAATCGAGCGAAGCCGAGGCAGAATTGATCTTGTTGAAATATAACTTGAGATAAATTGAAGTTATGCGATGTAGAGGTAACTTGTAGGTAATTGCAAAAGCAAAGTATATAGCATCTAAAATAGGCCAAAGATAGCCTCAGCTTTTACGAATCGTTTAGCCATCTGCCAATAGGGGTAATATAGAAGAAGCCGGATAATCACGGCATACAGATGAGTTACAATGCGACAGGAGGCTATCAACATGACGAATAAAGATGAACAACATGTAAACAAGGACAATCAGCCGCATAATCATCGGACCGAGGATGATCCGAAACATTCGGAAACGCGCAAGGATGTTAAGCCTAAGGATACCAATGAGGATAGCAAAGGCTCAGACAACAAAATCACTTCTTACTCCAATGGTGGGTACGGTGTATAAACCGTCCTACCTGCCAGTGTAATATACCAATAGATATGGACGAGCCATTCCTGGTGTTCGTGATCTTTTAACACGTGCTGGAATGAAAAAAGGATTTTTGCGTAAACCAATATCCAAACTGCCCTTATCGTAAGGATCAGGCGTATCACATTCCGCTATATCGAAGGTGTGAATCGTTCCTATGATATAGCAATTGCAGACCCATTCTCAGTCGTGTTCGATCTGAGGATGGGTCTTTCGTCATTATTTGCTAGTGTTCGACCCCGATTCTAGCGAATAGTTATGGAATCGGTTATAAATGCCCTATTCGTTTGAAGGAATTGACGTTATACTGACAGTGAAAGGCGATTTGCTTTTCAAACCAAATATGGGAGGTAATTCTGATGCAAGCAATGATGTCAACTGGCTTGATGGACAATTATCAGAAACCCGGTCAGACGTCAGGCTCGACAAAAGAGAAAAAGAATTTACGTCGCAAATGGATGAAGAAGCTTCGTAATGAGCTGCGTATGCCAGGTGCGTCACCACAAGCACCCAATTCGATCCCTGCACCCAAAATGCCTATTCCTCAATCATCACCTGAGCCGGAATGGAGCATGGAGGGAGCGCTTATCGGTAAATAATGCCGGAGTGCAGCAGCATCGCGATTGGAATCGGAAGGATGACAGAAATAAAGTATGAGTTCAAAACAAAGACTTGGCGAAATCGAAATTTTGCGTGGCATGGCCTTTGCCGCCGTTGTGCTACAGCATTCGATCGCTCATTACTCCGTTGCGCCCGAAATGGCAATGGCAGATGGAGCGAGGCTCACGCTTTTGCTAATAGCGGCCAAATTTGCAGTACCGGCCTTTATTTTCATCACGGGGCTGGTGCTTTTTTATAATTATGATGGTGAGCTAGCCTATGGCTCGTTTATCCGGAAGCGATTCAAAGATATTGTCATTCCGTATATCGTATGGACGATATTTTATACGATAATGGCGGGAACCTTCGCGATGAAGCCGATCGGTGAATCGCTGTTAACGCTAGTTCAATATATATTTACGGGCAAATCGAGTTATCATTTATGGTATGTCGTAATGATTATTCCGATGTATCTTCTTTTCCCATGGTTACGTAAGCTTGTTCGGAGCGTTTCTAATTTGATTAAAGGGAAGACAAGTCATGTCGTCATTGGACTGATTGCGTTAACGTTAGTTTATGAGTTGCTACTCGTGTTATTGCCTTCACTGATGAATGCTTTTCAAGCATGGCAGATTCCAGTATTAACGCCGTACTTTACGACGTATGCAGATCGTAATATCGTATATTATTTGTACTATTTTGTGCTTGGTGGGCTTGCTGGATTACATATTAAGGTCTTCCTGAATATTTTGCAGCGGATCAAATGGCTGGTGCTGCTCGTATGTGGGATTTTTGCCGTATATTATACAGGGCTTGTACTGGGAGGCTTCCCGGTAGATGCTGGCTTTGGTCGCCGCTTTATGGCACTCGTATTATTGCAGCCGTGGATGGCTTTATTCCTCGTTGCATTTGTGCTGTTAGTGTATCACGTCGCCCTTCGTATTCAGGAGACAACGAGCGAAGGAACCAAGCAGATCTGGCTAACGGTTAGTCGATACTCCTACGGTGGATATCTTGCTCATGCGTACATGTTGCGGTTAACTTATATACTGGACGATTGGTTATTTAGCGGCTGGAATGTGACTTTACGAACAACGCTTGTATGGATCATTACACTGGTCATGTCGATTACGCTCACTTATCTGCTGTCCAGGCTAAAATTTGGAGTCTGGATCACCGGTATTCCATATCGAAAAGCCCGTTAGGGCTTTTTTTGTTGTTCAAAACGGTGAAAATTTCATATAATAGAATAGGAACTGATATAGCGTTTGGCATTATAAACGCGGGGTGAACTAAGAAAAGAGTTTGGCAAGCAAAAACGGTAACTGATGCCTCAATGCGAAAAGGAGTGAGCAGGATGGCATTTATGATCGCACAGCGAGCATTTATTAAATTGTATCTGATTACGATGGTGGAAGAACATCGGGGTTATGGATATGAGATGCTCGAAAATATGAAGGAACGATTTAAGGATTTTGGTTACTCGCCTCCACAAAGCGAGATTTACCGTGCATTGCATGAACTGGTGCATGACGGGATTTTTTATCGTACCAAGCAACTGAAGGGTAATGATCCAAAGGTTGATTTTCAGGAAATTGTTATTTACCATTTTACAGATGATGGTCGAGAAAAAGCGAAGCTGTACAAAAAGCAGGTCAAGACAGATCTGGATCGTTGTATTGGCATGCTAACACGCGCCGAATCAGATAATTACACGTGAGGTTCATGATGGGGTCTAATCTGTGAATGGTATACATTGACAGATGACGGCTCAGCATACTCCAAAGCACCACAGATCAGGTAGGCATGGGATTGATCCTATGAAGCAGTCTGACCATACTCTCAATGACGAAGCGAAGGGAGAGTGCAATCATGACGGAGCGTACATTGCAATGGGGAATCATCAGTACCGCCGAGATTGCTGTAAGCGTAATCATACCCTCTATTCGAGAATCAGTACGAAATGAAGTACGCGCCATATCGAGTCGTAATCTGGAGCAAGCTGCGGAGGTGGCAGAACGCTGCAATATCCCTTATTTCTATGGTAGCTATGAGGAGTTGCTGGCCGATCCAGATATTGATGCTGTATATATCCCGTTACCCAATCATCTGCATAAGGAATGGACGATCAAGGCGGCACAAGCGGGCAAGCATGTGCTCTGTGAAAAGCCAGCCGCGCTTGATGCGGCAGATGCTGCTGAAATGGTCGACATTTGCCGTAAGCAGGGTGTGATTTTCGCAGAGGGATTCATGTACCGTTATCATCCAAAGCATGATCGGGTGCGTGAAATTATTAATTCCGGCGAGATTGGGATGATCCGGAGCATGCATGGCCGATTCACTTCGAATAATGCCGACGATGTGAATAATGTGCGATATCGCCGCGAAATGGGTGGCGGTTCATTGTATGATCTAGGTGTGTATCCTGTATCGGCGGCGCGGATGTATTTTGGTGCTGAGCCGACGGCAGTGACGGTGCATGCGATGTTTTCCGCAAAGCACGATCATGTGGATATGATGGCTTCTGGTCTGCTGGAATTTCCGGATGGACGCTCAGCTACATTTGAATGTGGAATGTGGGCGTATCCGAGCTGTGCGTTAGAGATCATCGGCACGAAGGGACGTATCAAGCTACTCTATGCGTTTCGACGTGATGATCGTGTGGATGAGCCGCAGGTAACTATCTATACGGATGAAGGTAAACGCGAGGAGCATATCGAGCCTGCCAATCATTTTACATTACAGGTGGATGCTTTTGCCGAGGCTGTACTGGATGGTACGCCACTACCTTACAGTCCAGAAGATGCTGTGCGTAATACACGCGTCATCGCTGCCTGTCTGGAATCGGCTCGTAAAGGCGAAAAGATACGGATCGTATGAGGTATGAGATTGCGACAATTCTATTGTTGCTCTGGTCAGCTATACCTTCCGTCGTTATGTCAAACTAGCTAGATGAATCACAGAACCACTCATATGTACTCATAATGATGCTCGATAAACTACAATTATTTGGAGAAAAGGGGAATTATAATGTCTACTCATTCCAGCGCTTTTGAACAAGAATACCAAGGAGAGCCAGCTGTATGGCTGCGCTATCGTGATCTTGAAGCTGTTGTATTACCTGGTGTAGGTGCCAATCTGATCGCTTATCGGGATCATGCGAATGGCTATCGTTTCTTACGTGAGCCGGAAGAGCAGGGAATGGATGAATTCCGCGCAAGTCCAGGTGTGCACGGGATTCCGATATTGTTCCCACCGAACCGTTATGAGGATGGTACATTCACCTGGAACGGACGTACATACCGTTTTCCAATCAATGAGCCAGCGACAAACAATCATTTGCATGGATTCTTGCATACGATTGTGTGGGATGTGGAATACTATGAAGCGAATGAGCAGGAGAGTTGGGTGGCACTCAGTGTGACGATTGATGAATCTCATCCGGTCTATCTGTACTGGCCGCATTCCTTTACCGCACGTCTGGTATATACCTTGTCTGATCGCGGCTTGCAGCAGCAAGTAAGTGTACAGAATCTGGGCAATGATCCGATGCCGATGATGCTCGCGTTCCATACGGCACTGAATGCTCCATTCGCGCCAGAGAGTTCAGCAGAAGATATGAGCTTCAAGGCGACCTTTGGTCAGCGCCGTGCGATGAGTGAGCGGATGCTACCAACCGGACAATTCCAGCCGTTGTCGGATTGGGAAGAAAAGCTGCATACAACCGGTGCGAATCCGTATACAGAAGCGATGGACAACCACTATACAGCACAGCCGCAAAACGGACGTAATATCGCTGAACTCGTGGATCAGCGTCTGGGCGTGAAGCTTGTCTATGATGCGGGAACAGCTTACAAGCATTGGATGATCTGGAACTGTGAATCCTCCGGTACATTCCTCTGCCCAGAGCCGCAGACCAATCTGGTGAATGCACCGAATGTGGATTTGCCAGACGAGGAGAAGGGCTTTATCAGCTTGGAGCAAGGCGAAATCTGGGAAGAGACTTCCCGTCTGTATCTGGTCAATCATCTGTAAATCAAAATAAGCCAAAGGAATCTCCGACAGGGGATTCCTTTTTATATGTTATCTATTCCGATCGCGACTAGCGAATGATAGCTAATACCATATGCTAGATATACATGATAGGTAGGTGTAGAATAGTACAGATTTTCTGTTTTGCCCAAACTCCTCTTTATTTCACGTTGCGTTTATAGTCCCAGACGTTAGAGATATATCCGATTGTGTTCTTCTGGACGATCTATTATATAGAAAGAAAATTGTAGAATAGGCATAACTAACCCCATGCTGTGAAGTAGTTATATCCTAGCCGAGTTGCATATGGACTGTAGGTCGACTGACCTCAAAGTGAATGCGTATGCTTGAGAGTAAACGATTAAAAAATATAGATGTAGCCTTTAAAATAAATTTTGATTGTTTGCACAAAGACAAAATTCGCGCACTATATTAGCTTTGTGGCTAAATCGTAATTATTTTGTTTAAACCCTTGACAAGGCTAATCACGCAGGAGTAAAGTAAATCAGGTGATATTCGTAATACTTACGAAGAAAAGAAAAAGATGCGGAGCAAGTGAGCAAGGGATTACGATCCGATGCTATTTTACATGGATAGAGGACACGTTTCCAGCTATCTGTACACCATATAGAACGATATAAAGACGACTAAAGAACGATAGCGTAAAGAGGAAAGGAGTGCTTGATGTGTTACTGGCTTCCATGCAGGATGTCGTGTTCGGATATGATCGTGAGCCGGTTGTGAATCGGTTGTCGATGGACATTTATCGAAATGAATTTATGGCACTGAGCGGGCCGAACGGTGCCGCGAAGACCACTTCACTCAAGCTGCTGCTCGGTATTTTGAAGCCGTGGAGCGGACAGGTGCAGATCAATCGCAATGAAAAGGGAGGCAAGCCGGTGATCGGCTATGTGCCTCAGCAGGTAGCTTCATTTAATAGTGGTTTCCCTAGTACGGTATATGAGCTGGTACGATCAGGCTGCTCGATGCGGCTTGGACTGTTCAAGCGCTTTGGGAAAAAGCAGGAAGCATTAGTGCAAAGCTCGCTTGAAGCTGTAGGTATGTGGGAGCTTCGCGATCGTAAAATTGGCGAGCTATCCGGTGGGCAAAAGCAGCGCGTGTGCATAGCACGAGCGCTGGCACAGGAACCGGATGTACTTATTTTGGATGAACCGACAACCGGAATGGATATGGAAAGTCGGAAGGGTTTTTATGAATTGATGCGTCACCATGTAACGGCGCACGGACGAACCGTCGTGATGGTTACACACGGACTGGAAGAGGCTGAGCCTTATCTAGATCGCACGATTCGTCTGGAACGAGAGGAGGGTGGAGGATGGGCATGTTTGACTACGAGTTCATGCAGCGTGCATTTTGGGCCGGAGGCATGATCGCGGTTATTGCTCCTCTACTTGGAGTGTATCTCGTTTTGCGAAGACAGGTGTTGATGGCAGATACATTGTCTCACGTATCTCTAGCAGGTGTAGCGATTGGCGCAATTGCTGGGATTAACCCATCGGTTGGCGGATTCTTAATCGCTGTGCTGGGTGCCTTAATAATTGAACGATTACGCCAAAACTTCCGCGGCTATGGCGAAGTGTCGATTGCAGTCATTATGACTGGCGGTCTGGCACTGGCACTGGTGCTGATGAGTATGGATTCTGGATTAACACGAAGCTTTAGCTCGTATTTGTTCGGTTCGATTGTAGCAGTTAGCACACAGCAATTATGGATTATCGGTGCAGTCTTTACAGTGGTACTTGTATTCTGGTTTGTGATGCGTCGTCCGCTCTACAATATGACGTTTGACGAGGAGACCGCACAGATTGGTGGCACGCATGTACGCTGGCTGTCCCAGACGTTCTCGGTATTAACAGGAATGACTGTAGCTGCAGCTATGCCGATCGTTGGCGTGCTGCTCGTCTCTGCACTTATGGCACTGCCAGCCGCACTGGCGCTTCGTTTCGCACATGGCTTCGCTTCGGCGCTTATTATGGCAGTGTTGATCGGTCTGATCGGCATGTTCGGCGGTCTGACCACTTCTTATTATGTGAATACACCTCCGGGCGCTACGGTTGCTTTATTATTACTGGCATTCTTGCTTATCGGACTCGGCATTCAACGTATCCTGAACCGTATGCGCCGGGGCAGTGATCGGTTTGAAGGGCCTGATCTGGATAGCCGCCGCTTTTGGCAGCGTCAAAGCAGCAATTCTCAGAAGAGCAAAGTACAAACTGAGGTGCTTCATAAAAATTAAATACAGTGGCAAGCTGTTCATCAGCTTGCCTTACAATTCTGATGGAGTGGGAAGGAGCACGTATATTCATGAACATGAAACGTAACAAACGTAATCTATTGATGATGCCAGCCGCAGCTCTACTAAGTCTGGGCGTTGTACTAGCAGGCTGTGGAAATGCAGGCAGTAATGGAGCAGCAAGCACGTCTTCTGAAGGGGCAACTACAGGATCGTCGAGTACAGGCAAGCTGCATATCATCACCAGCTTTTATCCAATGGAGGAATTCACTTCTAAGGTTGCAGGTGATCTGGCAGACGTTGAAGTTCTGATTCCACCAGGTACCGAGCCACATGATTGGGAGCCTACTCCACAGGATATCGCTAAAATGACCGAAGCGAGCATGATCGTGTACAATGGCGCTGGCATGGAAGGCTGGATTGATCAAGTGAAGGATTCACTCGGTAGTAATGGGCCTGTACTCGTAGAAGCAAGCAAAGGTGTGCAGATCCTACAAGGAACCGAAGAAGAGGATCACGAGCACGAGGGTGAAGAAGAAGCCGGTCATAGCGAAGAAGCTCACGACCATGGCGGTTTCGACCCTCACGTATGGTTATCACCAAAACAGGCACAAAACGAAGTGAAGAACATCGAAGCTGCACTCGTACAGCTCGACCCGACACACGCTAACCAATATAAACAAAATGCAGATGCGTATATCAAGGAACTGACGCAACTGGATAGTGACTATACGAAGGGCTTGTCTAATACTAAACGCAAAGATTTCATTACCCAGCACGCCGCATTTGCCTACATGGCACGCGACTACGGCCTTACGCAAGTCCCAATCAGCGGCCTATCACCAGAACAAGAACCAACCGCTGCACAAATGGCAAAAGTCGTTGACTTTGCTAAACAACATAGCGTAAAAACGATCTTTTTCGAAACACTCGTATCCCCAAAAATCGCCGAAACCATCGCCAACGAAGTCGGCGCCAAAACCGCTGTCCTCAACCCACTCGAAGGCTTAACCGACGATCAAGTTAAAGCCGGCGAGAACTACATCACCGTGATGAAGGAAAACCTGGCAGGTCTGGAAAAAGCGTTGAACGAGTAAACGAGTGATTGATATTTTCTCAAATTCTTAAATTCTTAAATTCTCAAGTGTCAAGGTATGTAGATACTGGAGTTCAATACATGAACTGCTCACAACAACCACATATACACCTGCGGTATAACCTAATAAAACCAGCAAGCTCTCCATAGCGAGAACTTGCTGGTTTTTGTTTACGAAAAACGGTGAATACAAACTAAGACAATACAAACAATTTCAATTCATACAAATACCGATGAAAAAGAAAATAAAGTAGAAAACGAATGATATAGATATAGACGAATATAGCTAGTATGAGTAAGCGCAAGAGTATGAATGAATATAGACCATAACAAACACCCATCCTATAAAGGCTTTAATACAAACGCAAATTGAACATTTTTCTAAAGAAACCCTTTGTAAACAAGACAAAGTAACAGACTACAACTTCTCTAATACTGCCTCCAATCACAAAACGAAGTTTTTGTGACTCACCAGCTAGAAAGTTGAGATTTCAAGATTTTAAACCCGCATACGCACGGAACGATGGGAAGGAAATAAGGGAAAAGGACGCCTTTGGAGCCCAGGAATCTACATTTAATCCTAATCGGTAGATTCCTGGGCTCCATCCAAGGACGTTCCCTTATTCCTTCCCAGAGTGGTGCAACTAAACATCCACAATCTCCCTCCCCCTCCCACAAAAACGAGTAAAAACTTACATAAACCATGTTTGACTTTATAAATAACGAGGTATAGAATAGTAAGTAAGAACTGACGGGTTCTCCAAGTACCGTCAGGTTTTTTTGAAGGGGTATACAAATGCAGCATCTAATATATGCACCATTCAATAATTCAACCTTGTAGGAGATGTAGACGTATGGGAGACGATCGTAAAAAAGCCGTGTTGAAAGCCGGTGGGCAGTTATTTGCAGAGAAAGGCTATTTTGCGACAACCGTGCAAGACATTGCAGAACAATGCAATATGTCCAAAGCGTCCATTTATAAAATGTTTGAGTCCAAAGAAGACATTTTGCTGCAAATCATTCGTTCGCTACATGAAGAAATTGTAGCTTCGACGAACTCGCTTCACTTTGAAGAGGATATTGCCCCAAGGGACCAACTCGTGCATAAGATCGCCATACAGCTACAGTCCTTCGTCGTGAAGCATGACTTTTTTGTAAATTTGAATCAAAATATGCCGATCGAGCTAGGCTCACAGATTCGGCAGGTGATGCTCGATTTTAAACGTATGATGCTGAACTGGCAGCGGGACGAGTTACTGCTTGCCTTTGGAAGCCATATTGAACCGATGATATGGGATCTGTCGGTTTGTATGCAGGCGATGTCGAAGGAAATGATCATATTGACTCGTCTGGATCGTAAGCGTCCAGTGACTGAGGCGCATATTCAGCATGTCGCTGAATTAATTGTCGATGCGATTGAAGGCATGATTACGAAGCGTCTTGGACAGGTGCCTGTGATCGACGAGGAAGCGGCAGAACGAATGAAGCTGTATGAACCAGATAGCCAGCGATTGTATTTCGGAGAGAGTGAATGGCGCAAAAGTGTACGTGATCTGCTGCAAGCCATTCGAAAAAATAGCCCGGAAGCTGTCCGACCGGATCTGGTTGCAGCGGTAGAGCACCTGGATGCGGAGCGTCGCAAGAAAGCCCCGCAAACGTTTATGATGGATGCGCTGATCTCCTATCTGAAGCAGCGTGAAGAATTGCAGGCCGAGGTTGCCTACTTACAACATGTCTATTTTGCAAATTGGGAGGACGAGAAACATGGCTAATACTGTAGAAGAGCCACGGCCGAAAGTGAATATTAAGGTCATTGTGGGAATTATGCTGGCAGGTGCATTCGTAGCGATTCTAAACCAGACGCTACTCGTAACCGCATTGCCACACATTATGAGGGATTTACAAATTGATGCAACTGCAGCGCAGTGGCTGACAACGATTTTTATGCTGGTGAACGGGATTATGATTCCAATTACCGCCTACTTAATTGATAAATTTAATACACGCGCGTTATTTATTACATCAATCGGTTTGTTTGCACTTGGTACGCTAATTGCAGCAATTTCGCCAACCTTTGGCGTGCTGCTTGTGGGTCGTGTCATTCAGGCGGCTGGTGCAGGTATCGTTATGCCGCTAATGCAAACTGTATTTTTGGTTATTTTCCCGAAAGAACGTCGCGGTGCAGCGATGGGGATGATCGGTCTGGTCATTTCATTTGCTCCAGCGATTGGTCCAACCTTATCGGGCTGGGTTGTTGATACATTCTCATGGCGTGATCTGTTTTACATCATTTTACCGATTGCCGTGATTGACCTGGTGATTGCAATTTTCGCTCTGAAAAATGTCGGCAAGCTGCGTGATCCGAAGCTCGATATGATTTCAGTTGTACTGTCGACGATTGGTTTTGGCGGTTTGTTATATGGGTTTAGTACAGCGTCTAAGGGATGGAATGATCCGACTGTGCTCGTCACTATTGCGGTTGGTGCGATCAGCTTAATTCTGTTTGTACGCAGACAGTTCAAGCTGGAACAACCATTGCTGGAGTTCCGTGTGTTTAAGGATCGTCTGTTTACCATTTCGATGATTATTACCGTGATCGTATTTACAGCGATGATCGGTGCATCAACATTGTTACCTTTATATATCCAAAATGCACGTCATTTACCTGCGGTACAGTCTGGTCTGATCGTGTTGCCGGGTGCGATTTTGATGGGGGTAATGTCTCCGATCACCGGTCGTATCTTTGACAAAATTGGTGCGAAAACGTTGGGTGTAATCGGTCTATTACTGCTCGTAATCGGTACGATTCCGTTCACAATGTTAAGTGATCAGACACCGATCTGGCTCATTATGACAATGTTCGCGATGCGTATGCTTGGCCTGGCAATGGTGATGATGCCAGTAACGACAGCCGGTCTGAATCAGTTGCCAACACATCTGTTATCCCACGCTACAGCGATGAATAATACGTTACGCCAGGTGGGTGGCTCGATTGGTACGGCAGTGCTGATTACCGTATTTACCAATGCTTCGGCATCTGCGGCGATGACTGGACAGTCTGCGGATCTGTCAATGATTCATGGTACGAATATGGCATTTATGGTCGCTTCGATCTTATCAGCAGCAGCTCTTGTGATGATCTTCTTCTTAAAAGAGCCGCCACGCCGAGATCGTCAAGCAGGCACAGCAGAAGCTTCTGCACAAACGGATAAACGCAATTCATCTCAAAACACAAAACCGGTATCACAATCCTGATACCGGTTTTGCATTCCAATACAAAAATTTCTATAATTAAAATACTTGCGCAAAACTAAATTGTTTACTATACTAAAGCTTGTTACTTATAATAATAGTCTGGCATCGACCAGATCGTACATTACAGATGAAAATAAAGATAGGAGAGATCTAACTATGAATCCAAAATATCAAGCTTTGTTTCAGCCATTCACGCTTAATGATGGAATCGAATTGAAGAACCGTCTGGTACTGGCACCAATGACGCATTCCTCATCCAACCCGGATGAAACCGTATCTGATGCTGAGCTGGAATACTATGCAAGCCGCACAGCAGGTGTAGGTCTGTCGATTACAGCAGTTGCCCATGTCACACCAAATGGTAAAGGCTTTGCTAATCAGTTCCGTGCTGTAGGCGAGGAGTTCAAACCAGGTCTGACTCGTCTTGCGGATACACTGAAAAAGAACGGCTCCAAAGCAGTATTGCAAATTTTCCATGCAGGTCGTCTGTCTCCGGCAGAACTGGTTGATGGTGATATCGTTGCACCGAGCGCTGTACCAAGCGAGCGCGGTGATGGCGGTCAAGGGCCAACTCCACGTGAGCTAACAGGTCAAGAGATCGAAGATATTATCAAGGACTTTGGTAAAGCGACTGCAACTGCAATCGAAGCTGGCTTCGACGGTGTTGAGATTCACGGTGCGAACGGCTACCTGATTCAACAGTTCTTCTCCCCACATTCCAACCGTCGTGAAGACCAATGGGGCGGCGATGTGAATGCACGTCTTGCTTTCCCACTGGCAGTAGTGGATGAAGTACAACGTGTCGTGAAAGAGCAAGCAAAAGGCCCATTCATCGTTGGCTATCGCTTCTCCCCAGAAGAACCAGAAACACCAGGGATCACAATGGCAGATACGCTTGTATTGATTGATGCACTGGCTGAGAAAAACCTGAGCTACCTGCACGTATCCTTGATGGAATACAATTCTGCGCCTCGTCGTGGTGTAGAAGATACACGCTCCCGCCTTGAGATTATTCAAGAGCGCGTAGGCAACAAAGTACCGGTTATCGGCGTAGGTTCTGTTAAAACGCCAGATGATGCAGCAGCAGTCCTGGAAACAGGTGCACCACTCGTTGCATTGGGTCGCCAACTGATCGTTGATCCACAATGGGTCGAAAAAGTAGAATCCGGTCGTGAAAACGAAATTCTGTATAGCTTAAGCAAAAATGATCAACAAGCACTCGTGCTACCTGATCCACTGTGGAATATGGTTATCAATGTTCCAGGCTGGTTCCCCGTTGTGGAAGCACAGGAATCCGCGAATTAATAAACGAATTACGATGAGATGATTATAGATCACGCTTAAAAGATATCCCATAGCGATTCGATCATAGATTAGAAGGCTCGCATGTTATCACACATGCGAGCCTTTTTTATTTACAACGTTATCACGTGAGTCACATACACATACAGTACAAGCGTTACCGTACTTTATATGCATCTACTTTGCTTTCAGTTGTTAATCATCACTCCGAATACGTCTGACCATTCGCATCCACATACACCGACTTGATTAATGTACGCTTATACGGTTTACCTGCTGCGGTCACGCCGCTAATATCAGTCGTGATCACATAACTAGAAGGCTTACCTGCTGATGGATTCGGAATATTTGCTTCAAGCTGTCCGGCTACCAGTGAGCGCTGAATCGTTGTAGGTGGAGCGATCTTTTTGCCATCGGTGTCATAGTAATCTATCGTAGATTGGGTAGTCGTCCCTTCTGAACGTAATCCTTCTGTTTGTAGCTGCATATCCAGCGTTCCACTAGAACCGGAAGCGTACAGATTCGCTTGAATGGTGCTGGAATCATACACAGCCGTCATCAGATAAGCGCCAGAACCATCGCTGACTCCGCGTACTTGCCAGTTTCCAGCGACAGGTGTAGGCAGCTGTACAATCTGATGATAAGCACCTTTGAAAATATCGTCATCCTTCGCGCTCTGTACCTGTACGTTTTGACGTGTACCATCCGGAGCGATCAATTGCAGCTCACGTAGCGGCTTATTGCTCATCCAGTCAATCGTGATGGATCGAACGCCATCTTCTACCGTCAGTGCTTCGCTAGCTGTGCTTGTAGATTGACCGCCACGTACATACAGATGACCATTCGGAAGTGCTGCATCAGCAGTCGCGTGAGCATCCGATGAGTTGGTAGCGTTAGGAGCAGTAGCTGTTGGACTGCTAGGCTGAGTCTGATCTGACTGAACAGTGCCATATACATTGCCGGAAACGGTAGCTTCCCCGCCGTATACGTCAGTGTCAACCGAAGTCAGCGCAGAGCGAGAGGAAGAGAGCGAGCCTGCTGCGGATGCAGTACTAGCGACTGCTCCACTCACCGTGCCAATGTACGGCTTGAACAGATCAAAGGTATAAGAGCCTGTACGCACGGTCGCATGATTCCATGGACCGGAGCGAATGAGTTTCGCACCTGGCAGCATGGCACTCGCTGTCGTTACCACACCGTCATTGCTACCAAACAATGAGAGATAAGCACCGCCAAATGTATACGACGCCTTGCTAGAGCCAGACCATTTATCCCCGCTCATCGTATAAAAAGGAACTTTATTCACATCGGGATCTTTATTCATCTCGGAGCGGAAGTATTGCATGTAGGACGTTTGAAGCGAGCTGGTTCCTGGGCTTTGCGAACCGACTAGATCGGCTAGCCAGCCAGCCCAGCTACTATATGCGAGATCCGCAAGTTCAGAGCCATGATGAGGGGTGCTGAGCGTGATAACGCGGCTGACATACGGATAGGCATTATAGCGCACCAGAGCCGCTTGTGTATCGACACCCCCTTTACTGTGAGCCACGATCACGATCTTTTTGCCACCGTAGCGCTGGCTAATCTCTTTGATCTTGGCTGCGAGCAATTCGCCATCCTTCCACATGTCTTCGGGTGTACCGGTAATATCGTACATATTAATAAAAGCAGTCTGATAGCCGTTATTGTAGGCGTATTGGTACATATCATTGTCTTCATACCATATTTTTGCCTGACTGGTTAGACCGTGAACAAATAAAATGACTGGCTTATCGGGAGAAAGATTCGGCGGCGTTTCACCTGCTGACCATGCACCTGGCGTAGCTGCCACAATTGGATTGACTGGCGCCATATAGGCATGACCGGGAAGGATGGGCAGGGCAATTCCTAGCGCGAGTATGCCAGCCAGCCATTTGTTTCGTACCATTATCATATTCCTCCTTGATTATGTAAAATAGGTGAGCGTGATATCTTCAATCAATGTATAGCACCTGTATTAAATGAGTTACTTAAATTTGTGATCGCTATGTTTAACTGTACAAAGACATATCAAAAATTTAAAAGAACTGTATTTAAAGAATTCACTTATCCATGTGAGGTATTTTTTGTACGTTTGGGTATAATAGATGTCGTGACTACATAAAATACGGCAGGCTCGTTACATACAGAGTCGGATGGTGGTTGGGAAAGTATGTAACAAAAAGTACAATCTTGCCGGAAAGAAGGGGTTAGACGATGAAAAATATGGAACTTCTGCGCAATCCAAAGCAGCGTAAGCTGTTATTTAGCGCAGGTTTCAGCTGGATGTTTGATGCGATGGAGGTAGGGATGATCTCCTTCATTGCTGCAGCACTGGCGAAAAGCTGGGAGCTGAGTCCGCAGCAGGTGGGCTATTTGACGAGTATCAACTCGGTCGGGATGGCAGTGGGTGCGGTTGCAGCAGGATATTTGGCAGATCGGTATGGACGTAAGTCGATCTTGCTATGGACATTATTGATCTTTTCGATTGCAAGCGGATTATCGGCGCTGGCAACTGGATTCGGCGTGTTGTTATTGCTACGCTTTATCGCAGGCTTCGGTCTGGGCGGCGAGCTACCTGTCGCATCGACACTGGTATCGGAATCGGTATCGGTCAAAGATCGCGGTCGCGCAGTTGTTCTATTAGAAAGCTTCTGGGCATTTGGCTGGATTATCTCTGCGGTTGTAGCATACTTCGTCATTGCCCGATATGGCTGGCAATGGGGCTTCGTCATCGGTGCTTTGCCGGCATTGTATGCGCTCTATTTGCGCCGTGCAATCGACGATTCACCACGTTATGTGAAAAAGGCAGCGTCTGAGCGTACTTCCTTCACACAGGGGCTCAAAGACATTTGGAGTAGCGAGCATCGCCGTTCCACACTGATGGCATGGATTCTCTGGTTTACTATTGTATTTTCATATTATGGTATGTTCTTGTGGCTGCCTTCGGTAATGGGATTGAAAGGCTTTACCCTTATTAAAAGCTTTGAGTATGTGCTGATTATGACACTCGCACAGTTGCCAGGTTATTTTACCGCAGCTTATTTTATCGAGAAATTCGGTCGCAAATTCGTACTCGTGCTCTATCTGCTCATGACAGCCGTAAGCGCGATCTGGTTTGGCTTTGCGACGAGTGAACTATCCTTAATTCTGGCGGGAATCTGTCTATCGTTCTTCAATCTGGGGGCATGGGGTGGATTATATGCGTACACGCCGGAATTGTATCCAACACGAGTTCGCTCTACTGGAACAGGTATGGCAGCTGGCTTTGGACGAATCGGTGGCGTCATTGCACCCTTCCTGGTCGGTATGCTGATCGGTAAAGGTGTAGCTATCAGCAGTATCTTTATTATCTTCTTCGTAGCGATTCTGATCGGTGCAGCTGCGGTATTATTCCTCGGCAAAGAAACCAAAGGAATCGAGTTGGACTAATTCATTGTTATCCGCATATAAGCTGCTGGTTATCGCCTTTGACTTGGCGCTATCGCCAGCAGCTTGTATGATATAGGGGTAAGGGATTAGACCATTAGACAGAGAAAGAGGGAATCACACATGAACACGAACTTTTTAACAGGTACAGAGCTACTACTGGCATACGAAGAAATTCGCATGGTCAAATCCCGTTACTGCCGCTTCATTGATACCAAAGATTGGGAAGGTCTCAAAGGCGTATTCGCACCCGATGCCGTTGCCGACTTCAGCAGTGAAGGCAATCCAATTCCCGTACTCGAAGGTCGCGATACGATCGTCAAAGTATTCCAGGATCTCGTCGACCCAGCCATCACCGTACACCAGGTACATAGTGCTGATATCGAACTCATATCCGCCACCGAAGCCAAAGTCCTATCCCCTATGGAGGATCTGGTCACCTTCCCCGAAGGCAACCCGAACAAATCCTTCCACGGCTACGGCTACTACCACGAAACCTACATCAAGCTAGACAACAAATGGTACCTTAGCCACACGAGCCTCAAACGCCTCCGCCTAGATATCCTGTAAAACTATATACGTTCTATTAAAAAATAGTAACGCGCATGAAGCTTGGCTTACCTATTGGCTCTCATGCGCGTATTCATTTACATATAATGAAATCCAATCCTACCAAATCCCACCCTATACTTACCTGCATATCCAAGCCATTTAGCTCTCAATTACATCTCTAAATCCATTCTCCGAGAACCATCCCCGAATACCCTGAAAACTAAAATCCCAATCCCCAAAAGTACTGCAAAAATCACTAAAATAAAATCACCGAAACAAGCAGCCGAACACTTCAACCTCTACTTCACACCACACTCCGCTTTTTAAGAATGTAAAAACTTAAAGTATTTAAAGAATCTAAAAGGTCTAATGGATCTAAAGAACCTAAAGCCCTTAAAGCACTTAAAGCACTTAAAGCACTTAAAGCACTTAAAGCCCTTCTATGCTCCTCAACCAATGGTGAATGCTGCGAGAAGCACGGAACGGAGGGAAGGAAATAAGGGAAAAGGACGCCTTTGGAATCCGAGAATCTACATTCGATCCAAGTTCAGTAGATTCTTGGATTCCACCCAAGGACGTTCCCTTATTCCTTCCCGCAGTGGTGTCCCTCCCAGCCATCCCCCTTCACAAATTAGACAAAAACAAGAAATCATTCACTTTTCCGCCGAAAATTGTTTTATAATACAATCATGCAGGTAAAAAAAGGTAATGTAATCGCTTGATTTGTCACAATTAAAACAGAATAGACTAGACGAGTGATCGAATGGTACGTCATTATCTAGTTTTAGTTGTGCTCCTGATTCAAGCGCTACATATGCCAAAAAGGCGTATCCACGATAGAGTGGATCGCCTAGTATCTGCAGTTGTTAACTGTACCAAGTCGGCGGCAGTCGTGTTGCCTTGTTTTTCCGTTTCACCGTATACGCAGGGTTTCAGCAAATTTATCCTTTCTTGAAGGGCGGACGATTTTATGGCAGATGAGAACAAAAAGCAACCGCAATCGAATGATCAAGAAGAAAATGTAACGCTGACGAACCGGCAGGGACATCCTGTCACTGATAATCAGAATGTAAGAACGGTAGGTAATCGTGGACCGATTACGATGGAAAACTACAATTTTCTTGAGAAGATCACTCATTTTGACCGGGAGCGTGTGCCGGAACGTGTTGTGCATGCTCGTGGAGCAGGTGCACACGGCGTATTTGAGGCATACGGAACGGTAGGCGATGAGCCTGTATCCAAATATACACGTGCAAAGCTATTTCAGGAAAAGGGCAAGCAGACACCGGTATTCGTCCGCTTCTCGACCGTAGTACATGGTGGTCATTCCCCGGAGACATTACGCGATCCGCGCGGTTTTGCGACTAAATTTTATACCGAAGATGGGAACTGGGATCTGGTCGGTAATAACTTAAAAATTTTCTTTATTCGCGATCCGCTCAAATTCCCGGATATGGTGCATGCGTTTAAGCCTGATCCGATTACGAATGTACAGGATATGGAGCGTTTCTTCGATTTTATCGGAAACAGCCCGGAATCCACACATATGATCACATTCCTGTTCTCGCCGTGGGGCATTCCAGCCAATTACCGCGAAATGCAGGGTTCGGGTGTCAACACATACAAGTGGGTCAATGAAGCGGGTGAAGCCGTATTGATCAAGTATCACTGGGAGCCGCTGCAAAGCATCCGCAATCTGTTGCAGGAGGAAGCGAACCAGATTCAAGCGCTGGACTTCAACCATGCCACCGTTGATCTGTACGATGCGATTGAGAATGGAGAATATCCAGAATGGGAACTGTGCGTTCAGATCATGGAGGATAACTATCATCCTGAACTGGACTTCGATCCGCTTGATCCGACGAAGCTATGGCCAGAAGATCAATTCCCATTCCTCAAGGTCGGTAAAATGACACTGAATCGTAACCCGGAGGATTACTTTAATGAAGTCGAGCAGGTTGCATTTGGTACAGGTGTTTTAGTTGATGGTCTGGACTTCTCGGATGATAAGCTGCTGCAAGGCCGGACATTCTCTTATTCCGATACCCAGCGTCATCGCGTCGGATCGAACTATCAGCAGCTGCCGATCAATGCGCCACATAGCCGCGTAGCAACCAACCATTCTGGTGGACAAATGCGTTACCATAGCGACCGTGCGCCAGGACAGAATCCGCATGTAAACTATGAGCCGTCTTCACTCGGCGGCTTAAAAGAAGCAGCAAAGCCGGGTAAAGATCACGAGCCAGAATATTACGATGCACGCCTGATGCGTGAAAAGATCGACCGTCCAAATGATTTTGCACAGGCTGGCGAGACGTATCGCAATTTTGAAGATTGGGAACGTGACGAGCTGGTGAAGAACCTCGGCGCTAATCTCGCTCAATGTAATGAAGAGATTCGTGATCTGGTGCTAGGCAATATTAAGCAAGCGGACGAAGAGTATCATCGCCGCGTACAGGAAGAACTGGATAAGGTGCTAGCTGATCCGAATATGGGTAAGCCAGCGCACCGCGCTCACGCTGCTGCCAAAAAGGCAGAAGATAAAGGGCATGACGCGAAGCCGTATTAAGATGGCTTTGTAGTCTATGGTATGAAATGAACGATAAAAGAGACATTCAAACGATCGTTTGGATGTCTCTTTTTTGACGGATTGACCGCCATTCCTCTATTTTTAATACAGAAGGTTTTTCTGCTTGGTAAATAGTTTATTTATGCTTAGGATTACCATTCGATGAACACAACTGAGGAGGCAATTGATATGAAAATTATCATTACACAAGAAGAAGCCGTGCAAAAAGGAATCTGGAATGAAGTAATACAAATGTTTGGCGTGCAAAATGAAGACGAAACGTATCCGCAGGAACAATTCATTTTGACAGAGGAGCAAGCCAAGCAATTGAAGCTCATTTCTTAAATAATCAAGGTTGTGCTTCTATATATAAGATACTTTATATACAAGAAGCACATATTCTCAACATGAGAATGGCTAGATATCAAGGAGCTTAAGGTAGATTATATCGTCGTACCGAAAAACAATCGTATACACGCTAGAGGAGCCTTCTTCATAGAAAGCTCCTTTTTGTCATCTAAACCACTTTTGAGATCTATGATCGAGATGATTTCACATATGGAATCATGAAGAACAGAATAATAAAAGCGACACCATCATTTAACAGATTCTTGAACATACGTCTATCCTAAACAAATTGCAACAATATTAATAAAGGATAAGTACCCCCTGACATATCTGCATATGTACATCTCTGCACCCCAAATAAATTCACCAAATCGCCCCCACATTTATTGAAACCATCCCACTATTTCAGGGTAAACAGTACTAAGCTAGTCGGTTGTTAACAGATATTACAATAAATACATAACAGCCGCATGACTTAACTGTGGACAGGAGTGGTGGGCGTGGAGTTTTACCAGACTGGTGCGCAAGAGACACTGAATGAAGTGAGCAGTACAGAGCAAGGTCTATCCCAGCAGGAGGCACAGCAGCGTCTCGAACAGGATGGATATAACGAGCTAAAGGGCAAGGAGCGAACGCCAACCTGGAAGCTATTTCTTGAAAATGTACGCGATCCGATGGTTATTGTGCTGCTCATCGCTTCGGCAGTGCAGATTGTACTCGGTCATGTGGTGGAAGCGGGGATTATTATCTTCGTACTTATCCTCAATGCGGTGATTAGCGTGGTACAGACACGCAAGGCAGAGAGTTCGATTGAAGCTCTACGACAAATGTCTGCTCCTGAAGCGAAGGTGAAGCGCGACGGTCAAGTGCAAGCGATGCCAGCGCGTGAGCTTGTACGTGGCGATATTATTATTTTGGAAGCAGGAGATTACGTACCTGCGGATGCACGATTAATTGAATCTAGCAGCCTTAAGGTAGATGAAGGTATGCTAACCGGGGAATCCGAAGCGGTAGAAAAGCATACCGATGTGATCGCTGACGAATCACCGATTGGTGATCGCAAAAACATGGTGTTCAGCGGTGCACTTGTGGTCTACGGACGCGGTATGGCTGTAGTTACAGGTACGGCAGAGCAGACCGAGATCGGTAAAATCGCTGGCTTGATCGAAAGCGCCGAAGCGAAACAAACACCGCTACAGCGCAAGCTAGAAAGCTTTAGTAAAAAGCTCGGTGTGTTTATTCTGCTACTCTGTATCGTGATTTTTGGTGTGGAGGCACTACGGATTTGGCTGGGCGATGATTCGGTAGATACGACAGCGGCGATTTTGGATGCACTGATGTTTGCCGTAGCGGTAGCTGTTGCAGCGATCCCAGAGGCATTGTCTTCGATTGTTACGATTGTGTTGTCGGTCGGCACGAACAAGATGGCACGGCAGCATGCGATCATCCGCCGACTGCCTGCGGTTGAATCGCTGGGCTCGACAAGCGTGATCTGTACAGATAAGACAGGTACACTCACAGAGAATCGTATGACAGTTGTTGATTATTATTTACCGGATGGAAGCCGGGATGATTTTCCCGATCAGCCTGAGCAATGGTCGGTTGGTGAGCGCAGACTCGTTCATATCGCTGTTCTGTGTAACGACTCAGGGATTGATGAGGAGGGGAAGCAGATGGGTGATCCGACTGAGGTTGCATTGATCGCTTTTAGTAACGCGAAGAACAAGCCGTACCATGAGATTCGGGATAGCTTCCCGCGTGAACATGAGCTTCCTTTTGATTCGGATCGGAAGCTAATGTCGACGGTGCATACATTTGAAGGGAAAAAGGCGATGCTTACCAAGGGTGGCCCGGATGTGCTCATTAGCCGTTGCAGTCATGTGTTACTTGGTGAAGACGTTGTACCGCTTAATGATGCGATACGCGAGCAGGTATTTGCAGCGAATGAAGACTTTTCCGAACGGGCGCTGCGTGTGCTGGCTTATGGATATCGTGAGCTACCCGATGGGCAGGATCGGATTAGTTTGGACGATGAGCATGATCTGGTTCTAGTCGGATTAACAGCGATGATTGATCCGCCTCGTGAAGCGGTATATGGTTCGATTGAGCAGTCCAAGCGAGCGGGAATTCGTACGATTATGATCACAGGTGACCATAAGACAACCGCGCAGGCCATTGGCCGGGAGATCGGTCTGATGGAGAAGGATGATGTAGCGCTAACCGGACAGGAGCTCGACAAGCTATCGGATAGCGAGCTGGATCAGAAGCTAGAGCATATCTCCGTCTATGCACGTGTATCGCCGGAAAATAAAATCCGTATCGTACGCGCATGGCAAAAGAAAGGACGTATCACTGCAATGACCGGTGACGGGGTGAACGATGCTCCTGCACTCAAGCAAGCGGATATCGGTGTCGCAATGGGAAGCGGTACAGACGTAGCCAAGGATTCGGCGGCGATGATTCTAACGGATGATAACTTCGTTTCGATTGTGAATGCAGTGAGTGTAGGTAGAACGGTATTCGATAATATCAAAAAGTCAATTGCTTATCTGTTCGCGGGTAATCTGGGTGCGATTATTGCGATTCTGTTCGCTCTGTTGATGGATTGGGTGAATCCATTTACGGCGATTCAGTTGCTCTTTATCAATCTGGCGAATGATTCATTGCCAGCGATCTCGCTTGGGATGGAGAAGGAAGAGCCGGGTGTGATGGATCGCAAGCCGCGCGATATCAATGAAGGCATCTTCGCAGGTGGAACGATGCGTGCGGTAGTGACGCGCGGTCTGCTGATCGGTGCAGCCGTTATTATCTCGCAATATATTGGCTTACAGCACTCACCAGAGATGAGTGTGGCGATGGCATTTACTACACTGATTCTTGGACGTACGCTGCAAACGTTCGCGGCGCGTTCTAATGTACAAACAGCGATCGGTGCAGGACTGTTCAGTAATAAATATGTCATCGGTTCGGTACTGCTCTGCTTCATGCTGTATGGCATTACATTGTTGCCAGGGATCCGACCGTTCTTCGCTATTCCAGATAGCTTTGGCGTAGAGCAATGGCTGATTGCGACAGGTCTTGCAGCCGCCGCGTTATTGTTGATGGAGCTCGAGAAGATCATTCGTCGCATAATGTCAGGCTCAAAGGCAGAAGTTGCGAGAAGTTAACCTTATCAAATGCTTATCTCGTATAAAAGATTGCAGCACAAAAGGAGCCTTCTATGAAGAAGACTCCTTTTTGTGATTTAAACTATTCTTGAAATCTATGATCGAGACGACTTGGCATATTGAATCGCGAAGAATAGAATAATAAAAGCTACGCAGTAATTTAACGGATTTTTGAAAATACTCATATTTAAAGCAATTTGCAAAAGAATCCACAAAATAAAAATCACACTGAGCAGCAAAATGTTCGTTTTCGTATATACATTATTCATCATTTAGCCTCCTACCACCGCAGCGGCTCGCGATCCGTCCAGATCATCCAGCGATTCGTTTCTAAAATAGGCGCATTCCCTACATTATATTCGGACACGCTACCGTGATGCAGATCCATCCAATGCGCCATCCCACTATATGTACCTACAATAAGCCAGCGTTCATCTGGAGAGACCATTAATCCCGCCACCACACTGCCGACAAAATGGCGCCATATCTCTCGGCCATTTTTATCTATCAGGCGAAAATAGCCATAACCATCTCCAACAATTGTGCCTTGCTGTACGGCAACGCCAGCATAGATACGCATCTCTTCATCCAGGGCAGGCAGATCATCATAAGGTCCAATCTCACCACGTTCTACAGCTGCAAGATCGACATATGAGGTCACCCCATCATATAAATGACAGGCATTATACAGGATGCCGTTGCTTGCTTTGTTAAATAAACTATAATGCGGATAGCTCGAAGCAGGGGCAAAGGAATGAATCACATCGGTAGGGACATGCAGTAGCATATGCTCACTTCCTTGATGTCCGTAAGCGATCCAATGCTCATCCTGCGAGATCGCACCATGCGCCATATCGACAAATGTACTGGTGTATTCAGGTCCGTATTCTTCTAACTCTTCCGGGGAAGGGGATAGGATGCGGATATACCGATTCCTAATCAGATACACGCCATATTCACTAATGATTAGAAGGGACTGCCCTTTTTCAAATGGAATGATCTGCACAAGTGTATCGACAGCCGATTGGATGGTGCCCAGTGATTCATGATGAGGTAGAGCATTCCGTAAGGTAGACTGGATCATATCCCAGGGAAAGTAAGCGACGGTCGTTCCATGTAAACGTCGATCAAAATCCTGCATAACCGTAATTCCTTTTTCATTTGCAAGTGCGATATACATGCCATCCGGAGATAAGCCCACATGACGTATACCTGGAATAAGAGTGATTTCATCATGTAGAGCTAGATAGACACAATTTGGTGTAGTGGGGTGACCGGTTTGTAAAAGTACATGCTCACCAATGAATCCGCGTGGGAATATGGGCTGTAGCACTCGATCTGCTTGTTCGCCAAAATAGGCGATCAGAGGGGAGGAGGCAGGAGGAACTAAATCATGTAACCGCTCGAAATCACCTATCGCATTCGCATCTGTAATCATATCCATTACTTTATGGGCTAAATTGAGACGTTGATCCCGAGGCTTTTGTTCAGGCGCCTTCGTCCAGCCCGTCTCGTCTCCAATACGTATAAATTCATTAAGATCATCTATATATTGCTTACTCAGCTTTCGCCACTCGGCGGCGATTCCCTCGTCTAACCAATCCATGGTAGTCCTCCTAATGATTAGGTATATCCAAATTGTAACAGAAATCGTAAATTTAATTCAAAATCGAGCGATTTAGTTTAGTACAATATTTTGATCATTACTTATGTAGGCTATGAGTATTAAATCTAACCATAAAAAAAGGCAGCATAGATCACGATGATCCATACTGCCTTGAGTGTATATAATTGCGATACATTGTTGATGCTACGTATTCATAAAAGTAATCAATATTACTGATCTGAATCCTTCTTATCTTTATGTTCATCCCCTGCGGCAACAGGAGATGGCTTAGCTGCCCACTCGTCTGCCTGGGTTTCTGGATTCGCACCTTGTTCCTTTTTGCGCTTCTCCATCAAAGTGTCCTCAGAATTCGGGTTTTCCATTTTGTCATCTTGTGCCATGGTCGTCTCCTCCTTAAGTTGTCAAAATCTATTGATGTAACGACTCCAATGTTAGCGATGTTCTAACACGTCTTCTTTACATTACCCTTCTGACAGGAATGAAAACATAGACATATCTAGCATTAGCCCTTTTCTAGCGCAAAATGAAATGAGAAAAGAATGTTTGAAAAAGGGGTTGACATCTATCTGTAATGGCAGTAATATTATCTCATAATCAAATATCTTAATTTAAAGATTTATTAAATAAGACAAAAATGAAATGTAAAAATGATTCTTAACTGCAAAACAAACCATTCATTATACACACAAAGGGGACGATGATGATGAGCAAACAAACCATGGGTATTCACCACATTACAGCTATTGTAGGACATCCACAGGAAAACGTTGATTTTTATGCAGGTGTACTCGGATTACGATTGGTTAAACAAACGGTGAACTTCGATGACCCAGGCACCTACCATCTGTACTTTGGAAATGAAGGTGGTAAACCAGGTACGATCATTACCTTTTTCCCATGGGCAGGTGCTCGTCAGGGTGTGATCGGGGACGGACAGGTAGGAGTGACCTCGTATGTTGTACCACGCGGCACACTCGACTTCTGGGCAAAACGTCTGGAGCAGTTCGGTGTTGCTTATACTACAACACAGCGGTTTGGTGAAACATATCTGACTTTTGATGATCCACATGGCTTACATCTGGAGATGGTAGCTCGCGGTGAAGCAGATCCAAACGGTTGGAGCTTTGGCGGTGTAAGTGCGGATGTAGCGATCAAAGGCTTTGGGGGTGCAACGCTCTATTCGTCACAACCTGCACAAACCGCTCATTTGCTAGAGCATGTGATGGGTCTGGAGCAAGTCGGTCAGGAAGGTGATTATACTCGCTTTCATTCGCCAGCAGAGATCGGTAATGTGATTGATCTGAAAATGACGACTGGTGTTCATGGCGAGATGGGTGTAGGCACAGTTCATCATATTGCATGGCGTGCTGACGACGATAACGATCAACTGGCCTGGCAGGAATATGTAGGCGACAATGGCTACGGTGTGACTGCAGTGCGTGATCGTAATTATTTTAACGCGATCTATTTTAGAGAACATGGCGAAATTCTGTTTGAGATTGCTACTGATCCTCCTGGATTTGCTCATGATGAATCGTATGAAACGATGGGACAGCAATTGATGTTGCCTGAACAATACGAAGCTCATCGTGCCAAATTGGAGCAAATCTTGCTGCCATTTGAAGTCCGTGAGCTCGATTAAGAAAGAGTAAGAAAGAAGCTGAGACGCATGGAAATGTATATGGAGAATACATGGTAGCGATACAACGAAGATAGATTAATTTCAAAGTATAGAAGCAACCCACAAATTCAAAGGAGTGTTTTAAGATGGAAGATTTCGGTTTATTGCTTATTCGTTTAATGATTGGTGTCGTATTTGTCTTTTATGGTACACAGAAATTGTTCGGCTGGTTTGGCGGTTATGGTATTAAAGGTACAGGTGGTTGGTTCGAGTCGATCGGAATCAAACCCGGTCATGTCGCAGCAACACTCAGCGGTCTGGCAGAGCTGTTGAGCGGTATCCTGTTCGTACTCGGTCTGTGGTTACCACTGGCGGCTGTACTGGTTATTGTCGTTATGCTTGGTGCAATTGCCAAAGTACACGGACCCAAAGGTTTTGCCAACGGTGGCGGTGGATTTGAATACAATCTGTTCCTGATCGTCGTTGCTATCGGTCTTGCATTGATCGGTCCTGGCGCTTGGGCTATCCATTTCTAAGACCTATTTATTGGCAGCGAATAGACGACGGTCATCATTACCGCATAAAAATTCGTTTACAGTAGCATTTGTAAAAGTCAGTAACCTCATGATTAAAGCTCTTTCGTAATATAAGACGTCAACCCACATGTTAAGGCTCTATCCGTTGCAAGCTTCATCATTGCAATGGGTGGGGTCTTTTTTACGTTGAATAGAGATAGTTGTAGGTGGGTTGTGAATTAGGCATGTCATATTTTTGTTCCGTTATCTTCTGTTTATTTCTTTATTTATGAAATATATTTTTGTTTATTTCCGATTTATCTATTTTCAAAACAAAACAGAAATGATATACTCCAAAAAAAGGAAGCAAACCAATGGAGGATGAAGCATGATACCTAATCAATGGGATTCCAGTCAACCTGTAACGAATACAGAAGGTGTAGACCAGCTTGTCTATCGTTCCAATCTGATCGGTTCGGATCGACGGGTATGCAATTGGGGTGGCGGCAATACATCAAGTAAGACGGTCGTACAGGATTTTCGCGGACGAGATGTGGAAGTGATGTATGTAAAGGGAAGCGGATCTGATCTGGCTTCAATGAAGGCACAGCATTTTACTGGACTTCGTATGGACGATATTCGCCCACTGTTCGAACGGGAGGAGATGTCGGATGAGGATATGGTTGCTTATCTAGCAAACTGCATGATAGATCCGAAGGCACCACGTCCGTCGATTGAGACCCTATTACATGCTTTTTTACCATTTCGCCATGTGGATCATACACATCCCGATTCGATTATTAGTCTGTGTTGTGCGGATAATGGACAGGAGATTGCGAAGGAGATTTTTGGAGATCGTTTTGTATGGGTCCCTTATATTCGTCCAGGCTTTACATTATCTAAAATGATCGCTCAAGGCGTGCTGGAGCATCCGAATGCAGAACTGGTACTGATGGAAAAGCATGGCTTGGTCACATGGGGCGATACACCGGAAGAGTGTTATAATCAAACTATTCAAACGATCAATCGTGCAGCAGAGTATATTGCGGAGAAAGCCAGTCAAAAAGAAGTATTTGGCGGCTCTCAATTGCAAGCGCTATCATCTCAGCAACGTCAGCAACTTGTGGCGAGCCTGATGCCAGTGCTGCGTGGAGCGGTAAGCGATCATAAGCGGATGATTCTGACCTTTGATGATGCGGATGATGTGCTCACATTTGTAAACGGACGCGATTCAGCAGCGCTATCGCAGGTCGGAGCCGCTTGTCCGGATCATCTGGTGCATACCAAGATGACACCTCTTTTTATCGACTGGACACCCGATGCGGATGATGCAGAAGGTTTACAATCGGCAGTGCTGGCAGGCGTACAGCGCTATAAGGAGCAGTACGAGGCGTACTTCGAACGTAATCATAATGAAGGCGACGTAATGTTTGAATCAGCGCCACGTGTCATTCTAATTCCGGGTATCGGCATGATTAATACAGGTAAAAGTCACGCCATGTCACTTGTGAGCGGTGCGCTATATCACCGAGCGATTGCTGTTATGGGTGGTGCGACTGCGCTGGGACAATTCGTGTCCTTGAGTGAAGCAGAATCCTATCATGTCGAATACTGGCCGCTGGAGCTGTACAAGCTTACACTCGCACCACCGGAAGCCGAATTCTCTCGCCAGATTGCACTGATTACAGGCGGAGCTGGTGGTATCGGTAGCGCAACTGCACGAAGACTTGTCAGCGAAGGTGCCCACGTTGTACTCGCCGATCTGAATCTGGAAGGTGCAGAGCGCGTAGCCGATGAGCTGAATGAACAATTCGGTGATGGACGTGCACTGGCAGTACGTATGGATGTTACCAATGAACAGCTCGTACAAAGCGCCTATGCCCAAGCCGCACTTGCTTATGGTGGAGTCGATATTCTGATCAACAATGCCGGACTTGCCACGTCCAGCCCCTTTGACGAGACTTCACTCCAGGAATGGGAGCTTAATATGAACGTACTAGGTACTGGCTACTTCTTGGTCGCACGCGAAGCCTTCAAAATCATGAAACAGCAAGAGCTCGGCGGCAGCATGGTATTCATCGGCTCCAAAAACTCCGTCTATGCCGGCAAAAACGTAACCGCCTACAGCTCTGCCAAAGCACTCGAAGCTCATCTGGCGCGCTGTATCGCTACTGAAGGCGGCGAAATTGGCATCCGGGTCAATACCATTTTGCCTGACGCAATTCTACAAGGTTCAGCGATCTGGAATTCCAACTGGCGCAACGAACGCGCTGCTGCCTATGGCATCGAACCTGATCAATTAGAAGAACATTATCGCAAACGCACCACATTGCTAGTAAATATTTATCCCGACGACATCGCCGAAGGCATCGCCTATTTCGCCTCATCCCGCTCAGCCAAAACAACTGGCTGCATGCTAACCATCGACGGCGGCGTCCCAGCTGCATTCACAAGATAATATAACAGGGCTGAAGTCTAAAGGATGCTATCACCTTTTAGACTTAAATGTCGCATCCATTCGCACTAACACATGATGCGACCGAGCCGGAACGAAGGGAAGGAATAAGGGAAAAGGACGCCTTCTAGTGTTTGGCAGTATAAACACGAGTTCCAATGAAAAGAGATTTTTGCCAAGCAAAATATCGTACGCCTTTTGAGACCAGAAATCTACATTATCTTCTACTCCATAGATTCCTGGCGAAATCGAAGGACGTTCCCTTATTTCTTACCGGAGTGGTTGCTACGACGAGCACCAATATATAGTTATAACGATTCACTAATGTTCTGATAGAAAATTGCACTTACACATCTATGTTCGGATTCTCAGATATGAATCGCAGCTACTACTCATTAGAAAAAGGAGGCACCACCATGAGCGATAAAGCCTACGCCTTATTCGAAGAACAACAGCAAGCCCGCGGTATCGACCTCACTCAGGTAAAATCCCGCCTGCAAGCATTGCAAATTGAAACGCCATCCTGGGGATACGGTGATTCCGGTACGCGCTTCAAAGTTTTTCAGAAAGAAGGCGTTCCCCGCACGCCCTTTGAAAAGTTGGAGGATGCTGCGCAGGTGCATCGTTTAACTGGATTATGCCCGTCTGTAGCGATTCATATTCCGTGGGATCATGTGGATGATTACAGCAAGCTCCGTAGCCATGCGGAAAGCCTGAACCTGAAGATCGGTGCGATCAATCCGAATCTGTTTCAAGACGAAGATTACATGCTTGGCAGTGTGACGAACACCGATGCCGCCGTACGGCGCAAAGCGACGCAGCATTTGCTAGATTGCGTCGATATCGCTCGTGCTACCGGTTCACGCGATATTAGCCTCTGGTTCGCCGATGGTACGAACTATCCAGGGCAAGGCAGTATTCGCCAGCGCAAGCACTGGATGCTAGAAGCACTATCCGAAATGTACGCCTCCTTATCGCCTGATATGCGGATGCTGATCGAGTATAAAGCGTTTGAGCCCGCCTTTTACCATACGGATATTGCAGATTGGGGCATGGCATACAATCTAGCACTCAAGCTAGGCGAACAAGCACAAGTCCTTGTCGATACTGGACATCATCTGCCAGGAGCGAATATTGAGCATATTGTATCGTATTTGATTGATGAAGGGCGTCTCGGGGGCTTTCATTTTAATAGCTACAAATATGCCGATGATGACCTGATCGTTGGGGCGATTAATCCGTATGAGTTGTTTTTGATCTTTTATCAGATTCTGGATGCGGCAGAGAGCGGGGAACAGCGGCTTGCAGATGCGGTGAACCAGATCGCTTATATGATCGACCAGTCTCATAATATCGAACAGAAAATTCCGGCAATGATTCGTTCTGTACTCAATGTACAAACCCAGTATGCCAAAGCTTTACTCGTGGATCATCGCGAAGTAGCTGAAGCACAACAGCGCGGCAATGTGCTTGGGGCAGAGGATGCAGTCAGACGTGCATTTGAATTTGACGTGACACCGCTGCTGCATGCAGTGCGAGAAGAGCGGGGCTTGCCGATTGATCCGATGCGTGCATATCTAGGCGATTCGTATGGACAGCGTATTTTAGCACGGGGCAAAGGTGGTGCAAGCTGGTGACGATTCTTGCTTATGATCTGGGCGCAGGCAGCGGCAGAGCGATTGTCGGTAGACTGACAGACCACCGGATCGTGACGCAAGAAATTCATCGTTTTGCCAATGAGCCGGTGAAGGTTGGAGGGCATCTGTACTGGGATATCTTGCGACTATATCATGAATTGCAGCAAGGGCTTGTCATTGCGAAGCAGGAACGTATGATACCGGATAGTATTGGGATCGACTCCTGGGCAGTTGATTTTGGTCTGATCGGGCGTAGTGGAGAATTACTTGGTAATCCGTATCATTACCGTGATCCACATACGAATGGCATGATGGAGCAGCTTATAGACGAGCTTACGGCAGAGCAGATATTCGAAGCGACAGGGATTCAGTTTTTGAGCTTTAATACGTTATATCAACTTGCAACACTTCGGCGCGATGGTTCTTCGTTACTGAATGAAGCGCAGCATCTGCTAATGATACCGGATTTGCTCCGTTATTTTATGACGGGTGAGATGATGAATGAATTTACCAATGCCACTACGACCCAGCTCTATAATGCACGTCAACAGGAATGGGATCGAAGGTTGCTATCGCATATCGGCGTTCCGTCGTCTTGGTTCAGCAAGCTTGTTCAACCGGGTGCACCAGCCGGGCGACTGCGTTCATCGCTTATGGAGGATCTGGGATTACCGTCGATTCCAGTTACAGCGGTTGCGGAGCATGATACCGCATCTGCAGTCGTGGCGGTGCCAGCATTGTCGACTTCTTTTGCCTACTTAAGCTGTGGTACCTGGTCGCTGATGGGTACAGAGGTGAGTGAGCCAGTTATTAATGAGCAGGCACTTCGGCTCAATTTTACGAATGAAGGCGGAGCGTATGGTACGTATCGACTGCTGAAAAATATCATGGGGCTGTGGATCTTTCAGGAGTATAAGCGAGAATGCGAGCGAGATGGACATTATGCAGCCTATGCCGACTGGATGTCGGGTGCGGGTCAGGCTCCTTCCTTTCAAGCGTTTATTGATCCTGATGATCCGATCTTCCTGCATGCTGGCGATATGAGTGTACGGGTAGCAGAGTATTGCCGCCGTACAGAACAGTCGATTCCAGGGTCACGTGGTGAAGTGACACGCTGCATTTTCGAGAGTCTGGTCTTTAAATATCGTTATGTGTTAGAGCTAACCGAGCAGCTATCCGGTCAAGCATTTGATGGGCTACATATGGTAGGCGGTGGGGTTCAAAATCGTCTATTATGTCAGTGGACAGCGAATGCGATCGGACGTCCGGTATGGGCTGGCCCAGCGGAGGCAAGCGCGATTGGCAATCTAGCGGTACAATGGATAGCACAGGGAGCCTTTCAACATATACGTGAAGCGCGTGCGGTCATTCGTGAATCTTTTCCTGTGGACGAGTATGAGCCAAGGGAGAAGGAAGCGTGGAATGAGGCCTATGCGCGCTTTTGTCAGATTGTGAATGTGCCCGTACAATAACGAGTCGGAGTTGAGGATATGATGCTGGTGGCACAGCGGTATGACATGATTGTGAAGCTAGTCAATGAACAGGGCAGTATGCGTGTAACGGAACTTAGTGAGCGCTGCGAAGTGACCGAAGAGACGATTCGCCGTGATCTGGATCGGTTAGAGCGTCAAGGCTTGCTTCGTCGCTCACATGGGGGTGCGGTTAGCGTACAGGGTGAGCAGCCAGAGACCCCGTTCTCTGAACGTGAAGTGATGCATGCCGAGGAAAAGAGGCGGATTGCTGAGCAGGCGGTACGTATGATTGAGCCGCATGATCGGATTGTGCTCGATGCAAGCACAACCGCATGGTATATGGCATCATCGCTGCCGGATATTCCGTTGACGGTATTGACGAACTCCATTCGAGTCGCAACCCAGCTAAGTAATCGGGAGAAGATCGAGGTAATTGCGACCGGTGGTCAGCTGGTATCACGTTCATTATCCTTTGTCGGGCCACTTGCTGAGCGTTCGCTGGATGCATATTACGTAAATAAAGTATTTTTATCCTGTCAGGGTGTGCATCTGGAACGTGGAGTGAGTGAGTCGAACGAGCTGCAAGGACGTGTGAAGCAGAAAATGGTAGGTATGGCAGATCAGGTGATTTTACTGGCTGATGCAAGTAAGTTCGGCGTACAAGCATTTGCGCATGTGATGAAGCTGGATGAGGTGCATCAGTTGATTACAGATCGTCGGATCGAAGAGAATACCATCCAGGAGCTAGAAGATCACGGTATTCGCGTGACGGTTGTATAACGAATCCATAATACACATGATAAATATTCATGTTCCAAACAGGTAAAGACGGTATAGATGCCCAAAACTTTAGAGGCATCCAAGGGCAGTGCGAACAGCAAGGTGGCAGTCATGCAGCGAAATACAGGGTGTTCAGGTCAAAGACTGATCCAGAACAACGATGTATATTCGCAGGCGATCGCCACCTTTTAATCTACCCAGCAAAGGAGAGATGGAGCCATGAAAGTATCATTATTTATTACATGTCTCAGTGATGCGATCTATCCGAAGGTAGGCGAAGCGATGGTACGACTACTAGCAGCGCATGGAGTGAAGCTTGATTTCCCGAATATACAAACCTGCTGCGGTCAGCCATCTTATAATAGCGGATATTGGGAAGAAACAAGAACCTCAGCGAAAACGATTTTGAAAGCGTTTCAACATAGTGACTTTGTCGTGTCTCCTTCGGGATCATGCACGTATATGATTCACCATTATGCTGAGCTGTTCAAGGATGAACCGGAGTGGCTGGAGCAGGCACATGCGCTGGAAGCGAAGACGTACGAATTTACCCAGTTTCTTGTTCAGGTACTTGGCATTACAGATGTGGGTGCACACTTTCCACATCGGGTGACCTATCATCCGTCCTGTCATGGCAGTCGTCTACTCGGTGTGAATGAAGAACCGATCGTGCTGCTATCTCAGGTGCGTGGCTTGGAGCTGGTACCGTTACCCTTTGCAGAGGATTGCTGCGGATTCGGTGGAACCTTTGCTGTGAAGATGGCGGATATTTCCGGCGCGATGGTGACGGAGAAGGTCGATCATATTAAGGAGACAGATGCAGAAGTACTCGTCGGGCTAGATATGGCATGTCTGATGAATATTGCGGGTAATCTGCGTCATCGCGGCGAACAGGTACGGGTTATGCATCTGGCAGAGCTGCTGTATGAGGGGGTGGCTGTGCGATGAGTGGGAGCGAGAAGGGATCTAGCAGTGTCAAGGAACGTGCGGATATTGCGCTGAATAATGATTTTCTGCGCAAGGCCGTTCGGTTCACGACAGAGCGATTACGTAGCGGCAAGCAGGTAGCGTCAGCTGAGCATGGCAATTGGGAAGAATGGCGTGAGCGTGGCAGACAGATTCGTTTGCATACGATCGCTCATCTGGACTATTATCTGAATCTATTTGTGAATAATGCACGTGCAAATGGAGTACATGTGCATTTTGCCGAGGATACCGCAGCAGCAACACAGATTGTCATGACAATTGCGCGTCACAAAGAAGCAAAGTCTGTCGTCAAATCGAAGTCCATGGTGTCGGAAGAACTGCATATCAATGAGGCACTAGAGCAAGCAGAGATCGAAGCGGTTGAAAGTGATCTGGGCGAATATATTATTCAGCTTGCAGGTGAAGCGCCTTCTCATATCGTCATTCCAGCTATTCACAAAAATCGCTACCAGATTGCTGAGCTATTATCCAAGGATGCAGGCGAGGAACTGCTCCCGGATACGACCATACTGGCTGGCTACGCTCGGCGCAAGCTACGCGAGAAGTTCTTGAATGCAGATATCGGCATGACAGGTTGTAACTTTGCGATTGCTGAGACAGGCTCGATGGTCTTATTTGAAAATGAAGGCAATGCTCGTATGGTCACGACTGTACCGAAGACGCAAATTACACTGATGGGTATGGAACGCATTATTCCGTCCTGGGCAGACCTTGAAGTGATGGCAACGCTATTGCCACGTTCTGCAACCGGTCAGCGCTTAACGATGTATATGTCTGGCATCACAGGACCCAAGCGAGCAGTAGATGGAGATGGCCCGGAAGAGATGCATATCATTATTGTCGATAACGGACGCTCGGCTCAGCTCGGAGATCCAGAATTTCAGGAACTGCTTAATTGTATTCGATGCGGCGCATGTCTGAATGTATGCCCGGTGTATCGTCATATTGGTGGTCATTCTTATGGCGGGACATATAGTGGCCCGATCGGTGCGGTACTGACGCCAGCGCTGAATCGTAATGTAGCCGAATGGGATGATATCGCGAATGCGTCCAGTCTATGCGGCGCTTGTTATGAAGCCTGTCCGGTCAAAATTCCACTGCACGATATGCTTGTCTATCTGCGCCGCCGCAAAGTTGAGCGTGGACATGGAGCACGCTGGGAATCGCTTGGCATGAAAGGCTTTGCCGCGGTGATGGGGAACTCGAAGCGTCTCGGTGTAGCGCTCAAGCTCGGACGAGTATTTCAAAAGCCTGTCGTTCGAGACGGCGTGATCTCGCTCAAGCTAGGTCCGCTGCAGGGATGGAATAGCTACCGCAATACGCCGGAGCTTGCTCATGCTCCTTTCCGAGAGCGCTGGTCGAAGTTAGAACAAGAGTTAGATCAGCAGTCCGTTTCGTTAGATCGAGCCTTGCACAATCGAATGAAGCAGATCGCGCAAATGAAAAGACAAGGCACAAAAGGAGGTTCTTCCGATGAGTCTTGATCCACATGCACGTGATCGTAAACCGATGCTACAAGATGAGGTGGCTACTGGAGTTCAAGCAGATAGAGACAATCATCATACTTCGGAAAATGATTCACCGACCCTATCTATACCGTCTGGATCGTCCGTAAGAACCGAGTCACAGCCACCGGAAGATTGGCTGATCGAACTAGACCAGCGCTCACTTCAAAATCAGCAGACTTTTATCGACCATATCTCTTCACGTCTCGGACGAGCTCGTCATACGGAACCGCCTGTTCATCCATTTCGCGGTGCGCCTGACTTCTGGCAAGAATGGACATGGGATGAGCAGGAAAGGCGAGAGCGATTTATGGCTCATTTTGAGGAAGTAGGCGGTCATGTGGTAGCGGTACAGGATATGGAAGCGGCAGGGCAGTGGATTACGAAGTTTGCCACCGAATTTGAAGCTCGGCAGATGTTGCGTCAGCAATTACCCGAGCTAGAAGCGCTTCGATTGGAAGAGCAATTGCCTGAGGTACAGATTGCAGTGTGGAATGATTCACCTGAAAGCGATTGGCTGTCGATCGCAGCCGGAGCGGATATCGGGATCGTGATGGCGGACGGAGCCGCTGCTTATACAGGGACCGTAATGGTGCAATCGTCAGCCGAGCAAGGTCGTTCGGTCAGTCTGCTGCCTACCGTCTGCATCGTATTATTACCGAAGGAACGATTACACACACGATTAGGTGAACTATTATTGCCACTGGATGAACGGGGAAGAGAAGGGTTGCCTGCAGGTGTGCATTTTATTTCCGGACCTAGCCGCTCGTCGGATATTGAGCATGAATTGACGATCGGTGTGCATGGACCGGGGATTGTGTATACGTTGTTGATTGGGGAAATAGGATATTAGAGCATACCTTCCCAGAGCACCTTACACATTTTATATCCACTCTTAAAATAAAAGGCTTGCGTGATAACCGATGTAGTGGTTGTCACACAAGCCTTTTGATCTATTCTTGTTGTTATACAAAACTAAATCCACATCATTTTAACTTCGTACATACACTAATGATAGATGTAGCAGAAAGTTCAAACGGCGTCTCATCCCAACCCGCGTATTGATGCTGGATCTCAAATCCATTTGCATTCAATAGCTTCATCAGCTCATCATAATCGGTAAAACGACAGGCAATCCGTGACGTGACTCGCTTGTTCAGCCAGTCGCGGTGCGTGATCCAGTGCATAATCTGCTGGTTCGCATCATAGCGCTGTGAGCCGGATACATTAACAACCTGTCCAGCTCGATCCACGAACTGACTCCACGGCGATTCTTCCTCATCTGACAGATCCGTTGCAGCCGGATTCCGCGTTTCGAAAATAAAACGTCCGCCTGACTCAAGATGTTGATGAACGGTATGGAGTAGAGCTGCCTGATCCTCATCACTTAAAAATGCTTGAAATGCATTGCCAGTCAAATAAATCATTGAAAATCTTCGGCTAGATCGAAACGTTCGTGCATCCGCCTCGATAAACTCTACAGGTAAGCCCTGACCTTTGATACGCGCATAATCAAGCATAGACCTGGCAATATCGACACCGATGATGTCTATTCCTGCTTGAGCTAGTGGTATTGTGGTTAGCCCCGTTCCACAGGCTAATTCCAATACAGAGCCAGGTGTCTTTGTCGCCCAGTCGATATAAAATTGATATTTCTCTGTCTCACCGCCGAACTCCAAGTCATAATGGATCGGATCGCTATATTCTTCAAGATTATC
>JAAIGF010015263.1_pt1 | contig 74304 bp, 69 predicted proteins | sample 6487441 | NCBI WGS metagenome assembly JAAIGF01 (sample SAMN13974129, study PRJNA590717) | phyllosphere metagenome | biome: pepper field; feature: multiple bacterial spot infested pepper fields; material: pepper leaves; isolation source: leaves from pepper fields | host: Capsicum annuum ...
GCTTTGGCGCATGCCTCGATATCGCGTCGTACAAACAAGGCGGTCGCGCGTGCCTGGCACAGGCGATACTGGCCCGAAACAAACGTAGGAGCGGGCTTGCCCGCGAAGCGCCGCGCGGGCGGCGCTCGGTCTCACAGGCGCCGTAGATGTAGGGCCGAACACATGGCTGCCCTTACCCAATCCCCCGCCCTACGCCCCCCACAGTCAACAAAGCCCCACAAGTACTGCACATGACTTGAAGTCGGCGCGGTCGATCTGGAAGCGGGCACCGCGCTGGATGGTACGGGCTTCGCCCGTGTTCGCGGGCAAGCCCGCTCCTACAGGGATCCTGGCAGAACGTCCAGGTTTGCGTTTGGTGTCAGCCAACCAGACCGCGCACACAAAAGTACAGGATCGACGGCCCCATCAGGCAACCCAGGCCGGTATGGAACGTAGCGGTCAGCGCCCCATAAGGCACCAGCCGCCGATCCGTCGCCGCCAACCCGGCCGTCACACCCGACACTGTCCCTGCCAACCCGCCGAACACCATCGCCGAACGCGGGTTGTCCAGCGCCAGCAGCCGAGCCGACACCGGGGTAAACACCATCACCAGAATCGCCTTGATCAACCCGGTGGCGATCGACAGCGCCATCACGTCCGAACTGGCGCCCAACGCCGCCCCGGTCACCGGCCCGACGATGTAGGTCACGGCACCCGCACCAATGGTGGTCATGCTCACCGCATCGCGATAACCAAACGCATAAGCCACTGCCGCGCCGACCATGAACGGCAGCACGGTGCCCAGCAGCAACGCCACCGCACCGATCATTCCGGCCCGGCGCGCCTCGGTGGCCTGCACCTCGAACGCCGTCGCCACAATCGCAAAGTCGCGCAGCATGGCCCCACCCATCAGGCCGATACCCGAGAACAGTGCCATGTCGGCCAGGCCTTTCTGGCCACCGGTAAGGGTGCCACCGACCCAAGCCAGCACCAGGCCGATGACAATGGCGATGGCCGAGCCGTGCACGCGGCCGAAGGTGAGGTACTTCGACAGCAGCACCGACAGCCACATGATCCCGCCGACAACCGCAAAAGCAGTAATCAGCCCGTTGTGTTCCAGGGCATTATCAATGATCGGCCACATGTTCAGCGCCCTCCTGCAGGGGCAGCCTGCACGTTGGTTTCGGGGCCAGCGTCGATCGCCGGCAGGGGGTCGCCGCGATGGCTGCGGCTGATCAGGGCGATGGTCGCGCCGCACACCAGCACCGCGCCGATTGCGGCCAGCAGCGCCACCGGCCCGCCGTGCAAGGCGGTGACCACATTCTGCTGGGCGGCCATGGCCACCACCACCGGGATGTACATGGCCCCCCAGAAGCCCACGCCGAACTCGCACTCCTTGCTCATGCCACCCTTGCGGTGCATATACAGGCGTGCGCAGATCAGCAGGATCATGGCGATGCCAACCCCGCCCACATTGGATTTGACGCCCAACAGCACGCCCAGGAAGTCGCCGACGATAACGCCGGCCAGCGTGCAGACCGCCAGCAGTGCCACACCATAGATGATCATTGTTGTTGTCCTCAGGTAGTGTCGAAGTTGCTTGTTGTTGTTCTTCGCCATCAGTAAACCTGCGAGTACTGCGCTGGCGTCTTCGCGGGTGAACCCGCTCCTACAGGTACTGCGTCATGCTTGAGGTACACGCCGTACCTGTGGGAGCGGGTTTACCCGCGAACACGGGCGCAGCCCGTGCCATCCAGCGCGATACCAGCCATCATCGCTGGTCAGCCACCTCCTGGCGCAACAGCGCATCCAGGCTGTCCCAGCGGGTACCTTCCACGGCCACCACCCTGCCCTGTTCGAACACCGGCTTGGCCAGCCCGCTGAGCACGCTGCCGGGTGGTATTTCCAGGTGCAGGCGCACGCCACGCTCAAAGGCGTTGCGCAACGTCGCACGCCAGTCGACCACCCTGGCCATGTTGCCAGCCAGATCATCGCGCAGGCGCAGTGGGTCGAACACAGGCCGTGCGCTGCTGCCGCTGAGGTAGGTGATGCGTGGGCGACGCAACTCGACCGTGGAAAAGGCACTGGCCAGTTCTGCTGCCGGGCCATCCAGCAGCGGGCAATGCGATGGCACACTGACTGCCAGGCGCCGGGCCACACCTCGCCCCAGGCTGCGCGCCTGGGCCGTGACCGCAGCCATCGCCGTTTCGCTACCGGCAATGACAATCTGGTTTTCGCTGTTGAGGTTGGCGACATACACCTCGCCACCCACCTCGCCCAGCAAACACTCGACGCTGGCCAGGTCAAGCCCGCTGAGTGCGGTCATGCCATACCCTTGCGGGTAGGCCTGCTGCATCAGCTCGCCGCGCAGGGCAACCAGGCGCACGGCATCGGCAAACGCCAGGGCGTCCGCCACGACCGCAGCCGGGTAAGCGCCAATCGACAACCCTGCCACGTAGTCCGGCGCGGGGCTGCGTTGCATCAGCCAGCGCGCCCAGGCCACACCGCTCAGCAGCAGGCACAGTTGCACGGCGCGGGTAGATTGCAGGGTTTGCTGGCTGTCCAGTTTACGGGCCTGCTGGCCAAGCACATCACTGGCCTCGTCCAGCAGGTCTTCGGCCCCTTCAGGCAAACGCTGAAGCATACCCACCTGCTGGGCGCCCTGACCGGGGAAGGCAAACAGGCTGCTCATGCCGCACGCTCCCGTACATCCCACGGGTCACCGACCAAACGTGGCCCCTGGGCCGACTTGAGCAGCACCCGGCGGGAGAAGCCGGCCCACTCACGCAGGGCGACAGCACCCGCCGGGGTTTCCAGCTGCACGTCGATACGGCATGGCGAACACTCAAGGATGTCCAGCAGCGCCCGCGCCTGGGCACGGGCCAACGGTTGTGGCGTGCGCAGCAACACGTCCAGGTCGCTGTCGGCGTGTACCACTTCGATACCGGTAGCGACCTGGAAGCCCACAGCGCCTGTTGGCCCCCAGGCCAGGCCGCTGGCATTCAGCACCGGGCCAACCGAGGCCAAAGCCTGCAGCGCGGGCCAGGGGCTTTGCGCGTGCCAGCGCAGTGCGTCAGGGCTTTGCCGGCGAAGGATATCGGCGACACGCATGAACGCACCCAGGCGTTGCGCCCGGCCCTGGCCACGCAAGCCGACCGCCACCCAGCCGGTTTCACAGAGGGCGCGGCGCACCACCACCGGTCGGCCACTGGCCAGCACGTCCAGTGCCCACTGTGGCGCATCGGCAGGCAAGCCCGACGCGGGCATCCCCCACAGCAGGTCGTGTGGCCGAGGGGCGTTCATCTCAAGCGCCCTGCCACTGACGGCGCAGTTGCTCGCGCACCAGCCGCGAGGCGCTGCGGTTTTCGCCTGCCAAACGAGAAGACAGATCAGTCGAGCTGCCAATATCACGCACTGCGTCAGCCAGGCAGGCACGCACCTGCGCAATGTCAGCGCTGCTGGGCTCCTCGGCGTTTTCCACCGTCAGCCGGCGCCACAGCAAGCCCAGCGAGGCGTAACTGGCCAGGTCATAGGCCATCGGCGGCACCTCAGCGGCCAGTGCTTCCAGTTGCTCGACACTGCGCAGTGTGATGCGCGCCGCTGCCGCCTTGCCCATGGCATGCACCATCACCCCGGCATCATCCAGGGCAATGAGGCGCTGGGCCTGATAGCCATGGGCCAGGAACGCACCGGACATGGCCTTGCCAACCAGCAGGCCAATCACCGGGTGCCCCGCCAACCGTGCCTGAGCATAAGCCTGCACGGCGCCGGCCAGTGCCTGATGAATGCCCAATGCCTCCTCTCGGCGGCCATAGGCCTGGCTGGGTACGTCGATCACCGCGACAATGGCGCGCTTCTGCCCGTTGAGATCAGCCTCCACCGCTTCGCTGACGGCCTTGGCCAAACCCCAGCCTTCCAGCAGGCCGACCTCGCCCGCGCGCGCCCGCGGGAACGGGTTAGCGGCATCGGGGACCACGGCGATAAAGCGCGCCAGGCGGTTATCCAGTTCGCCGTCGATAACCCGCAACGAAGCAGGGTAACCCGGCAAGGCGTGCCCGCCGGCGAGGCCTGGCAGCCAGTTCAAGGCACGGTTCATTTGCTTTCTCCCTGGTAAAGGTCACGCACGGCGGGGGCATCCAGTTGCAGGCAGTCAGTTCCCAGCCGGGCAAGGCGCTCGAGGAACCAGGCGTGCTGGCTGGCGCGATCGCGCGAAGGCCCGTCGAGCAATTGCAGCACGCCTTCGCGCAGGGCCTCGATGTCGTCGGCCACATAGCCATCGACCAACCCGCTGGCATGGCGCTGCTCACCGCCGCTCAGGCTCCAGATGAAAGGACGGTCCTTGGCGTCGTATTCGCTGATGCCCGCTTCCTGTTCGATCACTTGTGGCCCGTTAAGGCCCAGGCGGGCTTCGCGGGTGACCAGCAAATGGCTGCACAAACCCGCAGCGATGGACATGCCCCCGAAGCAGCCAACCGAACCGGCAATCAGCCCGATCACCGGCTGCCAGCCGCGCAGTTCGACAATGGCAGCCTGGATTTCGGCAATCGCCGCCAGGCCCAGGTTAGCCTCCTGCAGGCGCACACCGCCGGTTTCCAGCAGCAACACCGCGCAGGTTGGGATGCCATTATGGTTGTCTTCAATGGCCAGCTCCAGGGCACCGGCGATCTTGGCGCCGCCCACCTCGCCCATGCTGCCGCCCTGAAAGCCGCCTTCGATGGCGGCGACCACGGCATGGCGCCCGTTCAGCCGACCTTTGGCGATAACCACACCGTCATCGGCCTGTGGCACGATGCCCTGGCGCGCCAGCCAGGGCGACATCAGCCGGTCGAACGGGCCCAGCAGCTCACGGAAGCTGCCCGGGTCGAGCACAGCGCGGGCGCGCTGGCGGGCACCCAACTCCACAAAACTGCGGCTGCGCAACAAGCGTTCGGTGTCAGTCATGGGCGATCTCCTCGAAGCCTTGCTCAAGACGCAGGCGTACCACGCCCGGGGTGGCGCCGAAATCATGAATATCGATGTTCACGGCCGGCCAGGCACGGCCTTCGAACAGGCGCTGGAACAGCTGTGCCCAGCGCGCAGCACTGCCGTTGACCGACGTCACCACCTGGATCTGCAGGCTGCCGGCAGTGCCGGGCTCGATCAGTACTTCAAGGTCGCCGGAGCTGACGCAGCCCACCAGCGTGCGGCCACGCGCCGGCTCGGCGGCGGGGTAATTGAAGGTCAGGGTTTCCATGTCACAGGCTCCCGGCTTTGTCGAGGAACAGGCAGGCGGCCAGCAAGTCGGCGGCGCCGCCCGGTGAGGCATTCAGGTGCAGCAGTTGCTGGTCGAGTTCGCGCAACTGCCGGCGCCCGGCCAGGGTGGCACTGCCCCCTGCGGCGAGTACGGCCTGCGCACCTTGCTGGACGGCAGCCAGCCCGGCCGGGCCGCTGCGCCAGAGCACGCAGGTGTCGCTGAGCACGGCCATGATCGCCAGCAAGGCATCGAGCCGGGCGTGTGCTTCACGGGCGCCAGCGGCGCGGCTGCGCAGCAGTTGTGGCAAACCATGGCCGATGACGGCCGGGAAGCCTTGTTGCGCCTGTTCGCGGGCGCCGCTGGTGCCGTAGCGCTGACGCACCTGCAGGCCATGGCTGTGCTGCTGTGGCATGGCCGGGTCATCGAACAGGGCGATACGCCCGGCGCGGGCGGCCAGGGCATTGGCGTCGGCATTGGGGGCAAGGGCCTTGGCGGCTACCAGCAGGCCCAGGGCCCAGATTGCGCCGCGGTGCGTGTTGACGCCATGGGTGGCGGCCAGCATCGCGGTTTCGCCTTCGCGGCCGAGAAGACCCAGGCTAGTGCGCAGCGGCTGGCTGATTGTGCCAATGGTTTGGGCGGCTTGGGCCATGTTGCGCAGGCATGGCCACAAGGCCAGGGCCGAAGCGTGCATCAGGGCCAGGGTCATGTCGTGATGGGCGCCGTTGCTGCGGCGGTCGACAAGGCCGGGTTTTGGGGACAGGTCGGCCTCGTCGATGAGGGCTTCCACCGCCAGGTCGGCCAAGCGGTCGGCCAAGGGAATTGATGTTGCCTGGGTAGGCCTCTTCGCGGGCAAGCCCGCTCCTACAAGGATCACACCGGTATCCAGTTCAGCAGTGACCCGGTGCTGGCGAAGCTGCACATGCGGTTGCAAATCGAGTGCTTTCATCACCAGCTCCTGAACCGTGCAGGCGGGTTGTACAGGCCGCCGGACCACTCGACCAGGTCGGCAATGCTGCGCGCCGCCAGCAGCTCGCGGCTGGCGTCGGTGCGGCGGATGCCGAGGTCCTCGGGCAAGGCGATCAGGCCTTGCTGACGCAGGTGCAGCGTGTCTTTGGGGGCGTGGCGCAGCCCGATGGCGGTAACCCCGGCCACGGCGGCGATCATCTGCTGGCGTTCTTCCAGGCTGCGGGCCTTGTACAGGTAGGCAATCCCCTCCTCGGTCAGCAGGTGGGTGACGTCATCGCCGTAGATCATCACCGGCGCCAGCGGCATGCCCGCCTTCCTGGCCACCTCCACGGCATCGAGGGTTTCCACGAAGGTGGGCTTGCCGCCTTCCTGATAGGTCTCGACCATCTGCACCACCAGCTTGCGGCCGCGTTCCAGCATTGTTTCTGGCACTGTCATGTCCAGCCAGGCCGGGGTTGCGTGGCGCCGGCCACGCGGGTCGTGGCCCATGTTCGGCGCACCGCCAAAGCCGGCCAGGCGGCCACGGGTCACGGTCGAGGAATGGCCATCGCCATCCACCTGCAAGGTGGCGCCAATGAACAGGTCGACGGCGTACTGCCCGGCCAACTGGCACATCATGCGGTTGGAGCGCAGCGAGCCATCGCGGCCGGTGAAGAACACGTCCGGGCACTGGGCGATGTAGTCCTCCATGCCCAGTTCGGTGCCGAAGCAGTGCACGCTCTTTACCCAGCCGGTTTCGATGGCCGGGATCAGCGTCGGGTGCGGGTTGAGCGTCCAGTTACGGCAGATCTTGCCCTTCAGGCCCAGCGATTCACCGTAGGTGGGCAGGATCAGTTCGATCGCCGCAGTGTTGAAGCCAATACCATGGTTCAGTGACTGCACCTGGTGTCTTTCGTAGATGCCGCGAATGGCCATCATCGCCATCAGCACATGCACCGGCTTGATATGGCGCGGGTCGCGGGTGAACAGCGGCTCGATATAGAAAGGCTGGTCGGCCACCACCACGAAATCCACCCACGACGCCGGGATGTCGACCCGTGGCAGGTCATCGACGTGTTCCACCAGCTGGTTCACCTGGGCGATGACGATCCCGTCGCTGAACGCGGCCGGCTCGACCAGTGCCGGAGTGTCCTCGGTGCTGGGGCCAGTGAACAGGTTGCCATCGCGGTCGGCCATGAAACCGGCCACCAGGGTAACATTGGGGATCAGGTCGACCAGCAGCCGCGAGTACAGCTCGATATAGGTGTGGATGGCACCGACCTCGAGCAGGCCGTCTTCCAGCAACTGGCCAATGCGCAGGCTTTGCGGGCCGGCAAAAGAAAAATCGAGCTTGCGGGCAATGCCACGTTCGAACAGGTCTAGGTGCTCGGCACGGCTGACGCTGGGCATGATCATGTGCAAGTCATGCAGGCGCCCAGGGTCAACTTTGGCCAGCGAACGCGAGAGGAAGTCGGCCTGTTTCTGGTTGTTGCCTTCAAGCACGACCCGGTCGCCAGGTGCGATCAACAGCTCAAGGGCTTCGACGATACGCTCGGTGGGCAGTACCACGCCATCGGCGAAGTGGCGCACCCTGTCGAGGCGGCGCTGCTTCTCGGCACGCCGCCTCGACCATTGCGGCGGTGGATTCTGGGTTGTTGTCATGATGACTCCACAGGTTCGCTGGTGTGGGGTCACATTAGGGCGGCGACCGTGAACGGATCAATCAAGCTACTGGCACCTTCATTACCTTCAGGTTAATGATTGGCACGTGATCTGGGTACGGAACGCGCAAAAATGCACGATGCCCTTGCACAATTGTCGATTGTGCAAGGTAATTTCGCATGCAAGGATCCCGGGATCCTCCAGCGAACTCCAGACTTCACTTGGAAAATCAATAACAAAGCAGGGAGAACGCAATGACTGCGCACGCTCATACCTCGGCAACCGACCACGTAGTGGCCGAGGTCCGCAACCAGGTCGGCCACCTGACCCTGAACCGCCCTGCCGGGCTCAATGCCCTGACCCTGGACATGGTGCGCAGCCTGCGCCAGCACCTGGACCTGTGGGCCGAAGACCCGCAGGTACGCGCGGTGGTATTGCGCGGCGAAGGCCCCAAAGGTTTCTGCGCCGGGGGCGATATCCGCTCGCTGCACGACAGCTTCAAGGCCGGCGATACGCTGCACGAAACCTTCTTCGTCGAAGAATACGCCCTCGACTTGGTCATCCACCGTTACCGCAAGCCCATCCTGGTGCTGATGGACGGTTTCACCCTCGGCGGTGGCATGGGCCTGGCCCAGGGCTGCGACCTGCGCGTGGTGACCGAACGCAGCCGGCTGGGCATGCCCGAAGTCGGCATTGGGTACTTCCCCGACGTAGGCGGCAGCTACTTCCTGTCGCGCCTCCCCGGCGAACTGGGCATCTACCTGGGCGTCAGCGGCGCGCAGATCCAGGCGGCCGATGCCCTGTACTGCGGCTTGGCCGACTGGTACCTGGCCAGCACACAGATCACCGCCCTGGACAACGGCCTCGACCAGTTGAACTTTGGCGACAACCCGCTCAAAGACCTGCAGAACCTGCTGGCCAGGCTCGGCACGCAGGCGCTGGACGATGCGCCACTGGAAAAACTGCGCCCGGTCATCGACCACTTCTTCGCCCTGCCCGACCTGCCGGCCATCGTTGAGCAACTGCGTGCAGTCAGCATCGGTGACAGCCACGCCTGGGCCATCGCCACCGCCGATCAGCTGGAAAGCCGCTCGCCACTGGCCATGGCGGTTACGCTGGAGATGTTGCGCCGCGGTCGCCAGCTGGACCTGGACAGCTGCTTTGCCATGGAACTGCACCTGGACCGCCAGTGGTTCCAGCATGGCGACATCATCGAAGGCGTACGCGCACTGATCATCGACAAGGACAAGCAACCGCGCTGGAACCCGCCGACCCTGGCCGCCCTGCAGCGCCAGCGGGTCGACCAATTCTTCGAAGGCCTGTGAGCCGGGGAGTACACAGATGCAAGACCTGGAACTGAGCGAAGAACAGATCATGATCCGCGACATGGCCCGGGACTTTGCCCGTGGCGAGATCGCCCCGCATGCCCAGGCCTGGGAAAAGGCCGGCTGGATCGATGACGGCGTGGTGCGCAAGATGGGCGAACTGGGCCTGCTGGGCATGGTGGTGCCGGAAGACTTCGGCGGCAGCTACACCGACTACGTCGCCTATGCCCTGGCAGTGGAAGAAATCGCCGCGGGTTGCGGCGCCACCGGGGCGATGATGAGCATCCACAACTCGGTAGGCTGCGGCCCGCTGCTGGCCTATGGCACGGCCGAGCAGCAACAGCAGTGGTTACCGCGCCTGGCCACGGGCGAGGTGATTGGCTGTTTCTGTCTGACCGAGCCGCAAGCTGGCTCCGAGGCACACAACCTGCGCACCCGTGCCGAGCAGGTGGATGGCCAGTGGGTCATCAACGGCGCCAAACAGTTCGTCAGCAATGCACGGCGTGCCGGTCTGGCCATCGTCTTCGCGGTGACCGACCCGGAGTTGGGCAAAAAGGGCTTGTCAGCGTTCCTGGTGCCCACCGACAACCCGGGCTTCAAGGTTGACCGCAGCGAGCACAAGATGGGCATCCGCGCCTCCGACACCTGCGCGGTCACCTTCGACAACTGCCGTATTCCGGCCGCCAACATGCTCGGCGAGCGCGGCAAAGGCCTGGCCATTGCCTTGTCCAACCTTGAAGGCGGACGTATCGGTATTGCTGCCCAGGCGCTGGGCATTGCCCGTGCCGCGTTCGAGGCGGCGCTGGTCTACTCGCGCGACCGTGTGCAGTTCGGCAAACCGATCAACGAACACCAGAGCATCGCCAACCTGCTGGCCGACATGCAGGTGCAGGTGAACGCCGCACGCTTGCTGATCCTGCATGCTGCACGCCTGCGCAGTGCCGGTAAACCGTGCCTGTCAGAGGCGTCGCAAGCCAAGCTGTTCGCTTCGGAAATGGCCGAGCGGGTGTGCTCGATGGCGATCCAGGTGCATGGCGGGTATGGCTACCTGGAGGATTACCCGGTGGAACGTTACTACCGGGATGCGCGCATTACCCAAATTTATGAAGGGTCGAGCGAAATCCAGCGCATGCTGATTGCGCGGGAGTTGAAGCACTATCCGTTGTAATACGATCGCGTCGAAAATGCGACCCTGTGGGAGCGGGTTCACCCGCGAAGAGGCTGGCACCAGCAACAATAGAGAGTTGCCCCCACAGGGTTCAGTGACATGCTTGCGAAAGCAGCACTCGCCTATCGCCAGTACCGCGCATCATCCACCACCTTGGCATGCCCCTCGAACAACGCCGGCAGTTGCTCCTTGAGGTAGTCGATCCAGGTGCGCACCTTGGCATCCAGGTAATGCCGTGACGGGTATATCGCGTACAGCGCACTTTCCCGTAGCCGGTAAGGCGCCAGCAGCCGACACAAACGCCCCTGCCCGATCGCCTGGCTGGCCGTATAGAACGGCAGCAGGCCGATCCCCATGCCCAACTCACTGGCCACCAGCATGGCATCGGCAACGTTGGTGGAGAAGTTGTCACGTGGCGTGATCACGCATTCGTCCACCCCCTGGGGGAATACCCAATCACCTTCATACATGGGGTAAGCCATGCGCAGGCAGCGGTGCGCATGCAGGTCCTCCGGGCGCTCGGGCACGCCATGCCGCTCCAGATAGCTGGGGGCTGCGCAGGGGATACTGAAGATATTGCCCAGCGGGACGGCAATCAACTGCGAGTCCGGCAGTGCACCGTCAACGGTGATGACCACGTCATGCCCTTCGGCCAGCGGGTCCGGGTTGCGCTGAGACAGCGTCAACTCGATCACCACTTCGGGGCACAACGCGTTGTAACCGGCCACCAGCGGCATCAGCAACAGGCCCAGGCCGTGCGGGCAATGTAGGCGCAGATGACCGCGCGGCGTGAGGTGTGCACCTCGGGCTTCGCCCACTGCCTCCTCGGTCAGCAGCATGATCTGCCGCGCCCGCTCCAGAAACCGCTCGCCCGCCTCGCTCATGCGCAGGCGCCGGGTGGTGCGGTGCAGCAGGCGGGTCTGCAGCTGGTTTTCCAGCTCGGCGACAATGCGCGAAACCTGTGCCGCAGAAATATCCAGGGCGTTGGCGGCCGCAGCGAAGCTGCCGCATTCCACCACACGGGAGAAGGTACGCATGGCATGCAGCATGTCCATGAAGGTGTGCTCCTGTTCGGTCTTATTCTTGCGTTAAAGGCAGGAATCTATCACGAGTTAGCCCATTTATTGTGGATAGCCAACGAATAGATCATTAGCCATACATTTAAAGAAGGAGCCTGCCATGAAACGTTCGATCGCTATCCTTGCCGTTGCCGCTGCCCTCACCTCGTTCGGTGCCTTTGCCGATACGGGTAGCAACCAGCCGGTCAGCAGCAACTACGAGTACGGCATGCCACTGGATGTAGCCAAAGTCATCTCCATCACCCCGGCCAGCAACGCTGCCGACTGCCAGGTGGGCACTGCACACATGGTGTACGTCGACCACCAGGGCCAGAAGCACGAAGTCGACTACCGGGAAATGGGCAACTGCTCGCAGCAGTGAGTCAGCCCAGTACCTGAGTGATCCAGCCCACCTGCTGGTTGAAGTCGTCAATCTTTGCCTGAGGCACCGCGTCGCGGGCGCGCTGGAAGTTGGCCAGCGTCTGCTGCTTCTGCCGCAGCATGCGCCGCCACTTGACCAGAAATGCCTCGCTTTTTTCTTGCATCAGCACCGGGCCGAAGTACAACTGTTCAGCGGTGTACGCCGCCTCCCCCGGCTCGGCAACGATAATCTCGTAGTCGAAGCGGTTTTCCCGCAGCAGTTCTTCGCTGACGATCTGGTAACCGTTGCCCGCCAGCCACTGGCGCAGTTCGCGCTCAGCGCCATTGGGCTGCAATACCAGGCGCGCGACGCTACCCAGGCGCTGCTTGCCAGCCTCGAGAATTTCGCACAGGGTATCGCCACCCATGCCGCAAATGCTGACCACCGAGATACGGTCTTGCGGCTCGACCGCAGCCAGGCCATCAGCCAGGCGTACGGTGACGCGGCCCTCCAGGCCGTTCCTGCGCACAGTGCGCTGAGCCGAAGCGAACGGCGTCTGCGCCACCTCACCCGCCACCCCGGCTTCGATCACGCCACGCAGCATCAGGGCCACCGGCAGGAAGCCATGGTCCGAGCCGATGTCGGCCAGGCGCGCGCCCTGCGGCACATGGGCAGCCACACGCTCCAGGCGCCTGGATAAAGTCTGTTCGTTCAACGTAAACCCCTGGTTTTGCAATCGGTCGCGATTCTGACGGCGAACGCCGCGCATTTCAAACACCCTGGCACCCTCGACCGGGCTGGTGCGCTCGCGTAGGCTTGCCGTTTTCCTTCCGTAGCAAGGCAAAACTCACCATGGCACATGCAGACATCATCTACACCCCGGACCCGGACGCCGAATCGATTTCGTCCGACGTCGCCGAATACAACGGCGTGCTGGTCACCACGCAAATCCCGACCCACGCCGACGGCAGCCTGGAGCTGGGCGGCATCGTCGAGCAGAGCGAATGCACCCTGCAGGCGCTGAAAGTGGCGCTGGAGAAAGCCGGCAGCGGCATGGACCGCGTGCTGCACCTGACCATCTACCTGACTGATATGGCCGACCGTGCGGCGTTCAACGAGGTGTACCAACGCTTCTTCAGCAAGCCTTGGCCGGTGCGTGCCGCCGTGGGTGTAGCCGCGCTGGCGTTCGAGGGCATGCGCGTCGAAGTGACCGCAATGGCCGCCAAGCGCTGATTGAATCTAGGCGTACGGTCCCGGAATGAGAGGGTGCGGATTGAGAGTGAATAGCGCTGGAGTTTTCGTCCAGGCCTCACAGATCACCTCGAAAGGGGTGCACCATCGCAACGCCTTGAAATGCCTGGCGAAGTTTTAGGCGATCATGAGGCGTTAAGGGTGCGTCATGACTTTCTGGGACTGAACACCTAAAGGTTAACGTAATGCCGTTACCTGATATTTTTGCCAGTAGACGATATACGACGCCCCGCGCCTAATGGGGGCGTCGCGATCGCAACCCCGTTGGCAGATTCAGGGGACGCACTATGTTGATACAAAATTCAGAAAGCCAGTTATTAAACATATTATTTTTGAATCACCCAGCGATTCTTGATGCCGCTGTTTATCAAAAAGCATCCACGCTTGGCACACCTAGTGAAGCAACAACATTTTTCCTTTTTTATACTGCATACAGCAAAATCGCCGAAGACGCTCTTTATCAATGGCTCGAGGGTAAGATAGCGCTAAACTTTGTGTTAGTGGCAAAGCAAATAAATAGACTACCGCTCATGCCAGCGCATGAAATGGCCGAAGAACTGAATCAACTACCCTGCACAGACCGTGGCGTTATATCCCAATGGCAATCCCTCATTGAAAACACAGACGGCAATTGTTTACAGCTTGTAGAGGAAGAGTATTTTGACAAATTTGAACCACTCCACTACGAGTACGAGCATAGAAGTCACCCCTTGTCTGAAAGCAAGGAGAAAAAAAATTCTCCAATGGAGTTTAAACCGGCAGTTATAGAAACCGCTCAGCAAAACAGACAGACAACAAGCACTCTGAGCAATCTAATTACTGAGTCAGTCAAACGTTTTCCCGAGAGTCAGATTTTCCATATCGCGAATAATGGGTCACGACTAGCCCTAGCATTTCATGAGCTCTACACACAAGGACTCAAAGTAGCAACACTACTTAAAGACAACGCTATACTACCAAAAAGCCCGGTTATTCTTTGCATGGGACAAACCAGTGATTTTTTGGTGGGATTATGGGGGTGTATATTGGGTGGTTTTGTTCCCGCCCCTCTTGCTTTGCCTGAACATGAAGACATGGAGTCCAGTGCTACCAGAAAATTATTAAATGCATGCAACACCCTTCACGATCCCTTTATCCTCGCAAGCCGGCATGATGAAAGTAAATTCAAACACATCTTTGCCTCATTGAACACTGAAGTCATCTTTATTCAAGAGAGCCAAGATAAATCGCCTGGAGAGCCTTACGAGGCCTCGCCTGAAGATAATGCCTTGCTACTTTTCACCTCAGGCAGTACGGGAAATCCTAAAATTGTGATGCTCAATAATTTGAGCATCCTTGCGGAAGTCATAGGCTGCAGTAAGTTTTCTCCACGTCAGAGAAAGATGTCTTTTTTCATTGGATGCCAATTGAACATGGGGGGAGCATTGCGATGATGCATCTTCACGCCCTCCACAATGGTGCACATCAATATTATGCGCCTACAACATCTATCATTAAAGACCCGCTGCGCTGGCTTCATTGGATGAGCGAATACAAAATCACTGTTAGTTGGGCTCCAAATTTTGCGTTTAATTTAGTGACAACTGCAATAAGCAAAGAAAATAACAAAAAGCTCAACTGGAATTTATCTTCACTCAGAGTGCTATTTAACGGCGGTGAAGCCATTGTGCCACGCGTGACGCGCAGGTTTATCACTCAGCTACAGCCATGGGGGTTCCCTACCAACGCCATGTATGCTGCGTGGGGCATGTCAGAAACATCTTCTGGATGTATTTTTGAACCCTTCTCCCTAAATGAGACCCATGACGATGATCTTTTCTGCTGCCTCGGTCGCCCTATTGACGGGCTTAATATTAAAATTGTTGATTGTGAAGGCATGACTGCCAGTGAAGGGTGCCCTGGCAGTGTTTACATAAAAGGCGAAAACCTTACGCAGGGTTATTACGAAAATGATGAAGCCAATAAAGAAAGCTTCACGAAAGATGGCTGGTTCATCACTGGTGACCTAGGATTTATCCGCGAAGGAAAACTCACCATTACCGGGCGCGACAAAGACGTTATAATTATTAATGGGCGTAATTTTTATAGCCATGAGCTAGAGGCTCTGACTGAAGACCTACCTTATATAGCACCTTCATTTACAGCTGCTTGCGCAATAAAAGAAACTGCTTCTGAAGGAGATAAGCTGGCCGTTTTTTGTGTATTGAAATACGACATAGATGAAGAAAAGGCGAAATCGGAAATTATAGCCACACTTCAACAGAAAGGGGGCATTACCCCGACATGGGTAATATTCATGCCTGAGCAGGCAATCCCAAAGACGGAGCTTGGTAAAATACAGCGCAGTAAGCTGGCCACCCTACACGCTGAAACATTGATCAGGCATCCAGAACAAAAGAAACTGCCTAACTGGTTTTATAAACCAACATGGCATCGTGATGATTGCAGAGGCTATCAACAGACCCTGGCGGGAAAAGTCGTGTTGATAATTGCTACAGAGCAGACCGAGCAAGCTTTCTTACTGACGAGCGTTTTCGCACAGGCCGGTGCCATACCTGTACTGGTGCAGCCCCATAGGCAAGCAGACAATGAACAATTCAGCCCCCCCCCTTGTTGATGATGCCGCACATCTTGACAATGAAGTGAAAATTCGCCAATGCATCACACAATTAGCAGCCTCGGGCAAAACGCCTGATTTAATTGTTTCTACCGAATTATTCAGCTCTACCATGTGTCATCAACTAGATACAAAAGAGCTTTCTTCATTGTTCTGTGCTTCACTACTGAATTTTCGCTCACTGATACGTGCCGTGGTAAATCAGGTTCCAGATGCACGTCTACTCATTCTGACTTCATTCGCTGAAAGCGTGATTGGATCAGAATATTTACACATTGCACGTACAGGAATTCAGTCGATGGTCAGTTCTGCTTTGGATGAAAACCCTGCCCTGTCGGCAGTTTGCCTGGACGTGGAACCCGAGGACGCTGCATTTGTGGGGCAGGCCTTGTTGCACGAGGCGACACATTTCAGCAGCGAATACCGCGTGGCCTGGCGTGAGAAACAGCGGTATGTCTCACGCTTATCTCTTGTATTTGAGGATAACAGTCAGGTGAAAATACCTGACTTTCATCACCATGGTAGGTATATCATTACGGGTGGTACCGGAGGGGTAGGCCTTGAACTGGCTGATTACCTAATGACGCACTATCATGCGAGCGTGGCACTTATTGGGCACAAAGAAGCTACCCATCTGCCTGAAACCCCGCACAAAAAACTACTATTCAATTCAGAATACATTCGATATTACCATGCAGATGTGGCAGATGAAAAGCTGATCTCTCAGGTATTAAACTCGATTGAAGCAAACTGGGGTGAGTCTCCAAATGCTATATTTCATCTGGCCGCTGTTATTGAGCCCAGCAAAGTCGTTGAGATCGACGCTGAAAAAACTTGGCTATCTACACAAGCGAAAGTTGCGGGCAGTGTTTCACTGTTACGCTGGCTGGAAAAACGAAAGTCGATACCACTCATTTTGTTTTCATCCGCATACTCTTGGTTTGGCCGGGCGGGGTGGGGCATCTACGGCGCTACTAATTCAGCATTGAATGCATTGGCGCATCACTATTCGGGATTGGGGTATAACTGTAAAAGTCTGTGCTGGTGCGCATGGGAAGCGATAGGAATGAGCCGCGGCCTTGAGCTTATCAAGGGTTTCACTAAACAAGGGTTCACGATTATGCCCTTCCCTGAAGCCATTGTCAGCTTGCAACTTGCAATGAGCCTTTCGGCACAGTCGCTTATGATCGGAATTTCCCCATCAGGCCAGGTCACCCGCCGCATGGTTAAAGGCAGGATTCGAAATGTAGCTCAATTAGTTGCCTATGTGGTTGGGGAAAAACGATGTGAAGTACTGAGCAAACAGTTTTGTCGGGTTAGAGTACTGGACAATGATGATCGCGCGGTCCCCTGCTACTTCCTGCCGTACAAACATGTAAACGGCGATCCACAATTACGTACGATTCAAGCCCAAGAAACCATTATTGGCATTTGGTCTTCTTTGTTAAAAATCAGCGAGCCTGACATTCACAGTGACTTTTTTACCCTTGGCGGTGACTCTTTAGGCTGGGCAAGCCTTTTAAACTCCCTTGAAAATGCATTTGATGTCAACATTGAATGGGGTACAGCACTTCATCATCGGACCATTTCTCAACAAATCGCACTGGTATCAGGCAAGACCATTACACGTGATAAAACTGACAGCCTTACGTATCAAAACGTGAGGTTTTTCTATCGAATTGTCGGTGAACTGGGGAAGCAACCGCCATTAGTAATCCTTTGCGGTGCATTCCAGAACATGTACTCATTACCCGTCTTAGAGGCAACGATGCGGGATTCACAGACGCTGATCTTCATCGACCTGCCCGGCATTGGTATAGCGGATGACCTGCCTGAAGGCGAAGGTATTGAGTTTATGGCCGATTGCCTGCATGCGTTGCAGGTAGAATTGCAGCAACCTTCCATTAACCTGATGGGACTCTCATGGGGGGGCGTTATTGCCTTTACCTATGCTCAAGCTTATCCAGAGTCAGTAAATCGTTTGAGCCTGATTAGTACGACAACCACACTATCGAAGAAAATGCTGGCACGCTTTGAGTTTGGCCGGAGCTTGCTCAATGACAACCGCCGAGACGACTTTATACAGTTACTGGTTGGCATCGTGACTAATCAGAACGATAAACTTGATATTCATAACGGCCGTACGGCTCAGGCATTAATGTTCGAAAGCATGAGAGGCTCGGACAAAAGAAATTTTATTCCTTATTACAAGCCAAGCCACTTCCTACAGACTCCGAGAAAATACCGGTCAGATATTCGTTATGACGGACCTGTTTTACTAGTGACGGGGCAGTGTGACGAGTTAGCCACCCCGAATCAAGTCCGCACACTGGCTCGAAAGATGAACAACAGCACGTTGACCTTGATTGAAAACTGCGATCATTTACTAATCATTGAAGAACCTTATTTAGTGGCGAATGCTGTTACGGAATTCATGACAGGTTACGGTGTTTGCGACTAATAGAGCCTTTGTGGGGGCGGCCTGTGCTCCCCCCTTGCCCGGCACCTCCCGGCACCCCGATGATGCCGCCAGACCGTTTCGCCGCTACAATGCCCGCCTAAACCGTGACAGCCCGAAAATATAACGACATGTCCCTTTCAAAGAATCACCTGGAACTGCTCAGCCCTGCCCGTGACGTGGCCATCGCCCGTGAAGCGATCCTGCACGGCGCTGATGCCATCTATATCGGCGGCCCTAGCTTCGGTGCGCGCCATAACGCCTGCAACGACGTCAGCGATATCGCCGAACTGGTCGAGTTCGCCCATCGTTACCATGCGCGCGTATTCACCACCATCAACACCATCCTCCATGACAACGAGCTGGAGCCGGCGCGCAAGCTGATCCACCAGCTGTACGACGCCGGTGTCGATGCGCTGATCGTGCAGGACCTGGGGGTGATGGAACTGGACATCCCGCCGATCGAGCTGCACGCCAGCACCCAGACCGACATCCGGACCCTGGAGCGGGCCAAGTTCCTCGACCAGGCCGGTTTCTCGCAGTTGGTACTGGCGCGCGAACTGAACCTGCAGCAAATCCGCGCCATTGCCGCCGAAACCGATGCCGCCATCGAGTTCTTCATCCACGGGGCGCTATGCGTGGCATTCTCCGGCCAGTGCAACATCTCCCACGCGCAGACCGGCCGCAGCGCCAACCGTGGCGACTGCTCGCAAGCCTGCCGCCTGCCCTACACCCTGAAGGATGACCAGGGGCGGGTGGTGGCGTTCGAGAAGCACTTGCTGTCTATGAAGGACAACAACCAGACCGCCAACCTGGCTGACCTGGTCGATGCCGGCGTGCGCTCGTTCAAGATCGAGGGCCGCTACAAGGACATGGGTTATGTGAAGAACATCACCGCCCACTACCGCAAAGAGCTCGACGCCATCCTCGAAGGCCGCCCGGAGTATGCCCGTGCGTCCAGTGGCCGTACCGAGCACTTCTTCCTGCCCGACCCGGATAAAACCTTCCACCGCGGCAGCACCGACTACTTCGTCACCGACCGCAAGGTCGATATCGGCGCCTTCGACTCGCCAACCTTCACCGGCCTGCCAGTGGGCGTGGTGGAAAAGGTCGGCAAGCGCGACCTGCAAGTGGTCACCGACGTGCCATTGACCAATGGCGATGGCCTGAACGTGCTGGTCAAACGCGAAGTGGTGGGTTTCCGCGCCAACATTGCCGAACCGCGTGGCGAGTTCGAGGAAGACGGCAGCAAGCGCTACCGCTACCGCGTCGAGCCCAACGAAATGCCCGAGGGCCTGTACAAGCTGCGGCCCAACCACCCACTGTCGCGCAACCTCGACCACAACTGGCAGCAGGCCCTGCAACGGACCTCGTCCGAGCGCCGGGTCGGCGTTGAGTGGAACGCGGTATTGCGCGAGCAACGCCTGATGCTGACCCTCAGCAGTGAAGAAGGCGTGAGCGTGCAGGTGGCCCTGGAAGGCCCGTTCGGCGCGGCCAACAAGCCACAGCAGGCGTTGGAGCAACTGCACGACCTGCTCGGCCAGCTGGGTACCACGATGTACCACGCCGACAGCATCGAGCTGGACGCCCCGCAGGCGTACTTCATCCCCAACTCGCAGCTCAAGGCCCTGCGCCGCGAAGCCATCGAAGCGTTGACTGCCGCGCGTGTGCAGGCGCACCCGCGTGGCGGGCGCAAGGCCGAAACCACGCCGCCACCGGTGTACCCCGAATCGCACCTGTCGTTCCTGGCTAACGTGTACAACCAGAAGGCCCGCGACTTCTACCACCGCCATGGCGTGCAACTGATTGACGCGGCCTACGAGGCCCATGAAGAACACGGCGAAGTGCCGGTGATGATCACCAAGCACTGCCTGCGCTTCTCCTTCAACCTGTGCCCCAAGCAAGCCAAGGGCGTGACTGGCGTGCGCACCAAGGTGGCACCGATGCAGCTGATTCAGGGGGATGAAGTGCTGACCCTGAAGTTCGACTGCAAACCGTGCGAGATGCATGTGATCGGCAAGATGAAAAACCACATCATCGACCTGCCGACCCCAGGCAGTGCGGTGGCGCAGGTGGTCGGGCATATCAGCCCGGAAGACTTGCTGAAGACCATTGCGCGCGGGCCGCATTGATTTTTATTGGCCTGTAAGGGCCTCTTCGCGGCTGAAGCCGCTCCTACAACCGACGGCGTCGGCCTGCGCGGTCAATGTAGGAGCGGCTTCAGCCGCGAAGAAGCCAGCAAAAGACACAAAAAAGTCTCAGCTGAGACCCAAAAGTTTGATCCCCCGCCCATTTCCTGCACAATAATTGCCATGCGACCCACGCGAGGCATACCGAAGCACCCTACCCCCCACGATGAACGCCTGCTCAAGGCCCTGGCCCACGCCATCGTGGTCCACCCCCGCGCCACCCTCAAGGAGCTGGCCGAAACCGCTGGCGTCAGCAAAGCCACGCTGCACCGCTTCTGCCGCACTCGCGACAACCTGGTGACCATGCTTGAAAACCATGGCGAGCAGGTACTCAACCAGGTGATCACCCATGCCGACCTGCACAGCGCCGAACCCCTGGCCGCCGTGCGCCACCTGATTGCCGAACACCTCAAGCACCGCGAGATGCTGGTGTTCCTGATGTTCCAGTACCGCCCGGACACCCTGCTGGGCGACAGCGAAGACCGGCGCTGGCTGGCCTATACCCAGGCCATGGATGCGTTTTTCCTGCGCGCGCAGCAGCTGGGGGTGCTGCGCATCGACATCAGTGCGGCAGTGTTTACCGAGATGTTCATCACCCAGATCTACGGCATGGTCGACGCCGAACGGCGCGGGCGCGATGAGAATCGCGTTTTTCGCCGCCAGGCCGATGATGGTGATCAGGCCAACCTTGAAGTACACGTCGTTGGGCACGCCGGTGACCATGACCGCCAGCACCGCACCCAGCGCACCAATGGGAACGATGAGCATCACCGTCAGCGGGATCGCCCAGCTTTCGTACAGCGCCACCAGCAGCAGGAACACCACCAGGATGGCCAGGGCGCGGGCTTTTTCCCGGTCGATGTCGACCCGTAGTTGGGGTGCCTCGGCCAGGCCTTCCATCATCGCGTAGAGGATGACCGGGTTGCCGTTGGCTTCGCCGAGAATCTGGTCACGTGCCGCCAGCAAGGCTTCACGGCCCAGGCCGCCGCGGTCTAGAAGGCGCAGGGCGAAACCACCGGCATTGCCCAGGCCGTCGTTGGGCGGCGGGTTGACCGCCATGATCGCGCCGTCGCCATGGCTGGCAAACTGCGCATTGATCGCCTGGGTTTCAGCGTCCACCGATTGCCCGGCGTCACGCACCGACCAGTCCTTGTAGGTAGGGAACGCCAGTGCGGCGTTCTCGCCCATGCCAGAGAAGCTGAAGCCGCTGACCACGAACGCCGAGGCCAATGCCTCACGCGACATCAGGAACTGCTCCAGGGCCTGGCCGGTAGCGTCGGTACGCACGCGGCTGGCGCCAGGTGGCAGTTGCACGTCGACGATCGCATAGCCCTGGTCTTCCACCGGCACGAACGATTCGGGCAAACGCAGGTAAAAGTACCCCAGCATGGCCAGGATCCCGGCATAAACCAGCATGTACCGGCCGGCACGCCGCACCAGGGCATTGTTCAGCACCGAATAGCGCTCGGTCATCCGGGCAAAGCCACGGTTGAAGGCACCAAAGAAGCCGCGTTTTTCAGGGTGCCCCGGGGCCACCGGCTTGAGCAGCGTGGCATTGCGCCCCGTGATGTTCACTGGCCACTTGACCTGACCGTTCTAGGCGACCTGACCCCATCACGCAGCCAGCTCGTGGTTACGCCGGACGAAACGGTCGTGAGTGCCGGAAAGGGCGCGCAGTTCTCTTGCACACCTACCGGTCAAATCGCCTGGTATGTAGATCTACTGCCCGGTGAGACGGGTGAAAAAGGCACCATCAGCGCTCACGGCTACTACACCGCCCCCTCTGCTGCATCGTTGGGCATCGATGGGCATCGTCTCGGCCAACAACGGGCAAATGGTAAGCAAGGCGTTGGTCAACCTGGTCGCGCACGACATATCGACCTACCCGATGGTAGTGAAGGTTGAACTCGGCCAGCAACGACCGCTAAGTGCCGGTACGCCTGACGGCAAAGCACTGGAATGGTCAGTGCCATCGGGCTTGGGCCGCACCGAGGCTGACAGCGACCCGAACAACCAGAACGGATGCAAGTACTTCGCGCCAACATCAATGCCCCCCGGCAGAGTACCGACTCGCTCGCTTACTATTCAACGCGCCTCGCCCCGGTAACCGTAAAGCCCCGAACAGGCGGCACCGCGGCCACAGTTGATGTGCTGCTCACCGCAGCACAGAGCGAATCTTACTGGCTAGAGGCGGCTACCCACGGTGCAGGCGTCGTTAAGCTGACGTTCTACTTCCTCGACAGAACCAATGAACGAATGGAAGTACCCGCTGACGACACAGAATGGACACTGCTCAAAGGCGACGGGACGCTGGTCGATGGGATCTTTACGCCCAAGACCGGCACATCGGCAAACTATGCCATCGTCGTGGCAGTGCGCAGGAGTTCGGACGATATCGGCGTGTACGGCTACAAGATCATTCCTGTACCTTTTGTTTCAGGTCAACAGTAACGAAGTGAATACAGGGTTGTAGCACATCATCAAGACAAACAACTGCAGAGGCGGCGCTGTCAAACCCTGGCGTCGCCCTGCCTGCGGCCTTCAGCGTATCTGATGCTTGTGCAACAGCCGATAAAACGTCGGCCGTGAAATACCCAGCACCTTGGCCGCCATACTCAGGTTGTCACTGTGCCGGTCAAGCACATCGCACAGTGCCTGGCGCTCGGCGCGGTGCTTGTATTCCTCCAGCGTACCCAGCGGCTGTTGCGCCTGATCGAGCGGTTGCAACCCCAGGTCCTGCGCTTCGATCTGCCGGCCCTCGGCCAGCACCAGCCCGCGGCGTACCCGGTTGGCCAGCTCACGCACATTGCCGGGCCAGTCGTGCCGGCCCATGGCCGCCAGGGCATGGTCACTGAACGAGCGCGGCCGCCGACCGGTCTCCAGGCTGTAGAAATGAGCAAAATGGCTCGCCAGCATCGATAAATCGCCATGCCGGTCGCGCAACGGTGCAGTCACCACCTGCAAAACATTCAGCCGGTAATACAGGTCTTCGCGAAAACGCCCTTGCTCGATGGCCCGCTCCAGGTCCACATGGGTGGCCGCCAGTACGCGCACATCCACCGGGATTGGCTGGCTGCCGCCAACCCGCTCGATGTGCTTTTCCTGCAGAAAACGCAGCAGGTTGGCCTGCAACTCCAGCGGCAAGTCACCGATTTCATCGAGGAACAAGGTGCCACCATGGGCCGCTTCGATGCGCCCGGCCTTGCGCTGGTGCGCCCCGGTAAAGGCGCCCTTCTCATGGCCAAACAGTTCGGACTGGATCAAATGCTCAGGGATCGCCCCGCAGTTGATGGCGATGAACGGCTGCTCGCTGCGTTGCGACTGTCGGTGCAGGGTGCGCGCCACCAGTTCCTTGCCGGTACCGCTTTCACCGCGGATCAGTACCGGTGATTCGGTCGGCGCCAGTTTGCCCAGCAACTTGCGCAGCTCGCGGATCGGCCGGCTTTCGCCGAGCAATTCGTGGGTCGTCTCATCAACCTTGGCCGCCCCTTTGCCGCGCAGGCGTGCCATACCGAACGCCCGGCCCAGGGTGACCTGTACCCGGGAAACATCGAACGGCAAGGTGTGAAAGTCGAAAAACCACTCGCAGACAAAATCGCCGAACGCCGGCATGCGCAGTTGTTCGGCGCTGAGCACGGCAATCCACTCTGTATTGCTGCGCTTGATCATGTCCTTGACCGCGTCCGGGTGCCTCAGGTGCGATGCCTGCAAGCGCAGCAGGCCCACATCGCAGGGGTGATCCAGCGCGGCGCCAAGCATACAGCTGTCTACATCCCAGCCTGCGTTGTGCAGGCCAGGCAACAAACGGTGGCAGTCGTCGCAGGGGTCGACGATAAGCAAACGGCGTTGAGCGGCAGGCTGTTGCATGACCGATCCTTGGCGCCAGTTTTTGGTTTTTTGAAGTAAAACAGCAAGTTGTGGCGCCTGTTTAACAGTAGCAACGAAGTTGACGGTTCCCAGTACCGTCTGTCTGCCGACGTATTTTTTTACAATGTGCCACGGGAATTTTCGCACTTTATCGACATCACATGGCGGCGCAGGGAATAACGGATTCGGCCCTGACAAAAAATTTTACAAGCCATGTGTGACTTGCCCCCGGACAACGAGCATCAGTACACATAACCCCGCGCTGCACTTCGCGATCATTGAGGCGACTTTGAAGCAACGCGGACTTCACATCGATGTTTGGGACCATAGAGAGACCGAACCATGAATGCCCCGCTCCGTGTCAACGAAGCACTGCTGATTGCCGACCACGCCTTCGAACCTTTCCAGTGCGTAGCCTGGGATGCACCCAATGGCACTGGTGAACTGAGCCTGGCAGTGATCGACCGGACCAGCACCCGCATCGGTGCCAAGCAAGTGTCTTCGCGCATCTATTCCGACCCGGCACAGTGGGCCAGCCTGATCGAGGAAGTGCGTGCCGAACTGTGCGAAAAAGGTTACGACCTGCAACCGTGGTCGATGCCGAAATAATATCGGCCGGTGAAACAAGTGCGTGCTGTGCCACGCACTTGTGCAACTTCCCCCGCACAGCCTTGGCAACTTTTCTTATTGCGACACAATGTCGCGCAGCCACGTTTCACTCTACGGGCTTGAACTGCTGCAAGTGCTGGTAATCCGCCTGCAATTGTTCAGCCAGACGCTGTGCTCGGCCGAGACGCACTGGTGCCAGTTCCATATCCACCAAGACCGTGGCACACGGCATTGGCTGCACGGCATTCCAATGCGGCAGGCGACCATCGGTAAATACCAGGCAGCGCACGACTTCATGTGGATGCGACCGTTGCCGCGCCTGTAGCCAGTGCCGGGCCTGCTCCAGGGCGGCGATCAATGGCGTCCCGCCACCTGCCCCCAACGCTTGTAGCCAGGGCTGCAAAGCGGCCGACGCCTTCAGGCCGTGGCGCTGCCACTGCGGCGTGCGCCCACTGGCAGTCAGCAGGGCCAGGCGGGCGCGCTGGCGATAGGCCTGGTCGAACAGTGTCGCCAACAACCCTTTGGTTTGAGCCAAAGCCTGATGGCGACGCGTCGAGGCCGACGCATCGACAATCACCAGCCACAGCTCTGCGGGTTTGCCTTGGCGTTGCTGCCAGCACAGGTCCTGGCGCTGGCGCGGGCGCCCCTTTAGCAACGTCGGCAGCCACGCCACCCGGCCGCTCGCCGCACTGCGCGCACGGCCACGGCTGGCACCCTGCTGCTTGCCTGCGCCGGCTTTGGCATCCGCCCCTGCGGCAGGTGGCTGGGGGATGCTCAGGGCTTTTTTGCCCAGTTCGGCACCTCTCGGCGGGCGCCGCTGGCCACTGGCTGCGCCGGCAATGCACCCCAGTCACCCTGCCCGCCGTGCTCGCCAGGGTTACCGGCGCCCTGCTGACCGGGTTGTTGCTCAGGCTGCGATTGCGGGCGGGCCTGGGGTGTGACGCGGCGGCGATGGCGCAAGGCGAACTCGGCCACCGCCTCGACATCCACTTCTTCGATAGCAGCACCACCACGCCAGGCGCAATGGGCACGCGCTGCGCGCAACCACACCAGGTCGGCGCGCAGGCCATCGACACCTGCGGCGTAACAGCGCTCGGTGATCCAGGCCAGCGCCTGGTCGTCCAGGGCAATGCCGACCAGCGCGTGACGTGCCGCCCGGCAACGCTCGCGCAGTTGTGCCTGGGCCGCAGCCCATTGCACGCAGAACGCTTGCGGGTCGCTGTCGAACGCCAAGCGGCGGCGAATGATCTGTTGCCGAGCCTCGGGCTCTGGCACCCCCTCCAGCGTGACGTTCAGGCCAAAACGGTCGAGCAGTTGCGGACGCAGTTCGCCTTCTTCCGGGTTCATGGTGCCGATCAAGACGAAACGGGCACTGTGCCGGTGCGAAATACCGTCGCGCTCGATACGGTTGGTGCCGCTGGCAGCCACATCGAGCAACAGGTCGACCAGGGTGTCGGGCAGCAGGTTGACCTCATCGACATACAGCACACCACCGTCCGCCTGGGCCAGCACGCCCGGGGAAAACTGCGCCTTGCCCTGCCCCAGCGCGGCATCCAGATCGAGGGTGCCGACCAGCCGTTCTTCGCTGGCACCCAGTGGCAAGGTGACGAACGGGCCTTCGCCGAGCAGGTCGGCCAGGCCACGGGCCAGGGTGCTCTTGGCCATGCCACGCGGGCCCTCAATCAGCACACCGCCAATCTTGGGGTCAATGGCAGTCAGGCATAGCGCCAGCTTCAGGGCGTCGGCACCCACTACGGCAGCCAGCGGAAATTGTAGGGGTTCACTCATTTCAAGCCTGTTCCTCGCCGTCGAGCAGTTGCTCCTCAAGGGCTTCGCGGTAGTCGCCCGGCGCCTGCCACAGCCCGCGTTGCTGGGCCTCGAGCAGGCGCTCGGTGAGGTCGCGCAGCGCCTCGGGGTTGTGCTCGCGCATGAAATCACGGGTGGCCGGGTCGAGCACATAGGCATCGGCCAGCCCCTGGTAATGATGGTCGTCGATCAGGTGCGTGGTGGCGTCGAAGGCAAACAGGTTGTCGACCGTCGCCGCCATTTCGAAGGCGCCCTTGTAGCCGTGGCGCTTGACCCCGTCGATCCACTTGGGGTTGAGCGCACGGGCACGGATGACCCGGTTCAGCTCTTCCTTCAGGGTACGGATGCGCGGCCGGTCGGCCTGGCTGTGATCACCGTGGTAGCTGGCCACGCCAGCCCCGCTCAGGGTTTCCGAAGCCGCCAACATGCCACCCTGGAACTGGTAGTAATCGTTGGAGTCGAGCAGGTCGTGCTCGTGGTTGTCCTGGTTCTGCAGCACCGCCTGAACCTTGGCCAGGCGCTGGGCGAACTGGGCGCGCGCCGGGGTGCCCTCATCGCTGCCGCCATAGGCGTAGCCACCATGGTTGAGGTAGACCTCGGCCAGGTCGTCGCGGCTGTGCCACAGGCGGCCATCGATGGCGTTCTGCACCCCGGCACCGTAGGCACCGGGTTTGGCACCGAACACTCGCCAGCCAGCCTGCCGCGCGGCTTGCTCGGCGTCTACGCCTTGTGCCTGCAACGCGGCGCGCTCGCTGCGCACGCGGGCAGCCAAGGGGTTGAGGTCGTCGGGTTCATCCAGCGCGGCCACCGCCTGCACCGCCGCATCGAACAAACGGATGAGGTTGCCGAAGGCATCCCGGAAGAACCCTGAAACACGCAAGGTCACGTCTACCCGTGGGCGGTCGAGCAGGCTCAGCGGCAAGATCTCGAAGTCGTCAACGCGCTGGCTGCCCGAGGCCCACACGGGCCTTACGCCCATCAGGGCCATGGCTTGGGCGATGTCGTCACCGCCGGTGCGCATGGTCGCCGTCCCCCACACCGACAAGCCCAGCTGGCGAAGATGATCGCCGTGGTCCTGCAAGTGGCGTTCAAGAATCAGGCTGGCCGAGGCAAAACCCAGGCGCCAGGCCGTGGTGGTGGGCAAGTTGCGCACGTCTACGGTGTAGAAGTTGCGGCCGGTGGGCAGCACGTCGAGGCGGCCACGGCTGGGCGCGCCGCTGGGGCCGGCGGGCACGAAGCGCCCGGCCAGTGCGGCCAGCAGTCCGTTCATTTCGGCAGCGCCGCAGGCATCCAGGCCGGGTGCCACCGCTTCGCACAGGGCCCGCACTACATCGTGTACCGGCTGCCATGGGTCAATGACAGGTAACTGTGCAGTGCCGTCCAGCGCTTGTTCGATCACCCGCAACGCCAGCAGTTCGAGGCGCTCACGCGTATCGCCACAGGTACGCCATGGCTCGCTGCTCACCGCCTGCAACAATTCGGGGCGTGTGCCATGCCACGGCAGGCCGAGGTCGCAATCGAGCGGGTCAAAGCCTGGCACCAGAGCTTTGGCCAAGGCCCGTAGCAGGCTGGCATTGCCGCCACGACCGTCGCCACGCTCGACCCTGAGCAACGCCAGCAGGGTATCCAGGCGCAACCGGCCCTCAGGCGATGCGCCGAACACGTGAAGGCCATCGCGAATCTGCGATTCCTTGAGGTCACACAGGTAGGTGTCCAGCCGTGGCAGCCATACGGCAGCATCGTCCAGTTGCCCTTCCAGTTGCAGCTCACGGTCGATGTGGTTGGCCTTGACCAGCTCAAGGATGTCGCGCTGCAACTCGCGGGCACGCCGTGGGTCCAGCAGTTGCGCCTCATAGAACTCGTCGGCCAACTGCTCCAGGTGGCGCAATGGGCCATAGGTTTCGGCGCGGGTCAGCGGCGGCATCAGGTGGTCGATGATCACCGCCTGGGTACGGCGCTTGGCTTGGGCACCCTCGCCCGGGTCATTGACGATGAACGGGTAGATGTTCGGCAGCGGGCCGAGCAAGGCATCCGGCCAGCACTGTGCCGACAGGCCGACCCCCTTGCCCGGCAGCCATTCCAGGTTGCCGTGCTTGCCAACGTGGATCACTGCATCGGCGGCAAAGGCATGGCGCAACCAGAAGTGGAACGCCAGGTAACCGTGCGGTGGCACCAGGTCGGGGTCGTGGTACACCGCGCTGGGGTCCACCTGGTAGCCGCGTGCCGGCTGGATGCCGACGAAGGTCAGGCCAAAGCGCAGGCCGGCGACCATCAGCCGGCCACTGCGGTGCATCGGGTCTTGCTCGGGCGGCCCCCAGCGCTCCAGCACCGCCAAGCGGTTGGCCTCGGGCAGGCGTTCGAACGCAGCCTGGTAGTCGGCCAGGCTCAGGCTCTGGGCGCAGGGGCGCTGGTCGAGGTGGTCGAGGTCGTTGGTGACGCCGCCGAGCAACTGATGAATCAGTGCTGTACCGCTGCCCGGCAAATCGGCTAGCGGGTAACCTTCGGCCTGCAGCGCCTTGAGGATGTTCAGTGCGGCTGCGGGGGTGTCCAGGCCGACGCCGTTGCCAATGCGGCCATCCCGGGTCGGGTAGTTGGCCAGCACCAGCGCCACCCGTTTCTGCGTATTCGGCAGGCGTGCCAGTTCGACCCAGCGTCGGGCCAGCTCGGCGACGAAGTCCATGCGCTCGGGGTGGGCGCGGTAGCACACCACGTCGGACTGGCTGCGTTCGCTGCGCCAGGCCATGTCCTTGAAACTGACCGGGCGGGTGATGATGCGCCCGTCCAGTTCGGGCAAGGCGATGTGCATGGCCAGGTCGCGCGCGCCCAAGCCCTGCTCGCTGGCTTCCCAGCCGGGCTGGTTGTCTTGCGCGCAAATGGCTTGCAGCACCGGGATATCGCGGCGAAACGGGCGCAGGTTGGGGCGTTCGGGGCTGGACAGGGCAAAGCCGGTGGTATTGACCAGCACCTCGGCGCCCACTTCGTCCAGCCAGGCTTCAACCTGATCCAGGCAAGCGCTTTCTTTCAGGCTGGCCACGGCAATCGGCAACGGGTTCAGCCCGGCAGCCTGCAGGCGCTGACAAAAAACATCGATGAACGCGGTGTTGGCCGCCTGCAGGTGCGAGCGGTAGAACAGCAGCGGTGCCACTGGTTGTTCGGGGTGCCACTGCGGGTACCAGTCCTCCAGCGTCGCACTGCCCTTCTGCGGGTGATACACCGCGGTGCGCGGTAACGGCTGCGGCTCGCTCCAGGCATAGTCGCGGCCCAGCCACTGGTTGGCCAGGCAATTGAAGAGGTTGATGGCGTTGGCCTTGCCGCCTTGGCGCAGGTAGTGCCAAAGGCGCTCCGCCTGCGCACCAGCAACGGTACCCAGGCGGGTCAGTTCCGGGTCCGGGCGATCATCGCCCGGTACCAGGATCAGTTGCACGCCACGGGCGGCCAGTTCGACCAGTTGCTCGACACCGTAGCGCCAGTAACCGACGCCACCGTGCAGCGACACCAGGATGACCTTGGCATGGCGCAGCACTTCATCGACATAAAGGTCGACCGAGGCGTGGTTCTGTACCTGCATCGGGTTGGCCAGGCGCAGGCTGGGGAAATCTTCGGGCAGTTGCTCGGCGGTATCGGCGAGCAATGCCAGGTGTGAATCGCCGCTGCAGAGAATCACCAGCTCGGCGGGTGTCTGGCCAAGGTCGGCAATGCTGTCATCCGGCACGAAGCCGCCGGGCTGGGTCCGCAGCAGGTGCATGGGTCAGGCGCCCAGGGCCTGGCGCAGGCGCGCTTCCAGCTGGGCAGCGTCCAGGTCCTGGCCAATCAGCACCAGGCGGGTGATGCGCGGTTCGTCGGCGCGCCAGGCGCGGTCGAAGTGCTTGTCGAAACGGGTCCCCACACCTTGCACCAGCAGGCGCATCGGCTTGCCCGGAATGGCAGCGAAGCCTTTGGCACGCAGGATGCCGAACTCCACGACCAGCTGGGTCAGGGCGTCGAGCAACAGGCTCTCGTCGGCTTCCGGCAGGTCGATGGAGATGGAATCGAAGGCGTCGTGGTCATGGTCGTCATGGTCGTCGCCGTCGTGGTGCGAATCGTGGTGGGTACGGCGGCCATCGATGTGCGCCTCGGACTCGGCGCCCACCCCCAACAGCACTTCCAGCGGCAACTTGCCGCTGCTGGCCTCGACCACTTTCACCGCTGGCGGCAGTTCTTCGGCGACTTCAGCGCGGACTTTGGCCAGGCCCTCGGCGTCGATCAGGTCGGCCTTGTTCAACACCACCAGGTCGGCACTGGCCAACTGGTCGGCGAACAGCTCGTGCAGTGGCGATTCGTGGTCCAGGTTGGGGTCGAGCTTGCGCTGTGCATCCACTTGGTCCGGGTAGGCGGCGAAGGTGCCGGCCGCCACCGCCGGGCTGTCGACCACGGTGATGACTGCATCGACGGTGCAGGCGTTGCGGATTTCCGGCCACTGGAATGCCTGGACCAATGGCTTGGGCAGGGCCAGGCCGCTGGTTTCGATCAGGATGTGGTCAAGGTCGCCACGGCGCGCCACCAGTTCACGCATCACCGGGAAGAATTCTTCCTGCACGGTGCAGCACAGGCAACCGTTGGCCAGCTCGTAGACGCGGCCAGTGGCCTCTTCTTCGCTGCAACCGATGCTGCACTGCTTGAGGATTTCGCCGTCGATGCCCAGTTCGCCGAATTCGTTGACGATGACCGCAATGCGGCGGCCCTGGGCGTTGTCGAGCATGTGGCGCAGCAAGGTGGTCTTGCCCGAGCCGAGGAAGCCGGTGACGATGGTGACGGGGAGCTTGGCCAGTGTTTTCATGTCGCATTGCCCTTGGCAGTATGGCGCGGGCATGCAGGACGACAGCCGCGGGCCAGGCCGGCCGGGCTTGTTCGCCACCGGATCACCCCGCCCGGTTGAAAGTCGAAAACGTCCCGAGGCAGGTCTCCTGGCTCGCACCGTTCCAGTGTGGCCTGCTGATGCAGCAGTCTGGCGGGATGACGCCTTCCCGCGTGTTGGCGCAGTGGCTGTGTCGATCCTTGTCGGTGCTTACAGTTGCGGGGGCAGCCGCGGCTTGTACCGCGTTCCCGTCTTAGCTTCGGCCTGGCCGAAGAACCTCGAAGTGGCAAGGCTACGCAGTGGCTGGCGGGTGGTCAACCATTGCTGCCGGCCAGGCCGATCACAAGGGGCCCTACTGGGTTACAGTGATCCCCTCACTCACGGTCAAGGACGCCCCATGCACCTCGCCCCCGCCATACCGGTACTGCGCATTTTCTCGGTCGACAAGGCCCGGGAGTTCTACCTCGACTTCCTCGGCTTCAGCGTCGACTGGGAGCACCGTTTCAGCCCCGACCTGCCGTTGTACCTGCAAATTCACCGCGACGGCCTGATCCTGCACCTGTCCGAGCACCATGGCGATGCTTGCCCCGGTTCCACTGTGTTCGCCCGCATCGACGACCTGCGCGCGCTGGAGCATGAGCTGCAGGCCAAACAGTACGGCTATGCCCGGCCCGAGGCGGAGCGCCTGGACTGGGGCTTGCAGATGCAGGTGTACGACCCGTTTGGCAACCGCCTGCGTTTTTGCCAGCAGATGGAGTAAGCGCTTGATGGAGCGTTGAGACCATGGGCCTGACGATAGTCTTTCAGCGCCTGTGAGATCGAGCGCCGCCCGCGCGGCGCTTCGCGGGCAAGCCCGCTCCTACGTTTGTTTTGGGCCAATCATTTCTGGGAGATTTGCGCGCGAACGCCTTGGCGCATGTCACGATATCGCGTCGTAAAAACAAGGCAGTCGCGCGCACCTGGCACAGGATGGCTGTAGAAACCTGAAAAAATGCATCGCAGGCTATCAATTCGTGACTGGCCGTTCCCGATCCGCCACGGATGTATTAAGGTGGCATAGTGCGCATATAACAGCAGCCCGAGCGATCGGGCACTTGCAAGACAATGAGGGTGTCATGAGCAACGAAAGCATTAACTGGGACAAGCTGGGTTTCGACTACATCAAGACCGACAAACGCTACCTGTCCGTATGGCGCAATGGCGAGTGGGACAAGGGCACCCTGACCGAAGACAACGTGCTGCACATCAGTGAAGGCTCCACGGCCCTGCACTACGGCCAGCAGTGCTTCGAAGGCCTGAAGGCCTACCGTTGCAAGGACGGTTCGATCAACCTGTTCCGCCCGGACCAGAACGCCGCCCGCATGCAACGCAGCTGCGCCCGCCTGCTGATGCCGCACGTACCGACCGATGTGTTCATCGAAGCGTGCAAGCAAGTGGTCAAGGCCAACGAAAAGTTCGTCCCACCGCACGGCAAGGGTGCCCTGTACCTGCGCCCGTTCGTGATCGGCACCGGTGACAACATTGGCGTGCGCACCGCCCCCGAGTTCATCTTCTCGGTATTCGCCATCCCGGTTGGCTCGTACTTCAAGGGCGGCATGAAGCCGCACAACTTCCAGATTTCCAGCTTCGACCGTGCTGCACCGCAAGGCACCGGCGCAGCCAAGGTCGGTGGCAACTATGCAGCCAGCCTGCAGCCGGGTGCTGAAGCCAAAAAAGCCAACTTCGCCGACGCCATCTACCTCGACCCGCTGACCCACACCAAGATCGAGGAAGTCGGCTCGGCCAACTTCTTCGGCATTACCGCCAACAACGAATTCGTCACCCCGAAATCGGCGTCGGTGCTGCCAGGTATCACCCGTCTGTCGCTGATGGAACTGGCGCAATCGCGCCTGGGCCTGACCGTGATCGAAGGCGATGTCGAGATCAGCAAGCTGGACCGCTTCGTCGAAGCCGGCGCGTGTGGTACCGCGGCAGTGATCACCCCGATCGGCGGCATCGAGTACAACGGCAAGCTGCACGTGTTCCACGACCTGGAAAAGGTCGGCCCGGTTACCCAGAAGCTCTACAACGAGCTGACCGGTATCCAGAGCGGTGATGTTGAAGCACCCGCAGGCTGGATCGTGAAGGTCGCCTGAAGCGCATCAGCTCTATGAAAACGGGGCATGCCAGTGATGGCATGCCCCGTTTTCATGGGGATACACGGTCACCTCGTAGGAGCGGGTTTACCCGCGAATGCGTTGGCGCCGACACCGATGACCCCCCAGGCGTTATTGGCTGGCAGGTCTGGCCTATTCGCGGGTAAACCCGCTCCTACAAGGGACCGCGTCGGCAGGTGGGTTAGGCCAGGCGACGCTGCATCAGCACGTGCCGTACCTTGTCGAACGCCCAGTTGTACAGCACGGTGTAGGGCAGAATGATCACGAAGAAGCCCAGTTCCACCATGAACGCCTGCAACAGCGAAATATCCAGCATCCACGCCGCCACCGGCAGGCACCACACCACCAGCCCGGCCTCGAAGCACAAGCCATGCACAAAACGTGCGCGGGCCTTCCAGTGGATCCGCTCGGTCTGCACGTAGCGATCGACCAGTGCGTTGTACACCATGTTCCACAGCATGGCGATCACCGACAGGGTCACCGCCAGCGCCCCCGCCGTCGCCAGCGACTTGCCCATGATCCAGGACAGCAGCGGTGCACACAGCAGCACAGCAAACACTTCATAACCGATGGCGTGAACCAGGCGCTCGGTGAAAGACACGTTTTTCATTGCAAAAACCATCCATTGCGTGGGTCGTGCTTCCTATTTTCTTTGATAGAACTGATACTCGCGACATAGCTGCCATCGGTTTTATCAATACCATGCGTTACTCCCCCGAAGCTCTGGTTGCCTTTGTCGAAGCCGCGTCGCTGGGCTCATTCTCCGCTGCTGCGCGCAAACTGCGCAAAAGCCAGTCCACCATCAGCATTGCCATTGCCAATTTCGAGGCCGATATCGGCTGCCCGCTGTTCGACCGAGGCGGTCGCCACCCCACGCTGAACCAGGCCGGCCGGCAGGTGCTTAGCCATGTCGAGGCCATCCTCGACGCCAGCGCCCAGCTCGATGCGCTGGCCGTGCGGCTGGCGGAGCATGTCGAGCCGCTGGTGTCGGTGGTGATGTCAGACAGTTACAGCGTTACCTTCCAAGGCGCGGTCATGGCCCGCTTCGCCGAGCACTACCCGCACACCGAACTGCGCTGCGGCCCGTCTGAAGATGCCGATGTCATCGAGCTGATTCAGCAGGGCCTGGCCCATATCGGCATTCTTGCCACGCAAGCCGCCTACCCGGCCGACGTGGCCGTGGCGCGCCTGCCCGAACAGGCGGAGTTTGGTGTGTATGTGGCCAGCGGGCACCCGCTGGCGGGCCTTGAGAAGGTGCAAACGCAACACCTCGAAAGTGCACGGCAGTTGTACATCAAGACCTATGCCCCCAGCCTGCATCACGGCCGTGGCCAGGCGTGGTCGGCACCGGATTACCTCACTTTGCTGGAGTTCGCCGTGCGCGGATTTGGCTGGGCCGAGCTGCCGAGGGCACTGGTGGGTCGGTTCGGCAACGAGTTGGTAGAGCTGCAGGTGCCGGGTTATCCGCGGCGGGTGGATATGGATGTCATTTGGTCAAGTCGACACGCGCCAGGGCCGGCGGGGCAATGGTTGGCGCGACAGATGTTGGCAGCTAATCAAAAACAGCAAGCAGTCAAACACTAATTTCTTATTCTTTTTAAACGCTCCCTAAGAACCCTAGAGAGCCGATACCGAACTTGATTACTTTGTTTACGCGTGAGGCCATAACCACTATTGTAAATGGCGTCCACTACAACACCTCCGTCCCGCATAGCATTGATTCCAACTGTTAGAACAGCTCTAGACTCATCTTCACTTAATCCGTACAGCAAATTAGAATTTGTCGCATTGTACGCCTCGAGAATGGCGACCTTGTAGCCTTCTAACTTCTTACGTTTATTGTCAGTCAAAACCCATTCACGAAACTTACCTTCTGTTCTTCTCTGCGCATGGTTTGGCTTAGCCTTGACTGCATCGCCTATGCTAGGTACAGACTGTGGCTGAGCAAAAATCGATGCAGAAGTGCGCTGTTGGTTGGTTTGCACAGGCGAGTCTAAGTCTTTCTGGGCCGGGTTCAGGTTCACACTCAGTTCATCCAATAACGCTGCATCCCATACTTGCTTTGCATCCCATGCTTCTTTTGCTTTTTTTGCGTCCCATGCGTCCATTGCCTGTCCGATCAGAGTCGAGGGAGACCTCGACCGCTTCATATGCCCACTGGAATCACTGAAATTGATCGGATCACCGGCGCAGTAGGCATAACAATTCAAACCGCCCACACCAAAGGGGCTGAGGCTGTCAGGCCTGAGAAAGCGCATCAAGACAGGGTTGTAGCCACGGTAGCCATTGCCGAGTAGATAAAAGCCGCTTACCAGCAAGTGCCCATTGTATGCTGGGCGCTGCGCAGGCATATCATGCGCGCCGTGTAAACCATAAACATTGTAGGTAACCGACTCCAGTTGCGCCTGGTTTTTGGCTTGTAGCACAGAATCCCCGCTATCTGTACCCAGCAATGCTGTACGGGTTGATTCTTGCTCTAGCCTGACGTCTGCCAAGATACCTGATTGGGCTCTAAAGCAAACCACGGCAGATGTGCCCGACAACGCGGTATGAACGGTATCCCGTTGCATGAAGAAACGTGTGGTATTCATGGCGTTATTGCGCTCGGGTTCCACTCTGTGTGGTGCTCATCTTTTCGTGTCAGGGCACGTGAAGCAACTGTCAAAAGTGATGGGTATGGCCGCTTGGGTCTTGAGTGACGAGCTGGATGGCACGGGCTTTGCCCGTGTTCGCGGGCAAGCCCGCTCCTACGGTGATCGCGTAGGCAGTTGCTACCGCAGGCGCATCGCGCGCCCAGTGCGCCCAGGCGCAACAACCAGTACACCCAGCGACAAGCCTTGCCCCCGCCCTGCCCCGTAGCCTGTCACCACGCGCCGCCTTGTCGCGGCACACACCCTGAGTTGGTGGGTACGCCAGCAGCGCCTGGAAGCCGTGCACCGGCAACTGCGTGACCCGCACTGTCATCTGGCCATAGGCGAACTGGTTTTTCGCTGGGGGTTTACCGACCAGGCACAATTTGCCCGGGCGTTTCGCCAGCAATATGGCTGCACGGCCCGGGAAGTGCGGGCGGCGCGTACCCACTGAGGAAGTGGATGGCACCGGCTGCGCCGGTGTTCGCGGCTAAAGCCGCTCCCACAGACACAGCCAATGTAGGAGCGGGTTTACCCGCGAAGCAGGCGACGCGTTGGATGGCACGGGCTTCGCCCGTGTTCGCGGGTGAACCCGCTCCTACAAGGATCGCGGGGGCCTTTAGCAGGTGATTGCAATTCAATCCCCCGCCACCACATCCACCACCTTCCAGCTGTCATCCGGGTCGAAGCGTTTCATTTCCTTGGCCAACCTGTCGCCATGGGGGCCGAGGTCCTTCTCGAATATCTGGCCGTCATGGCTGATCATGAAGCTCATCACTCCGGTGTCATCGTACCTGGCCGGCCAGGCAACCATGGCGAAGCCGCGGCTCATCTGGTTGCCGATCAGGTAGCTGTAGGCACCGCCAGGGGCGGAAGGGCCTTGGGCATCGAGGATGCGGAAGTGGTAGCCATACCAGGCATCGCCGAGCTGCTCTTGGCCAAACAGCGGGCCGAGTGGGCTGACCTCACCGTCGCCATCTTTATCCCAGTACAAGCCGTCATGCTTGCCAGGTTCACTGAAGATTTTCTGTGCGTACTCCAGCGCGCCATTGCCGTTGTGGTCCTGGGTGGCGTAGTCCATTTGCGCATCGTGGTAGGCCAGCAGCGATTGCAGCACACCCAGCTCGTTGCGGCCTATGCGCCGTGCACGAATTTCAGCGCTGCCTGCCTTGAGGTCAAAGCGCCAGCCCTGACCACTTCGGGTCAGCGGTATGGGCAAGGTCCAGTGATCACTGCCCACTGCCAGGATGGCCTTGCCCTCGCCCACCCTGTCAATGCTGTGCTGCGCACCATAGGCCGCCAGGAAGGCATCCACGTCGCTGCGTTGTACACCACCGCGCGGTATGTAGGTACGCCAGTCATCGCCCAGCAACCGGGCCAGGCGGGCTTCATCGGGTTTTTTCTGGCCCAGTGCTGCAACAAATGCTTCCACAGCCTTGTCAGGCGTCGGGAACGTTTCCTGTGCAGTTGCCAGCGAAGGCCAGCCAATGCTTACGGCGAGCAGCAATGCTACGAATGTTGGTCGGTTCATCGACGGCCACCTCCGCCGCGACGCACCGGCGCACTGGGCCGGGATATCGGGTGCCCGACGGCACGTGATGCATTGGGCCGCTGGGCAAACGACTGGCTGATGCGGCCGCGGTTGGCCTGGGCACTGGTGCGCGAAGGCGAACGTACGCCGTCGAAGGCATTGTTACGGGCCCGGCCTGCGGTGTTCGCGGGGCGGTTCTGCACCACTTGGCGCGCCTGGCCCTCACCTCGGCGTTGGTTCAACTGGCTGTTCTGCTGCCGGTCGTGGGGCGTGCGAGCTTGCTGTTGGCGGTCGGCCCCCCGTGCATTGTCCACCTTCGCTTCACGCATCTGCTGGCGTGCCTGGTTGTTGCTGGTAGCCGGCCGTTCGATACCGGCCCTGTCCATTGAGGCGCGCGCCTTGTCCCGCGCCTGGGCGCGCTGGGCATCGTCGCCGCGAAAAGCGGTGCGCTGGGCCGCACCGTCCAGCTGGCGGCCATACTGCTGGCGGCTGCGGGCGTCACGGTAGGGCACGCCGTCGCGGTTGGCGGCGTTGTGCTGCCACGTGTTCTGGTTGTTGGTGATGCGGTTGTTGCCATTGATGTTGTTGTAGCGGTTAACGTCGATATCGATGTCATTGTTACCCCAGTCACAGTCGCCCCACAGCGAAGCAACGATCGCCACACCGGTACCGAAGGCCAGGCCGGCCACCAGCGCGGAGCCAGGGTAGTACATCGGCGGCGGCGGGTAGTACGCCGGCGGTGAGGCCGGATAGGCCCAGGTGCCGTAGGTGGTGGTCGGGTTGTAGCTGGGCACGTAGACCACTTGCGGGTCGGCCGGCTCGATGACGATGGTGGTTGGTGGCGCACTGGCGGCGACCACCTGGGTGTTGTTGGCGCCGGATGCGGATGCGGGTGCCGCTGCGGGTGCGACGGTGGTCGTGGCCTGCACGGTCACGTTCTGGTACGGGTTGCTCTGCAGGTTACCGGCGGCCTGGGCCTGGTGACGCAAGCGCTGCACGCTGCCCATGACATCGTCGGGCTGAGCGAGAAAGGCATCACCCAGGCGTTGCACCCAGACCGGGTCCTGACCAAGGGTTGCCAGCACCTGCGGGAACGCTACCAGCGCCTGAACACTCGGGTCCCAGGGTTGCTTTGCCACCTGCTTGACGGCGTCGTCACCTGAGGCCTTCGGGTTGGCCTTGGACCAGGTCACCGCTTCGCTCACCTGCCCCGGATAGGTCGATGCCATCAGCACTTGGGCCAGCAACGGGTCTGGGTACAGGGCGATGGGCGCGGTCATCTGGTCCAGTTGTTCCTGGGTGAATACCGGGTCCTTGACCGCAGCCGTGGCAGCCACTGGCCCGGGGTCTGGAGCAGGTACGTCCTCAGCGAGCACCAGGCCGGGCGTACCACCCAGGCACAGAAGTGCCGACAGGACAGCAAACAATGGCATGCGCATCGCTTCTCCCCATAAGGTCAGACCGCGTGGAATAAGGGTAGCAATGACAGCGTATTTGGCCAGACATGCCCGGTTCATCGATAGTCACTATCGAGCATGGCAATTTCTACCGCGCACAGCGGCCGCATAACCTAGCGCTATCGACTCGCCGCCCACGACCCCGGCCCCTGGAGCTACCTGATGAATACCCTGGCCCGCTTGCTGTCTGGCCCCCTTGCCGTTCTTGCCATCGCCATCAGCAGCGGCTGTGCCAGCCACCCTGAACTGCGCCCGTACAGCGCCGACGAAACCCGTCAACTGCAACTGGAAGCCTTGCAGCGCCGTGGCCTGTCGCTGGACGACTACGAGCAGCAACGGCGGGTGATCCAGCGTGCCGGCAACCTGCCGGTGGTGACCGAAGCCACCGACGCCGACCGTTCGACCAAAGGCTGAACGGGCCGATCCAAGGTTCCCTCCTGACACCTGCGCAGGTATCCTCTACCGCTCAACCGCAAGCCTTCCAGGACGGAGACCATGATCAGGCCCCTTCTGTTGCTGAGCGCTGCCCTGCTGTTCAGCCCCACGCTGCTGGCCCAGCAAATGAAACGCCAACTGGGCGACTTCGACTTCACACTCGGCACCACACCCTCGCGCAGCATGGCCCAAGGGCTGATTTCCCCCAGCGCGGTCGGCGCATTCCATGGTGGTCTGGACTTCAGCCACCCCAGTGGCTGGTACCTCGGCCAGTACGCCCCGAGCATGGGCGTGACGCACAACTCGACCCTGCGCCTGGACAGCTACTTGGGCTACAAGCACCATTTCGACAGCAGCCTGGGCTACGAATTGGGGTTGATCCATTACAGCCAGCCAAACCTCGCAGGCCCCGACAGCTATGCCCTGTACGGGGGCGTTTCGGTACTGGGCAGCCGTTTCGGCGGGGCGCTGCGCGACAACCCCGACAACCGCACCGGCACGCTGTTCGCCGATTTTGGCCAACTGCCACTGTTCGACGTCGACCTCACCGTCAAACTTGCCCATCACCGCCTGGGCACACCGTTCACCATTGGCGACGGCAGCCAGGTGAATGCATTTTCCGACTGGTCGCTGGAGCTGTCGCGGCCCTGGCTAGGCATCGACCTGAACCTCATCTACAGCAACTCAAGCCTCAGTGGCACCCGCTGCGATGCCTATTCAGGCATCAACACCTATTGCGACAGCGTGGTTACCCTCAAGGCGCAACGCAGCTTCTTTTAACGGCGCGGCATCAGTGCCATGGCAATACCACCCAGCACCACCACGCACGCCACCACCAAGCGCAACGACAACGGCTCGCCTATCAGGGCAACCCCGCCCAGTGCAGCGATCACTGGCACACTGAGCTGCAGGGTCGCCGCCTGCTGCGCACTGACCTGCCTGACCACGCCATACCACACGGCATAACCGGCACCCGATGCCAATACACCCGAACCCAGGGCATACAGCAAACCGATGGCTGTGAGGTGCGGCCCGGCGCCGAGCATCAGTATTGGCACCAGCAACACCAGGCAAGGCAGGCTGCGGGCAAAATTGCCGGCGGTGTCAGCCAGCGGCCTGGGTGAGCCTTTGCCCAACAGCGTATACACACCCCATGCCACGCCGGACAGGGCCATCAACAAGGCACTGGCCAGAGACGGCGCCGAAGCACCGGGCAACAGCAGCACCAGCAGGCCGGCAAAGGCAATCAGCATGCCCAATAGCATGCGCACCGTGATGTGTTCACCCTTGTACCAGGCAAAGCCGAACATGGTGATCTGCACAGCCCCGAACAGCAGCAGCGCACCCACCCCAGCCCCCAGTTGCAGGTAGGCTGCAGAAAACAGGAAGGCGTACAGGAACAGGGCAAGCCCACCTCGCCAACTGCCGCCCATGCCCTGCACCGGCGTGCGCAGGCGAATCAGCAGCAACAGGAACAATGCACCACTGGCCAGGCGCACCACGGTGAAGGATGCAGGGTCGATCGCCCCGTCTTTCAACGCCAGCCGGCAGAACACCGAGTTGGCGGCGAACGCCACCAGGCTGAACAGTGCAGGCCAGAGCCAGGCTCGAGCCTTGCGATCGGTTAGCGTGGTGGTGCCGGTGCTCATGGTGTGGTCACCTCTGAGTGGAATTGTTGTTATTGAGGCAATGTAGTCAGGACCGGCACCGATATACAAGGAACAATCAAGATCGCACAGCCCCTGCGCGTCTTTTATTCCACAGCGGCTACGGCGTCGATTTCCACCAGCATGCCATCCAGCGCCAGCCGTGGTACCGGGATCAACGTGCAGGTCGGTTTCATGTGCGGGCCCCAGGCCCTGTCAGCTTCGGCCACCCATTCGCGCAGGCGCACTTCGCAGTGGTCGACAATCAGCAGGGTCAGCTTGAACACCTGGGCCAGGCTGGCACCTTTCGAAGCCAGTGCCCGCTCAAGGTTGGCCAACGCCTGGCGGGCCTGCTCGGCGAATACAGGGGGAAGCTGCCCGTTGCGGTCCTCACCGCCCTGGCCGGCAACATAGAGCAGGCGGCTGCCGGCACGCACTTCGGCAACATGGGAGTAGGCGTTGCCACTGGGGTCGTACAGGCCTTCGGGGTTGCTTAGCTGAAATGCGCTGGGTTGGGTCACGACATGTCCTCACTCGAGTAGTAGAGCGGCGCAGTATCGGACCTGAAGTTAACTAGAGGTCAAGCCTTGAGTAGGACATTTCTTACAAGTCGCCCCCATGCCTGAACCACGCGTCTGTTTGCGCGAAGGCGATGAGGTATTAGATTGCAAGGCCCGGCATGGAGGCCTGCACGCAACAAGGATAAGCCCATGAGCAAATTTGATTTTCAACTGGCCTATACCATCAAGCCGCGCAACCCTGAGCGCGATGAAAACGATGCGGCACAGGCGCGCCTGCACCTGCGCGAAAAGCTCGGTCTGGACACCGTCGAGCACATCGAAACCACCCTGCTCGGCATGGTCACACTCAGGAACAGCACGCTGGCCGATCGCAGGCGGGAGGCTGAGAAGCTGGTTCACGATTACATCCATGACGCACTCAAGGAACTGCGCGTGCTGTCTACCGTGAAGTTCTATGGCTGCCTGATGGTGGACGGCCTGGGCTCGGCCATACGCTTCGACATCCTGCCCAAATGAGCCTGTACGGCCTCAGGTGCCCCCGCGCCTGAGGCCGTATGCCTTCACTTTTCCTGCAGTACCGCCCTGCCCTTCACCGCCCGCGGCCCGCGCCACGCCCAGAACAGCAGCCCCGGGAAGGGTGCATAGACCACGAAGACGATCCACAGCATCTTGCGCTCGGCGCGCCGCTCACTGCCGATGATGTGCCAGATGGCCCAGATTTCCAGAAGGATGACCAAGGCCGCGATGATGATCCAGACGGTACCGATTTCCATGAGCGCTCTCCCATTGGCATGTAATGGGTTGGGTTGCAGCGGGCGCCCAGGGTTCAGATTGATTTGAAAAGCCGCATAACCTCAATGTGGCGGTGCATTCTCCAGCGCTGCCTTCAATGCCGTCGCATCGGTAAAAGCTCGCTGACTCACCAGCACACCCCGCTGCAACTGCAGCCACTGCACTTGACCATCCAGCCCTGGGTAACGGCTGGCCACCCGCCCTTCACGGTCAAGCAGCACCCGGTAGCTGTAATCACGCATGGCCGGGATGGCAAACAGCTTGCTGATCAGCGTTGGCATGCGCTGGATGTCGGCAACGAACACCGCATCGCGCGCCTCAAGGTAACCTTTGGGCTGCTCGGCCAGCGCCGCCTTTACCAGCTTTGCACCGTCCATGTCACGCGCCACCAGCAGAATCTGCGTGTCGGCATCAAGGCTGTAAGGCTGATCATACTGGTCCAGCAGCGTGAAGGAGGCGACCTTGTCGCCCGGCGACAGGGCATTGGCCAGCAATGGCATCAGGCTCAGCAACAAGGCAGCGGCGTATTTCATCAGAGGGGGTCCTCAATGTCGGGGGCGTCAGCATAGCGGTAAAGCGCATCGCCAGGCAGGTTGCCTGAACACGACCTGTAATACGACACCGCCACCCGGGTGATTGTCTTTCCCCCTGCCACCCGCCACACTCTCCGGGCCAGCCAGGAAGCGGAGTCCAGAGTGCCCACGCCACGCCAGTTCAGCAAGAAGACCAGCACCAGCAACATGCTGCGGCTCAAAACCAGCAGCGCCAATGCACAGGCCCCCTATCGGGTCGACTTCGTCCTGCTCGAACACTTCTCGATGGCCAGCTTCACTGTGGCCATGGACGTGCTGGTCACGGCCAACCTGCTGCGCGCCGACAGCTTTCAGTTCACCCCCCTGTCGCTGGACGGCGACCGTGTGCTCAGCGACCTGGGGCTGGAACTGGTAGCCACCGAGCTGTCGGCCGAAGCGTTGAAGGAGCAGGACCTGCTGGTAATCTGTGGCGGCTTGCGCACACCGTTGAAGTACCCTGAACTCGATCGCCTGCTGGACGATTGCGCTGCCCACGGCATGGCCCTGGGCGGCCTGTGGAACGGCGCCTGGTTCCTCGGCCGCGCCGGAGTGCTGGACGACTATGGCTGCAGCATCCACCCCGAACAGCGTGCCAGCCTGTCCGAGCGCAGCCCGCAAACACGCATCACCCCCGCCAGTTTCACCCTTGACCGCGACCGCCTCAGCGCCGCCAGCCCCAATGGCGCCATGGAGCTGATGCTGGGCCTGGTACGCCGCCTGTATGGCGATGGCCTGGCCGAAGGCGTGGAGGAAATCCTGTCGTTTTCCGGTGCGCGCTATCGCCAGGTTGGCCCAGGGGCCAAGAAGTCCATGAGCCTGCACCTGCGCACCATCGTCGAACTGATGGAAAACAACCTGGAGGAAACCCTCAGTCTCGACCAGTTGGCCGCCTACAGCGGGCGTTCACGACGGCAGATCGATCGGTTGTTCCAGGCCCAGCTCGGCACCTCGCCGCGGCGTTACTATATGGAGCTGCGCATCACCAAAAGCCGCCGCCTGCTGCAGTATTCAGACCTGTCGGTGATGGAAGTGGCGGTGGCCTGCGGTTTTGTCTCGGTGTCGCACTTCAGCAAGTGCTATGCGGCGTATTTCGGCTACCCGCCGTCGCGTGAGCAGCGGTTGGGGGAGTAGTTTGTCTTGGCATTGATGTTGGCTGGGCTGGCCTGTTCGCGGCGGTTCGGCGCCTTGAACAAGCCAGCCCAGGCACCAGAGCACTGTCAGGTACGATGCTCGACCTGGATATACCGCAGCACCGCATCACAGATCATCGCCTTGTGGCGCAGCTTGACTTCGTCATCAGACAGGTCGATCTGGAAGATCTCGCCAAAGGTATGCCGGTTCGACACGCGGTAGAAGCAGAACGAACTCATCAGCATGTGCAGGTCGATAACCTCGATACCGGCACGGAACACGCCTTCCTCAACGCCGCGGCGCAGGGTGTTGCCCAAGGCCTCTAGCACCAGGCTGCTCATTTCGCGAATGGCCGGAGACTGCTTGACGTACTCGCCATAGTGGATGTTCTCGGTGCAGATGATCCGCACGAAGTCGACGTTGCGGTCGTGGTGGTCGAAGGTGAACTCGACCAGCCGGCGGATCGCCTGTTCAGCCGGCAACGACTCCAGGTCCAGGCTCTGCTCGGTCTTGCGGATGTCGCCGTAGAGCTTGATCAGGCACTCGCAGTACAGCTGCTCCTTGCTGCCGAAGTAGTAGTAGATCATGCGCTTGGAGGTGGCAGTGCGTTCGGCGATGGCGTCTACGCGGGCGCCGGCCAAGCCTTGCTGGACGAATTCGTTGATGGCGGCCTGGAGGATGTCCTCGCGCGTTTTCTCGGGGTTGTTCTTGCGCGTTCTGCGCACCCCTTCGGTTTCAGGCTGGCCAAGGCCGACTACGGAATCACTCATACCCACTCACAGGCTGTTTATTGGAATGCGAGGATTATCCGTTAGCACGGCTGCGCAGGGAAGCACGCTGTTGGTCGGGTAGCCATGACGCCGCACTGCTGGCCGGCCTGCTCCTGCCCTGCCAAGTGCCGGATCAGTCGCGCTGGGCGGTGACAGGCTCGGGCGGCGGTGTCAGGTGCAGCACACGGTTACGCCCGCCTTCGGCCAGCAAGTAACCACCCTTGCCATCCGCAATGATCGATTGTGGCGCCTTGAGGAAGGTCAGAACGGTGTGCCGGCTGCCATCGGCATCGATGCGCAGCAGGCGTGCCCGGTGGGTGTTGTCCTCGCTGATCCACAGGCCACGCTGGTCACAGTACAGGAAGGTCGGGTTGCGCAGGCCGTCGACCACCACAGGGTCGCTGCCATCATCGGCCAGGGCACGGACCTTGCCATTGGCTTTTTCGGTGTAAAGCAGGCGGCCCTCACAACGGGTGAGGCCCTCGGTTTCGGTCAGGCCGGCACGCAGCACCTCAAGCTGGCCGCTGTTCCAGTCATAGCGCATGAGGCGGCCATTGCCCTTGCGGTCTTCAATGGCATACAGGTGGTCGCCGTCGTTCCACAGGCCTTGCACGCTTTCGCCGTCGAACAGCCGGGTGACCTGGCCATCCCGGGCCAGGCTGACCGGAGCCGAGCCACCTTCCTGGCTGAACACCCAGCCACCTTGCGCCGCCACCATGCCGTCGGGTTTGGACAGGTTGTCGATGACCACTACCCGGTCACCCTGCGCGGTGATCTTGAGGATGCTGCCCCGGCCATCGTCCAGCTCACGGCTGACCAGCAGGCTGCCATCCGCTTGAGGTAACAGTGACGCGGCCTTGGTCACGTCACGGTGCAAAACCTCGACGTCCCAGCCGGAGGCGGCCTGAACGGGGTAGAAACTCTGCCAGGCGAAGAAGCCCAGAGTGACCACAAGCAGGCCAGCGGTGGCAGTCAAAGCGATACGGGTGCTGCGCTGGCGCAGAATGTGCGGCATGTAGGGGCTCCTGAGGGGTGCAGGGATCCTAGCAAGCGAATGTGAAAAAAATGTCGAAACACACCGTACAGTTACAAAACAAAAGGATATAAAAATAACAAAACAATCTAACAAACAGGAATATAAAAATTGAAAGCCAAACGCCAGCTCCTTAGTCTGGGTGCATCGTCTCTCACCCGATCAAAGGAACAACGCCCATGCCCGCCCGTGCCTTTTCCCCCCTGCGCCGCCTGCTGATCGGCGGCCTGCTGGCCAGTGTCGCCAGCGCCCTGCTGCCGTGGTCCCAAGCCATTGCCGACGACGCCACAACCCTGCGTATCGGCTACCAGAAGTTCAACAGTATCAACATCCTCAAAGGCAGCGGCGCGCTGGAGAAGGCCCTGGCACCACAAGGTGTGAAGGTCAGCTGGCACGAGTTCGCCGCCGGCCCGCAGTTGCTCGAGGCGCTGAGCACCGGTGCCATTGACCTTGGCCACGCTGCCGACGCCCCGTCGGTATTCGCCCAGGCCGCTGGCAAGCCCGTGGTGTATCTGGCCGCCGAACAACCCTACCCGCGCGGTATCGGCCTGGTCGTGCGCGAACAGGACCACCTGGCCAGCGTACAGGACCTGAAAGGCAAGCGCGTGGCTACCGGCCGCGGCTGGAATGCCCAGTACCTGCTGGCCGTGGCCCTGCAACAGGCTGGCCTCAGCTACCAGGACATTACCCCCGCCTATGTCAACAATGCCGCCGATGCCGTGGCGGCCCTGCAATCGGGCAGCGTCCAGGCCGTCACCCTGTGGGACCCGTTCCTCGCCGCCGCAGAAAGCCAGCCTGGGTTGAAGAACCTGCGCGATGGCAGTGGCCTGTCCAACAACCGCACCTTCTACCTCTCCACCGCCAGTTATGCCGACCAGCACCGTGCGCTGCTGAAAACCTTCTTCACCGAACTGGGCAAGGTCAGCCAGTGGGCCAACGCCAAGCCGGCCGAAGTTGCCGCGTTGCTGGCCCCGCAGCTGGGCATCAGTGCCAACGTGCTGGAAGTGGCCAGCGAGCGACGCAACTACAACGCCGTGGCCATCACCCCACAGATCGTTGCCGAGCAACAGAAGCTGGCTGACACCTTCCAGGGCCTGGGCCTGATTCCACACAAGCTGCAGGTGACCGACGCGGTCTACCCGGCCTCCGTGTTGCCTTGAGTGGAGCGCGCCAACCATGCCTCGCCCGATCCGCTTCAACGCCTTCAGCATGAATGCCGCCAGCCATCAATCCCCCGGCCTGTGGCGTCACCCGCGCAACACCAGCGTGGCGTTCAACCGCCTGGACTACTGGACCGACCTGGCCCGCCTGCTTGAACGTGGCCTGTTCGATGCCCTGTTCATCGCCGATGTGCTGGGTATCTACGATGTCTACCAGGGTGGCCCCGAAGCCGCCCTGCGCGGCGGCGTACAGGTGCCGGTCAACGACCCGCTGCTGCTGGTGCCGGCCATGGCGGGTGTTACCCGGCACCTGGGTTTCGGCGTTACCTTCTCGCTGACCTACGAACACCCCTACCCCTTCGCCCGGCGCATGTCCACGCTTGACCACTTGAGCAACGGCCGGGTCGGCTGGAACATTGTCACAGGCTACCTCGACAGCGCAGCTCGCAACCTGGGCCTGGCGCGCCAACTGGGTCACGACCAGCGCTACGACCTGGCCGAGGAATACCTGCAGGTGCTGTACAAACTGTGGGAAAAAAGCTGGGACGACGACGCGGTACTGCTGGAGCGTGACAGCGGCCGCTACATCGAGCCTTCGCGGGTACACCCCATCAACCATGTGGGCGAGCACTTCCAGGTGCCCGGCATGCACCTGTGCCAACCGTCGCCGCAACGCACCCCGGTGCTGTTCCAGGCCGGCGCTTCGGCACGGGGTCAGCAGTTTGCCGCCCGGCACGCCGAATGTGTGTTCATCAGCGGGCCGACACCGACCGTGCTACGCCGCTACGCTGACGGCATCCGCCAGGCCAGCGCAGCCGTCGGGCGCGACCGTGACGAGGTGCTGATCTATGCCCAGGCACTGCTGATCGTCGCCCCCACTCGCGAGCAAGCCGAGGCGCGCTTTGCCGAGTACCGCCGCTATGTCGATCTGGACGCCGCCCTGGCGCTGTTGTCCGGCTGGACCGGCATCGATTTTGCCGGCCTCGACCCTGACGCGCTGATCGAATATGTCGAGAATGATGCAGGCCGCGCCGCCCTGGCGGCCTTTACCGCCGCCGACCCTGACCGCCGCTGGACCGTACGCGAGGCCGCCGAGTTCGTTGGCCTGGGCGGTCGTGGTCCGGTGCTGGTGGGGGATGCCAGCACCATTGCCGACCAGCTCGAAAGCTGGCTGGACCAGACCGGCATCGACGGTTTCAACTTGACCTACGCCGTACAACCGGACGATCTGGCCAATGTGGTCGAGCTACTGGTACCCGAGCTGCAACGCCGTGGCCGCTACCCGCTGAGCTATGCCGAGGGCAGCTTGCGCCACAAGTTGTTCGGCCGAGGTGACCGGCTTGCAGAGCAGCATGCTGGACGTCAGGTTGACATTCAGCAACCAAATACCGGGTATTCCAACATTTAATTTGTGGATGGCGCTCACTCGACCCTATTCTGTCGCCACATCCCCTGCGCCGCACCGGCCGGTGCGGTTCACGGCATGGGGAGAGAACAACAAGTCGAGATTGTCCATGTCGAACCATTCGTACTTCGCCCCCCACGGTGGGCATCCGGCTCAAACCGAGCTGCTGACTGACCGTGCCATGTTCACCGAAGCCTATGCCGTTATCCCGAAAGGCGTGATGCGTGACATCGTCACCAGCCACCTGCCGTTCTGGGACAAGATGCGCATGTGGGTCATTGCCCGCCCATTGACTGGTTTTGCCGAAACCTTCTCCCAGTACATCGTCGAAGTGGCCCCGGAAGGCGGTAGCGAGCGCCCAGAGCTGGACCCGAACGCCGAAGCCGTGGTGTTCATCGTCGAAGGCGAGCTGGACATCACCGTCGAAGGCAAGCATCACACCCTGGTACCGGGCGGCTACGCCTTCCTGGCCCCGGGCGCCGAGTGGAGCCTGCGCAACAACAGCAAATCCAACGTCACCTTCCACTGGCTGCGCAAGCACTACCAGAAGGTCGAAGGCCTGGACGTACCGGAATCTTTCGTCACCCACCGCGACAACGCCACCGTTATCGAAATGCCGGGTACCGAAGGCCGCTGGAAAACCACCCGCTTCGTCGACATGGCCGACATGCGCCATGACATGCACGTGAACATCGTCACCTTCCAGCCTGGCGGCGTGATCCCGTTTGCGGAAACCCACGTGATGGAACACGGCCTGTATGTGCTGGAAGGCAAGGCGGTGTACCGCCTGAACCAGGACTGGGTCGAGGTTGAAGCCGGCGACTTCATGTGGCTGCGCGCCTTCTGCCCACAAGCCTGCTACGCCGGCGGCCCAGGCAACTTCAGCTACCTGCTGTACAAGGACGTGAACCGTCACGTGCACTTGACGCTGAACCCTCAGCGCTAAGCGCTGGTGACGCCCGTGAGCCCGCCAACCTGGCGGGCTTTCTGTTTGCAGCACATACTGAAACACTCATCCCCCGCGCGGTACCAGCCATGAACCGCTGTCTGCTGCTCGCCGCCCTGCTGCTGTGCCCCCCTGCCCTGGCCGCCGATGACTGGACGCTGGCCTATGATCGCGAAGGCATCCGCGTATACCTGAGTGGCGTGACCGACTCGCCCTACCAGCAGTTCCGTGGCGTCAGCACCATGAAAGCCAGCGTACGCACACTCACCGACCTGCAGGAAAACCTGCGGGTAGCCTGCAAGTGGCTGTATGCCTGTGACCAGATGCGCCTGCTGGGCGTGGACGGTGACAGCACATGGGTCTACTTGACCACCAACCTGCCGTGGCCGACCCTGCCGCGGGACATCGTACTGAAGGTGACCAGTGAAAGGCTGGATGATGGCACCCTGCTACGGCGCTTGAGCGCTGAACCCGACAGGGTTCCCAAGGTGGATGGGCTGATCCGCGTGCAGCACCTGAGCGGTGAGTGGCGGATGAAGCCGCTGGGAGAACGTGAAACCGAGGTGACGTATCAGTTGCAAGCCGACCCGGCCGGGGACGTGCCGGGCTGGCTTGCAAATCGATTCGTGGTGGATGCCCCGGTGGTGACCCTCAGAACCCTAAGGGCCGTGGCCGAGCGCCAGCCGTGAGTGCTTTCCGCCAGAGCACTTCGCTATCAATCAAATTGAAAATCCGGCTGGCAATCGCCGGCTGGAGTCCTGTAGTAACCCTTAGGGCAACTGTCAGGCGGTGTCCCTATGGACTGGGTGCCCACACGATCGGTTTGGGCCTTCTTGCTCGGGGTGGTAGTGGTGGTGGAGGTTTCGCTGACCACAACGTTAGCTTGATGGAGCTTCTCGGCGTGGGCAACCTGAACCAGGCCTGCGGCGGTCAGTAGTGCAATCAGTACAAAATTTTTCATATCGGTTTCCTGAAACGAAGTTAAGGGACTTGCATGACAGATCCTATGCTCGGCCCAACCCGGTGGGATTCAGCCAATAGCCTCCAGTGCATTCGGAAACCCACTGCCGCTTCGTGGGAAACGTCAGTGCCGCATACAGGACCGCCGAGCAGTGGCAACTTGAACCCGGCTCCTATAGCCCTGAGCCATTGTCTGCCACTGTGCCCGTGCAACTCGGACCAGTGCCACGTCTTACCGGGACGTCGCGCCAGCCGTGAGGGCCCGACGGCAGAGCACTGGGGTATCAATCAAATTCAAAATCCGGCTGGCAATGGCCGGCTGGAGTCAGGTAGGTACCTTCAGGGCACTCCACAATCGGTATTCCTGCTCGCGGGGTCACCACACGATCGGTTTGAATCTTCTTGCTCGAGGTGGTGGGGGCTTCGCTGAGGACAATACCAGGCTCATGGGGTTTGTCGGCGTGAGCGGTCTGAGCCAGGCCTACAGTGGTCAGCAGTGCAATCAGTACAATTTTTTTCATGTCGATTTCCTGAAACGAAGTTAAGGGACTTGCATGAAAGATCCTATGCCCGACCCAACCCGGATGGACTCAGCCAAAGGCCATCAGAACATTCGGAAACCCACTGCTGCTTCGTGGGAAATGTCAAAATCGCACACAGCGCCGCCGGGCAGTCTTCCCGACCATTCAGGCGTTGGTGGACTGGTTACGTGATAACCAGCCCTGCGGTTGAATACGCTGTCGGGGCCGCTTTGCGGCCCTGAAGTACTAGCCAGCAGTAGCTACCTGTGGCCGAGCACAGGCCCTGGCCCGGCGCCGATAGGCCAGCAACAGGCCCGCATACCACAACGGCATCACGTACAGCGCGGTACGGGTGTCCGGCTCCAGCGCCAACAGGCACAGCACAAAGAGCAGGAATAGCTGGGCCAGCGCCGCAGTGGCCTTGCCGCCAGGCAGCTTGAACGTCGACTGCTCATGCGCCTGCGGATTCTGCCGGCGGTAGGCGAAGTACGACAGCAAGATCAGCGACCAGGTCACGATGATCATCACCGCGGAAATAGTCGAGACCAGGGTAAATACGGTCATCACCTCAGGGATCACGAACAGAAGCGTCAGCGCAATCGCCATGCATAGCCCCGAGAACACCAGCGCCCGTACCGGCGTACCCGAGCCGGACAGCCGCCCGAACGCCACGGGCGCCTGTTGCTGGTGCGACAGGCCATAGAGCATGCGCGAACCCGAGTACACGCCACTGTTGGCCGACGACGCTGCCGATGTCAGTACCACGAAATTGATGATGCCCGCGGCAGCCGGCAGCCCGCCCAGCAGGAACAGTTCGACGAACGGGCTGCGGTTGGCAGGCACATTGGCCCAGGAAACCACGCTGATGATGCACACCAGCGAGCAGATGTAGAACAGCAGGATGCGCACCGGAATGGTGTTGATGGCCTTGGGCAAGGTCTTTTCCGGGTCTTTGGCCTCGGCCGCTGCGGTGCCGATCAGTTCGGTACCGACGAAGGAGAAGATGGCGATCTGGAACCCGGCGAGGAAGCCGAGGATGCCATGCGGCATGACCACGCCCGGCGCCACCAGGTGGCTGAACGAAGCCGTCACCCCGCCCGGGGAAGTGTAGGACGTGGCGACCATCACCAGGCCGGTCACCACCAGCAGCACGATGGCGACGATCTTGATCAGGCCGAACCAGAACTCCACCTCGCCAAACGCCTTGACCGCCAGCATGTTCAGCCCCAGCAACAGGAACATGGTGGCAAAGGCCGGGAGCCAGGTAGGTACATCGGGGTACCAGTACTGCACGAACCCCGCCACCACCACCACGTCACCCACCGCCGCCACTACCCAGCTCAGCCAGTACGACCAGCTGAGAATGTAACCGGCCCGCGGCCCCAGGTAATTGTGAACCAGGTCGGCGAACGACTCCATCTGCAGGTTGGCCAGCAGCATCTCGCCCATGGCGCGCATGATGCAGAACACGAAAAAGCCGATGATGGCGTAGACAAGGATGATCGAAGTACCGGACAGCGCGATGATCTTGCCCGAGCCCATGAACAGGCCGGTGCCGATCGCGCCACTGATCGAAATAAGCTGGATGTGCCGGTTTTCCAGCCGTCGCTTGAGCACGCGGCCCGCTTCCGGAACGGCGCTTTGCCCGTTGCACGTTTGCTGCATAGTTGACCTCTTATTCTTTTTTGGTAAAAACCCGCCCCCCGCGCCGCACCAGTTAATTGGTACAGAAGTGCAGGTTGCAGCCATTCAAGGCCGTCGAAGCGTAGGTATTAATACCGATGAAAAAAGCACGTCCCGGTGCAACTTCGCAGCGGGCCTTTTTATTATTTTGATACGCACCCGGTTGGCGCGCCCGATACAGTTCCGCTAAAGCCGTTTCATTCTGCCAGCGGCCCGGTTCAAGCGGAACGCTACAGAATGCACAGCACCAAACGGATTTTGTGCAGTGTGAAAAGCCCGGTTGGCAGTTTGCGCAATGCACCCGCCAGAAGGCATGAACCAGCAGTCACATCTTGTAGGTCGAGAGCAGGATGCTGGTCTCGGTGTTTTCGATGTGCGGTATCGAGCGAATGGTATTCAGCGCACGGTCGAAGGCCTCGAGGGTGTCGGCACGCAGCTCGGCCATAAGGTCCCAGCGGCCATTGGTGGTATGGATGGCCACCACGTTCGGGTGCCCGCGTAGCGCGTGCTTGACCTCTGCGGCGTGGTGGCCGCTGATGCCGATGCTGGTAATGGCGCGCACGCCCTGGTCCAGTGCATCGGAGCGCAGACGTACCGTGTAGCCGATGATCACGCCCTGTTCTTCAAGCCGGGTAATGCGGTTTTGCACGGTGGCCCGGGCCACCTTGAGCTTCTTCGCCAGGGTCAGCACGGGGGTACGTGCATTGTCCCGCAACAGCGCAATCAGTTCCCGATCGATCGTATCCATGAATGCCTGCCAAATAATCAAATTGCTATTTTGGGGTGGCAGATTGTCTAGAAAGTTGATGAAACTGGCAACCTGCTCTCTTCATCTTGACGCAGCTGTTCAGCAAAATGTTCACGCCACTTCAACAATCTCAAGCGTGCCGCCTGCAATCACCGGGGCAATAACGCAATAACAAGGTGCATGAGCATGACGTATTTCATTGATGTTCCAACCATGTCGGACTTGGTGCATGACATTGGCGTAGCGCCATTCATTGGCGAACTGGCTGCGGCCATTCGCGAGGACTTCAAACGCTGGCAGGAGTTTGATAAATCCGCACGTGTGGCCAGCCATTCGGAAGTGGGTGTAATTGAACTGATGCCGGTCGCCGACACTAGCCGCTATGCCTTCAAATACGTCAACGGCCACCCGGCCAATACTGCCCGCGACCTGCACACGGTCATGGCCTTCGGCGTGCTGGCCGATGTCGACACCGGTTACCCGGTGCTGCTGTCCGAGCTGACCATTGCCACCGCCCTGCGTACTGCCGCCACTTCGCTGATGGCGGCTCAGGCACTGGCCCGGCCGAACTCACGCAAGATGGCGCTGATCGGCAATGGCGCACAAAGCGAATTCCAGGCACTGGCCTTCCACAAGCACATGGGCATCGAAGAAATAGTCGCCTACGACACCGACCCACTGGCCACCGCCAAGCTGATCGCCAACCTCAAGGAATACAGCGGCCTGGCCATCCGCCGGGCCGGCTCGGTGGCCGAAGCGGTGAAAGGCGTGGACATCATCACCACAGTGACCGCCGACAAAGCCTACGCCACCATCATCACCCCCGACATGCTGGAACCCGGCATGCACCTGAACGCTGTAGGCGGCGACTGCCCGGGCAAGACCGAGTTGCACGTCGATGTGCTGCGCAACGCCCGGGTATTCGTCGAGTACGAACCTCAAACCCGCATCGAAGGTGACATCCAGCAACTGCCTGCAGACTTCCCGGTGGTCGACCTGTGGCGCGTGCTGCGCGGCGAAACCGAAGGCCGCCAGAGCGACAGCCAGGTCACCGTGTTCGACTCGGTGGGCTTCGCACTGGAAGACTACACCGTACTACGGTATGTACTACAGCAGGCAGAGAAGCGCGGTATGGGCAGCAAGATCGACCTGGTGCCGTGGGTAGAAGACGACCCGAAAGACCTGTTCAGCCATACCCGCGGCCGCGCTGCCAAAAGCCGCATCCGACGTGTTGCCTAACCCTGCTGCCAACCCGAGTATCTGTACATGGCATTCCCAACACGTTCGATTCAAGCACCTGCGGCAGTGGTCATGGTCCGGCCACATGCCTTCACCCCCAACCCGGAAACCGCAGCCGACAACACGTTCCAGCGCAGCCACCCAGAGCTTGCCGCACAGACCGTGGCCGAGGTGGCCCGCGATGAGGTCACCCAAGCCGCCGGCAGGCTGGAAGCCGAGGGCGTGCGCGTGCACCTGTTCGACGACTTCGGCGAGCACAACACCCCGGATTCGGTCTTCCCCAACAACTGGTTCTCCACCCACCCTGGCGGCCATATCGCGATCTACTCGATGTACTCGCGCAACCGCCGCCGCGAACGGCGCGCCGACGTGATCGAGATGCTCAAGCATGAGTATCGTGTGCAGGATGTGATCGACTATTCGGGGCTGGAGCAGGACGAGCTGTTTCTTGAAGGCACCGGCGCCATGGTCTTCGACCACCTGTCACGGGTGGCCTACACCGCACGTTCCAACCGCGCCGACCCGATTGCCCTGGAGCGCTTCAGCACGCACTTCAACTTCGAGCCGATGGTGTTCGACACCGCTGACGAGCAAGGCACGCCGATCTATCACACCAACGTGTTGATGTGCGTGGCAACCGAGTTCGCTCTGGTGGGTTTCGACACCTTCACCAACAAGGCGCGGGCCGAGGAAGTGCGCATGCGCCTGGTGGAGTCGGGGCGCGATGTGATCAACCTGAGCAACCAGCAGATCAGCCAGTTTGCCGGCAATGCAATCGAACTGTCGGGGCGCGACGGGCGCATTCTGGCACTGTCACGCAAGGCCTTCGACAGCCTGAGCGCAGAGCAGCGACAGCGCATCGAACGCTCGGCGCGGCTGGTGCCGCTGGATGTGCCGACCATCGAGATGGCCGGGGGCTCGGTGCGCTGCATGATCGCCGGTATTCACCTGTCGCCAAGAATGTCTGCGGCCTGACCACTGGCGCGCTATATCCCACCGCCCGCCAGCAACTGCGTCATCACTTCGGCCAACGCCTTGACCATCACATCCGCCGTTGGCCGATGAACGATGACGATTTCGTAGCTGTCGACCTCCGGCAGCCCCTGCCCCCCTCCAAGCACCCGATGCTCAGCCGTTGCCGCCCTTGGCGGCAGCAGGCTGATACCCATGCCGTCGGCCACTGCAGCCTGGATGCCGCTGAGGCTGGAACTGGTGAAGCTGATGCGCCAGCGCCGGCCCATGCCTTCGATGGCGTTGATCATGTCTTCGCGGTACAAGCCGCGCGGCGGGAAGGTGACCAGCGGAATCGGGTCCAGCTCGAAGGCCGGCATGCGCGCGCTGTCGATCCACTGCAGGCGCTCTGGCCAGCAGGCCACGCCTTCACGGCTGTTGCGCCGCTGCTTGAGCAGCACCAGGTCGAGTTCGCCGTTGTCGTAGGCCTGGCTGAGGTCACGGCACAAGCCACTGGTCACTTCCAGCTTTACCTGGGGGTGCAGCCGGCTGAACGCCGACAGCGCATTGGTGGTACGCCCACCAACAAAGTCTTCAGGCACGCCCAGGCGCACGGTAGTACCCACCATTGCCCCGGCCAGGGCTTCGAGCATCTGGTCGTTCAGCGCCAACATGTGCCGGGCATAGCCGAGCAGGGTCTGCCCGGCATCGGTCGGCAGCACGTCGCGATTACCCCGCACCAACAAGCGATGGCCCACCATGTCTTCCAGGCGGCGCACCTTCTGGCTGATGGTTGACTGGGTGGAATGCAGGCGAGCGGCAGCTGTGGTGAAGCTGCCGCAATCGGCCACCACGACAATGGCGCGCAACAGGTCGAGGTCGAACAGGGCCCTATTCGATTTCACGCTGATAGACATCTGGGTATTCAACTACTGAATGGCAAGTCTGCGTTCTATCACGGCTAGTCGCCGAGGGCCACCCCTTCCCGCCGAGGGTCGGCACCACCCGACCACCCTTCGCCCCTGCGTTGGATGATCTGCATGCCGCTGGTCATGATCATTGGTGTTACCTCATGCCCCCAGGCCGTCAGCTGGCGGATCAGCGCCGGGCTGGCCAACCCTGCTTCCACTTCGGTACCGGCATTACGGCTGCCGAAGTTGGGCAGGCCGGCGGCCTGCTGCGGGTCGAGTTGCCAATCCAGCAGGCCGACCAGCGCCTTGTTCACGTAACCGATAATCTGTGAGCCACCCGGTGAGCCCAGGCTGGCCACCAACTCGCCAGAAGCGCGCGAGAACACCAGGGTCGGCGCCATGGCCGACAGCGGGCGCTTGCCCGGCTGCACTCGGTTGGCCACAGGTTTGCCGTGTTCCTGCGGGATGAATGAGAAGTCGGTCAGGGTATTGTTCAGCAAGAAACCCTTGACCATCAGGTGCGAGCCGAATGCAGCCTCCACAGAAGTGGTCATGGCCAGCGCCTGACCGCTGTCATCCACTGCACTGAGGTGCGAGGTGGCAATGCGCAGTGGCGAGCGGTCAGGCGCCAAGGCCAGGTCCGCTCCTTTCGGCTGGCCCGGACGGGCCTGCTTCATGCTGTACTCGCCCACCTGCTTCGCGCGGCTGGTCAGGTAGCCAGTGTCGGTCAGCGCCTTCAACGGTACCGGCACGTAATCGCTGTCTGCCAGGTACTGGGCGCGGTCGGCAAAGGCCAGGCGCTCGGCTTCGGCAACCAGATGCACAGCCAGAGGCGGCGCCTCCAGGCCGGCCGGGGATGCGCTGGTCACGGGCCGCATCGCTGCCAGATCGCGTTGGGGCGAGGTGCGCTGAACGGCTTCGAGAATACCCAAGGTCTGCAGCACCGCTACGCCACCCGACGAGGGTGGCGGCATGCCGCAAATCTGCCAGGCCTTGTAAGGGCCACACACCGGCTCCCGCTGCTTGGCCTGGTACTGCCGCAAGTCCTGCATCGACAGGTAACCGGCGTTGGCATGGCTACGTACCGTGGCCACGATGGCTGCGCCGATTTCGCCGCTGTAGAACACTTCGGGGCCATGCGCAGCGACCTGCTCGAAGGTTTGTGCAAGCTCCGGGTTGCGTAGCAGCGTCCCGACCGCCAAGGGCCTGCCCTGCTCATCCAGGAAGTACCGGGCCATGGCCGGCGAGCGGGCAATGAAGGGGTCGCCTGCAATCAAGGTGTGAAGACGCGCAGAAACAGGGAAACCGTTTCGAGCCAGCTCGATCGCCGGCGTGAACAGGTCGCGCCAGGGCAGCTTGCCGTGCTGTTCGTGTGCCAGCTTCAAAGCACGCAGTACACCAGGCACGCCGACCGAGCGCCCACCCACCTGCGCCGCCCGGAACGGCATCGGTGAGCCATCGGCTTGCAGGAACAGCTTTTCAGTCACCGCTGCCGGCGCTGTCTCGCGGCCATCGAACGCCTGAACGCGCTTGCCATCCCAGTAAAGTATGAACGCCCCACCACCAATACCACTGGACTGCGGCTCGACCAGGGTCAGCACCATCTGCATGGCAATGGCTGCGTCGATGGCGCTGCCACCGGCACGCAACATCGTCCGCCCCGCTTCGCTGGCCAGCGGGTTGGCGGCAGCAGCCATGTGCCGGCTGGCGTGCACCGGCTGCAGGCCGCTGCGGTAGCCGGACGCCAGCTCCGGTGGCGCCGGCAGCACCTGATCGGCGAAGGCCCAGCCACTGGCCAGCAGGCACAGGGCGCTCATCAGCGGCGTGGAAAATGTCATCGTTTTGCTTCCTGCCTTTTAGCTATTAACCGGGGCACTGTGAGTCATGCGCAAACTTGACTTCAAGCCTTGCCGCGTTTTTTCTAGGATGCAGGCAAGTCACAGAGGAACCCGCCCATGCGCTTATCACTTGCTGCCATGCTGTTTGCCCTGTGCACCAGCCTTGCCGCCCACGCCGAGACCGCCACCATGGACAACCGGCTGCACACCGCCGCCCGCCAGGATGATGTTCGCGCCTTGCAACAATTGCTGGCACAGGGTACTCAGCTGGACAGCCGGGATGCACAGGGACGCACTGCCCTGCTGGTAGCCACCCACGACAACAAGGTGGCCGCGGCAAAAGCACTGATCGAGGCCGGTGCCGATGTGAATGCCAAAGACAACATGGCTGACAGCCCGTACCTGTATGCCGGCGCCCAGGGGCTGAATGACATCCTGCGGCTGACCTTGAGCCACGGGGCAGACCTCAAGAGCACCAACCGTTATGGTGGCACTGCCTTGATCCCTGCTGCCGAGCGCGGGCATGTCGAAACCGTGCAGATGCTGATCGACGCCGGTGTGGATGTGAACCACCTGAACCGGCTGCACTGGACTGCACTGATGGAGGCAGTGGTGCTCGGTGATGGCGGGCCGCGGCATGTGGAAATTGTGCGACGGCTGCTGGCGGCAGGGGCGGATCGGCAGATTGCCGACAAAGACGGGGTGACCGCGCTGGAGCATGCGCGGCAGCGCGGGTACAGGGAGATGGAAACGCTGCTGGCTCGCTAACCGAGCGTGGCTCTCGAATGTTGGGGGCTGCAATGCAGCCCCCAACAGATATCAGACCACTTCTTCGTAGGGCAGGCCTACATAGTTTTCAGCAATGTTCACCAGGCCCGCCGGCGAGGTCAGGAAATACTCGCGGTCGGCCTCCTGCATCTTCTGGTCCCAGGCATCCTTGTGGCTGCCGAAGTCATGCAGCAACTGGGTCATGAACCAACTGAAACGCTCACCTTTCCACACCCGGCGCAGGGCCAGTGGAGAATATTGCTGCAACAGGTCGGTACGCCCTTCGCGGTACACCTTGACCAGAATCCGGTACAGGTAGTTGACGTCCGAGGCCGCCAGGTTCAAGCCCTTGGCGCCGGTAGGCGGGACGATGTGCGCAGCGTCGCCAACCAGGAATAGGTGGCCATACTGCATTGGCTCCACAACCAGGCTGCGCAGCGGCGCAATGCTTTTCTCCAGGGCCGGGCCCGTCACCAGATCGGCCGCCACATCGGCAGGCAAACGGGCTTTCAGTTCGCCCCAGAAGCGCTCGTCGGACCAGTCCTCCACGCGGTCCTGCAAAGGCACCTGCAGGTAGTAGCGGCTGCGCGTTTGCGAGCGCTGGCTGCACAGCGCGAAACCGCGCTCATGATGGGCATAGATCAGTTCGTGGTTGACCGGTGGGGTATCTGACAACAGGCCCAGCCAGCCAAACGGGTAGACCCGTTCGTACTGTTTCAATACCCCTTCAGGAATGCTCTGGCGGGAAACACCATGGAAGCCATCGCAGCCGGCGATGTAGTCGCAGTCCAGCCGGTGCACCTGGCCATCTTTCTCGAAGGTGAGGTAGGGCTTCTCACCCTTCAGTTCATGCGGCTGAACGTTGCCGGCAGAATAGATGATCGGCGCACCGCAGGCCTCGCGGGCCTGCATCAGGTCACGGGTTACTTCGGTCTGGCCGTAGACCATCACTGTCTTGCCGCCCGTCAGGGCCTTGAGGTCCAGGCGTTGACGGCGCCCGCCAACCAGTAGCTCGACCCCTTCGTGCACCAGGCCTTCACGGTCCATGCGCTCGGCCACTCCGGCTTCGCGCAGCAGGTCGACAGTGCCTTGTTCCAGCACGCCGGCGCGGATGCGGCCAAGTACGTACTCGGCCGTCTGGCGCTCGACAATGACGTTGTCGATACCGGCCTTGTGCAGCAGTTGGCCCAGCAGCAGGCCCGATGGGCCTGCACCAATAATTGCAACCTGAGTTTTCATTGTTGTTGTCTCTGTTCGGACGATACCGGCCCTGGACTGGCAGTGGGGCGGTATCTGCTGTTAGGGTTTGCCCTTGCATTTTTACTGGCAAAAAATGCGACTTAGCTGTGCTATTCCATGCAAAAACTGCACTTTTACAAAAATCGTTCGATTAACGGACAGGCCATACCCCATGAAGTCCACCCTCCCCGGCGTCCCGTTGTTCAAGCTGTATGGCGAAAACCAGGCCTGGCCCGGCACCGACCTGCTGCACTGTGAGTCGATCCCGGCCCGTAGCCGCTTGCACCACTGGGAGATCAAGCCGCACCAGCATGCCGAGCTGTTCCAGCTGCTTTATGTACAGCGCGGCCAGGCGCAGGTGGAGATCGAAGGGGTTCGCAGTGCCATCGGCGAGGCAGCCATCCAGGTGGTGCCACCGATGACTGTGCATGGCTTTCGCTTCAGCGCCGACATCCAGGGCTACGTGCTTACCTTCGGCACTGCGCTGGTGGCAAACCTGGAACAGCGCCTGGGAGCACCGCTGACGGTGCTGGCCCAACCGGCGTGTTACCCGCTAGGCCATGACCGCATGCACCTGCGCAGCCTGATCGATACCCTGCAGCAGGAGTACCAAGGCAATGCCCCGGCGCGTGCACCCATGCTTGAGGCGCTGATGACCACGCTGATGGTGTGGATCAGCCGTCGCCAGCAAATGGGTCAGCAGCCGCGTAACCGCGATGAGCGTGACCGCCAGTTGCTGGGGCAATACTTGCGTCTGGTCGAGGCGCATTACCGTGAGCACCTGTCGGTGGAGGATTTTGCTGCACGGCTGAATATCCCGAGCCTGCAATTGAACCAGCTGTGCCGCGCGTTGAGCGGGCAGACGGCGCTTCAGGTGGTGCACCAGCGGTTACTGCTGGAGGCGCGGCGCAGCCTGATCTATACGCGGATGAGCATTGGGCAGCTGTCGGACAGCCTGGGGTTCACCGACCCGACGTATTTTGCGCGGTGGTTCAAACGGTTGAGTGGAAAGACGCCGAATGGCTACCGTCGGGCGGTGCAACCGGATTGAATTGCAGCTATCTGCACAGGCCTTGCTTGACGTATACGTCAACCTACCCTCAGGATACCGTCATACCCCACGCCGAGCCCCAGCATGAGCAGCCAGACCTACAGCATTTCCGACCTGTCCCGCGAACTGGACATCACCACCCGCGCTATCCGCTTCTACGAGGAACAGGGCCTGCTGAGCCCTGAGCGCCGAGGCCTGGAACGTATCTACTCACCGCGCGACAAGGTCAGCCTGAAGCTCATTCTGCGCGGCAAGCGTATCGGCTTTTCCCTGGCCGAGTGCCGCGAGCTGATCGAGCTGTACGACCCCACCAGTGGCAACCTCAAGCAGCTCAACAGCATGCTGGCGAAAATCGCCGAGCGCCGCGCCCAGCTGGAGCAGCAAATGCTCGACATTCACCAGATGCAACTGGAACTGGACACCGCCCAGGAGCGTTGCGAACAAGCCCTGGCTGCCACACTGAACAACAAAGACAACCGCTGAACGCCACAGGAAACCCGCCATGCCCTTGCCCAAACACGTCCGCCTGGTCGAAGTTGGCCCCCGCGACGGCCTGCAGAACGAAGCCCAGCCCATCAGCGTTGCCGACAAGGTGCGCCTGGTAAACGACCTTACCGAAGCAGGCCTGGCCTATATCGAAGTGGGCAGTTTCGTCTCCCCCAAGTGGGTACCACAGATGGCCGGCTCAGCCGAAGTGTTCGCCGGCATCCAGCAACGCCCCGGAGTTACCTACGCCGCACTGGCACCGAACCTGCGTGGCTTCGAGGATGCGCTGGCGGCGGGCGTGAAAGAAGTGGCAGTGTTCGCTGCTGCTTCCGAAGCCTTCTCGCAGCGCAACATCAACTGCTCGATCAGCGACAGCCTCAAGCGCTTCGAACCGATCATGGAAGCTGCGCGCAGCCACGGCGTGCGGGTGCGGGGCTATGTGTCGTGCGTGCTCGGCTGCCCTTATGAAGGCCGGGTCAGCGCCGAACAGGTGGCCCCGGTAGCCCGTGCCCTGCATGACATGGGCTGCTATGAAGTGTCGCTGGGCGACACCATCGGCACCGGCACCGCCGGCGATACCCGGCGGCTGTTCGAGGTTGTCTCGGCGCAGGTACCCCGCGAGCAACTGGCCGGGCACTTCCACGACACCTATGGCCAGGCTCTGGCCAACGTCTATGCCAGCCTGCTCGAAGGCATCAGTGTGTTCGACAGCTCGGTGGCCGGGCTGGGTGGCTGCCCGTATGCCAAGGGTGCTACCGGCAATATCGCCAGCGAAGATGTGGTGTACCTGCTGCAGGGGCTGGGCATTGAAACCGGCATCGATCTGGACCGCCTGATTGCTGCCGGTCAGCGCATCAGCAGCGTGCTGGGCCGCGACAATGGGTCGCGGGTAGCGCGGGCGCGCAGCGGGCAATGAGTCATACGGGTGTCACACCGGTGTGGGTGAAGTGTTACCTCCCCCACATTTCACAGCAAAAAATCGGGTAACAGGGAAACAAATCGACAGAAACTCAGGTCGCGCACGTTCCACCAAAAACACTAACCTATTGATTTATAAGTGTTTTAAAAAGTTGGCACGCACCCTGCTATATCTTTGGTACAAGAACAAAAAAAATGTGACACCCAATAAAAACAACAGGTAACGGCTCTGACATAACAAGAACAACACGGCAGAGGCGTAGCAAGCAGATTTTTTTGGAGTCGACACGCTTTTCAGGGGTACGCCCCGCGGTCTGGCACAGAACAAAACTACCTTCAGGTAGCGGCAGCCAGGTTCGGATCAGTCATGATGAAGGCAGGTCAGCGCTCAAAAAAATACGTTTGCTCTTGACCCCGCATGGGGGTCGCCCGCAACACCAGGACAGGCTGACAAAAACAACAAAAAGCCGGTCCCAATAATAAAAAAAGAGCAGGCAACAACGCTTTGAGGGGAGCTTCGGCTCCCCTCAGTGCTTCCTGCCCTCTTCCTCCTTCTGCTTTTCCTCGTCTTGCCCCTCAACCTTCTCAACCAGCAACGGCATCGTGCCCAGCACCAGCAGGGCCAGTACCGTGCTGATCAGCGCCGTGGCTTCGCGGCCCATACCGGCTGCCGTGCCGATCGCAGCGGTCATCCACAGGCCGGCAGCGGTTGTCAGGCCCTTCACGTGGCTGGTGTCCTTGCCGTTACCCTTGAGTATGGTGCCCGCACCCAGAAAGCCTATACCGGCGACGATACCCTGGATAACCCGGCTAAGCGCCTGTTCGTCAGCCCCGGCCATGCTCGGTGCCAGCACGAACAGCGCGGCGCCCAATGACACCAGCATGTGCGTGCGCACCCCGGCGGACTTGCCTTTGTGTTCGCGCTCGAAGCCCAGCACGGCACCGAGTACGGCCGCCATCAGCAGGCGCACCACGACCCTTATCACCTCGCGCTCGTCTGTAAGGTCGGCAAATTCAGCCTGGATCGTTTGCCAGATGAGGTCCATTGATTCGTTCCCATGTTTTGGCGGGGCCGCCCTACAAAGACTGACCTCTGCACACACCGCAAAGTGCCGCTCAGCCCACGGATGCAGCAACCCTCCACTCAGCGCGGTCCACCCTGTAACCACCCCAGGAGGATCCCACCATGCCCGTAGAAATCGACGAAACCACCCGCCGCTGCACCTTGATCGGTGAAAACCTGCGCATCGAGGGCGATGGCCCGGACATCGAAATCATCACCGACGAACAACTGCGCATGTCAGTGGCCCTGCTCGCCGGCCAGCGTGTGCCGATCACCGAAGCCGAGGCCGATGCCCTGACCGTTGCGGGTGCGGTGGATAGCCGCAGGCATCTAAAGTGCAGCGTGCCAGGCTCGGTAATCTGAGGCCTGGCGGGGTCACGCGGTAAATCTGATATGGTTTTTATCGCAAAATCTGAACCTGTGCTGATAACAGCTTCGGCGCCATAGTGCTCATGCCTGATCGAGGCCTGATGAGCACCGAGCCATGAACGATAGAATCCCTTTTACAGAGATCGCCACCGCCCCAGCCAGCCCCCAACCGCGACGCATCGACAGCGGCATCCATACCCGCAGCTTTACCGGGCTGTACCGCAACCTTCGCATCGGCTTTGCCGGTGCCCTGTTCGTGCTGTTCTTCGGCACCGCCTGGCTGAACTGGAACGGCCGCCAGGCCGTGCTGTGGGACTTGGCCAACAGCAAGTTCCACATCTTTGGCGCCACCTTCTGGCCGCAGGACTTCATCCTGTTGTCTGCGCTGCTGATCATCTGCGCCTTCGGCCTGTTTGCCATCACCGTGTACGCCGGCCGCGTATGGTGTGGCTACAGCTGCCCGCAAAGCACCTGGACCTGGCTGTTCATGTGGTGCGAAAAGGTCACCGAAGGTGACCGCAACCAGCGCATCAAGCTAGCCGCCGCACCCTGGAGCCTGAACAAACTGGCCCGTCGCACCCTCAAGCACAGCCTGTGGCTGGCCATTGGCGTAGTGACCGGGCTGACCTTCGTCGGTTACTTCACCCCGATCAGACCCCTGACGGCAGAGTTATTCACCCTGCAACTGGGCGGCGTGGCGCTGTTCTGGGTACTGTTCTTCACCGCCGCCACCTACATCAATGCCGGCCTGCTGCGCGAAGCGGTGTGCCTGCACATGTGCCCCTATGCCCGCTTCCAGAGCGTGATGTTCGACAAGGACACCCTGGCAGTCGCTTACGACCCTCGCCGCGGCGAGGCCCGCGGGCCGCGTAAGAAAGGCAGCGACGCCCACGCCCAGGGCCTGGGCGACTGCATCGACTGCACCCTGTGTGTGCAAGTGTGCCCCACCGGTATCGACATTCGCGACGGCTTGCAGATGGCCTGTATCGGATGCGCCGCGTGCATCGACGCCTGTGACGGTGTGATGGACAAGATGGGTTACGCCCGCGGCCTGATTGGCTACAAGTCCGAGCACAGCCTGCAAGGCGGCACCACCCACTGGCTGCGCCCCCGCCTGCTGGGTTATGCCGCTGCGCTGATGGTAATGATCGCAGCACTGGTGCTGGCCTTGCAGATGCGCCCGATGGTGTCGCTGGATGTGATCAAAGACCGCGGCCTGTTCCGTGAAAACGCCTTGGGCCAGATCGAGAACATCTACCTGCTGAAGGTGATCAACAAGACCGAACGCACCCAACACTATGAGCTGCGCCTGCTGGACGCCGAAGGCTTCACCTTGCAAGGCAACACATCCCTGGTCATCCCCGCTGGCGAGATGAGCGAACTGCCGGTGTCAGTGGCGATGCTTGCCGAGCGCCCGGTCAGCAGCTCGCAAACACTCAGCTTCGAAATCAGCGAACGCGACGACCCTGCGATTCACAGCGTGGCGCACAGCCGCTTCGTCGCGCCGATGAACCGTTGATCCCTTACACTGAACACCACCTTGCCTGCCAGGCTTCGACAGAAGGCCAGAATGAAACGCTACGAACGCTTCGCCGACGACATTGCCGAACTGATCCGCTCCGGGGTCCTGGGCCCCGGCCAGCGCGTGCCCTCGGTGCGCTATGCCAGCCAGACCCACGGGGTCAGCCCGTCCACCGTGTTCCAGGCCTACTACCTGCTGGAACGCCGCGGCCTGATCCGCGCCCGGCCACGTTCGGGGTACTTCGTCAACGCCCACGCCCCACGCCAGTTCAGCGAGCCGCAGGCGCTGCACCCGGTGAGCGAATCGACCGACGTCGACGTCAGCGCCCTGGTGTTCTCGATTCTCGACTCGATCAAAGACCCCAACACCATCCCGTTCGGCTCGGCCTTCCCCAGCCCCGAACTGTTTCCGCTGCAACGCCTGTCGCGCTCGCTGGCCAGTGCCAGCCGCAGCATGGACCCACGCATGGTGGTGACCGACCTGTCGCCCGGCAACCCGCAACTGCGCCGGCAGATTGCCTTGCGCTACATGGTCGGCGGGCTGATGTTGCCCATGGAAGAACTGCTGATCACCAACGGCGCGCTGGAGGCGCTGAACCTGTGCCTGCAGGCAGTAACCCAACCCGGCGACCTGGTCGCCATCGAGGCCCCGGCCTTTTATGCCTGCCTGCAGGTGCTGGAGCGGCTCAAGCTCAAGGCCGTGGAAATTCCCGTGCACCCACGTGAGGGCATGGACTTGAGTGTGCTGGCGCAGACGCTGGAGAAACACCCGGTAAAAGCAGTGTGGTGCATGACCAACTTCCAGAACCCGGTGGGCGCGAGCATGCCGGAGGCAAAGAAGCAGGCGCTGGTGGAACTGCTCGCCCGCCATCAAGTGCCGCTGATTGAAGACGATGTATACGCCGAGCTGTATTACTCGCAACAGGCGCCCAAGCCCGCCAAGGCCTTCGACACTCAAGGCCTGGTGATGCATTGTGGCTCGTTCGCCAAGAGCCTGGCACCAGGCTATCGCATCGGTTGGGTGGCCGCCGGCCGCTTTGCGCAGAAGATCGAGCGGCTGAAACTGATGACTTCGCTGTGCGCCTCGATGCCGGCCCAGGCAGCCATCGCCGACTACCTGCAGCACGGTGGTTACGACCGCCACCTGCGCAAGTTGCGCTATGCCCTGGAGGGCCAGCAGGCCAACATGCTGGCAGCCATCGCCCGCCACTTCCCGGGTCAGACACGGGTCAGCCAGCCCTCCGGCGGCTACTTCCTGTGGCTGGAACTGCCCGAGCAAATGGACGCGCTCAAGCTGTTCCACATGGTCCTGGCGCAAGGCATCAGCATCGCCCCCGGTCCGATCTTCTCGCCCACCCGACGCTTCGGCAACTGTATCCGTCTGAACTACGGCAGCCCCTGGCACGAAGGCGCCGAACGGGCCATGGAAACCCTGGGGCGGATCATTCGTTCATTCTGAAGGCAGTTTGCCACATACCGGCTATAGTTTTCGGACTCGCGGCCGGATTGCCAACATGTCACCACATGACACCCAAGCAGCCTTGGAGCAACTACAAGAACAACTGCTCGCGCTTGAGGCACAGAATGCCGAGCTGCGCCTGAAGGCAGCCAGTTATGACGTGATGGCCGGCCACATGCGCGAAGGTTTCTGTGTGCTCGAAATGCTCGAGAACAGCGACGGGGAACTGTACGATTACCGCTACATCCTGGCCAACGATGCCTGCCTGCAGCACACGGGCCACCCCAAACATCTGGGCCAGACGGCGCGTGAAACCATCCCTGACGAAGTCGACACTTGGTTGCCGTACTTTGCCGAGGTGGCGCGCTCCGGGCAGCCGTTACAATTTGAAGGGCACCTGGCGGTATCCGACCGCTGGCTCAACCTGTTCGCCTACCGCCTGGAACCCGCCAGCGACAAACGCGTGGCGTTGATCTTCACCGGGGTGCCGGCCGGCCAGGTAACACTCCATGGCCTGCAAGCACTCAATCATGAACTGGAACAACGGGTCGACAAGGAGCAGGCCAACAGCAGGCTGCTCGGCGAGCTGGTCGACCACAGCCTGGCCAATGTATTTGCCGCTGACCGAAACCTGAGGCTGCTGGCGATCAATCGCACCGCACAAGATACGTTCAAGCGCCTGCGCGGTTTCGTGCCACAGGTCGGTGACTACATCCCGCAGTTTCTCTCGCGACAGCCCGACATCATGAGCCAGCTGGAACCGATATGGCCCAGGGTTCTGGGGGGCCAGGCGTTTGTCGAGAGCATCAGCCTGGGCCCTCCTCAGGCACTGCGCCATTACGAGTTGCGCTTCAACCCGTTGCGTGATGGCCAGCAACGCATTCAGGGTGGCTACCTGTTCGCCTACGACATCACAGAACGCGTCGCCGAGCAGGAGCGCCTGCGCGAAATTGAAAATGCCTTGCGCCAGTCGCAGAAAATGGAAGCGGTTGGCCAGTTGACCAGCGGCATATCGCATGATTTCAACAACCTGCTGGGCAGTATCCTGGCAGCCTTGGAGGTGGCCGGCCAACGCCAGGCCGAACATCGCTACCCGGCCGCCACCCGCCTGCTTGCCATCGCCCGGCAGGATGCCGAACGTGCCGCCGCTCTGGTGCAACGTTTGCTGGCATTTTCCCGCCAGCAGACCTTGAAGCCGCAGACTACCGATGTACAGCGACTGGTGGCCGGCATGCACGAGCTGATCAGGAATTCGCTGCATGACAACATCGACTTCATTGACCAGACACTTTCGGGTCAATGGCCGATCCAGATCGACCCGCCGCAACTGGAAAATGCCCTGCTCAACCTGTGCATCAATGCCCGCCATGCGATGCCGATAGGTGGCACACTGTGCATCCGCTGCGCAAACTCCCCCTTGGACCTTGCACAGGCAAGCGCGCTGGACATACCCCCTGGGGACTACTTGCGTGTGAGTGTCACCGACACGGGTACCGGCATGCCAGCAGAGGTCGCGCAGCGCGCCATCGAGCCGTTCTTCACCACCAGGCCGCTGGGGCAGAGCTCGGGCCTCGGCCTGTCGATGGTCTACGGTTTTATCCGCCAGTCCGGTGGGCAATTGCATATTGACAGCGTGCCAGGCCAAGGCACCTGCATCGACCTGTACCTGCCCAAAGACCAGGGTGCAACAGCCACCCTGCCCGCTCAACATCCGGCCAAACCACAACCACCACAGGACACACCTTGCCTGATCATGCTGGTCGAAGACCAGGACACCATGCGCCTGGTAATCGAAGAGGTGCTTGAGGAGCTAGGGCATGCCGTACACGACTTCATCGATGGGCACAGTGCGCTGACAGCGCTGAAAGCAGGCCTACGGCCTGACCTGTTGATTACCGATATCGGTTTGCCGGGGGGCATGGACGGCCGCCAGCTGGTCATGGCAATGCCCGCTGAAGTGCCCGTTCTGTACATCACCGGTTACACCGCCGAGCAAGTCAGTGTTCCGCCCTCACGGCGATGTGCCGTATTGTGCAAACCTTTCGAACTGGCGTCGCTCAAGCAGCACGTGGAAAAACTGCTGGCAAATCCGCCCCTTGCGCAATGAACGGCTGTACGCCTACAGGTCAGCCACAGTAGAGTCTGGCCCACACACATTTCGGATGTCGCCATGCCCCACCGCGACCTGCCTGGCCTACGCCAGGAAATCGAAGCCCTGCGGCAACGTAACGCACAGCTGGAACTGCAAGTTCGACAGCAAGCGTCTCAAGACCAGAACGTCTACCGCTTTTTGTTCGACACGATGGACGAGGGGTTTTGCATCATCGAGTTTTTCGATGGCCCTCATGGCCCGCTCAGTGACTATGTGCATGTGCTCGCCAATGCCGCCTACGCCAAGCATGCCGGCATCCCCAACGTGGTTGGGCAGAGACTGCGCGAAATGGTGCCCGACGAGGCCGACGACTGGGTGGCCCGCTACGGTGCGGTGCTGCGCACGGGCGAACCCTTGCATTTCGAACAGGAACTGGTTGCCACTGGCCATGTGTTATCGGTAACCACCTTCCGCATCGAACCTGCCAGCAAGCGGCAAGTGGCGGTATTGTTCAAGGATGTGACTGAACGTCGCCGGGCCGAAGTGGCGCTGCAGCGCCTGAACGATGAACTGGAGCAACGGGTAAGTGCGGCGCTGGCCGAACGCACGCGCTTCGCCGAGCTGGTCGAGCACAGCATTGCCCACGTCCACATGATCGACACGCAACTGCGCTGGGTGGCCATCAACCGTCAGGCCAAGCTCGACTTCCATCGCCTCTATGGGGTAACGCCGCAAGTGGGTGATAGCCTTGCCGAGCTGATGGCTGTTCACCCGCAAGACCAGAGCCTGGCCATGCCCCTCTGGCAACGTGCACTGTCGGGCGAGCAGTTCACCACCACCGGTATGTTCGGGTCGCCACCCGCCCAGCGCCATTACGAGTTGCGCTTCAACTGCATGCGTGACGCAAACGGGGCTGTACACAGTGCCTATCTGTTTGCTTATGACATCAGCGAGCGGGTCGCCGACCAGCAACGCCTGCTCAAGGCCGAACAGGCGTTGCGCCAAGCCCAGAAAATGGAAGCCGTGGGGCACCTCAGTGGCGGTATTGCCCACGATTTCAACAACCTGCTGGGTGGCATCCAGGGTGCTCAGGAACTCATGCAACGGCGCCTTGATCAGCAGCGTTTCGACCAACTGCCCGCACTGCTGCAAGCGGCCAGCGGCGCGGCGCAGCGAGCCGCCGCAGTGGTACACCGCCTGTTGGCATTTTCACGCCAGCAGACACTGCTGCCGCAGCCCACGGGCGTAGTCGCCCTCATCACCGGCATGGAGGCGCTGGTCCGGGGCAGCATCGGCCCCGCCATAGCCCTGCACAACCGTTTCGACGAGCACTTGTGGCCAACCTTCATCGACCCGTCGCAACTGGAAAGTGCCCTGCTCAACCTGTGCCTCAATGCCCGCGATGCCCTGCCTGAGGGCGGCGAGATCGTCATCCACGGCGAAAACCTCTTCCTCGACCTGCAACGAGCGCAGGCGCTGGACCTGCCGCCTGGGGACTATGTGCGCCTGGGGGTCAGTGACAATGGGCTGGGCATGACAGCCCAGGTGGCGGCCAAGGCGGTGGACCCTTTCTTCACCACCAAACCCATGGGCCAAGGCACAGGCCTTGGTCTGTCCATGGTCTACGGCTTTGTGCGCCAGTCCGGCGGCCAGTTGCACATCAATTCCAGCCCCGGCAAAGGTACCCTGGTGCAACTGTACCTGCCCCGCCACCATGGTGCTGAGCCTGGTTTGGAGCCGCAAACACCTGCACCCTGCGAACCGCAATGCAACGCCGCCCAGGGCCGCATCGTGCTGGTCGAAGACCAGGCGGCGCTGAGCGCGGTGCTTTGTGAAGTGCTGGAAGAAGCAGGGCACGTTGTCGAGGCATTCATGACCGGCCCTGACGCACTGGCGTATCTTGAAAACTGCGCGCCTGTGAACCTGCTGATCACTGACATCGGCCTGCCCGGCGGGCTGAATGGCCGCCAGGTTGCCGAGCGTTGCCGTACTTGGCACCCGCACACCCCGGTGCTGTTCATTACCGGTTACGACGAAAGCGCAGTATTGAACCAAGGGCAGCCATTGGAACACTCCAGCGTGCTGACCAAACCTTTTGACCTGACGGCTCTGACCGAAAAAGTGACGAAATTGCTCAGGCCGCAGGATTAGCAAACGGAGTGCAATGGATGGCCAGTGATCTGACAGTGTGTACGACCGAACAACTGCAAAGCTTGCATGAACGTATCGCACGCCTTGAACGGCACAACGGCCAGCTGCAACACACGCTGTCGGCACTTGCCGAGCGCATGGAGGAAGCGGAGCGTTACCGTTTCCTGTTCGAGAACATGGAGGAAGGCTTTTGCATCATCCAGTTCATCGACGGCCCCTTGGGGCCGCTGAGTGACTATGTGCACCTCATGGCCAACCCGGCCTACTGCCGCCATGCCGGCCTCCCCGATGTGGTAGGGCGCAGGTTGCGTGAAGTGATCCCTGACGAGGCACACGTCTGGATGGATTACTTCGGCACCGTGGAGCGCACGGGCGAGCCGCTGTACTTCGAACATGAACTGCTCGCCACCGACCGTTGCCTGGGCCTGGCGGCCATCCGCATCGAACCTGCCGGCGACCACCTGGTTGCGGTGATCTTTCGGGATGTCACAGCACGCAAACGTGCCGAAAATGCACTGCGGGCACTGAACGAGGAGCTTGAGGAACGCGTGGCCCAGGCTGTGGCCAAGAGCCAGAAGGCCGAAGCCGCCTTGCACCAGGCACAAAAGCTGGAGGCGGTTGGCCAGTTGACTGGCGGCCTTGCCCACGACCTCAACAACTTGTTGGGTGGCGTACTGGGTGCGCTTGAGCTGGCCAAGGCAAGGGTGGCGGACCAGTACGAGCAGCCAAGGCTTGCTCCGCTGCTGGACAGCGCCCACGGTGCAGCACAACGGGCCGCTGCGCTGATTCATCGGCTGCTGGCCTTTTCCCGACAGCAGACTTTGCAACCCCGCCCGACCAATGTTGGCGAACTGGTCAACAGCATGCTGGAGCTGATTGGTCGCAGCATCGGCCCGCACATCGAACTGGACTGCTGGTGCAACGAAGCGGCGTGGGTCGTGCGTATCGACCCGCCGCAACTGGAAAGCGCACTGCTCAACCTGTGCATCAATGCACGTGATGCGCTGATAGCGACAGGCAGGATCCGTATCACCCTGGACAACGTGCTGCTCTCTGCTGACCAGGCCACACCTCTGGAACTGGCCCCGGGCGAGTACCTTTGCCTGAGTGTCGAAGACAACGGTCGCGGCATGACACCGGATACGCGGGCACGCGCTGTCGACCCATTCTTCACCACCAAGCCTTTAGGGCATGGCACCGGGCTTGGCTTGTCGATGGTCTATGGCTTTGTACGGCAATCCGGGGGGCAACTGCAGATCGAGTCGGCCCCAGCCCAGGGCACCCGAGTGAGCCTGCTCATGCCGCGGTATCATGCACAAGCCCTCCCCAGCACAGCGGCGCCCGCAGCCTCGATGGCGCAGGTGCGCGCAAGCAAGGCGCGCGAGATTGTGGTGGTGGAGGACGAAAGCGCCATGCGGCTGGTAATCGCAGAGGCGCTGGATGATCTGGGGCACATCGCGAGGGTGTTCGAGGATGGCCCTGTTGCCCTGGCAGGCATGCAAGGCAGCCCCCGCCCCGATTTGCTGATCACCGACGTGGGGTTGCCGGGGGGGGTCAATGGGCGGCAGTTGGCCGACAGACTGCGCCAGGCCTACCCCGGCCTCAAGGTGCTGTTCGTTACCGGGTACGACGAGCACGCGGTATTGGCCGACGGCACACTGGATGAGGGCATGAGTATTTTGACCAAGCCCTTCACCCTGCCCGCCCTGATTCAGTGCGTCAACCAGATGCTTGAGGTGTGATGCTGCGACAGCTCAGCGCCCGCCGCTCAGGTCGATGAAGGTGCCGGTGGAGTAGGACGCTTTGTCCGAGAGCAGCCAGAGAATGGCCTCGGCCACTTCCTCCGGGCGCCCGCCACGGCCCATGGGCAAGCCGGGTTCCAGCTTGGTGACCCGGTCGGGGTCGCCGGACAGTGCATGGAAACCGGTATGGATATAGCCGGGGCGCACGCCATTGACCCGCACGCCCTCGCCTGCCACCTCTTTTGCCAGGCCGATGGTGAAGGTATCGAGCGCGCCCTTGGAGGCGGCATAGTCGACATATTCGTTGGGCGAGCCGAGGCGCGCGGCCATCGACGAGACGTTGACGATGGCCCCACCCTGCCCGCCATGGCGACGCGCCATACGCAGCAGGGCGTGCTTGGCGCAGAGCATTGGGCCGACGACGTTGGTTTTCATGATTTTCAGCAGGCGGAACTCGGACATGTCCTCGACGCGGCTTTGCTGGCCGATGGTGCCGGCGTTGTTTACCAGAGCAGTCACCGGGCCGAGTTCTTCGTCGACGCGCTGGAACAGCTGAATGATTTCATCCTCGACGCTGGCGTCGGCGCGCACGGCGATGGCCTCGGCGCCGAGGTCGCGGACCTGGCTGAGGAGGGTTTCAGCCGCTTGGTCGTCGGTGTGGTAGTTGATGCAGATGCGATAGCCCTGGCGGGCGGCCAGCAACGCTGTGGCCGCGCCGATACCGCGGCTACCGCCGGTGATGACGATGACGTTCTCCATGAATATGCCGATCGTTTGGGAAGGGAGTATCGACAATAGGCGAAATGGCGCTGTTTTGGAATGACGAAGGTCAGCAGAGCCAACTACCTGCTTTTGATCTTGATCTTGATCTTGATCTTGATCTTGATCTTGATTTTGATCTTGCTTTTGATCTTCGCGACTTCAGGAGGCCGAACGCAGGCCTTGCGGAGGCAGGTGACGGGCATGGATGCCCGTCAAGCGCTGAGGCCCCAGGATGGGGCCTTCGGCGCGGTCCTGCCGGGAGCAAGGCCGGAGAGAGGGGACCCC
>JAAIGF010087922.1_pt1 | contig 74220 bp, 57 predicted proteins | sample 6487441 | NCBI WGS metagenome assembly JAAIGF01 (sample SAMN13974129, study PRJNA590717) | phyllosphere metagenome | biome: pepper field; feature: multiple bacterial spot infested pepper fields; material: pepper leaves; isolation source: leaves from pepper fields | host: Capsicum annuum ...
CGGTCGCGTGTTGAAATCGGAAAAAGGATTGAATTTTAGTGGGATTTTTCCGATTTCAAAGGCGATCACTATCGTTCCTTCACTGAATTTTTCTCTCCGTCTTCTCGCTTCTAGTTACATTTGAGCTTTCTCGACACGTTGGATGCTCCGAAAATCGGAGCATCTTTCTTTTGTTGTCTTACTTTTATCAAACGATTTCTCCGGACGTTTACCAAGCGTAAGCGTTCGGCGCCGAACCGCCTGGTCCCGGGAAGATTTCGTCCAGACGCTTCAGCGCGTCTTCGTCGAACTTCACGTCGAGGATACGCAGCGCATCTTCGAACTGCTCCAGCGTACGAGGTCCAATGATCGGAGCCGTAACCGCAGGGTTTGCCAATACCCAAGCCAACGCCACCGTATTTTGCGGATGTCCCAGCTCGGCACTGAATTCGGCAAACTGCTCCAATTGAGCTTTATGTTTCTCGACGCGCTCGGCATTGCCGCCGCTGCGCGAACCTTCGATCTTTTTCAGCGCATTGCGTCCGAGCAGTCCGCCGTCAAGCGGACTCCACGGAATCACGCCGAGACCCAGCGCTTTCGAAGCGGGCAGCACTTCCAGCTCCGGCTGGCGCGTCAGTAGGCTGTATTTGTGTTGCTCCGAGATCAAGCCGAGGAAGCCGCGTTTTTCCGCTTCTTTTTGCGCGACCGCAATATCCCAACCGGCAAAGTTACTGGAGCCGACATAGCCGATTTTGCCCTGCTGCACGGAAACTTCGAACGCGCCCCACAGCTCGTCCCAGCCGACGTTGCGATCGATATGGTGCATTTGGTACAGCTCGACGTGATCGGTTTGCAGACGCTTCAGCGAACCTTCCAGGTGACGGCGGATCTTGTAAGCCGACAAACCGCGATCGCCGTTCGGTCCGTCATGCGGATCGCTCATGCCGCCATACACTTTGGTCGCCAGCACGACTTTTTCACGGCGTCCGCCGCCCTGCTTGAACCAGCGCCCGATGATTTCTTCCGTCAAGCCCGCGTTGTCTTTGCCTCCGTAAACGTTTGCAGTATCGAAGAAGTTGACTCCCGCTTCAAGCGCGGCATCCATGATGCGGAACGAATCCTTTTCGTCGGTCTGTCCTCCGAAATTCATCGTTCCCAAACAAATACGGCTCACTTTCAGTCCCGATTTTCCCAAGTATGCGTATTCCATGTTCGTCGCTCAGCTCCTCGGTCATAATTTAGGCCGTGTACGCAAACTCAGGCGCCGTGCATCTTGAGCTGCCTTTTCGCCCTCTACAGCTTCATTTCTCCTTGACGTGCCCCGGCACGCTTTCGGAAAAATTCCTTGCCGAGAACGAAAGTTCAGCCCAATCTGCTACCGGCGGAGTTTGCGTACACGCCCTAATGAAAACGGTTTTGCATCATTACCCGTTTACTTTACCAAGACGCAGAATGAGAAGCAAATTTCGTTATGTAAGTATAGACATTTGTTCTGCTTTATAGGCAACTCCTATCAAGCTGATAGTTTCTATATCTTGGTCAATCTCTGACGGAGTATGTTACTGTTTTTGAATAGAGGTTTACAACCGGGACGGTAACGGAAATGCTAAGGTTTGGCCGGCCGGAATTCCATGAAGAATAGGGAGTGCGACAGATGGCTGAAACGAAAAAGATCGCGGTAATCGCAGGAGACGGTATCGGGCCGGAGGTAGTGGCGGAAGCGGAGAAAGTGCTGCAAAAGGTCGGCGAAGTATTTGGTTATTCGTTCGAAACGGAGCATGCGTTGTTCGGCGGAATCGCGATCGACGAGAAGGGCACGCCGCTTCCGGCGGAAACGCTCGAAGTGTGCAAGCGCGCGGACGCCGTACTGCTTGGCGCGGTCGGCGGTCCGAAATGGGACAACAACCCGAAAGAGCTTCGTCCGGAAACGGGCCTGCTCGGCATTCGCAAAGAGCTCGGCTTGTTCTCGAACCTTCGTCCGGCTGTCGTATTCGACTGTCTGAAAGATGCATCCACGTTGAAGCCCGAAGTGCTGGAAGGCACGGATTTGATGGTCGTGCGCGAGCTGACAGGCGGCATCTACTTCGGCGAGAAATTCCGTCGTCAAACGGAACACGGCGAAGAAGCGGTCGATACTTGCGCGTACAACGTCACTGAAGTCGAGCGCATTGCCCGTCAAGCTTTCGATATCGCCATGAAACGCCGCAAAAAACTGGCTTCCGTCGATAAAGCGAACGTTCTGGAAACGTCGCGCCTGTGGAGAGAAACGGTCATCCGCATCTCGGCCGATTATCCGGAAGTTGAGCTGGAGCATGTACTCGTCGATAACTGCGCGATGCAGCTGCTGCGTCGTCCGTCGAGTTTCGACGTCATCGTGACGGAGAACATGTTCGGCGATATCCTGAGTGACGAAGCGGCGATGCTGACAGGTTCGATCGGCATGCTCGCGTCGGCTTCCATGGGCGAAGGCAGCTACGGTCTGTACGAGCCTGTCCACGGTTCCGCGCCTGACATCGCCGGACAAGGACTGGCGAACCCGATCGCGACGATCCTGTCTACGGCATTGATGCTGCGCTTGACGTTCGGGTACGGAGAAGCTGCGGACGCGATCGAGCGTGCGGTTGCCGAAGTTCTCGACGCGGGACACCGTACAAGTGACATCGCCGCAGGGCGCGGAGATGCACTGTCCACTACGCAAATGGGCGAGCAAATTCTCAACGCGATTCGCAAATGATAATTATTATAAATAAATAAGCGTTATAATCTTGACTTCGAAAAATCCCGGTGATAACATAGTCTCATGAGTTTCAGAATATTCAGAAAACACTCTTCACCGGGTGTCATTTTGAAGGAGGATTTTCGACAATGGCAGAACGTTTGGTAGGTAAACCGGCTCCGGCCTTTACAATGGAAACTGTATCCGGAGACGGACAGGATTTCGGCAAAGTATCTCTCGAAGATTACCGCGGCAAATGGCTGGTATTCTTCTTCTATCCGCTGGATTTCACGTTTGTTTGCCCGACTGAAATTACGGCAATCAGCGACGCTTACGGCGATTTCCAAACGCTGGACACTGAAGTTCTGGGTGTGAGCATCGACTCCGTACACAGCCACAAGGCTTGGATCGCAGCTCCTACAGAAATCGGCGGTCTTGGCAAAATCAACTTCCCACTGGCTTCGGACATCACGAAAAAAGTGGCAAGCGACTACGGCGTTCTGATCGAAGAAGAAGGCGTTGCTCTGCGCGGCCTGTTCATCATCGATCCGGAAGGCGAACTGAAATACCAAGTCGTGAACCACAACGACGTAGGTCGCAGCGTTGAAGAAACACTTCGCGTGCTTCAAGCTCTGCAATCCGGTGGTCTGTGCCCAATGAACTGGAAACCAGGCGACAAAACTCTGTAAGACACGTTCGCTTAGCAGCGACGTTGCTGCTTGAACCTTGTATAGCTTAAGCCTTCTCCTCGATACTTGTCGGGGAGAGGGCTTTTTTGTCCCTTTGCCCTCTGGTATGCGCAAAAATTCCATGCTAAGATGAAGAACAAGCTTGTTCAAGATTTCAAAAGTGGTTAAGTAACATACAAGTAAGTCGACAAGGAGGGTGAACGCCATGAGTTTCTGCTGCGGAGCCAGTATGATTGGAACAAAAGGAACGCTGACCCACTATCGAACCCAGGTTCATAACGTTCCCTTACTGTATTGTCCGGTATGTCAACGTATTGAAGTTCATTATAAAGTCGAAAGCGAGTACGAGGTGTTAGCCGAGTACGCGCATGGCGACGGCGAATCGGAGATCGATTTCCAGGATTATATGTTGGAAGACGATGAAGAGATTTTTGCTAACTGTGTCAGCCTCGATAGTGAAAATAAGACGGAATCGGTCCGTAATCAGATCGATTTGTCGCTTGATCTGCTCGGCGTTGCCAAACAGATGGGCGATAAACGCTGGCAGCTTGATTTGAAACGCCGCCTGGCAGTTATGAGCCAAAAGTTGGAGAAGCTTGAGCACCAGAAATAATAGGGAAATGAAATAAACCGGAAGCGATCTTATGATCCTTCCGGTTTTATGTTATTCGGATGTTTGGAAAACGCTATCGCATTTGTTAAAATAGACTTTATTACATATCCCAGCATGACGATAAGTCCAAACGTATTGCGTTGATAACGTAGTAGGACAACGGCATTAGGGAAGACGGAGGAATGTTCATGCAAAACGTACAGGAACTCGCTTCGAGACTCAAACAGAATATCGGAAAAATTATCGTAGGCAAAGACGAAGAAGTCGATCTGCTTTTGACCGCACTGCTGGCTTCCGGGCATGTGCTGCTCGAAGATGTACCAGGAACGGGAAAAACGATGCTGGCTAAAAGTCTGGCGTCTTCGCTCAGCCTGACCTTCCAGCGTATCCAGTTTACTCCTGACCTTTTGCCGTCCGATCTTACGGGCATTCATTTTTATAATCAAAAAGACGGCGAATTCCATTTCCGTCCGGGTCCGTTGTTCGCGCGCATCGTGCTGGCCGACGAAATTAACCGGGCGACGCCGCGTACCCAATCCAGCTTGTTGGAATGTATGGAGGAGCGCCAGATTAGCGTAGATGGACAGACGATGAAGCTCGAACAGCCGTTTATGGTGCTTGCTACGCAAAACCCGGTGGATAACCAGGGAACATTTCCGCTGCCGGAAGCGCAGATGGACCGATTTATGATTCGCATGAAGCTCGGTTATCCGTCAGCGCCGGAAGGCCGCGAAATTTTGCGTCGCACCGTGCAAGCGGAAGGTTTGTCGGCAGAAGCAACCGCGACGACCGCCACGGCGGAAGAAGTGATCGCTGCCCAGCAGGAATGCCGCCGCGTCACGATTGCCGACGACCTATTGGACTACATTGTCGCTTTGGCTGACGCTTCGAGAAACCATCCGGAGCTTGCATTGGGCATTAGTCCGCGGGGAACGCAGTCGTTGCTGCGCGCTTGTCAGGCTTATGCCGCACTCAAAGGGCGTAACTACGTGCTGCCGGACGACATCAAAACGCTGCTTGCTCCGGTATGCGCGCATCGCCTGGTATTGAATAATCGCTATGACCTGCAAGATAACCCGGCGGAACGTATTCTGGCCGAATTGACAGACCGGATTCCCGTGCCGAGCGAAGCGGGATTGGAAAGCGGAGTGAGATAAATGGCGCTGCTCGGATTTCTAATCCTTGTCGGGCTAATCGTGGTCGTACAGGGCTGGTTGCTGGGCAAACCGGCACTGGCACGACTCGAATACAAGCGTGATTTCAGCAAATACACCTGTCGCGCAGGGGAGAACATCGAAATGGTCGAGACGCTGTCCAACCGTAAATTACTGCCTGTTCCGTGGTTAAGGCTGGAAGCGATGCTCCCGTCTGCCTTGCTTTTTGCGCGCAGTGACGATACGAGCATGAGCGAAGGACATATTTATCAGAACCATACGAGTCTGTTTACTTTACCTCCGCGTACCAAATTGACGCGTACGCACCGAATCGTTTGCCAGACCCGGGGGATCTACACGATCGACTCGGCAACGATGACGGGCGGAGACTTGTTTGGATTGTATGCGCCTTCAAAAAAAATTGATCTGAATATGCGGATGGTCATCTACCCACGTTTGTTCGGAGACGGCGAACTGCCGATCTCGTGGAAAACGTGGCAGGGAGAGCTTGCGGTGCGGCGCTGGATCGTGGAAGATCCGTTTTTGATGACCGGGGTGAGAGAATATGCGCAGGGCGATCCGATGAATCGGATTCACTGGAAAGCGAGTGCGCGCACAGGCCAGCTGCAAGTGCACAAAAGCGGACATTCCGCCGATCCGCGAGTCATGATCCTTTTGAACGTTGAGGATTCGGAATCCATGTGGAGTGTCGTAACCCGTACCGAACTGATCGAACGCCAGTTATCGTTGGCCGCTACTTGTGCCTCTGCATTGATCGGTCAGGGCATGGCTGCCGGTTTTGCGCATAACGGCGGCTCGCAGTTGGGAGATGAAGGATGGAGAATCGATATGGATTACGGCCCTGTACATTTAAAGCGGATGATGGAAGCGATGTCCGGATTCGAATTGAAATCGAGAATGCCGTTTCAAGAACTGCTTCAGCTCGAAGAACAACGCGAATTTAGAGAGCCGATCGACTATTTGGTCATCACAGCCCATCGTTCGGAGAAGCTGGAACAAGCCGTGGAATCGCTCGAACAGCGCGGCCATCGGGTAGGGATTACCGGTTTTTCGGCAAACGAACCAGCGCGTACTTCACCCAAAATCCGCTCGTCCCAAAATCGCGTCTCGGCACGTAACGAGGAGGCGGTCTTATGAGCAAACAAGCCGAAAAGACGCCTGCTTCTGCCCGGATTCCCCTGCTGCAAGGCTTCGGACGTCCGGCCGCTTATTCGCTGCTTGAGACGCTGTCAGCGTATGCCGTTATTATTTTGCTGGCGCATTACGTGTTGAGGTTGCCGGATATTTTGCTGGTATTGCCGATCTTCGTGATCCATGCTTTTGCGAGCTGGATCGGATTGCGCCAAGCGGAGAAGCGGATAACTGCTGCATTTTCGTTTTTACCGTTTGGGATCGGGCTATTATCGTTGCTTGCTTTTCCGGGCGGATGGTTAGAAAAAGGAATTGGCGCGGCTGTGCTGCTTCTTATCGCTTTGCGAGGTCTAATCGTCGGTCGTCGGCAGCTGTGGGACAATATGTGGCTGCGTATTCCGTTAACCGGGGTAGCCGCGATATTGATCGTTTACGTCATTGCCGGACGGGTCGCCGATTTGGCGTACTCCCGACCGTTTTTGTATTTGGTCGCGACCTTGATCTTGGCTTTGACTTTATTATTGTTAAACGGCGATCGCGTTCGAAATGCGGCCGGTGAACAAACGTCCGCGCTCGCAAACGTATTGACAGCCAATAGGCGGTTAACGTGGATTGTGGCGGCCTTGATTGTGTTGGCCGGAATCATCGGAGGGCCGACGGGTGTGCTGAATGCGATTCGCGAATGGTGGCTTTCGATATTCGGCGGATCTTTGCCGGGTAATCCGCCAGGCGTCCAACCGACAACCCAGATGCCGAGCGTCGACTATTCTCAGCTGGATGAATTGGGAGATGCAAGCGAACCTCCCTTATGGCTGAAAATTATCGGCTACGCGCTGCTCGCTTTGTTCTGGATCGCGGCGGGGCTCGCGATCGGCTGGCTGCTATACCGTTTGTTCGGCCGCTGGTTGCCCAACGGGATACGCAACCTGATCCGAAATCTCGCTTCAAAATTCGGGTTAATGCGTGAGCTGCGTTCCGCTCAGAGCGATTCGAATTATACCGATAAAGCAGAAAAGATTGCAACCGAGAAAAACGGGGGATTGATGCGTTTTTTACGTCGAAATCGACGCGAAGCCGAGTACACGGGCAACGATCCGAGATTGCGCTATCGCAGTTTGCTGCTAGGAGCGTCTCGCAAAGGCTACTCCCTCCGATCCAGTCGAACGCCTTTGGAAAACGGAAAAGAATTATCGTCAAGCAACTACACCGAAATGTCTCCGATCGAGCTAGAAAAACTGGTGGAGCGATATAATCAGGCACGTTACGGCAGCAAGCAAAAGCAAGATTGAGTGCGTTCGCTTCATTCAAGTACAATATTCGTGCTAAAGCGGCTTCTTACCGAAGCCGCTTTTTGATTTTAGAACTGACATGCTTTTGCCTGCTTGCGATCTTTACGGTTATAATGGGGGAATAAGGAAAAGAATCAGAACTTATTATAGCAACGGAGGAGGGAGCATTTGGCTTTAATCTGGATGATGTTGACGGCTGTTTTGTTGGTTGCGCTGCAAGCGCAACTACTGGGGCGTTTTTCGATGCGGGGGATTCGTTACAATCGAAGCTTCAATTACGATCGTTGCCATGCGGGCGACGACCTGGAAATGATTGAAGTCCTTGAAAATGATAAGCGTCTTCCGGTTGCCTGGTTGCGGCTCGAGTCGGAGTTTCCCGCAGCGTTTCGCTTTCGCGGACAGCCTTCCCAGAAGATGGAGCTTGGAAGCGTGTATCAGACCCATACAAGCGGATTCGCGCTGATGCCTCGCCGCCGAGTCATTCGCCGCCACTTTTTGACTTGCGAAGGACGAGGCATTTTTCAACTCTCTACGGTATTCATGACTTCGGGCGATTTGTTTGGCTTTATCCAGCAGGCTCGTTCTGAAAACATTAAAACTCCGTTGATTGTATATCCGGCTCTGCTGGACAATGCTCAATTGCCGCTGTCTTGGCACAATTGGCAAGGTGATTTGTCTGTTCGTCGCTGGATTATGGAAGACCCTTTCCTGATCGAAGGCTCGCGGGAATATGCGGCGGGCGACCCCATGAACCGGATCGACTGGAAAGCAAGTGCGCGTACAGGTGGACTGCAAGTCTACAAACAAGGATATTCGGCTGATCCGAATGTGATGATTGTGCTGGATATCGGAAAAGTCGTGCCGGGGCTTCAAGGCGGAGGCGGAGAGGCTGAAGCGGAACATGCGATCAGCCTTGCCGCGACCTGCGTCACACGTCTGAGTGCAGGCGGAGTTCCGGTAGGATTCGTACATAACGCGCATAGCTTGAACGAACGGCGTATTCCTTCAGGCAGCGGAGTGGTGCAAAGACAACTGATCCTGGAAGCGATGGCCGGCATTCGACTTCAGCCAAAAAACACCTTGTCGGATTGTCTGATGGAAGAGGCGAAGCAGCCAAGACAAGGGCTTGCCAAAGATTATCTCGTGATTACAAGCGCTGACCCGGCAAGTATCGGACAGGCGTGTAAGCAGCTTGAGCATCTTGGCCATCGGGTGAGCGTGATTCGTCCGGAAACGGACAGAGCAGCGGATCGCAAGGAGGTCGGTGCATGAAATTACTATTGAAAAAAGCGCTGTTTACCGCGATTCGCGATACTGCACTCGTTTATTCGCTGCTTCTGCTGCTTGCTTTATACGTATTCGATCTGTCACCGTACCTATTGGCTAGCCTGATCGGAATCAGCTTGTTTGGTGGAGGGATTGCGGGATATCGGCTTCGCACGGAAGCGGCGTATCTGGCAGCGACGGCTTTCCCCGTATTATCGACTGCTTTGCTGATTGCTGCCGGACTTATGGACGGAAGAGGGATCCTGCTGTTGATTGTGCTGGGCCTGGCCGGGGCGAGAGGCGTTCAGCAAGCGGGTAGAGCCGCGAGGGATCGAAAAGAGACCTTGATTGTTTGCTGCTGGTTGGTGACAGGATTTGTCGTTTACGGTTGGGCGCTGCGTGAGAGTCCGTTATCGCCGTATAGCTTTTCGATCTATATCGCCTTGACGGTTGTGCTGTTTGGCTTATTCCTGCGATGGAACGAGCTAAGGGTTCGCGAAGCGATGGGCGTCTATGGCGAAGAAGAGGTTCCAATGAATCGCCTGAAGCGAATCAATAGGGCTTTCATGGTAGGCTTTATGTTGCTGGTCTTACTGATCGGGGGAGCGACGCAGCTTGCTGTAGTGCTGGATTGGATTGTTTATCTTTGGCGTCTTCTATGGAGCGGTACCTTGGACGGTCAGGCCGTTGATCCTTTTCTGCCCGCGGGAGACGAGCCCACGGAGCCGGAAGAAACGGTCCCTTCCTACGAAGAGCTGGAAGATGAAGAGATCGGTTGGATGCGCTGGATGGCCTGGGTCGTTGCAGGAATCGTTCTGGCAACAATCGGCGCAACGCTCTTTTTCATGCTCAGATGGTTGTACACGATTCTGGCGGAGTGGCTGCCGGACTGGTTAAAGCGTCTGCTGGCAAATCTGCGTATCACCGTGCGTGCGGTGCAAGAACCGGAGCAGATTGCATACGCGGATACGACAGAGAAGTTGGAACCCCGTCAACGTTCCCGAAAACGGCCATCCGTCAAAGCTGCCGAGCCGCCGGAAGGACCTAGGCGCGAGTACTTCAAGTTGGTGCAAGCTGCGATTCGCCGCGGTTATGTATTTCGGCCCTGGAAAACGCCTACCGAAACAGGACGTGAGATTGAGGCTTTGATTGCTGCCGATCAAAAGAATGCGGTCCGTGTGGAAGACGTGGTCGAACGATATAACCAAAGCCGATACAGGCAAGAAAGCGATCGTTCATAATCAGGCAAAAAGGATCTTTTGATACGTGCGGAATGACGACGTAAGCCCCGAGCTTCCGTGTATGCGCCGCGGAAGGTCGGGGCTTTTTTAACAATCCGCATTATTCGGCGCGACGGTTACGCACCGCTTGGCGGGCTTCCTCGCTGAGCGTGCTGGAACATCCCGGGCATCCGCTGGGCGTCCGGCCGTCGGATTGAATCGAGCATCCGGCACAAGCGCCCTTTTTGCTTTTTTTCCAGAATTGAATCAGCACATAACCGGAATACGCAATGACCAAAATGGCAATGATCCAATCGATCATGAGCAATCCTCCTTTCTTTTCGAATCAAGTCAGCCCGATCAACCGTCCGCCTTGATAAATGACGATGGCGACCGCATAGGCGAGTACAAGCGAGTATCCCATGGAAAAGAAAGTCCAACGCCACGAAGAGGTTTCTTTGCGAATCACGCCGACCGTCGCCAGACAAGGGATGTAGAGTAGAATAAAAGCAATAAAGCTGAAGGCTTGGAGCGGCGTAAATGCCATGGCAACCTGATGTTCCAGTCCTGCCATGTCCGGAACCTGGTAGATGATGTTCATCGTGGAGACGACGACTTCTTTAGCCATGAATCCGGTAATGAGTGCTGCGCCCGCCTGCCAGGTACCGAAGCCGATCGGAACCAGAATTCCGGACAATGCACCGCCGATCGAGGCCAGGAAACTGTCGTTCATATCCACGCCGAAGCCGCTTGAGCCCGTGTTGGACAAGAACCAGATGATTACCGAACCTGCGAGGATGATCGTTCCCGCTTTCCGCAAAAAGCCTTTGACCTTTTCCCACGTCATGCGCAGCAAAGAGAGAAGCTGAGGCATGCGATACGGCGGAAGTTCCACCACAAAAAGCGAGGGTTCGCTTTTCATCAGCGTGCGGGAGAACAGCTTGGCAAGCGCAAGAGCGAGCACCATGCCCATCAGATACAATCCCATGACCACAAGAGCCTGATCGGAAGCGAAAAAGACACCGGCAAACAGCGCGTACACGGGTAGGCGCGCCGAACAGGACATCAGCGGCACGAGCAGCGTGGTCAGCAGGCGATCCTTGCGCTGTTCCATCGTTCGCGCAGCCATAATGGCAGGGACGTTGCAGCCGAAGCCGATGATAAAAGGAATAAACGCTTTTCCGCTAAGTCCGACGGCTTCCATGGTCCGATCCATGAGCAACGTGATTCGCGCCATATAACCGGAGTCTTCGATGAATGAAATTAACAGGAATAAAATACAAATCTGCGGCAAGAAGACCAGCACGCCGCCGACCCCGCCGACCATACCGTCCACGACAAGCGCATGGGTAAAAGCCGAAGCTCCAAGCCCGTCCAATGCCGAAGAAATCCATCCGCTCAACGTACCGGAGATCAATCCGTCCAGTTGATCGGACAGCAGGCTGCCGAGCCAGTCGAAAGTTAATTTGAAGATCAGAAACATCAACGCCAGAAAAAGTGGAATGCCGATGAGGCGATGGGTCAAAACGGCGTCGATCCGTTCCGTTGCCGTATGAATGCGTTGCGCGGAACGATCCAAGGCGACTGCGCAAATCTGTGTGATTCGTTCAGTACGAATCTTGCGCAAATACGCGGGCACATCGCTCTCTTCACCGGCCAGACGTAATTGTTGGCTCGTTTCTGCAATCAAGCCATCCAGATCGTCGAGGACGTCGCTTTCTGACAGAGAGGAGCGTACGGCTTCGTTGCCTTCCAGCAATTGAAGAGCAGTCCAACGGATATGAGCGGAGGAGGCTGCGATAGCCCGGCTTAAGCGTTCGGATATTCGCGTTACGCCGGATTCAATAACAGGGCCATAATCAATCCGGAAACTGCTTTCCTTGGATTGCGCGAGACCGCGAAGAGCTTGAAGAACATCGGCGCATCCGGTTCCTTTGCGGGCGACGATAGAGACGACGGGAACGCCCAATTCTTGTTGCAATAAAGCTGCGTTCACCGTGATGTTTCGGCTGCGCGCTACATCGACCATATTCAAGCCGATCAACATAGGACGCCCGCATTCCAGCAGTTGGATGGTGAGATACAGATTGCGTTCCAACTGCGAGGCATCCACAATGTTGAGAATAGAGGCAGGAGATTCTTCCATTAAAAAGCGTGCGGCGACACCTTCGTCTTCGGTCAGCGGCAAAAGCGAGTATAATCCGGGTAAGTCCACAATCCGTCCGCCTCGCCCGCGTAATACACCGACTTTTTTCTCGACCGTGACTCCCGACCAGTTGCCTACGGTTTCGTAAGAGCGAGTCAACCTATTGAATAAAGAGGTTTTTCCGGTATTCGGATTGCCAAGCAACGCGACCTCGCTCATAGGGGAGCAACCTCCATGCGATTGGCTTCGTCCCGGCGGATACCGATCTGCTGGCCGACGCATTCGAAGATAAGAGGACCGCCGAAGGGGCCGAGCCGCAACACTTTCAGCACGCTGCCTTCCGTTACGCCAAGATCCCGCAATCGACGGCGCAGCAGCGGGCTTACGCGATCCAAAGCATGAAGTTTGACCGCGTCGCCCGGCTTCATATGACCCAGTGCGGGCTGATGGTCCGATCCGTGTTTAAGCAACATAAAAATCCTCCAATACCGGCCTATTCCCGGTGAGAATGAATATCAACTGTCTTTTTTTGTAATGTATCACCGGCCTTTAATAACAGCCGTGATAATTGTCATAAAACCACAGGATTTCCGCTTTACTTTACGCGGTGGCTTAAGTATGATGAAAAAGCAAAAAAATGGCCGTTCGTTATTTTTTTTCATGGATTTGTCGGTTTTAAAGTGCATGGCAAAGACAGGTTCCGAAGCAGGAACCTTTTTTCTTGCTTGTTCAAAGAAAATTGTCTGATTTTGACGAAGCTTAGCAGGAGTTAGCAAGACGGCGTAGAATTTAAACAGCGAAGGTGAGACTGATCGTATACTATGACATCCCTGCAGGACGGAAGTGAATTTATGAATACAACTTCGGCATCGCGCCAACTGACCCTTTACACCCTTTCCGTCTTTGTTCTTATTTTTGCGTGTGAAGCAGTCGAATACTTCTTTTACGCCACTGGAGCAGAGAGCCGCTGGGCTTCTGCTTTATTGCTGTTAACGGCTTGTTTTTCGGTGACTGCATGTTTGACGGTATACTTCCACGCAACGCCGTTATTCGACCGCCGCATTGGCAGCTACAGCAAGCGAATGGTTAAGTTGATGGGAGCCGCAGGCTCGATTGAGCTTTTGTATCTGCTGACGAATTTATATCACTTTATGACTGAGCCGATACCGGGCCGTGTTGGCAGTGAATGGTTGCTGTCGTTGTCGGCCCTCGTTTACGCGTTCGGACTTCTGCTGCTGTTTGCTTTGCCTGAGCGTCCGGGCCGCGTTCCGAGCCGGGCTTTGTATTTCGGTCTGCCTTTGTCGACTGCGGCATTGGCCGGGCTGCTGTTCTTCGTGCGCGCCGAGCTTCAGCCTGCGGGCGCTGCGGGTCTGGAACTGACGCTGATGATTCTGGCGTTAGGCACTGCTGTGCTTGCCGCGATCACGTTGTTCGTGCGTTATCGTCAGACCCGAAGTAAAGCGCCTTGGATTGCTGTGCAATCATTGGGAATTGTCGTTGTTGCCCAGATCCTATTGCTTCAGGCAGGAAACTCGTCGGGATTACCTTTGCTCATGGCTTCAGGCTTGCATGCGCTGGCTTATGCGATCCTGGTTAGCCAGGGATTGAGATTGGCGATTGCCGAACCGCTACGCGAACGCCGTGAGGCGGAGGAACGAATCGAGTTTTTGGCCTACAACGATGATCTGACGGGGCTTCCGAACCGCCGCAGTCTGCATGCGCGGTTAAATGTACGTTTTGATGAAGCTTATTCCGGTAAAACCGCTCTGATGGTGCTCAATATCAATCGCTTTAAAACGATTAATGATTCGCTCGGTTATGAAGCAGGCGACCGGTTGCTGGGAATCGTCTCGGAAATGCTGCAAAACCATGTCGAAGGACCTGAAGAAGTATTCCGCACAGGGGGCGACGAATTCGCAGTAGTGCTGCCCGAGAGTGGAGGCGATGAGGCGATGAAGCGTGCCCATGCGCTTCTGGTCGAATTCGAGAGACCCGTCAATGTAGGCGGAATGGAGCATTATGTGGCGTTATCCGCGGGGATTGCCGTTTATCCGGAAGACGGTCATGCTGCGGACGGTTTGCTTCAAAGTGCGGATGCAGCCGTGCATTTAGCGAAGGAGCAAGGATCTGAAGTCAAACGTTTCTCCAAAGGAATGACGACGATTGCCCGGGAAAAGCTGATTTTGGAAAGCGATCTGCGCAAAGGCCTGGAACGCGGAGAGTTCTATCTGGAATACCAACCTAAAATGTCTGTCGAAAACGGGAACATTTTGGGGATGGAGGCGCTTGTCCGTTGGAACCATCCTATACGCGGGCCTGTTTCTCCCGGCGAGTTCATTCCTTTGGCGGAAGAAAGCGGCCTGATCGTACCGCTCGGCGAGTGGGTGCTTTATGAAGCTTTCCGTCAAAACAAAGAGTGGCAGAACAAAGGCTATGATCCGCTTTGCATGTCGGTCAACCTGTCGATTCGCCAGTTCCGTCAGCCGAGGCTTGCGGAACAGATTGGTCGAATGTTGGAGGATATTGGTCTTGATCCGCAATATGTGGAGCTCGAGATCACGGAGAGTATGACGGTTGATAAGGACGCAGCCTTCGAGCAACTAAAACGATTCAAGCAGCTTGGGCTGCATATCAGCATTGATGACTTTGGTACAGGCTACAGCTCGCTGCATTATTTGAAAAACATGCCGATCGACCGGTTGAAGATTGACCGTTCCTTTGTCAGCGAAGTAATGAGCGGTCAAAGCGATGCGGCGATCGTATCGACCATTACGTCGATGGCGCATCACTTGAAGTTAAAAGTAACGGCTGAAGGCGTGGAGAACGAGGAGCAGCTTGAGTTCTTGCGGAGTCAACATTGCCATGAGGCGCAGGGGTTCTTGTTTAGCCGCCCGGTGCCGGCGGGGCGATTCGAGAGGATGTTTTTGCAGAAGTTGGGGTAGCTACTGGAGGCGCTGCGGGGGAAATTCCAGCATATGCTTCCGAAGTGCATTTCTTCAAAATGCTTCACAAGACGCTGTCTCGCGGATAAAGCTTGCAGCTTTATCCGCTCAAAGGCGTCTTTCACTGAATTTCCCCCTTCGCTAGGGTAGCTTTTCAAAAAAACTTCTTCAAAAACGATAAGGTAAGGGAAGAAGCAAAACAAAAAGAAAAAGTGCTTCGCCAACCGTTGGCGAAATACTTTTTTAAAATAATGCTTGCAATGCGTCTTGATACATGGTATATTATTTCTTGTCCCCAAGAGGACAATGCAAGAAAAAAGGTACACATCATGTCGGGACGTAGCTCAGCTTGGTAGAGCACCTGCTTTGGGAGCAGGGGGTCGCATGTTCAAATCGTGTCGTCCCGACCATTTCCTTTTAGTTACATACGCGGGTGTAGTTCAATGGTAGAACTCCAGCCTTCCAAGCTGGTAGCGTGGGTTCGATTCCCATCACCCGCTTCACGAAAAGAAGTCCTTAGAGGGCTTCTTTTTTTGTTTCCGATTTGTTTGTTGGGTATCGCGGCATTGTTCGGTTTATCGATAAGATTTGTGCCAAAGCTTGTGAAGAAACGCAAAAGAACCTTTACTCGGCCCTTTTGGACGGAGTAAAGGTTCTTTGTGTTTCTGGATGAAGCAGCTTACGGAGCAGAAACTTGCACACCAAGCACGTTCTGTCCCCCGGCCGTTACCTTACCTTCAGCTTGCGGCTGTACGTCCAACACGGCGTCGATGCCGTCAGGTACGAGGACCGGAGTGATCGTTGACAGACCTGCGGCTGCAATGACGTTCAGGTCGAACTCCAGCAGCAGTTGGCCTTCGCTTACGCGATCGCCGCTTTTGACATGGGTGGTAAAGCCTTCGCCTTTCAGCGAAACCGTGTTGATCCCGACGTGGATCAGAAGCTGGGCGCCGTTATCGTGTTCGAGGATGACGGCGTGTTTGCTTTTGTCCATAACGTGGGCGACGGTGCAATCGAATGGGGCGACGACGCGGCCTTCGGACGGTTCAATGGCGATTCCGCTTCCCATGTGGCCTCCTGAGAAGGCTGGGTCGGGAACTTCCGAGAGAGGGAGTATGCGTCCCGCCATAGGAGCTTTGACATTCAGCGTAATGGATTGAGCATCCGCAGCTTTTGCTTCTTCAACGTTCGGTTCTTCCGTATTCGCCGCAGCCATGGAATCGGTCGCGGAAGAAGGAAGTGCAGACAGCTTTTGTCCGCGCTCTTCCCCGTTTGCGACAGTAGTGAAGAATGCCGGCGATACCGCAGCGCTGTTTGGCGTTTTTGCGGCAGAAGAGGAAGGAAGAACGGGTTCTTTTTTCGACGCGGAGCTTTCGTTTCCGTCTACCGCCAGAACCTGTTCGTCTTTATAACCGAACAGCCAAGTGAGTGCGAAGGCAACGGCCGCGCCGACCAAGTTGCACAGAATATACAGCGGCAGTTGGTTGTTCAGATACAGCAGCGAACCGGGAATAACCGTGACCGCCATGCCCGTACCTGCCAAGTGCAGGAACGAAGCCAGGAAACCGCCTGCCGCGCCGCCGATCAGACCCATCACGAACGGCTTCATATAGCGCAAGTTGACGCCGAAGATCGCAGGTTCCGTAATGCCGAGGAACGCCGAGAAGGAAGAAGGCAGCGCCAGCGCTTTGAGCTTGGCGTTTTTCGTTTTGAGACCGACCGCGAGGCAGGCCGCGCCTTGAGCCGCCATCGCGCAGGTGATGATCGCATTGAACGGGTTGGAGCCGGTTTGTTCAAGCAGTTGAATCTCCAGGAAGTTGAAAATATGATGCACGCCGGTCACGACGACGATCTGATGGAAGAAACCGATCAGCAGACCCGCGATGCCGAATGGCAGATCGAGCAGGAAAGTGGTCCCGTGCAGCACGACGTTTTCCAGCGAGTGGAACACCGGTCCGATCGCGAACAGTCCTAATGTAATCATCACGAGCAGGGTGATAAACGGCGTCAGAATCAGATCCAACGCTTCCGGCACCCGTTTACGTAAAAACTTCTCGAATTTCGCGCCTAGAAGGCCGACGAAGAAGGCGGGCAGTACCGACCCCTGATAGCCGACGACGGGGATAAATCCGAACATCGTCAACGCTTCCGCGCTGCCGTCAGCGACCGCATAAGCATTCGGCAGCGCCGGGTTGACCAGCATCAAGCCCAGCACGATCCCGAGCACGGGGCTGCCGCCGAATACGCGGAACGCGGACCAGGCGACGAGCGCAGGTAGGAATGCAAATGCCGTATCGGTCAGAACTTGAGTAAACAGCAGGAAGTTGGGCGGAATGCTGTCCGGCGTCGCGCCGAACCAAGAAAGCACAAGTTCCTGGGTTAGCAGGCCGCGCAGACCCATGAACAAGCCGGTGGCGACAAGCACGGGAATAATCGGAACGAATACGTCGCCGAATGTGCGAATCGCGCGCTGGAACGCGTTGCCCTGTTTTTTGCCTTCGCTTTTGATTTCTTCTTGGGACGTGCTTTCGATCCCGAGTTTCTCGACTTCTTCGAAGATCCGGTTTACCGTGCCCGTGCCGAAGATGATTTGATATTGGCCGGAGTTGAAAAATGCGCCTTTGACCTTGTCCGTATTTTCGATACGGGCTTGATCGACTTTATTCTGGTCCCGCACCATGATGCGCAGGCGCGTCGCACAGTGCGCGAACGAAGCGATGTTTTCTTTGCCGCCGATCGCTTCGACGACTTCAAGGGCGATATCGCGATTTTCAGACATGTTTGTCATTCCTTTCCGAATAGGGGATTACACGTATTGAGACTGCATGAGTGCTTCTACAGCCGTTTTGTTCGGCAGAGCGGAGATCGCGCCTTTGTTCGTTGTCGTCAGCGCACCGCTGGCGTTGGCAAAACGGAGAATCTCCGCATGATGCTCGTCGAGCAGGGAAGTCAGATTCGACGGTACGGCTTCTTTTTGAAGCAGATGGAACAGTAACCCGCCCACAAAGGCATCGCCTGCACCGGTCGTATCCTGAGCATCGACTTGGAAGCCCGGAGCCTTATAGCTGCCGTTAGCTGTATACAGCTCGGCTCCATGTGCGCCGCGAGTATAAACAACGGCCTGCACATCGCCTCGGAACAACGAAAGGATTGCCGTTTCTTCGTCTTGAATACCGGTGATGAACGCCAGCTCTTCGTCCGATATTTTGACCAGATGCGCTTTCGGCAAAAATTCCAGGATGGCGCGCCTGCAATCTTCGGCGTCGTTCCACAGCGGCAGTCTCACATTGGGATCGAAACTGACCAGACCGCCTGTTTCCTTGACCGCACGAATGGCTTTTCGATGTGCTTGCTTCATCGGGCTGTCGACCAGATCAACCGAACCGAAATGCAGGATGTCTCCGGTCTGGAAAGTTTCCGCGTCGATCTCCGTTTCCGACAACAGCAGATCGGCGGACGGCTTGCGGTAAAAAGAAAAATCACGCTCGCCGTTGTCTTTGAGCGACACGAACGCAAGTCCCGTGTTCGCTTCGTCGGTGCGCTTCACATGCGCCGTGTCCACGCCGGCATTTTGCAGTTCTTCCAGCAGAAAATCGCCGAAAGCATCGCGTCCCAGTTTGGTCAAAATGGATGCGGGCGCGCCGTACTTGGCTGCGGCCGCCGCGACATTGGCAGGTGCGCCGCCCGGTGCGCGTTCGAACGAACTCACGTCTTTAAGCGCGCAGCCTTTTTGCAGAGGGATAAAGTCGATCAATACTTCGCCGATCGCATAGAGTCGATTCATGGCTTCACCTTCCCGTGTTCCAAAATGCCGGTCGGCAATCCGCGCGGAATCGCGCCCTCGCGAAGCGACCAGTACGAACCTTTGAATGCCGCTGTGCCTCCGTTCGCGAAAAGCGAAATCCCTGTGCTTGCGGAATCGGGGAACAAGCGGGCCGTAAACGTCTCTTCGCCGTCGTTCACGAATACTTCCACGGACGACGTATCGACGAACAAGCGGAATTCAACCGTTCCGCTTCCATGTTGGTTGCCCAGCGTAAAGCTTCGGGTCGTGCCGTAATCCGGACTCGGCAAAGCGCCTGACTGCGAGCGATCAAGCGTAACCCGGTTGTTTGCAGCGTCGTAGCTCAGCACGGTACGCTCGTTTTCCCCGATGCGGAATTCGATTCCGAACGTTCCCTGCTTCGAGTCGGACGCGGCAGGAGAGATCGCTACTTGAAGCTCGTAAGCCGTACCTTCGACCCCTTCAAAGCTGCGGCTTTCCTCGTTCAACTCGGCGGAGAATTCGATCTCCTGGTCACGTAAGCCGATCAATCCCGCTGCCGGACGCTGGATCAGCTTGCCGTTTTGCAAAGACAACTCTCTGGGCAGCGTCAGGCAGTGCGCCCAGCCTTTGTCGTCCGTCGGATACTCCAGATCGGGCAGTCCCATCCAGCCGACCAAAATACGCTGCCCGTCCGAACCTTCCGTTGTCTGCGGGGCATAAAAGTCGAAACCGCGATCCAGCTCGACGAATTCGCCATGTTCAAAATTTCGTCCGTTCGACTCCAGCGGCTTGCCCAGCATATAGCCCGACTGATAAATATTGCGGAACCGCTCGCCGTTCGGCTGAATCCCTTGCGGACAGAACAGCAGCACGCCTTGATCGCCGAGTTCGAAATAATCCGGACACTCCCACATATAGCCGAACGAAGAAAGCGACGTCTGCAATTCGCCTTCGAACGTCCAATCCAGCAAATCGTTCGAACGATACAAAACCGCTGTCCCGGTCAGGTCATCCCGCTGCGCACCGATCACGCACCGGTAGCCCTCGCCGTCCCGCCATACTTTCGGATCTCGAAAATGCTCCGTATATCCCGGCGGTACATTTGCAATCACCGGCTGCTCCAGCTTTGCCGCTATCCCTTTGCCGTCTGTGATCGCCAGACACTGATACGGATGCCGAACCCAATGCTCGTCCCGCACGTTGCCCGTATACATGAGATGCAGCTTCCCGTCCTTCTCGATCCCGCTGCCCGAATACGCACCGTGCGAATCGTAAGGCCCGCCCGGCTCAAGTCCGATCCCCGCATCCGTCCATTGGGCCAGATCCGAAGAAGTTACGTGATACCAATACTTCATCCCGTGATCCGTCCCGAGCGGGAACCATTGATAAAACAGATGATACTTTCCGTCATAAAAAGCAAACCCGTTCGGATCGTTAAGCAGTCCGCTATGCGGCTGGATATGATAACTTTGCCGCCAACCGCAGCCCTCGGCCTGTTCGGCCAAGCTTTCCAGCTCTCCGGGCTCCGCCTGCTCCAACAGCCGATATTTTTGTTCTTTTGTCATTTTCATAGATGCGCACATTCCTCCATATCTTTAACGGAACCGGTTCCGTTTTTAACTAAAGCAAAATTCTTTATTTTGAAAAATGCCGAGCTTATCCGAAAAAAATTATCCAGACTCAAGTTTACTAGTGAAGCTTTTTAAGCTTCTCCAATAAAAATAAACAAAGTCCTGTTCTTTCCGAAGCAAGCAGGCGAAGGGAGAGGTTCAGTGCAGGAATGAAATGTTCGCCTTTGAACTTGGGAAGCTCCATTATCAAACCCAATTCCGGCTTCCCAAGTTCAACACGCGACCGAAACGAACCTCTCCCTTAGCCCTCGTGCTTCTCTAAACGAACAGGCCTTTAAAGGAACCGGTTCCAAAAACAATTAAAAATAATCCTTCTGCGTGGGGCAGACTTCCCGGCTCCGAAAAATCAGCGTTTCCGCTTTTTTCGGAACCGGTTCCGTTTGCATTATACAGAAGGATGTTGCAAATTGTCAACGCTTTCTCGAACCAACATTTCTACATCCATCACGGTCAAACGTTCCACATCCTCGCCAGCTGTTAGCTTCAGCATATGACGTGCCGCAAGCTTGCCGGCTTCAAAATACGGAAAACGAACCGTTGTCAGCTCGGGGTGAATGATCGACGTCACCTCATAACCGCCGAATCCCGTCACCGACAGCTCCGACGGAATCGATAACCCGCGCATATGCGCTGTTTTTACCGCGCCCAGCGCAATGTTATCGGTAGCACATACGATCAGCGTCGGGGAGCATTCCTCCAAAATCCGTTCAGCTGCCAAACGGGCATCCGCGATCTTGAAGCTGCTCTCATAATAAAAGACTTCGCAGTCCGCACATTCCAGCACAGCCCGTTTAAAACCTTCTTTGCGCCGACGCCCGACCGCTTCGTCTTCCTCCGTGACGCCAAGATAAGCGATACGGCGATGCCCTTTTTCCAATACATAGCGTCCCATAAGCAGTCCGGCGCGGTAATCGTCATAAACCAGACTGTGCAGTGCCGCATGGCCTTGACCGACCAGAAGAACAGGAATGCCCGCCGCTTCCGCAGCCCGCAAATGTTCGTCCGTCACCTGGGCCGGCATCAAAATGATTCCCGCCACCTTTTGCCGCGCCAGATCATACATTGCTTCAATCTCCCGCTGGCGTTCCTGACCGGCGTTATACACCAGCATCTGACCGCCGGCGCCGCGCAGCTCCGCGTCGATCCCGGTCATCGTTTGCGCGGCGGCGAACGAGTCGAGCCTTGGAACGATGGTGCCGATCAGGTTGGTTCGCTTGGCTTTGAGACTTTGGGCGAACGTATTGGGCACATATCCGGCTTCCCGGGTGATGCGCTCCAGCTTTTGCTTCGTTTTGACGCTGACCGAGCCGCCGTTCAAATAACGCGATACCGTGCTTTTGGCGACGCCCGCCATTTGCGCGATATCCGATATCGTCGTATTCATATCCGTTCATTCCTTTCGCTTTCGCTATGCCGATTTTACCATGTTCACAGAACTTTTGCAGATATGGGGTATCGGGACGTTCGCTTGAAGCCGATAACATAAAGGAAGGGCTTTTTACCAGGGGAGAAGCATAGGTGAATAAGCCCCATCGGATCAACGGGGAGTGGACGGATATGGAAGACCGCATGCACGGAAAACGGGGAAACGGAATCGGTTTGGCTTTGATTGCAGGCGTAGGTTTATTGACGTATCTGGCATTCCTGGTAGGCGTGCTGTTCCTGGCGGGGACCGGGCTGCACGCTGTCTGGGGCTACATGTTCGGCTGATTTGGAGAAAAAAGGTTGCCGAGGTCCGGAAGTTTCGTTATACTGGGCTTGTTCAACCGATCCACTATTTATCCATTCTGCAGAATTCGAGAGGTAACCACTATACGATGAAGTTTACGACGAATGTCCTCATCTAACTCAGCAATTTCGCGTTTTTCGGCTTGTCCGGAAAAGCGAAACCACACAGGCGGACGGCAATGGGTTCGGCTGCGGCATGAGTGCGAGAGGGATACGTCTGTCTTCCATCGGGAGCTGGCTGCCTTTTTTGCGTCTCCGTTTATGCGGATAGACGCTTAAGCTCCGATCGAAACGTACGTTTCTTTTCTGCTATTCACTCTTAGTCCGCAGCGGAATTTGCCGCCCTGCGGACTTTTTTTATACCGGAGAGGATGACGAATTTATGCGTACATGGATGATCGCAAGAGATTTGGAGAAAGAATGGGACGGACGTTTGCTGTTTGAAAAGATCAGTCTGGAAGTGACGGAAGGCGAGCGGTTGGCGCTGTTCGGACGGAATGGTTGCGGCAAAACGACGCTATTACGCATTTTGGCAGGCATGGACGAAGCAACGGGCGGCAGCGTGGAGCGCATCCTGCCGATCGAAGAGTGGGGCATGATGAAGCAGCATGAAGAAGTCCCCGCGGAGACGACGGCACTGGAGCGGGCGTATCGGGAAAACGGGAAATTGTACGCATTGAAAGCCCGTTTGGAGCATCTGATGCGCGAAATGAGCGGCTCCGGCGAGGTTGCGGAAGCTGCGCTTGCAGCGTACGGGCCGACGCTTGAACAATACGAGGCGGAGGACGGGTTCAATTGGGAAAACGAAGTCGAGAAGCAGCTTCAGCGGATCGGCATGCCGAAGTCGACATGGGAGCTGCCGTATGCGTCGCTCAGCGGCGGGCAGAAAACGAGAGTGCGCCTAGCGGCGCTGCTCGCCAAATCGCCCAAGCTGCTGATTCTGGACGAGCCGACCAACCATTTGGACGAAGAGAGTCTGCATTGGCTGGAGGAGCAGCTCAAAACGTACTCGGGAACGCTGCTGTTCGTCTCGCATGATCGGCAGTTCATCGACGAGGTGGCGACCGCCGTCTGCGAGCTGAACCCGGACGGGATCACCAAATACCGGGGCGGCTACACCGATTACAAAGGCCACAAAGAGCGCGAGTTGAGAGAACACGAAGCGCTGCACAAAAAACAGGAGCAGCAGCGCAAAGCGCTCGAAGAATCGATCCGCAATTATCAGCAGTGGTTTTTGCAGGCCCATAATTCCGCAACGCATCAGAATGAGGTCAAAATCACGCAAAGCTTCTACAAAGCCAAAGCAAAAAAGAACGTGTCCCGCTATCATGCCAAGCAAAAGCAGCTCGAACGCCTGGACGCGGAAAGCGTAGGCAGCGTGCGCAAAGCGCCGCAGATGAAAATGAATTTGGAAGACGAAGGATTCGAAGCGCGGACGCTGCTGCGGTTCGAGCATGCGGATTTTGCGTATGACGGCCAGCCGGTGTTGAAAAACGTACATTTCCAATTGGATCGCGGCGATCGCTTGGCGGTGCGCGGACCGAACGGAAGCGGCAAAACGACGCTGCTGCGATTGGCGAATGGCAAGCTGTCTCCGACACACGGCGAGGTCGCGCTTCATCCCGGCGTGAAGATCGGTTATTTTTCGCAGGAGCTGGAAGGCTTGCCTGTCGACCAGACGCTGCTGGACAGCCTGCTGGAACTGCCGAATATGACACAGACGGAAGCGCGCACGCTGTTGGGCTGTTTCCTTTTCCCGAAAGAAGACGCGTTTAAAACAATCGGCGATCTGAGCATGGGCGAAAAGTGCAGGGCGGCGTTTATCCGATTGTATTTCGGCGGCGCGAATCTGCTGATTCTCGACGAACCGAACAACTATCTGGATATCGACACGCGCGAGGTGATGGAGTCGGCGCTGATGCGGTACGAAGGCGCGCTGCTGCTGGTTTCGCACGACCGGATGCTGGTACGCAAAGCGGCCAACCGGATTATCGATCTGGACGGAAAAGGCGGTTTTGTGCTGTTCGAAGGCACTCTGGAAGAACAGGAAGAGAACGAGAAGCTGCGAGCGAAAAATCCGGGTGGACGCGAGGAAAACGAACGGCGCTTGATGCTGGAGCTGAGGCTGGCGGAGCTGCTGCGGGGAGAAGCGGAAAGCCGGGCGGCTGCGGACGAGAAAGATCGGAAAAAGACGCAAAGCGGGCTGACGGAGATGTTTTCTGCCGATACGATGAACGAGATCCGCGAGGTGAAAAAGGAGTTGGCGGAGCTGGGCGGAAAGGCCTGAATATAGCTTTCCGATAACGTAAACCGCAGGCTCGTCAAATTGCGATTGACGATGCCTGCGGCTTTTTAGTAGAATAGATGGGCATCTTATAATATGTTTATCATATAAATTGCCGCGATGATGGAGAAGAGTAAGCAACGCCGCCGTACAGGGAAAAAATGCCGTGGATTGAGAGCATTTTTACGACAACGACGATGCCGAAGTTCGCTCCGGAGCCGCTTTCTGAACGGGACGCTGCGCGTACGCCAGTAGGAAAGCCGGGTTGACGATCCGTTATTTTCGTCTCTGAGAGAAGTCCGGCCGCTGCGGCCGCAACGTTTCCTGTATGCCGACAATCGGCGGGAAAGCTTCTGAATTAGGGTGGTAACGCGATCTTTTCGTCCCTTGGGGCGGGAAGATCTTTTTGTTTTTCGGGTCTTTTTTACACAAAAAGCAACCATTTACTACTCCCCGTGCGGGAAAGGAGTCTGCGGACGATGAGAGAACGTTTGGAACAACTGAAAGCCGAAGCGCTTGAGCATTTGAAAAGTGTGGCGGACGCGAAACAGCTCGACGAGCTGCGCGTGAAATACCAAGGTAAAAAAGGCAAGCTGACCGAGATTCTGCGCGGAATGGGCGGATTGTCGGCAGAAGAGCGTCCGGTGATCGGGCAGCTCGCCAACGACGTGCGCGACGCGATCGATTCGGCGATCAGTGCGCATAACGAGCGTTTCGAGCGCGAAGAAACGGAGCGCCGCCTGGCTTCCGAGACGATCGACGTCACGCTGCCGGGACGCAAACTGCCGCGCGGCGCCGTGCATCCGCTCACGCGCGTGATCGAGGAGATCGAGCAGATCTTCATCGGCATGGGTTACCGCATCGCCGAAGGCCCGGAAGTCGAGACCGACTACCATAACTTCGAAGCGCTGAACCTGCCGAAGGACCACCCGGCGCGCGATATGCAGGATTCTTTCTATATTACGGAAGATCTGCTGATGCGTACCCAGACGTCGCCGGTTCAAGTGCGCACGATGGAAGCGATGAGCGGCGAAGTGCCGGTTAAAGTCATCTGCCCGGGCAAAGTGTACCGCCGCGACGACGACGACGCGACGCACTCTTTCCAGTTCAACCAGATCGAAGGACTCGTCATCGGCAAAAACATCCGCATGAGCGATCTGAAAGGCACGCTGCTGCACTTCATGCAAGAGCTGTTCGGCAGCGACACCCAAATCCGGATGCGTCCGAGTTTCTTCCCGTTCACGGAACCGAGTGCTGAAGTGGATGTAACCTACAAGAAAAAAGGCGCGACCGAACCGGGCTGGCTGGAAGTGCTCGGCTGCGGCATGGTACACCCTCGCGTGCTGGAGATGAGCGGCTACGATCCGGAGCAATACAGCGGATTCGCGTTCGGGATCGGCGTGGAACGCATCGCGATGCTCAAATACGGCGTTGACGATATCCGTCATTTCTACAACAACGACGAACGCTTCCTGGAGCAGTTCGCGCGTCAATAGAGTTCGTTTTGGACGATAAAAGAAGATCAAAACCAGATAAGGAAGTGAGCGGGCAGTGAAAGTATCGACGCAATGGTTATCGGAGTACGTGAATATCGATGGCGTGACGCCTGAAGAATTGGCAGAAAAAATTACGCGGTCCGGGATCGAGATCGACGAAATCGAGCAGCGTAATCAAGGCGTGACCGGCGTGGTTGTCGGTTACGTGAAGCATAAAGAAAAGCATCCTGACGCGGATAAGTTGAACGTGTGTACAGTGGACGTCGGCTCCGGCGAAGACCTGCAAATCGTTTGCGGCGCGAAAAACGTGGATGCCGGACAAAAAGTGCCGGTAGCCGTCGTAGGCGCGGTGCTTCCGGGCAACTTCAAGATCAAAAACGCCAAATTGCGCGGCGTCGCTTCGCAAGGCATGATCTGTTCGGCCAGCGAGCTGGGCATGAACGACAAACTGCTGCCGAAAGACCAGCAGGAAGGTATTCTGGTGCTGCCGGAAAATACCGAACTCGGCCTGCCGATCACGCAGGTATTGGGTCTGGACGACGCCGTGCTGGAATTCGACCTGACGCCGAACCGTTCCGACTGCCTGAGCATGATCGGCGCGGCTTACGAGACGGCTGCGATTTTGGGCCGCGACGTGAAGCTGCCTTCGATCGACCTGATCGAAGCGGGCGGTTCCGCTTCGGACAAAGCGACGGTGGCGATCGAAAACGGCGATCTGTGCTCCCATTACGCGATTCGCTACATCTCCGGCGTGAAGATCGGTCCTTCGCCGCAATGGATGCAAAACCGTCTGATGGCGGCGGGCGTTCGTCCGACGAATAACGTAGTCGATATTACGAACTACGTGATGTTGGAATGCGGACAGCCGCTGCACGCGTTCGATGCCGATAAACTGGGCAAAGACATCGGCGTGCGCTCGGCTCGCGAAGGCGAAGTATTGACGACGCTCGACGGTCAGGAACGCAAGCTTGATCCGTCGATGCTGCTGATTACAGGCAACGACCGTCCGGCTGCATTGGCAGGCGTGATGGGTGGCCTGGAGACTGAAGTAACGGAAACGACCGTGAACATCGCGCTCGAATCGGCGAAATTCTCCGGTTCTTCGGTACGCAAAACATCGAGAAAGCTGGGTCTTCGTTCAGAAGCCAGCCTGCGTTTTGAAAAAGAAGTCGATCCGTCTGCTGTTATTGCGGCACTGGATCGCGCAGCGCTGCTGCTCGCGCGTCATGCTAGCGGATCGGTCGCGCATGGTATTGTCGAGCAGCGCAGCGGCCAAATTCAAGAGAAAAGAATTTCGCTATCCCTCTCGAAGCTGAATGCTTACCTGGGTACGGACATTTCGATGCTGGAAGTCAAAGCGATCTTCGCGAGACTGAACTTCAAGTGCGCGGATAGCGCGCAGGATATCATCGAAGTTCAGGTGCCGACGCGCCGCGGCGATATTACGCGCGACGTCGACCTGATCGAAGAGGCGGCCCGTATCCACGGATACGACAACATTCCGACGACTGTTATCGAAGGACCAACGACGCCGGGCGCGTATACGAAGTCCCAGGCTGTACGCCTGTCGATTCGTCGTACATTGACGCATGGCGGATTCCATGAAGCGATTACGTATTCGTTCACCCGTCCGGAGAACGCGCAGCGCTTCACTGCCTTCTCGGCAGGAACTCATGCGGTTCCGCTGGCGATGCCGATGAGCGAAGATCGAAGCATACTGCGTACAAGTTTGGTACCACTGCTGCTGGAATCGGCGCAGTATAACCGCAATCGCAAAAATGCGAATCTGTCCTTCTTCGAGATCGGCAAAGTGTTCCACGCCAGCGAGCAAAAAGTGACGGTTCAACCGGTTGAGCTGACCATGCTGGGACTGCTGCTCACAGGCAATCGTGCAGACGGCACGGTCGGAGCGGCATCGCGCAAAGTGGACTTTTTCGACTTGAAGGGTGCGGTTGAAGCCGTATTGGATGAGCTGGGACTCGAAGCGGAATTCCGCGCCGACGCGCCCGACGGCTTCCATCCGGGACGTTCCGCGTCGCTGTATCTGGCAAGCGCGCCAAGCAAACGTATCGGCGTGCTGGGGCAACTTCATCCGCAGCTTCAACGGCATTACGATCTGGACGATACGTATGCGGCCGAGATTTGCCTGGACGAGCTGTACGCGAGCGCGACGCCGGAGATCGAATACCGCGATCTGCCGCGTTATCCGTCCGCGCAGCGCGATATCGCGGTTGTCGTCGATTTGACGCTCGAAGCAGGGAAACTGATCGAAGTCGTACGCCAATCCGCAGGCGAGCTGTTGGAAGACGTTAGCGTATTCGACGTCTACACGGGCGATCGCGTCGCTTCCGATAAGAAGAGCGTTGCGCTTGCTCTGACTTACCGCCATGCGGAACGCACGTTGACAGACGAAGAGGTTGCGGCAGCTCAGCAAAATGTCGTGACTCAGTTGGAACAAACTTTTGCGGCAGAATTGAGAAAGTAAGCAGGTTCTGGCAGGAGAAGAGCCAAACCGCATCGAATTCTTTAGAAATCCGGTCCGCTCAGCGGTCCGGGTCCCTAAAGAGGGGTGCGGTTTTTGGCCGTAGGTTCGTATCGATGTTGAGCGCTTGAGCAACTTTTGGCTTGCCAAGGCGTTTTAACCTGATAGAGCTTGTTTTTATAATGAAGCAATCAAATGATGAAATGATTGACGAAGAACTTGAATGAAAAGGCGGCTGAACGCCAGCGATTCGGGTCAGGCCCGTGTTGCAATAGATCAATTGAACTTATGGAGAGGAGCGGGCGATGATGGCTGAAGAACGGAAAACAGTCAGCGTGGAGATCTACGGAACGTCCTACAAAATTTTCGGAAGCAGCCAAGAGTACGTCAAACGGGTAGCTCGTTTGGTCGACGAGCGCATGACCGCGATTGCGACCGGGCATCCGCGTTTGGATACGGTTCGGATTGCGGTGTTGGCCGCGGTTAATATGGCAGAGACGAATATCGTGAATCAGGATCTGCAAGGACGGCTGAACGACTCGGAGACTCGTTCCGGAATATTGGAAGCCGAGTTGGAGGAGCTGCGTGGATTGCATGCGGCGCAAGCGGCTGCCGCTGACGAGCTTCGCGCGGAGAATGTCAGATTGGCTGAAACGGAAAAGGAACTGGCGGTTCGCAAGCAGGAAATTCAGCGCGCCAACGGCGAGTTGGAACGTTTGAACGGATTGAAGAAGCAGTTGGAAACCAAGCTGGGCGAAGCGGAGAAGTCCGGCGCTGAATCCGGTCAAGCGCTCAAGACCGCGAATGAGAAGCTGGTTACGGAACGCAAAACGAACGAGAGTCTATCCGGCGAATTGAAATCGGTTCGTCTGGAATTGGATCGTGAACAAAAGGCTCTGACTGAAAGCCGGGAATTCGCTGCTGATCTGGAGCGCAAGGGAGAGGAACTGCGCACCCGCTTATCTGCAAGCGACTCGCGACTTGAAGAGTTGGAACTGGAACTAGGCTTGCTGCGTGAGGAAGAGGCGCGTCTTGATACTCTTCGGACTCAGCTTGAAGCGCAGGTTGAAGAATTGCAGCGATCTCTTGCCGGTATCGAAGCACGCAATCAAACGCTGATGAATGAGCTGGAGAGCTTGCGTTCACGTGAGCGGGAGCTTCATGCTGAAAGCGAGCAAGCGAAGCTTCGTATTTCCGAATTGGATAAAGCCGTGCTCGCTGCGGGCGAAACCCGTTCGAAGTTGGAAACGCGCGTAAGCGAACTGGAAGAAGGCGAAGGCATCTGGAGCGAGGAACATGCGCGTCTGGAGTCGGAATTGAATGAAACGAGAAGTCGCGAACATGAATTGTCCGAGCGTTATGAAGAGGCGCGTGCTCGGTTGGAAGAGCTGCATGATCGCGAAGCCGCAGAAGAAGCGCGCCGGATCGAGCTTGAGGCAGGGCTTGCCGACTTGAAGGAAACGGAACGGGATTTGCGCGAAGAGCAGGAACGTCTGCGTTTGGAGATTGGCGAGCGACGCACCGAGCACGAGAAGCTTGAACGTCGCACGACGGAACTTGCGGAAGCCGAAGTTGTGCTGGCGGCGGAAAACGCTGAACTTTCGGCCAAGCTGGAATCGTGGCAAAAGCAAGAACGTGCTTGGTTGGATGAGAAGGCGACCTTTGAATCGCTGCTTGAGGAAGCCGAAGCTTCCCGCGAACAGCTGAAAGAACGGCTTGTGAACCGCGACGAAGAGTCCAAGCGGCTTCAAAGCGAATTGGAAGCGCTTGGAATGTCCAATACTCGTCTTGTAGGTGAACTGGAAGAAGCTGCAGGCGAGCAAGTCCGTCTGGAGAACGAAGTAGAGGCTCTTGCCGCTGAAAAGCTTCGCCTTCAAAATGAATGGGAAGCCGAAGGAGCCGACAAGCAACGTCTTGAAGCCGACCTGGCTAGCGTATCGGCAGAGAAACTTCGCCTTGAAGCGGAGCTGCAAACGGCGAATGAAACGACAAGCCGCCTGGAAGGCGAGTTACGCGATATCCATGAAGAAAAGAGTCTGCTCGAAGGCCAAACCGAAGCACTCAACCGCGATAAATTGGCACTTGAGAGCCGATTGGAATCACTAGCCGCCGAAAAAGACGGATTAGAAACGGAATGGATGGACCTGAGCGAATCGAAAGACCGTCTGGCTGTTGAACTGCAAACCGTTAGCGGAGAGCGAAGCCGTCTTGAAAACGAACTGGAATCACTGTCAGCTCAAAAGACGGAACTTGAAAACGAACTGTCTGATTTGCGCGGCAGCTTGACTGTAGCGGAAGCAGAAGGTTCGGCATTGCGTACTCAACTCGACGAATATGTTCAAGCCGAGCAGGCTTGGCAAGTTCTGCGCTCGAACCAAGAGCAGGAAGCTCTGGAACGTGCTGCGAGAATCGCGGAATTGGAAGCGAAGCTTCTTGAAACGCAAGAGCGTGCAGCCAAGCTCGAAGAAGAGCGGCTGCGTCTGGAATCACGCGTGGCTGAATTGAGCGGCAGCGAAGAGTACCTCACGGGCGAAGCGGTTCGCCTCGAAGAAGAGTTGAACGAACTGATCGGACGCGAGCGCGCGCTGGAAGACGAACTGCGCAAGCAAGGTCGGGAATCCGAGGAACTTCGGATACGCATTGCCCGGTTGGAAGAAGAACGCGATGCGCGGGATCTCGAACTTCACAGCGAGCGGGAGACATCGAGAACTCTTGCAGAAGCACGAGATGCGTTAGAACTGCGCCTGGCGGCGTTGGGAGAAACTGCCGATGCTCTCGAGGCTGACAAACGCGCGCGGGAAGCCGAGTTGGAGGTTGTCCGCAGTGAGGCTGTGACTTTGGCTGAAGGAAAAGCAGCGGTAGAGCAGCGGCTGGAAGAATCGTCGGACCTGATCGAAGCGCTGCGCGGTGAAAAGCAGTCTCTGGAAACAGAGTTGTCTGCGCGAAGCGAAGAACTTGATGCGACGCGGACTCGTTTGGAAGAACGCGTTCGTGAACTGAGCGATAGCGAGACGCGTCTGAATGACGAAGTTGCTCGTCTGAACGAGACGAAGTCGCGATTGGAAGCCGACTTGTCTGCGGCAGCGGCCCAGCTTGATTCGCTTGAAGAAGCTGGGCGTGCAGCGGCATCCGAGCTTGCGGCGCTGCGCGAGCGGATCGACTCGGCTTCGCATGAACGGGAGGCGTTGATCAGTCGGTTAGGCGAAGCTGAAGAACGCCAACATGAGCTGTCTGCACTTCGGGACCGCGTACAGGAAGAGTTAGATCAGACTCGCAGTGACCGCGATTCTATCGCTTGGAGAAATGGCGAGCTGTCGGCCGAAGTCAATGGACTGCAAAATCGTCTGTCCGAACTGGAGGATCGCCTATCCAACTTGTCCGGCGAATTGGAGCAGTATGCAGGGCGCGAATCCGCATGGAACGAAGAACGCGGTCTTCAGGAACAGCTTATTGGCAATTTGGAGGAGCAGGTAAGCAGCCTGCGCGGACAGAAGGAAGAGTTGGAGCGCGGTCTTGAAGCTCTGACGTCGGGCGAGGAGGATCGCGCTCGGGACTATGCTAGACTGGAGCAGGAATTGTCGGCTTCACGCGAACGCAGCGAGGTCGCGGAGCAGAGAGAACAAGATCTGATTGCGCAGTTGGAAGACACCCGTCTCACGGTCGCCGAATCCAGTGAACGCGTTGCAGATCTGGAAACGCAAATCGCCGAGCTGGAGGGTGAATTACAGCAAGAGCGTGAAATCCGGCTGCGCGCCACGGAAACTTTGGAAGCAGCTGAACAAGAAGCCGCAAATCTTCTGGAAGCTGAAAGCCAATGGAAAGAAGAGCGCGAACGAATTTCTTCTCGTCTGGCCGAGTTTAGCGGACGCGAAGCCTCGTGGCGAATTGAGACCGCACGTCAACGCCGGGAACTGGAAGAATTCAGCGAACGCGAGCGCCTATTGACCAAACAAAAGAATGCCGCAGAACGTAAGCTGGAAGAAGCGGCGATACGGGAAGCGCAAAAAGGCAATGAGAATAGCAATTTGCAAAGCGAACTTCTTAAGGCAGCTAAGCATGTTCAAGAGCTTGAAGGACAGGCTCGTCGTTTACAGGCCGAGTTGGAAGAGCTAAAAGAACGCCGGCTTGCCTGGGACGAAGAGAAGTTGAAGCTTGAAGAACGACTCTCAGCATCCGAGAATGGTAGTTTAAGCGAAGATGCGCAGCGTGAAAGACTGCAAAACGAATTAAGGCAGGTGACGGAGCAGTATGAAGTTCTTTCCCACCAGCTTCGCATTCTTCATGTCGAACGGGAGTTGGATAAGGATAAGCGTGAAGCGGCCGACCGAGAATATGTTCGACTTCAGGAAGAGCATGCCGCCCTTCGGAAGGAATACAATGAATGGATGGAGCTGTTGGAGCAGGAGCAGCACTAGGGTGAGTCATGGGTAATGTCGATAATCTGAACCGGCAGATTCTGAACGCCTATTGGATCGTGGCGGCAATGGTATTAGCCGTAGAAGTGAGCTATTTCTTCTCGGGATACGGCAGCGAATTGCAGAGCGACGTAGGCCTGCTTATAGGTAGGAGTCTCATGGTTTTGCTGATTGCCGGTTTGGGTGAAGTGTTGTATGTACGGCTGCGCCGTTATGGAAGACAGGTTGTCGTGGGTGTGAGCTTGACACTGGCTTACGTCAACTATTTGAACTTGGGCGTCTATATGGAGAATGCGCCGGGAATTTTGCTTATTCTCCCCATGTTTGTTCCCTTGATTTATTTTGACCGTAAGCTGTTGGATATGTTCGGTGCGTTGAATATTGCGATTTATACCGTCTTTTACTTTGCGGTGGAGCGTTTATTTTACCATCGGAGCATTGAGGAATTCTTGCTCACGGCATTCATGTTAGTCGCGTCCTTGCTGTTGGGACGTGCCGTACTTGTTCGCGCTATCGAGATCGGGAGACAGGTCGAACAGTTGACGCAATCCCAACAGGATCTGATCGTCGATAAGGTTGTGTCCCAGCGCATGCTCAAGACGGATGCTTTGACTCAGTTGTACAATCATGTCACGTTTTATGAGTATCTCGAAGACCTGGTGGATCAGAGCAAACGCAATGGATTGCAAATTCAGGTAGCGGTGTTCGATATCGACAATTTTAAAAAGATTAACGATACGTACGGTCATCTGATTGGCGATTTGGTGCTAAAAGAGGTCTCGATCCGAATCGGCATGAATGTCTCGCTGAATGACTTTGCCGCCAGATACGGCGGCGAGGAATTCGCGGTTATTTTTACAGAGAAAAGTATCGAGGAGTCGGCGGAGTACGCGGAGCGGATCCGTGCTGCCGTAGAAAGTGCCAACTATTCGTACATGGGAAATCATCCGGTTACGGTCAGTGTGGGGTTATGCACCTACGAGCCGGAGGATACGGCGGAGAAGATGTTCAGCAAAGCCGACGCCGCGTTGTACCGTGCCAAACGTTCAGGCAAAAATCGAGTGGAGCAGTACGAATCGGGCCGGGATATTGCTCACCAGAGGCGATAGGGCATCCATTGAAGCCATGTGCAGAATCGGTAGGCCCTCCCCAAAATTCGGAAATGCCGAATGCGGGAGGGCTTTCGTCTGCTAAGCAGTGTTGATGACCAATCATAGTTTCGCTGATAGGAATCCGCTATAATTAAGGGATGGAGTGCAAGTTTAAGCTCCAGAACCGATAAGGAGTTGTCACGTTCTTGAACGATAAAATATTTGAAATCCTGCAATATGAACGCATCTCGAGCGCACTGGCCGATCAGGCGCAGACGTCGCTTGGTAAAGAAGCCGCGCGCGCGTTGAAGCCGGATACTGACCTGTTGTCGGTGCAGAAGCTGATTCAGGCGACGCACGAAGCGTTTCACGCCGACCGTTTGAAAGGATCGCCGCCGTTCGGCGGTATTGTAGATATCCGTCCGGCCGTGCAGCGTGCGCGAATCGGCGGTATGTTGAACCCGCACGAGCTGCTCGGTGTCGCGACTACGCTGTACGGTTCGCGCCGCTTGCGCCGTTTTATTCAAACTCTGCACGAAGAGCATCCGGTCGAGCTGCTGGACGGGCTTGCCGAGCTAATCTCGGAGCAAAAAGACCTGGAACGTCTTATCAATTCATGTATCGGCGAATCCGCCGAAGTGATGGATTCGGCCAGCCCGACGCTTGCCAATATCCGGCGCGAGCTTCGCGGCGGGGAATCCCGTATCCGCGAAAAATTGGAGTCGATGATCCGTTCGTCCAGCGTAGCCAAAATGCTTCAGGATCAGTTGATCACGATCCGCGGCGACCGCTTCGTTATTCCGGTGAAGTCCGAATACCGCTCGCACTTCGGCGGGATCGTGCACGACCAATCCAGTTCTGGCGCGACGATGTTCATCGAGCCGGAAGCGATTGTCGCGATGAATAACAAGCTGCGCGAGACGAAGCTGCGCGAGATTCAAGAAGTGGAGATCATCCTGCAAAAGCTGACGGCGGCCGTCGGCGAACAAGCGGATCTGCTCGCTTACGACGTCGACGTGTTGGCGCAGTTGGACTTTATTTTTGCAAAAGGACGTCTGGCTCACCGGATGAAAGCTACCGAGCCAACGATGAACGATCGCGGTTATTTGCGCATTCGCAAAGGCCGTCACCCGTTAATCGACGCCAAGGCCGTCGTTCCGCTTGACGTCGAGCTGGGAGGAGACTTTTCCAGCATCATCGTTACCGGTCCGAATACGGGCGGTAAAACGGTCACGCTGAAAACGATCGGCTTGCTCAGCATGATGGCGATGTCCGGACTGTTCGTGCCAGCCGACGAAGGCTGCGAGCTATGCGTATTTGACGCGATCTACGCCGATATCGGCGACGAGCAGAGCATCGAGCAAAGTCTCAGTACGTTCTCCAGCCATATGACGAACATTATCCGGATTTTGAAAGACATGACGCCGAAAAGCCTGGTGCTGCTCGACGAAGTCGGCGCGGGTACGGACCCGGCGGAAGGTTCGGCGCTGGCGATCGCGATTCTGGAATATATTCACCAGTTCAACTGCCGCATGGTCGCCACGACCCATTACAGTGAGCTGAAAGCCTACGCGTACGAGCGCGAAGGCGTCATCAACGCAAGTATGGAATTCGACGTGGCAACGCTCAGCCCGACATACCGGCTGCTGGTCGGCGTGCCGGGACGAAGCAACGCTTTTGCGATTGCGGAGCGTCTGGGACTGCCGGGTAAAATCTTGAGCTTTGCCCGAGGCGAAGTCAAAGAAGAAGACCTGCGCGTCGAGAACATGATCAGCGCGCTGGAAGAAAATCGGATCGGAGCGGAAGCGGAGCGCGAAGAAGCCGAGCGTCTGCGCCGCGAGATGGAAGAACTGCGCACAAGGCATGAGCGCGAGTTGGAAAAGCAGGAAGCCCAGCGTGAAGCAAGGCTCGAAAAAGCCGAGAACGAAGCGCGCGACATCATCGCCAAAGCGCGCAAGGAAGCCGACGAGGTCGTATCCGAGCTGCGCCGTCTGGCAATGGAGGAAGGCGCTTCGGTCAAGGAGCATAAGCTGATTGCGGCTCGCAGACAGCTGGACGAAGCCGAGCCGGAAGCCCGTGCGAAAAAGGTGAAAAAGCCGGCCGGAGCGAAAGCTTCGCAAAAAATCGGAGCAGGCGACGAAGTCATTTTGTCGAATCTGGGGCAGCGCGGACACGTCATCGAGCTGGACGGCAAAGAAGCATTGGTGCAGGTCGGCATCATGAAAATGAAGGTGTCGCTCGACTCGCTCGAACGCGTGCAAACGGCTCCCGTTACCGCACCGAAGCAAAAGCCGGTCACGGCGGTCAAACGCACCAAAGACGATAGCACGCGCTCCGAATTGGATCTGCGCGGCACGAATCTGGAAGAGGCGTTGATCGAGACGGATCGCTTCCTCGATGAGGCGTTTTTATCGAATATGGGTCAAGTGTATCTGATTCACGGTAAAGGAACGGGCATTTTGCGTACGGGCATCCAAGAGCATCTGCGTCGCCATAAGCTCGTTAAGTCTTATCGGTTGGGCAACTACGGCGAGGGCGGCAACGGCGTAACCGTGGCTGAGCTCAACTAACGGAAGGAGCGAGGTCCCAAACGCAATGAATACGCTTATCGATCCGTTGTTGGCGACTCCGATTGGAGCAGCCGTCGCTTATTTTTCTGTAGCCGTTCTGGAACTGGTCGTCTTCCTATCTATTTTCGAATGGGTTACCCGTTATAAATGTTGGGACGAGATCCGCAAGGGGAATCTTGCGGTCGCAATGGCGACGGGCGGCAAGGTCTTCGGGATCTGCAACATTTTGCGCTTTTGCATTGAGTCGGGTTCGACGATTTACGAAAGCATGTTATGGTCGTTGGTCGGCTTCGTGCTGCTGCTTCTGGCTTACTTCCTGTTCGAATTCGTGACGCCTTTTTTCAAGGTGGATGAGGAGATCGGGAACGATAACCGGGCGGTGGGATTGATTTCGATGATCTTGTCGGTGTCGCTGTCCTACGTTATCGGGGTTTCGGTCCTTTGATCGGACTTCCTGCGGATATGGCGCACTGGAGGCGCTGCGGGGAAAGTCCGTTGCGGTCGCGTGTTGCAGTCGGGAAGCTGGATTAGACTCAAGCGGTGGCTTCCCGATTGCAAAGGCTCCCTTCACTGGACTTTCCCCTCCGCTAGTGCGGCGATAATCCTTAGGAACCTCTCAAAGCTCAACCCCTGCTTCCGTCGGAAGCGGGGGTTTTTGGGTAGGGAAAAGAAGCGGGAAATCCGCTCGAAGCGCTTTTTGGGGCAGGGGCGGTATGCTTGAAATGGGCGGAGACGGTGGCGGAGGGGCATTTTTTGGGGTAAGATGGGGTACAACAAAGCAAGTCGAAGCTGACTCGAAGAGTCACTTATCAAGCGAAATCATCTGGAGGCATGCGTAGTGAAAGAAACGAACAAGCTGAAGCTGGATATTCTCGAATTGTTGGAAGAAGACGCGCGGCGGACGCACGGGCTGCTGGCGACGATGCTTAACGTGTCGGAAGAAGAAGTGCGCGAAGCGGTTGCGGAGTTGGAGCAGGATCATGTGATCGTGAAGTATGCGACGGTCGTGAACGAGAGCAAGGTTAACGACGAGAAGGTGACGGCGCTGATCGAAGTGCAGATTACGCCGGAGCGCGGACGCGGCTTTGAAGGGATTGCGGAGCGCATTTATCTGTACCCGCAAGTGAAGGCCGTGTTCCTGATGTCGGGGGCTTATGATCTGCTCGTCGAAGTGGAAGGGCTCAGCCTGAAAGAAGTCGCAAGTTTCGTTTCGGACAAGCTGTCGCCGATCGAATCCGTCCTGTCGACCAAAACTCATTTCATTCTTAAAAAATACAAGCAAAACGGGATCATTTTCGAAGAGCATGAAGAAGATCGCCGTTTGCTGATCTCGCCGTAAAGGATGCGAAACGATGATTACTAACCGGGAATTGAACGTAAACGGAACGCAGCAGCCTTCGGACTCCGAACATGGCTCGATGGAACGCTATTTGTCGCCGCTGGTTCGCGATATCAAGCCTTCGGGCATCCGCAAGTTTTTTGATCTGGTGAGCGCGAGCAAAGATATCATCACGCTCGGCGTCGGCGAACCGGACTTCGTCACGCCTTGGCATGTGCGTGAAGCTTGCGTCTATTCATTGGAGCGCGGTTATACCCGGTACACGTCGAACGCGGGTATGCCGGAGCTTCGCGAAGCGATCTCGTCTTATCTGGACAGCTCGTTTGGAACGTCTTATGATCCGGAAAAAGAGGTACTTGTGACAGTAGGCGGCAGTGAAGCGATCGACCTCGCACTGCGCGCCTTGATTCGTCCGGGTGATGAAGTGCTTGTACCGGAGCCTTGTTATATCTCTTATTCGCCGATCACGTCGATCGGAGGCGGGATTCCGGTCGGAATCGAGACGTTTGCGAAAGACGGATTTAAGCTGACTGCCGAAGCGCTGGAAGCCAGCATCACGCCGAAATCCAAAGTGCTGATCCTCTGTTACCCAAGCAATCCGACAGGCGCGACGATGACGGCTGAAGATTGGCTGCCGATTGCGAAAGTCGTGGAAAAGCATGATCTCATCGTCATCTCCGACGAAATTTATGCCGAACTCAGTTACGGTGCAGGCAAGCATGCGAGCTTCGCTGCTGCGCCCGGCATGAAAGACCGTACGATTCTCGTCAGCGGCTTCTCCAAAGCGTTTGCGATGACCGGTTGGCGGATGGGTTATGCTTGCGGCCATCCGGAGCTGATCTCGGCCATGCTGAAAATTCACCAGTATACCGTGATGTGCGCGCCGGTTATGGGTCAGGTGGCCGCTCTGGAAGCGTTGACCAACGGCATGGGCGAAAAGAACAAGATGGTCGAGTCGTATAACCGTCGTCGTCGCCTGGTTGTACAGGGACTCCGCGATGCGGGCCTGGAGTGCCACGAACCGGAAGGAGCCTTTTATGCGTTCCCGAGCATTGAGTCGACCGGCCTGACTTCGGAAAACTTCGCGCAGCGTCTGCTGGTCGAAAACAAAGTTGCGGCTGTTCCGGGCAGCGTATTTGGACTCGGCGGAGAAGGGTTCTTGCGCTGTTCCTATGCAACGTCAGTGGCACAATTGAACGAGGCTCTGGATCGAATCGGCCAATTTGTTTATAAAGTCAAGCGAGAAGGTGCATAAAGTCATTATTTGGCTAAAAAACCGAAAAAGTGAGTAAAATACCCTTCTTGGATAAGTTGCTTTTGTTGGAATCCTTCTATATAATGGGGACTCGAACCAGGTAACTTTTTCAAGGGGGAATTTTTTTGTCTGCCGCTTCGTTCCAAGAGTCAAAGCATGAACAAAGCGATGCACGATCACGCGTACAGCGCAATGCTCAGGCTTTCGGCGCCATGGCGGAACGCGAACTTTTCCTACAGGAGGAGATTCGGGTTTTGCGCGCCCAGATGGAAGAAACGTTCGGGCGTGAACAATCGTTCACTGCTGCGACCGTTGTCGAAATCAGCAGCCGGCTGGATCTGAAGATCAACGAATATATGTTACTCGTACGTTGACTTAAGCGGTTAGCGTACCACTCCACTCCCGCACATTCATTCCAAATCCGATGGCATCCCGGCCGAAAAGGAAGAGACTTCATGCAGAAGCTCTTCCTTTTTTTTGTTCGATCCGAGCTGTCCAAGTGCCAGAAATGCCTGTAGGCGGTCAGGTATGATATATTGGTTAAGACACACTTTTTATGGCGTGCATACGCTTGAGTCCCGAAGGGAATTGTCCAAGGAGGAATATGAGTGAAGCGGAAAAAGGCGGGGATCTGGCTGCTGCTGATCGCGACGATCATGCTGCTGGCCGGGTGTGGTAAAGAAGACGGCGTTTTGATCTTTATGTCGGACAAAGGTTCGGCGAGCCGGGAAGGCATTGATGTCATTCAGGAAAAGTTGACGGCCGAGGCGCCGGATCTGAAAGCGGAATTCAACTATTCGCCGCTGTTTGATCTGCAAAAAGTGCTGGTTGAATACGCGGCAGGCGGCAATTCGATCGTGATTCTTCCGGCAGAAACGGTTAAAATCTATGGCAAGGACGGAGCACATATTGTGCTCGACGATTATTTTGACCAAGCGGATTATCCAGATGGCGTTTTCGAAAGCGGCGTGCTGAAAGAAGGGGAGAGCGACGCGGTTCAAGAAGAGCATCTTTTCGGGATTCCGGTCAAGGATATGAAAATGTTCCAGGATGCAGGCTACGTGCCTGACGATATGTTGGCTTGCGTATTGGTGAATGCGCCGGATAAGGACGCGGCGGTCAAAGTATTGCAGAAGCTGACCGAAGGGTAACCTCACATTCAACTTGGTCAAGCTGCGAGAAACGAGAGTCTGACACGCCACTGGAAGGGAGGACGCGGACATGCGCATTTATACGAAAACGGGAGATCGCGGTCAAACGTCCGTAATTGGAGGGCGAGTACGAAAAGACGATGCTCAGGTGGAAGCGTACGGCACGATCGACGAATTGAACAGCTTTGTCGGCCAAGCCGCGTCGCTTCTTCAGGACGATCGCTTTAAGGATTTGCGCGAACAATTGGCCGTCGTTGGTCAGGAACTGTTCGATTGCGGCTCCGATCTGGCTTATACGCCGGCGACGCAGCAAGCGTACAAGACGCATGCGGCAATGACCGAACGATTGGAGCTGTGGATCGATCGATTGGAAGCAAATAATCCGCCCCTGGATCGTTTCATTCTTCCGGGAGGCAGTCCGCCTGCGGCCGCGTTACACATTTGCCGCACCGTATGCAGACGCGCGGAGCGTCGGGTTGTGGCGTTGACGGAAACGGCCGAAGTGAATCCGGAAGTGCTCAAGTATTTGAATCGATTGTCCGATTATTTTTTCAGCGCGGCACGCGCCGCCAACCTGAAGCTTAGAGTGGACGACGTCGAATACGTGCGCAGTGCGCGTGTATTTTCCAATGATAAAAATGAACAAAAGCAGGGTGAATAGAGATCGAACCGTATGATTTTCCAAAAGAAAAAGGGATCGAACCGCAGCATGGTTATTACGATCCCATTGCGTATACCGTAACGGCGCGGGAACAAGGCTGGACGCTCAAAACGCTGATGAGCAGCCGTCTCGGCGTATCGCGCAAGCTGACCTCGCGGCTGAAGATGACCGAGCGAGGCATTACGCTTAACGGCGAGCGGGTCTATATTAGCGTGCATGTGCAGGAAGGCGACGTAGTCGAACTTCGGATGGAGCGCGAAGAATCGGACGATATTTTGCCGGAAAAGATGCCGCTGGATATTTTGTACGAGGATCGCGATCTGCTGATTATTAACAAAGCGGCAGGAGTAATCGTGCATCCGACGCACGGGCATTATACGGGTACGCTGGCAAACGGAGTCGTGCAGCATTGGCGCGAACGCGGCGAGCAGGTGCGTTTTCGCCCCGTTCATCGGTTGGATCGCGAGACGTCGGGCGTGCTGGCGATTGCTAAAAATCCGTACGTGCACCAGCATATTTCTGAGCAGATGATTGCAGGAACGGTGGACAAAATGTACCGTGCGTTCGTCCATGGCTGTCCGCAGCCGCAAAGCGGCCGGATCGAAGGAGCGATCGACCGTGATCCCGACAATCCGCATGTGCGAATCGTGACCGAGTCGGGCTATCCCGCCGCGACCCGTTACCGGACTTTAGAGCAATATCCGGCGGATCGCGCTTCTCTCGTTCAACTGGAATTGGAGAGCGGACGCACGCATCAGATTCGGGTGCATATGACCCATATCGGCTGTCCGTTGATTGGCGACGATATGTATAAATATGCGCTTGGCGCTCCGCTTACAACGGATGAGCGGCAGGCTTCGCAGCGACTGGACAGCCTTCTTGAACGGCAGGCTCTGCATGCTTTTCGCCTAGCCTTCGTTCATCCCGGCACGCATGAGCGAATGACGTTCGAAGCGCCTTTCCCGCCTGATCTGCAAGCGTTAAAGCAACAATTGCAAAACGACGAATCAAAGAAAGAGATGTGACTGACACCGATGACTCAACTAAAAGTGTACCATTACGCCAAATGCAGCACCTGCCGCAACGCGATCAAATGGCTGAAAAACGAAGGACACGAGCTGGAATTAATCCCGATCAACGAGCAGCCTCCGGCCAAAGATGAAGTGCTGGACCTGATCTCGAAAAGCGGACTGGAATCCAAAAAGTTTTTCAACGTCAGCGGAGAAGTCTACAAGACGTTGGGACTCAAGGATAAGCTGGCCGACTTGAACGAAGAAGAACGCGCGGAACTGCTGGCTTCGAATGGGATGCTGATCAAGCGACCGGTCGTGACAGACGGCAAGCAGGTTACGATCGGCTTCAAACCCGAACAGTATGAACAAAGCTGGAGCAAAGGAGAAACCGTTCAATGAGCGAACATAACGGAATAGAAGGGCTTCCGGAAAACGTGCTGGCTCGCAAACCGACGTTGATGCTGGTCGACGGCATGGCGCTGTTGTTCCGTGCTTATTACGCGACGGCGCTCAAAGGCTATATCCGTCGGACGACGACAGGCGTGCCGACCAACGGTATTTACGGCTTCGTTCGGTATATGTGGGACGCCGTGCAGCAGTTCGATCCGACGCATATCGCGTGCTGTTGGGACATGGGCGGACGCACATTCCGTACCGAGCAGTTTGAATCGTACAAAGGCAACCGCTCCGCCGCTCCCGACGATCTGATTCCGCAGTTCGATCTGGTCAAAGAAGTCGTCGAAGCGATGGATATTCCGAACATCGGCGTGCCGGGCTACGAAGCGGACGACTGTATTGGCACCATCGCCAAACGCTGCGCCCGCGAGCAAAATATGGATGTGCAGATCCTATCCGGCGACAACGACCTGCTGCAACTGACCGACGAACGGATCAAGGTCATCATCATGAAAAAAGGCTACGGTAATTACCAAGTGTATACGCCTGAGTTTCTGATGGAGGAAAAAGGCTTGAAGCCTTCTCAGATCATCGATATGAAGGGTCTGATGGGGGACACCAGTGACAACTATCCGGGCGTTAAAGGTATTGGTGAAAAGACCGCGATCAAGTTGGTGCAGGAGTTCGACGATATCGACGGCATTCTCGCCAACCTCGATAAGCTGACCAACTCCGTCCGAACCAAGATCGAAAACGACCTCGATATGCTGCACATGTCCCGCAAACTCGCCGAAATCCACTGCGAGGTTCCGGTCGAGTGTCCGATTGATCCGTGCGAGTTCAAGCTGGACGACGCGAAAGTGGCGGCGAAATTCGAAGAACTCGAGATGAGCAGTTTAACGAAGATGCTGGGCGCTGACGTGTTCGGCTGACCGCTCTGGGGTGCTTGGGAGACGCTGCGGGTGGGAGGGGACTCGATCGCCGCTAAAATCCGATTCCCCCTCTATTGAATAAAACATGTTGGCAGCTTGTCAGAGTTAGAAGTGGAGTTACGATCGGCTGAACCCCACCTAAAGCGTGTGAGGTTCAGTCGACCGTAACTCTTGATTTGAGTCTGACAAGCTGCTGGAGGAAGGGAATCGGATTTTAGATGCGAGCGCTGACGCTTCTTCGTCTCCCTCCCACCCTCCGCTCCTACGCACGCACGCGATCAGCCGAAAAAGCGTCCAGCCTCTTCCTATATGGGGAAGAAGGGGAAAGGCAAAGCGAATGCCCATAAGTCAATGGGCATCGCTCCAGAAGATTAGACCTCAAAACTTCTAAAAGCGCAGCGGGCATGCAGTGATTCGGATTTTTGGATTCGTAAGTTGTTACTACCATGACCGTATTGGATCTGAGCCGTATTGGATCTGAGGTTTGATGCGTTTAAGGTACTGGGTTTGCAGATCTTTAAATCTTCGCTTAGCAGTGCAACTGCCTAAGCCAAAAACCAGGCGGAAGCGAGCGACAAGAAATCCCTTGTCGCCCGCTTCCGCCTTTTACCTACCCTAACAGCAAAAAAATACTCGCTTTTTTTGCGTATTAGGGGAAAGCATTTCCGCTTTAAGTGGCGGAAATATGCGCAGGAGCGGAGGGGGAAAGGAGCCGGAGGAAGCGGAGCGTTCGCCTTTAAAATCCGGTTTCTTACCACCAATTATGTCTTACTCCAATCGAAAGAAACCGGATTTTAACAGCGATCCGCAGGCCCTTTCCCCCGCAGCGTCTCCCCCAGCGCGAATTTCCTGCAGCCGAGAAGCAGGAAATCGCCTCCTCCATCGCCAATTAAAGAGAGTAGGCAAGCAAAATATAATAAAGAGTTAAGGGGAGAAGATTCGTGATGAAAAGCAAGAAATGGGGAACGATGCTGCTGGCGGGGGTGCTGGCGGTATCGGGAGTGTTCGGTCTGATGGGGGATCGGAAGACCGAAGCGGCGGCGTCGATTACGACGGCGGTGCGCAAAGTATCGGTATCGGGGCGTACGTATAGCGTACAGACGGTCACGATTCCGAAAGGCACGAAAGCCGCGCTGGGCTTGGCCCAAGGACAAGTCGGCCAGACGCAAAGCTTCGCTTCGATCATCAAAAACAGCAACGCGACAGCGGCGATCAACGGAGCCTTTTTCAACTCGTACGGAGGTCCGGCCGATCCTTACGGCACGTTGATCTCGAAAGGGCAGATCGTGCATACCGGATATTACGGAACGAGCATCGGATTCAAAAAAGACGGAACGGCGTTGATGGATTCGCTTCGCGCGAACATCCGAGGCACGGTAAGCAGCAAACCGGACAAAGCGGGCAAAAGCAAAACGCTCGGCTGGTATGCGACTTTCGTGAACCGGACGCCGGAAGCCGGGCAAAACGTCGTTTTGATGTATAATACCGCCCGCGGCAGCAATGTCGGATTCAGCGGCGGGATCGCGGTTACGGTACGCAAAGGCAAAGTCGTTAAAAAAGGCGCAAACACTAACACAACGATTCCGGCCGACGGCTACGTGCTGGTTTATCATGGATCGGAGAAAGAGAACGCCGGACGTTTCGAAGTGGGTTCGACGGTCGATATGGAGATCACGTATACCGATGCAGCGGGTAAAACCATTGCCTGGGACGATGTCATAACGGCTGTCGGAGCAGGCCCTCGTTTGGTTAAGGACAGCAAAGTGTCGCTTGACGCTAAAGGAGAAGGGTTCAACGATCCGAAGATCCTGACCGCTTCCGGCGCGCGCAGCGGAATCGCGATCATGCCGGACGGGTCGGTGATGCTGGCGACGGTAGGCGGAGCGACCATGAGCCAATGGGCGCAGGTCATGCAGAAGCTCGGCGCGAAGCAGGCGATGAATTTGGATGGCGGCGCATCGTCGGCGTTATACGCCAATGGACGCACGTTAACCAGCGCAGGGCGCCAATTGAGCAACACGTTGGTGTTCGGACAGTGGGTAGCCATGCAATAAGATCCGTGCCATAATAAATCTCAGAATAAAGGAGGCGAACGGAATGAAGAACGTGCGGATTGCTGCCGTTAACGTCGGATTGCCAAAGGCAGTGCTGAACGGGAAGAAGGAAGTCGAGACCGGTATTTTCAAGCATCCGGTAGACGGAGCCGTATACTTGGGCAAGTTGGGCTTTGAAGGCGACGGACAAGCGGACTTGAAAAATCATGGCGGCGTAGATAAAGCGGCATGCGTCTATTCGACGGATCGTTTTCCTTTCTGGGAGAATGGGATATTGCCTAAGCTGGGACCGGGTGCGTTTGGAGAGAATCTATCGATCGAAGGGGGAGCCGAAGAAGATTTCTGCATCGGCGATACGTTTGCGATCGGCGAAGCCGTGGTGCAGTTGAGCCAGCCGCGGCAGCCGTGTTTTAAGCTTTCGGTACGCTACGGCGTCCCGGAGCTGCCTGCGCAGGTGCAGGACACGGGCTACAGCGGCTTTTACTTCCGTGTGTTAAAAGAAGGTGTTGTTCAGGCAGGCGATCAAGTGGAGCTGCTGGAGCGTCACCCGGCAGGGATGACCGTCATGCGCGCCAATGAAATCAAGTATAAGCTGAAGGACGATGCCGAAGCGATTCGCAGTCTGCTGGCAATCGACGAGCTGGCCGACGGCTGGCGAGGTTCTTTGGTAAAAAGGCTGGCCGTTTTGGAAGCTGAACTCTGAGATCATGGGGATGCGCGAAGCAACTTAGCTTGACGATCCTTCCATATAAAGGTTATGATAAGCATAACAGCATACAAGCGCGGAGGAAGCACCTCTCTTACATGTCCATGTAGGAGGGGTGTTTTTTGCGTTTAGGCTGAAATTTTCGCGATAAGGTGAGGGATTGGGATGACGATCGTATTTTTGAACCGCATGGAGATTGAGAGAGAACAAGAAGTCGGAGCTGCTCAGGTATGGATCGAGGAAGAGGGAGGACTGTGGACCTGCGGCTGGAGCGAAGAAACGGCATACGGTCAAGAAGAGTCCGCGCAGCGCGAGTCTTGGTACGAAGGAGACGTCTGGAACGAGATGCTTGCCGTGTACCGTCATAAATTGGCGGCCAAGCTGGCAGAAGGCTATCGCCCGATCATCCGTGACACCTTTCAAGAGTTTCTCGAAGCGGGACAGCGCGGGCGCTACACCCAGAAGCTGATCTGCTACAGCGAATTACATACGGACGAGGAGTTATATAAGCAGCTGGCTGCCTGGCGCCGCGTGCGAGCAACAGAAGAGCACCGTGCCCCGTATTTGATCGCAACCAATCGTGCATTGCGACTAATCGGCACCTTTTTACCGCAGACGCTTGACGAACTTCGGGAACTGCCGGGCATCGGCGAAAATACGGTGAACCGCTACGGCGAAGCTTTCCTTGAGCATACGCAAAAGATTGAACGGACGCATTCCTTCCCGCTGGATTGGGTCGAGCGTCGTCTTGACGAAGAAGAGTTTGAAGCTTGGTCATACAAAGGAAAGGAACGAAAATTCAAGCGTGAAGCTGAACGAGTGCGGGCGACGCGACTTTTGCTTGAATCGACGCGTGCCGGAAGCCCCTGCGTCTCGCTGACGCAAATTAGCCAGGACAGCGGATTGGAGCGCCGAGAATTGATCGAGATGATGGAATCGCTTGAAAAGGACGGCTATGATCTCGAAGCGGTCATTGAGCATGAGGTTCAGCTGGTTCCGGAAGATCAGCGAGCGGCAGTTGAACAGGCTTATGCAGAGCTTGGAGATTCCTTCCTCAAGCCTGTGTTGAAAAAAGTATACGGAGAAGAGCCGCCAAGCGAACCCGGATTGGATATTTTGTACGAGCAGCTTCGCTTATTGCGTATTCGTTATCGTCGGGAGACTGAGCGTCGCGCCGCAGAATCGATGGTAAGCGAAACCGAAGCTATAGCGCCGCAAATCGTCATTACGCCTGCTATGGCCAATCGCTCCAAGCGTCAGCGCGGTACGGGATCGAATTGAACATAAGCTCGGTGAAAAGCAGCAGCTCAAGCAAAAGACCGTTTCAAGCTCCCGGTAGAGGAAGCTCGAAACGGTCTTTTCACATTCTTTTATCATCCGACTCACGAGTTACAGCCAGCCTTTTTTACGGAATAACAGATACATCGTCAAGCCCAGCACAATCATCAGGCCGATGACCATCGGATAGCCATAGGTCCAGTGCAGCTCCGGCATATGATCAAAGTTCATCCCGTAAATGCCCGTCACCACGGTAAGCGGCATGAAGATCGTCGTAATCACGGTAAAGACTTTCATGATTTCGTTCGCGCGGTTCGAGATACTGGACTGATAAGCTTCTCGCAAGTTGCCCATCAGATCGCGGTACGTATCGAAGGCTTCAGAGACTTTAACGGTATTTTCGTAGATGTCGCTGAAGTATTTTTGCAGTTCGTCGTCGATCAGGCGCAGGTCTTTTTTGTTCAGGATATTGATCACCTCGCGCTGCGGAACCAGTACTTTTTTCAACCAGAGAATTTCCGCCCGCAGACCGATGATGTCATTCAGATGCGTACGCTTGGTATTCATCAAAATATCTTCTTCAAGCTGTTCGATCTGGTCTTCGATCCGATCGCCGACCGCGAAGAAGTTGTCGACCACGCGGTCGATCAGCAGATACATGAAGCGGTCGGGCGTATTGACTTCCTCTTCCCACATGATCGGCTTGACCGTGCGCAGCTCGTGAATTTTCTGCCGGGTCACGGTAATGACGAAATGCCGACCCAGGAAAATATTGAGCGCGCGCATAAAGATTTCTTCGTTGTCGAAGCGGATGCTGTTCACGACGGTAAAATAGTGATTTTCGTAAATTTCGATCTTCGGCCGTTGTTCTTCCTCGCCGAGCATATCTTCGACTGCCAAATCATGCATGCCGAATGTGACTTGCAGCAGCGTAATATCGTCAAGGTCGGCATCGATCCAGTAAAAGCCTTCCTCGGGCGCGTTTAGGGTATCAGCCAGGTTTTCATTTTCAATAAGCGTAAAAACGCCGTTTTTTACATGCCGGATTTTCATGCCGTTCACTCCTTCGAAATGGGACATCGGTTGTCCAAAAATAGTCTCGAATTTGCGGGAGAACGCAGGAAAAAACAGGCCGGCGCGAAGAAGCGTGCGTCGTCCCGACACGGCTGAAGCAATCAGTCGCCAGGAAAGGCCGCTGTCAGCGAATGTCCAGAATAGGAGGCACTACGCCGATTGGCCGTTTTTTCTGCTGTTGAACTAGAGTCTGCGTTCTCTTACGCTTGGGCCTCGGGTCGCCGTCCATCTGAAATTCACCTCTTGCTTTCAAAATTGTTTTCATAAAACCCTCGTTAAGTATACCTTGCCCCCTGAGGGCTTTCAAGGCTTTGTTTGTGAAGGTTTATGCTTACACTATCGGCTTCCAGAACGTTAAAATGTAGAAAAAGATCGAGAGGAGAAAGGAAGCGATCGGTATGGCAATCCAGGAAGCGAAGATCATCCGTGAAACCTTAGAATTAGAGGGGTTCGAGTTAAGCGGGAAGTGGCTCGGATGGTGCTTGCGGCGCCAGATCGACGGCTTTGCGCGCAGAACTGCATAGCTGTATGCCTAAGATCGAGAGCGAAGTTCTGCCCTGGATAAAAAGGATGCGGGAAGGTCGTCAGTGAGTTTTTTACAGTTGCGAGGTTGTCACCTATGTCCAGAAGCCCGTATACGCGAGCATACAGGTCTTTACTGCATACGCCAGTATCTTTATTCACGAATCTGTGCAAAAAAACGTTAAATTCCTGTATAAGCTGCTTCTTGCCTGAATACTGATTTCGTGTATAATTGATCTAAAGTTAATCCGGCACAAGCTGGAACCCAACAATTGAATACTTCCTCCGGCGTTCGCGCGCCGGTCGAAAAGTGGAATCTTATCAAGAGCAGGTGGAGGGACTAGCCCGATGAAACCCGGCAACCGGCGACTTCGTCGTACGGTGCTAATTCTTGCAGTTACCATGCGATCCGATGACGAGGCACGAGTCTTACAGTGTCTATCGCCATGGGCGTTACTTTCATTTTCACCGTGCGATCCAAGACGAGCTTTAAGCGCGTCGTTCTGTACTTCTCGTCACGGCAAGTAACTCTCATGTTCGATTGATCACCCAACGCTCAACCCCCGTCATTTCCGGAAACCATGCGAATTAAGGTGAGGCACAAGCCGTTCAACGCCAGTCGTATGGGTCAACGTTCAAAGCCGTATCCCTGTGAAGTCCCAAGCAAGCGTCATAGCATGCAGACGGGATCGGTCATCACAGAAACGTTGAGCCTATAACCGACTTGTTGTTCAACGTTTTGTACAGCCAATACCTTTAGTCGTTCTTCGCATTCACGGTAACTGACAGATGAGAGAGGCGCTAGCTTTCTATAGACCTTTCTCGGCTTGCCCGGAAAAGGTCTTTTTTGTACCCATTTGTACATTCGAAAGGTGCTTCGGCTGCCGAATGCCTGATAGATCGACGCTTGGATTCAAAGAAAAAGCAAGTAAAAAACAAAAAGGAGTGAATGGTAGATGCCGATTAAAGTGCCTGATAATTTGCCGGCTATGGAAGTACTGTTGAAGGAGAATATCTTCGTCATGGACGAGAGCCGAGCGTATAGCCAGGATATCCGTCCGCTGCGCATCGCAATATTGAATTTGATGCCGACCAAAGAAACAACCGAAACGCAGCTGCTGCGTTTGATCGGCAACACCCCGCTGCAAGTCGATGTCGTCTTGCTCTACCCAAGCTCCCATACATCCAAAAACACGTCGGAAGAGTACCTTAATACGTTTTACAAAACCTTCGACGAAATCAAGCATAAGCGCTTTGACGGCATGATCATCACCGGCGCGCCGGTTGAACAGCTTGAGTTTGAAGAAGTCAGCTACTGGGACGAGATTCGCGAGATTTTCGAGTGGACGAAAAAGAACGTCACGTCGACCATGCACATCTGTTGGGCCTCGCAAGCAGGACTGTACCACCATTTCGGAGTGAGCAAAATTCCTTTGGCCGAAAAATGCTTTGGTGTGTTCCCGCATACGATGAACAAAACCAATGTCCAACTCCTGCGCGGATTCGACGAATCCTTCTATGTGCCGCACTCCCGTCATACCGACGTGCAGCGCGAAGACATTCTGCGCAGCGAAGAACTGGAGATCCTGGCCGAATCCGAAGAAGCCGGCGTCTATCTCGTCGCAACCAAAGACGGCAAACAAATCTTCGCCACCGGCCATTCCGAATACGACCCGTTCTCGCTCAAATGGGAATACGACCGCGACATCGCCAAAGGCCTTAACGTCGCCGTTCCCAAAAATTATTTCCCGGGTGATGATCCGACCAAAAAGCCGTTATCTTCATGGAGAGCCCACGCCAATCTGTTGTTCTCTAACTGGCTCAACTACTACGTCTACCAAGAAACGCCTTTCGACCAAGTCGACCAATCCAAAGAAGCCGAATTCAGCGACTACGGCGCAGGCATCTAAACGATCTTTTAACTCTTTTTACTTACATCCCATCCCGCCGAAGTCCGTCTGTCGAGAATCTCCTAGTCGAAGCAAAGCGATGGCGGAGGGAGAAATTCAGTGAAATATAGGTTTTCGAAGAAAACCTACGGTAACATACATCGAGATGTTGGCCTTTGAACTCGGAAAACTTCCTTAATTTAAATCCAATCCAGTTTTCCGAGTGAGACAGCGTCTTGAACGAATTTCTTCCGCAGCCCCCAACGAAGCGATGCGAATAGGAACTTCAACACAGCCCAACCCAGGCGCTCACCCACCCTTTAGGAGGAATGAACATGAAGGACGACAGACAGCTCAAAATCGAAAGCGCATTGGCTCAGATCGGTTCCCTTGAGGACCCGCAGACAGGCGGAGTAACTTTCCCGATCTATCATTCCACGGCTTACCGTCACCCTGGGCTCGGCCGCAGCACAGGCTTTGACTATACGCGCACCAAGAACCCGACCCGCGCCGTGCTGGAAGAAGCGTCGGCGAAGCTTGAATCCGGCGATGCCGGTTTTGCGTGTAGTTCCGGTATGGCTGCATTGCAAACGATCTTCGCTCTGTTCAGCCAAGGCGATCATTTGATCGTGTCGCTGGATCTGTACGGCGGAACGTATCGTTTGCTTGAACGCATTCTGTCCCGATTCGGGATCACGGCTTCTTATGTGGACACCAACGATCTCGAAGGCATCGAAAAGCTGCGCACGCCAAATACAAAGGCTGTGTTTATCGAGACGCCGACCAATCCGCTGATGATGGTCACGGACATCAAAGCGGTAGCGGACTGGGCCAAACCGCACGGCATTTTAACGATCGTCGACAACACGCTGCTCACGCCGTTTTTCCAACGCCCGATCGAACTTGGTGCCGACATCGTCGTGCATAGTGCTACTAAATATTTAGGCGGCCATAATGATGTTCTTGCAGGCTTGATCGTCACCAAAGGCAAAGAGTTGTCCGAAGAAATGTTCTTCTTGCATAACTCGATTGGTGCGGTACTCAGTCCTAGCGACTCCTATCAATTAATGCGCGGCATGAAAACGCTGGCGCTGCGGATGGAACGTCACGAGAGCAACTCTCTTGCGATGGCCCGTTTCCTGCAAACCCATCCTCAGATCGAAACGGTTTATCACCCCGGGCTGCCGGAGCATCCGGGGCACGAGGTTCAAAATAGCCAGTCCAGCGGCAATACGGGCATTTTCTCCTTCAAAGTCAAAGATGCGCGCTGGATCGAGCATATCCTGAGCAATATCAAGCTGGTGGCTTTCGCGGAAAGCCTGGGTGGTGTCGAGTCGCTTATGACGTATCCGTCGATTCAAACGCATGCCGATATCCCGCAGGAAATCCGCGACGCGATCGGCGTGGACGATAAATTGCTGCGATTCTCGGTCGGTATTGAGCATATCGACGATCTGATCGCCGATATCGACGGTGCGTTGAAAGCCGCATTGCGCGAGACGGAAGGAGTGGAGGCGTAGTATGAGTAACGAAAACCGCGAAGAAACCGCAGAAGAAATCAAAGGCCGTCATTTCGATACCAAGCTGATCCATTTCGGCGCGGAAATCGATCCGGCTACGGGCGCGTCCAGCGTACCGATCTACCAGGCGTCGACGTTCCACCATTTCGATATTTACGATCCGCCGCAGTATGATTACAGCCGTTCGGGCAGCCCGACGCGCCAAGCGCTCGAAGATTATATCTCGCTGCTCGAAGGCGGGGCGGGCGGTTATGCGTTCGCGTCCGGCATGGCGGCAATCTCGGCGGCGCTCATGATCTTCTCGGCAGGCGATCACCTGATCGTGACCGAGGACGTGTATGGCGGAACGTACCGTCTGCTGACGACGATCCTGAGCCGGATGAATATCGAGACGACATTCGTCGATATGACTGATTTAGAGCAGGTGAAGGCCGCGCTGCGTCCAAATACCAAAGGCGTATTCATGGAAACACCGTCCAATCCGACGCTCAAGATTACCGACCTCGGCGCAGTTACGGCTTGGGCCAAAGAGTATGATCTGTTGACGCTGGTCGACAACACGTTCATGACACCGTATTACCAGCGTCCAATCGAACAAGGCGTTGACATCATCCTGCACAGCGCGACCAAGTTCCTCGGCGGACACAGCGACGTATTGGCGGGACTTGCGGTTGCACGGACTCCTGAATTGGCTGTACAGCTGAAAAAACTGCAAAACGGTCTGGGCACGGTACTGGGACCGCAGGATAGCTGGCTGTTGATCCGGGGCATGAAAACACTCGGCGCACGAATGGAACGAAGTGAAGTGAGCGCACGCAAGCTTGCGAAGTGGTTGTCGGAAAGAAGCGACATCACTTCGGTGTATTACCCGGGCTTGGCTGATCATCCGGGGCGCGAAATCCATGAAAAACAGTCTACGGGTTACGGCGCGGTCGTATCGTTCGATGTCGGCTCGGAAGAGCGTGCCAAGCGTCTGCTTAACAAAGTAAAGCTGCCGCTGGTGGCGGTCAGCCTAGGCGCTGTAGAAAGCATTCTGTCCTATCCTCCGATGATGTCCCATGCGGCTATGCCGCGTGAGGTTCGTCTGGAGCGGGGAATCGGAGACGGCTTGCTGCGCTTCTCGGTGGGCTTGGAGAACATCGATGACCTGATTGCGGATCTGGAACAAGCCTTAGCCGACTGACTTTGTTCGGATAAAGGGAGTACGCTGTTTTTTCTGCTACAATAGAAAACGCAGATACATACCTTGAACGAAAAGAGGGAAATCGATGGAATGGGTAGCTAATATCCTTGTCGCCATTATTGCGCTTCTGCATGTGTACATCTTGGTGCTGGAGATGTTCATGTGGAATAAGCCTCGCGGCATGAAAGCCTTCGGATTGGAGCAAAAGTTTGCAGATATGACCGTATCGCTTGCAGGCAATCAAGGGCTGTATAATGGATTTCTCGCGGCCGGATTGATCTTCGGTCTGCTTTATCCGAATGCAGAAGCAGCGTCGCATATTCAAATTTTCTTCCTCGCCTGCGTGATGGTCGCGGGGATTTACGGCGCAGCGACAGCTAAGGTCAAAATTCTGTTTATTCAGACTGTTCCGGCACTGATCGCATTGATTGCGGTACTTCTTGCTTAGAAAGTTTGAATTGAACAGGAGATCAGCATGACTACGAAAAATCGGCTTGCTTCGGCGGGTCGATTTTTCTTTTTGTCGGTCTCGTAACGTTCACAAATATTTAAATCTTATGTGAAGTGTGATAGGATTAATTGTATTGCAGTACCCTTTATAATTTTAACTTTTTAAAATAGAGATTTTGCAGTACAGCCTGAACGGATTATACCAACTTCATTTGAACTTATTTTCACAAAGGAGGCTGCATGCAATGAGTGCGGTTGATGCAATATTGGAGAAAGCTTTAAACGGGGGACGTTTAAGCGTGGAAGATGCGATCGCTCTGTATGAATCGGATGACGTCGAGAAGCTGGGCCGGGTCGCCAACGAATTGATGATTCGCAAAAACCCCGAGCCGATCACGACCTTTGTAATCGGGCGCAACGTTAACTATACGAATGTGTGCGACGTGTTCTGCCGATTCTGCGCGTTCTATCGTCGTCCGGGTTCGGCGGAAGGCTATGTATTGTCCGACGAAGTGATTTTGCAAAAAATCCAGGAAACCCAAGACGTCGGGGGCACGGAAATCCTGATGCAGGGCGGAGTTAATCCGGATCTGCCGTTCCAATACTACCTGGATATTCTGCGCAAGATCAAACAGCATTTCCCGGATATTACGATGCACTCGTTCTCTCCGGCCGAGATTATGAAAATGCAGAAGCTGTCGGGGATGTCGATGGAAGATACGATTCGCGCGATTCACGAAGCCGGGCTTGATTCGCTGCCGGGCGGCGGGGGAGAGATTCTCGACGACCGCACACGACGCAAAATCAGCCGCCTGAAAGGCTCTTGGCGCGATTGGATGGACGTGATGCAGACGGCACACAAGATCGGCATGAACACGACGGCAACGATGGTCATCGGCTTCGGCGAGACGTACGAAGAACGAGCGCTGCATATGCTCCGCGTACGCGACGCGCAGGACGAATGCATCCAGAACGGCTACGATTCCGAAGGCTTCCTGGCGTTTATCTCTTGGACGTTCCAACCGGATAACACGAACATGAAGGTGGAAAAACAAACTCCTGAGCAATATCTGAAAAATGTGGCGATCAGCCGTATTTTCATCGATAATATCAAGCACTTCCAATCTTCGTGGGTGACGATGGGACCCGAAGTAGGTAAATTGTCGCTTCAATACGGTTGCGACGACTTCGGCAGCACGATGATGGAAGAGAACGTCGTCTCCGCCGCGGGCACGACGCATAAAGTCAATATCGAACAAACACTGGAAATCATCCGTGCAGCAGGGAAAATCCCGGCACAGCGCGATACCAAGTATAATCTGCTTAAAGTGTTCGATGATGAGAGCGTCAAGGTACAACGTGATTTCATTATGCAAAACTAATCGTTTGTTTCCTATAAAAGCATGTGCTTGAATCCGGATCGCTCAGCGATCCAAATGCAAAAAATCCCGATGCCGTAGGCACCGGGATTTTTCTTTTTATTCGCATTGATCCGCGCAGCCTGCATATTAGCTCGGCTTTTTCAACAGCAGATACAGGAAGTACGGCGCTCCGATAAACGCAACAACGATACCTGCTGCGATTCCGTCGGAGTCTCCCAAATTTCGACCGAGTGTATCGGCGAGCAGCAAAAGCCAACCGCCCACAAGCAGCGAGATCAGCATGAAGCGCTGATGCGCCGGACCGACCAGACCTCTGGCAATATGCGGAGCCATTAGACCGATAAAGGCGATCCCGCCCGTCACGGAGACTGCCGAAGCCGCGAGAGCGACAGCGGCGAGCAGAAGCAGAATCCGGTCTTTTTGCACGGTGACCCCTGCTCCAACTGCCGACGATTCGCCTAACGACAGCAAGTTCAACGCTTTAGACTTGAACAGTGCGTACGGAACTAACACGATTAACCAGGGAAGAAGAGCCAGCACGAACGGCCAATCGGTTCCCCAGATATTTCCGGCCAACCAGGTTGAAATGAAGTCCACTTTTACCCGGTCGACGGAGGAGATCAGCACGATCATAACACCGGATAGGGCGGTAGAGAAACCGACACCCGTCAGAATCATTTTGAGCGGCTGGACACCTTCGCCGCGTTTGTACGCGAACAGATAGATCAAAGTTGCCGTCAGCAGCGCGCTGGCAAAAGCGACGACGGGCAGCAGATACACGAAAGTTCCGACTTCAAGCGGAGCGAACAGGAAAAAGATCGCGACACCTACCCCGGCGCCGGAATTAATTCCGACAATGCCCGGATCGGCCAGCTCATTGCGGGTGATCCCTTGAAGAATAGAGCCCGACAGAGCCAACGCCATTCCGGCGAGCAGCGTAATCAAAATACGTGGCAGCCGAATCGAGAACAATACAAATTCGTCCTTGAACGTTCCTTGCCCGAATAGCGTCGGCAAGATGCGATCGAACGACACGGTCGACGAGCCAAGCCCTAGACTGACAACGAAAGTAGCCAGAATCAACAGAATAAGCAGCATAGCGACCCACTGCGGTTTTTTCAGCAGAGAGATTCGTTGGGATAGCGGCTTCATGACAGCGACTTCCCTCCTTTACGCACAACAAACAGAAAGAAAGGCAGGCCTAGCACCGCGACAATTGCGGCAACAGGCGTTTCGAGCGGTGCGTTGAGCATCCGTCCCAATGTATCGGCGCCAATCATGAATACCGCGCCGAAGATGGCCGAGAGCGGCAGTACGGTTCGATAATCGGTTCCCGCGAAGGTTCGGACCACATGCGGAATCATCAATCCTACAAAAGCCAGATTGCCTACCAGCGATACCGCAGCCCCCGCAAGTAGGGTAACCACGACGCATAACGCCAGCTTGATCCATCCTGTATTCAGTCCCAGACCCACCGCTGTAGATTCATTCAGACTCATAATGGTCAGCTGTCGTGAAAGGAGTACGGCAACGAGGATTCCCGCTAGAATGATCGGCGAGATCGTAATGAGCTGTCCCCAGGTTGTGCCGATCAGGCCGCCCGAGGTCCACATGGATACGCTTTTCGAAATTTTGAATTCCAGGCTGATCGCTTCCGCGAGCGCGGTTAGCAGCGCGGACACGGCCGCGCCGGCCAGCACCATGCGCAGCGGAGACAGCGTTTTGCCGCGCAGTGCCAGTATGCCGAAAACGAACATCACGCCGACCGCGGCTCCAATAAAGCAGGCGATCATGACGCTGAAGTAACCGGCAGCCGGAAGAAAAGCAAACACTACGGCAAGCGCCGCATTGGCGCCTGCCGTGATGCCAAGCAGTCCGGGATCGGCCAGCGGGTTGCGAGTCAGCCCCTGCATGATCGCGCCGGAGACGGCTAGCGCGGCCCCGACCAGCAGAGCGCCGATCTCCCGCGGAAGCCTAAGCTCTCGAATGACCGAAATATCGTCGTTGGATACGCTCGGGTTACTAACAGCCAACCAGATATCCGTAAGAGACACGCTTTTGGCGCCCACCAGAATCGCGCCGACAAACACGACGAGAAGCAGGATCACGGACGCCAGCAGCTTAACGGGAAAGGAACGGAGCGGATTAGGCGAAGCGGATTTTTTCATCCCGCAAAATTACTCGCCCAGGAACGATTTTTTGAAGAAATCGAGTTGGTATTCCAGCGACAGCGCATCGTTGAAGTAGAAACCCGTAGCGTCAACTTCATAGACATGGCCTTCTTTGACTGCCGGAATATTTTTGTACGTATCGGTTTCTTGGAAAGAGTTGTCTCCGGCAAGCGTTTTGCTGAAGATTACGTAATCGCCCATGTATTCAGGCAGCACTTCGAGCGACAGATCATAATAGCCTTGCGACGAAGTCACTTCTTTGACTTTCTCCGGCATTTTCAGATCCATCGCTTGATACAGGATTTCGGTACCGCGACCCCAAGCATCGCCAAAGATGTAGAGGGCTTTAGCGTCGCCTTCCATAACCGTAACGGTTTTATCTTCGCCGATTTTGGCTTTGATTTCTTCGCCAGCGGCTTGAGCTTGCGCTTTGAAGTCGGCAACCCAGGCTGCGCCTTTTTCGCCTTTGTTAACGGCTTTAGCCACTTCTTCGATTTGAGTCAAATAGTCGACTTTATTGTATGTGTAGGTGACGAGGGGAGCGATTTGCTTCAACTTGTCCGCGTTTTTCACGTCGCTCGAAGCAATGATGAGGTCCGGCTGCAGTTCGATGATTTTTTCCACGTCGTCCGCGGATACCTGCTCCACGTCTTTCAACTGCTCCGCGAAATTCGGGTTGCCTTTGGTCCATTGGTCAACGCCGACAACCGGAACGCCCAATTTGAGCAGATTGCCCGTGTAGCTGGACAGGTCGACAACGCGCTGAGGATTGGCAGGAACTTCGATCGGTCCGTTTTCGGACTCGTATGTAACGGTGCCTGTAGCGGCTTCAGCCGCCGTATCAGCCGCAGGTTCCGTAGTAGCTGTCGTTTCGGTCGCGGCGTTGCTGCTTGCTGTCGGCGTACTCGCCTGATTTCCGCAAGCGCTGAGGATCAGAAGCATGGTGAACAGAAGAGGCAAAAACAGTTTTTTCATGATATACACTCCCTTAGAATAATGTCGAGTTGAAAACGAGAATCGTTATCAATCAAGCGCAATATCCCAACATTACGGCGGCTTAGACACTTTGTCAATAGGGGAAGTGGGTAAAAGCCTATTCAGACGATCCGGTTCAAAATGATGGAAGAGGTCCGAACGAATCGGTGACGAAAAAGAAAGAGGCTCGCTCCTCTGCTGGATGAACAGCAAAAGAGCGAGCCACGTACGTTGACTGTGTTCGATAAGAGGAGATCAACCTTAAGCTTCGACGCTGGCAGGCTGTTCCTTGATCGCTTTTTCCAGGAATTCCAGCACCGCGCGGTAGACCCGCATTTCGTTTTCTTTTTTCGAGAACCCGTGACCTTCGTCTTCAAGGACGATATACTCGACGTTCGCGCCTTTTTCGTTCAAAGCTTTCACGATCTGGTCGGATTCGGCTTTGACGACGCGAGGATCGTTGGCGCCCTGAATGACAAGCATCGGCTTGGTCATCCCGTCCAGATACGTGATTGGCGAGAAGGCCGTGAGCTTATCCTTGTCCGCGACCGGATCGCCGACCCACTTGTTCATGATCGGTTTCCAATGTTCCGGTACCGATTCGATAAACGAGAACAGATCGCTTGGTCCGAAAATATCGACTACGGCTCTAAAGTAATCAGCATGGCGTCCGTGCAGGAGAAGGGCCATATATCCGCCGAAGCTTCCGCCCATCAGCAGCAGCTTGTCCCGCTCGGCGTAGCCGTTTTCCACGATCCAATCCAGTCCTGCGATGTTGTCCAGTCTCGGGCCGTCGCCCCAATCCCCTTCGACCAGCTTGCAGAACGCCAGGCCGTAACCTGTCGACCCCCGGAAGTTCGGCGCGAAAATGTTGAATCCGCGGCTGACGAGGAATTGGAACAGCGAACGGAAGCCCAGACGTTCCGCTGCCTGAGGTCCGCCGTGCGGCCACAGAATAGTATGTCCGTTGGCCGTCTCTTCAGCAGCCCGGAAAAACAGCGCTTCGATCTCCAGACCGTCGAACGACGGATAGGTTAGAACTTCGGGACGAATCAATTCGGATTCCGCGATGCCAGGTACGCCGTAATTCGTGCAGCGTGTCCACTCTTCGGAGAATCTTTCTTTTTTGAAAATGTTGGTTGGACTTACCGAGCTGCGTCCAAGCACGTACACATTTCCGCTTTCCGCGACGTGGATCTCGTTCAGTGTGTCTACAGGAAGCGGAATGCCGCCAAGCGAGCCGGATTCCAGGTCATACGTATACAAATAATCGGAAACGCCTTTGCTGGCTGTTAAGTAAAGCAGCTTGCGTTCCTTGTCATAAGTGATCGAAGTGAAATCGACGCCCTCCACATCAAGCAGCTTGGTCTTGGTCTCCGTCTCAATATCGAAGCGGGCCAAGTACGTAAAATCGCCGCCCGCGTTGGTCAGGAAATGCAGCTCCGCATCGCCGGTAAATACGCTATCCGAGACGGTGTATTCGCCTTCGGCTTCCGGATCGAGCGAGACATGCTTATCCCCGAAGCAAATAAAGGCAGGGGCGTAGGTATTGGCAAAATGTTTGCTGTATACGAGATATTCTTCTTTCGGACTAATGTCGCTCAAAAAAACGGAAGCGTCGCCGGAGCCTTGCAGCACCGAGACTTCTTGCCCCGTAGTCAGGTCGCAGCACAAAGCACTCAAGTACGTCGCATCTTCTTTGGTCGACGTATAATAGAGGCGTTTGCCGTCTTCCGACAAGATCGGTCCCATATGGCGATGGCCTTCTTTCACGCAAAGCGGAAGCAGTTCCCCGCCTTTCGGCTGAAGCGCGTAAAGCTGCGAATTTTCGTCGCCGTCCTTGTCGAAACCGACTACGAGAAAACGTCCGCGTTTGTCGTACTTGATGGCATGGCAGCTCTGTCCGTTAAAAGTAAGCGGATACGGAAAAGCGTTCGGAAGATCCATGGCCCACAGATCAAACTTTCCGCTGAGGTTGGTGCTGAACACAAGCTGTTCTTCGTCCGGGCTGACCGTGAAAGTCTCGATCGCGAACGTACGGAAGAACTGCTCGACATCAGTTTTTTTGAACGATAGCATGGAATCCTCCTTGTGTCGGCCTGTAGCCTTGAATTGGGTAACGCAGGTCGTACACGTAACCTATTCGCCGTCCGATCTTGGAATCCTGCCCGAATTCGACGAAAACCCACTCCTTTCCATATCTAAATCAAAATAATAGTCATTCGCAGCGAAGAAAAAAGATCAAAATCGGGTATAAGAAAGAATGAACATATTCTATTTCTACCATATAAAAAATAAAAAAAGCAGGAGGACGCGGACATGACCCAAATCCATTCCAAAGAAACGCCGATACCATTCGACGCAGCGCAGATCAAAGCGATCGCGTTTGACCTGGACGGAACGTTGATCGATACTTCGCAAGCCATGCTCGACGTAAACCACGACGTGTTCAGCGAAGCGATCGATAACGGAGACGCGAAAAAACAGCCGACAAAAGAAGAAATATACTCGACGTTCGGCATGATCGGCGACGAAGCCTGGAATACGTTGGCCTCCGAAATTCCCGACGATAAAGCGGATCATTATAAAGAACGACATAATGAACTGCTTCGGAACAAGATGGATAACCGATCATACGTACTGCCGGGCGTACCGGAACTGCTGAAATCTCTGGCCGAACGTTACGATCTGGCGACCGCCAGCAACTGCGGGGAAGCCTACCTTGCACGCGTCCTGGACAAAGACGGTCTCAACGAACTGATTACTTATCCGCTGTGCGCGGGGAACGTAGGCGCGGACAAAAAAAGCGACGTGCTGCGCGAACTGCTTCGCCAAAGCGGATTGGACACGTCTCAAGTGCTCATGGTCGGCGATCGAAAATCCGACGTCGACGCCGCCAAAGAAGCCGGAATTCCCGTCGTCGGCGTCCGCTCCGAATTCGGGGAAGCCGGCGAACTGCAAACCGCCGACGTCGTAATCGATAAGATCGGCGATTTGAAAAAATTATTTGAAAAGCAGTAAACGTGTCGAAAAAGTTTGAGGTGACTTGAAAACAGAAAGCGCAGAAATAAATTTGGATATCGGTGAAGTGAAGGCTAAAGTATCAAGAACGCCTAACGTAACTGGAAGAGAGAAGACGGAGAGAAAAATTCAGGTCAAGACGCCTTTGAACTTGGAAAACCACATTTTAAATTCCAATCCAGTTTTCCAAGTGAGACAGCGAATTGAACGAATTTTTGTCGGAGTCTTCTCTCTTCCAGCACCATCGTAACTTTACCCGCCACCCCCGCCGCTCTTGACGCTTTCAACGTTGCCGCTTATAATGAACAGCAGCAAAAGCGACGACAAAGACATGAATGCCGGCACACGGCACCGCTCCAGAGAGAGGAAACCTCGGCTGCAATTTCCTCCGGACCGGCCCGCATTTACCCCTTTCGAGCTGCGTTTTCGAACTTCCGCCTACGACCATCGCGTTTGCGAACCGTAGAGCCGAGCAGTAGATTACGCCGGAACCGCACTTCCGTTATTGACGTGCTCAATGAGGGCTTTTTGTCCCGCCAAGATCGACGAGATCGCATACATGGCGGAACCGGGCCGAATCAGGGTGGAACCACGGGTATAACGCTCGTCCCTTCGCGGGACGGGCGTTTTTTGCGTGCCGATTCCGCACTTGCTTTTTTCAAAACCAAAGGAGGAATTATCAACATGGCCATCTCTATCAGCCTGCCGGACGGCTCCGTCCGGGAATACGAAGCAGGCAGCACCATCGAGGACGTTGCCGCATCGATCAGCAGCAGCCTGCGCAAAAATGCGCTGGCAGGCAAACAAAACGGAATCGTCGTCGATCTGAGCACTCCGCTCGAAAACGGCGCGCAAATCGAAATCGTAATGCCGGGATCGCCGGAAGGTCTTGAAGTGGTGCGTCACAGTACCGCTCACTTGACTGCGCAAGCGGTACGTCGTTTGTTCGGTACAAACGAAGTCAAACTGGGCATCGGTCCCGTGATCGAAGAAGGTTTCTACTATGATATGGATCTCGAACACGGCCTCAATCCGGAAGACCTTCAGAAGATCGAAAAAGAAATGGAGCGCATCGTCGGTGAAAACCTGCCGATCACGCGCCGTGAAGTCAGCCGCGAAGAAGCGCTGAAAATTTTCGGCGAGCTGGGCGATCCGTACAAAATCGAACTGATCGAAGCGCTGCCGGAAGATTCCGCGATCACGATCTATGACCAAGGCGAATTCTTCGATCTGTGCCGCGGACCTCACGTTCCGTCGACAGGCAAACTTAAAATTTTCAAACTGCTTAGCGTAGCGGGTGCTTACTGGCGCGGCGACAGCAAAAACAAAATGCTGCAACGGATTTACGGTACAGCCTTCTTCAAAAAAGCCGAGCTGGACGAGCATCTGCACTTCCTCGAAGAAGCGAAGAAGCGCGATCACCGCAAACTGGGCAAAGACCTGAAAATGTTCACGTTTAACAACCTGGTCGGTCAAGGTCTGCCAATCTGGCTGCCGAACGGTGCCAAGCTGCGCCGCACGCTGGAGCGTTACATCGTGGACCTGGAAGAAAGCTTGGGCTACCAACACGTATACACGCCGGTTATGGGTAACGTCGAACTGTACAAAACGTCGGGACACTGGGAACACTATCAAGAAGACATGTTCCCGCCGATGGAGCTGGACAACGAATCGCTCGTGCTGCGTCCGATGAACTGTCCTCACCATATGATGGTTTATAAGAGCGACATGCACAGCTACCGCGAACTGCCGATCCGGATCGCCGAACTCGGCCTGATGCACCGTTACGAAATGTCCGGCGCACTGACCGGCTTCCACCGCGTGCGTGCGATGACACTGAACGATGCGCATATCTTCTGTCGTCCGGATCAGATCAAGGAAGAATTCGGCCGCGTCGTGAAGCTGATCGCCAAAGTGTACGAAGACTTCGGCATCGAAAGCTACCGCTTCCGTCTGTCGTACCGCGATCCTCAGGATACCGAAAAGTATTTCCAAAACGACGAAATGTGGGAGATGTCCCAACGCATGCTGCGCGAAGTGGTCGAAGAACTGGAATTGCCGTTCTACGAAGCGGAAGGCGAAGCGGCGTTCTACGGACCGAAGCTCGACGTACAGATCAAGACGGCACTGGGCAAGGAAGAGACGCTGTCGACCGCACAACTCGACTTCCTGCTGCCTGAGCGTTTCGAACTGGAATACATCGGCGACGACGGTCAAAAACACCGTCCGGTCGTGATCCACCGCGGCATCATCAGCACGATGGAGCGTTTCACCGCGTTCCTGCTGGAGAACTTCGCGGGCAACCTGCCGCTTTGGCTGTCGCCGATGCAAGCCAAAATCATTCCGGTATCGGGCAACTACAGCGAATACGCCGAGCAAGTGGCGGACCGCTTGAGAGAAGCCGGAATCCGCGTCGAAACCGACGTGCGCAACGAGAAGCTGGGGTACAAGATCCGCGAAGCGCAGCTGGAAAAAGCGCCGTACATGTTCGTAGTCGGCGAAAACGAGAAGGAAGCCGGCGGCGTATCGGTACGTAAGCGCGGCGAAGGCGATCTGGGCGCGAAACCGCTTGACGAAGTCATTGCTTTGTTAAAAGAAGAGATTCAAACTCGCAAGATCTAAGAATGATTGAATAGGGTTTAAACACAGAACGATTGTTTTCGATTCGGGTCGCTCCTTTAACGGGAGCGGCCTTTTGGCGCTCTGTTCGTTAAGGGTTACCGATGCTGGGTCGGTCGCAAGGCTGAGCAGGACAGGACTGGAGACGGGAGAAAAGTTCGCTCTCGGGCCGGAAATGCAAATCATTCCCGCGCCGCTTAAGAGAAATCGCTTTTTCGCACATACTGGAAAAAACGAAGAGGAGGCGCGGACAATGAGAAAACCAAAAGTGAAGAAACTGCTTAAAGAGGCTTACGGTCGACTGTTCGGACAAGGGGCACGAAACAAACAGAACAGCTTGGCAGCGGAAATCGCGGCTTGGCGCGGTCAGGACTGGAAGCATTCGGACTCTGAAGAAGTGAAGCAAGGGTGGAACGAATCCCTGGCCATCGATTCGATCCGAATCCGGCTGTAAGACGCATATCGGTCTCAAGACCGAGGCGGTTTTCATTCTTGGGCCGCTTTTGGCCGAATCGGGCTTCCGGTAGACTGAACATACGAGTAAAAGAGTTCCCGGAAACGTTAACAGACGGTTTCGGTCCCACATACAAGGAGGAGAACGTAATGAAGAAGAGCGGAGCCTTATGGCTGATCGCGATCGGCGGCATTTTTCTGGCCTACCAACTCGGTTACATCAGTTACGGTATTGGAGATTTGATTCGGACGTTCTGGCCGACCATCCTAATCGTGACCGGACTTTCACAGCTGTTGAGTGCAAAAAAGCATAGTTCAAGCATCGTCGGCCATTTGATTTTGATCGCGATCGGCGGATATTTCCAGGCCCGCAACCTCGGCATTACCGATCTTGGAACAGGCGAGTTTTTCAAATTCCTGATTCCGGCCGGACTTATTACAATCGGTATTTACACGCTGATCAAACCGAAGCCTGCCCCGGAATATCCATCTATCCGTCCGGAAGGACCTGATGATTTTTCGCCTACGGACGGTAAACAGAACCTTCAACCGCCGATTCCTCCAGCCCCGATCGAACCGTTGGAATCGCCGTTGGACCGGATGTTTGTCAATCTGGATAAAGATGAACCGAAAAATGAATTCAAGCGCGAAAGCGAAAGCAAACGCTACGACTGGAAGCCCGAATCTCACGCTGAATTCGACGGGAAAGATCCGGAGAACCGTTCAGGCCATGCGTCCGAATTTCAGAAAATCGGCGATATGGCTCGCGAGATCGGCAGACAGACCGCCGATCAGGTGCGCAAAATCGACTTTTCCCGTATCGCAGACGAAGTGAAAAGCGAAGTTGACAGTGCGATGAAGGATTTTAAAAATTCGATGAATCACGAGCAGGACAAAAAAAAGCGCGGCACCGTTTCGCTGGAAAAAGATCCTTTCCCGGAAGATTTTTCGGATGACGGAAGGTTTTACGAGGATTGCGACGAAGATAATAGACACGCTTATAGCGGTTACGATCGCGAACAGATGCGTAAAGCGCGCCAAAAGGCGGACAAAGAAAAAAAAGACAAGACGGTTAACGAGTCGAGCTTTATCGGCGACTACTATATCGGCAGAGATTACTTCCGCCTCAAACCGTTGAACGTTTCTCATTTTATTGGAGATACAGTCATCGACCTGACAAAGGCACAGATTCCTTACGGAACAACGAGAATCAATGTGTCGAGCTTCATCGGAGACGTCGTGATCTATATGCCGAACGATCCTGAAGTCGGAGTTAAAGTGCATACCAGCTCGTTCCTCGGGGATCACAACGTGCTCGGCAACAGACGAAGCGGTATGGTCGGCGGCGTCGACGAGACGCGAAACTATGACGATTGCGCGAAACGGATCAAGATTAACGTCAGCTCGTTCATCTCGGACGTCAACGTAAATATCGTAGGATAAAGGCGGGCGGATATGGGAAACTTACTGAAAAACACGAAATGGGAACTGATGTTTTACTTTCTGCTAAGCGGCGGGATTCTTGCCGCTTTGCTTTATTGGTTTAGCCTGTACGGGTTCGTACAGGTTTTTCCTCCGAGAATCTGGGTATTTTATCTGCTTGCTGCTGTATTGGTCGCCGTCATTACCGGATACGTCGCAGGGCAGCGGATTCAGCGTCGGATCGATGTATTGCACTATACGATGCTTCAGGTGTCGCAAGGGAATCTGGCGCTGCGTCTTGGGGATACGGATGACCAGTCTTTTGCTCGCGTGTATCGGGAGTTCAATGTCATGATGGATTCGATCGAGACCAAGACCAAGCTGCTGCAAAAGCTCGGCGAGAGCGAGGCGGTCGGTAAGGAGCAGTTGGTGGAAAGCGCAGTGCGCGAAGAACGTCGCCGGATGGCGCGCGATCTGCACGACTCGGTCAGCCAGCAGTTATTCGCGATCCATATGTCAGCCGCTTCGCTGCCGAAGGTGCTGGAGTTGAATCCCGATGCTTCCGTGCAGGTCATGCAGCAGTTGATTCAGATGTCGAATCTGGCCCAGAAGCAGATGCGTGCGCTAATCGCGCAGCTGCGTCCCGTTGAACTTGAAGGGATCGACCTGCCCGCCGCCTTGGATCGTTGGTTCCCGGATTATTGCATTCAAAACGGCTTGAAAGGCGTGAAGGATGTCGAGCTGTGCGAAGGGTTATCCGAAGCGATCGAACAGCAGTTATTCCTGATCGTGCAAGAAGCCATGGCGAATATCGTCAAACACGCACAGGCCGGTATTGTCAGTTTGTCGCTGCGCGAGAACGAGCGCCAGGTGCTGCTGTCGATCAGCGACGACGGCAAAGGGTTTTCGGGCAGTGCGGCGCAGAAACAAGGTTCATACGGCTTGATGACCATGCGAGAACGAGCGGAGAAGTTGGGCGGCCGGGCAGAGATTATTTCGAGACCCGGAGCCGGAACCACGATTCGCGTACATATTCCAAAATTCACAGAAGGAAAGGCAGTGGAAGAGCATGGACAAGATCAAGATCCTGCTGGCGGACGATCACGATATGGTGAGGATGGGCCTGAAGACGTACTTGATGCTGGAGCCCGGGTTTGACGTGATCGGAGAAGCGGGCAATGGCCTGGAGGTTATTGAACGCTTGCGCGCCATTTCTGCCGAAGGCGACGCAATGCCGGATCTGATCCTGATGGATATGATGATGCCGGAAATGAACGGAACGGAAGCCACGCGCGTCGTCGTGTCCGAATTTCCGGCGGTGCGGGTTGTGATGCTGACCAGTTTCCTGGAAGACAAGCTCGTGATGGAAGCGATTGAAGCCGGGGCGGTGAGCTACGTGCTCAAGACCGTTACGGCCGAAGAACTGATCTATGCGTTAAAAGGCGCGTTCCGAGGTATGCCGGTCATGACCGGGGACGTCTCCCAAGCGTTGACCCGCGGCATCCGCCAACGCACCGTCGAAGCCGATTCCTCCCCGCTGACCGAGCGCGAAAAAGAAGTGCTGCTGCTGATCGCGGAAGGCATGGGCAACAAAGAGATCGGCGAAGAATTACATATCAGCATCAAAACCGTCAAAACGCACGTCAGCAACCTATTGATGAAGTGCGAACTGGAGGACCGGACGCAGCTTGCGATCTATGCGCACAGGCAGGGCATGATTCGTTCGTAAAAGGAAGATAAAGCATACAATTATCCGGCATGTACACCGCGCTCCCGAACTATACTATCCGACAGCTGGCCTCAGGCCAGCTTCTTTTCGAAATCCTCATTTTTTACACAGAAGCCCTAAAGCAAGGAAACAGCGTCATCTTCCACTTGTCCTAGCCCTATTCGATCAAGGTGAATATATATTTCGAGTATTTAATATACGTTCCCTTGCTCTGTGTTTTGTCCTTGCCCTTTCTCTTGCTCCTTCCCCCCGGAAGGAGCTTTTAAGCATGGAGAAGTTTTGCTTAGCGGAAGCTACAGCGAAGGGAGAAATTCAGTGAAAGGCGCCTTTGAGCTTGGAAAACAACCTTTTTAAATTGCAATAAAGTTTTCCAAGCGAGACAGCGCCTTGAACGAATTTTTCCCGCAGCGCCCCAACTTCCCCCAAAAACTCCTCCCTGCTTAAAAGAAAGCGAATTCAAAACAATTCATTTTTTCTTATCTATCTTTATACCTCTTTTAATGTTCAATTAAGGTTCTTGGGCGAAAATATCTACAGAAGCAAACGACGAACAAACAACGCGATGCCGGATTCACCCAAGGTTTTACGACATGCCCCAACAACATTACGTTATTCGGCATAGCCCGAAGGCGAGGAGGAAAATAGACATGGACGAAAAGAAATACGGAAACTCTTTTGAAGACAACAACGCAGCAGGTAACAACGGTGCCAACAACGAAGAACGTGGCAATCAATCAAATGCCGGCTCCTCCGAGCAATCGGGTAACAATCCGGATGGATCTTCCTATTACTACTCCTACGGCCCGTTCCAGTCGGTCGGCTCTTCTGACCCAGAATCGCCAAACAAGGTTCAAGAAGTGGAAGTGACGCCGCCAAGTCCGGTTCGGAACTATGATTCTTACGGCACACCGACGGGATCGAACGGATCTTCCCCGAACGGGAACTGGAACTACAATCAGAAACCCAAATCTTCATTCAAAAATATGCTGACTTCATTTGCGGCAGGCGCGCTCGGCGCAATCGTCATTACGGGATCGGTATTCACCGCAGGACATGCAGGTTGGTTCGGCAGTGATGAAGCCGCGACGACGCAAGCCGCGACCACGACTACCGCAGCAGCTACGAACTCCAGCGGCGTGTCTACAGCGGCTTACACGATCGCATCGTCCAAAGACATTTCGGACGTCGTGAATCAAGCCAGCCCGTCGGTCGTCAAGATCGAGACGCTGTCCAAAGGCGGCTCGTCCAGTACGCAAGGCAACTACAATGACCCGTTCTTCCGTTACTTCTACGGGGATTCCCAAGGCAACAGCAATAACGGCAACAACAGTAACAACGGAAGCTCTGATTCGTCTACGTCGGATCAACTGACGCCGCTGGGTCTGGGAACAGGTTTTATTTTCGATAAAGAAGGCTATATCCTCACCAATAACCACGTTGTTGAAGGCGGCGACGTTATCCAGGTTACGCTGGACGGTACGACCAAGCCTTACGAAGCGACACTGCTCGGTCATAGCGCCGATCTTGACCTGGCCGTTCTGAAAATCAACAGCACGGACGGCAGCGACTTCCCGGCGATCTCGTTGGGTGACTCCGATGCGACCGCAATCGGCAACTGGGTCGTTGCAATCGGTAACCCGGAAGGCTTCGAGCACACGGTAACAGCGGGCGTACTCAGTGCCAAAGAGCGCGAAATCTCGATTGCCGACGAAACGACGGGAGCAACGACGGAATACAAACACCTGCTGCAAACCGATGCTTCGATTAACCCGGGTAACTCCGGCGGTCCGCTGCTCAATCTGAACGGCGAAGTGATCGGCATGAACACGGCGGTAAGCACGGAAGCGCAAGGGATCGGTTTCGCAATCTCTTCGAACACGATCAAAGGCGTCGTTGAACAATTGAAAAACAACGAAGAAATCCCGAAAGAAGCCGTTCCGTTCATCGGCGCAAGTTTGACGACCATGTCCGAAAGCATTGCGCAGCAAATGGGCGTAGACACGACTGAGGGTTCGCTCGTCAGCGAAGTGCTGTACGGTTCGCCTGCTTATAAGGCCGACCTGCGCAGCTATGACATCATTACAGGTGTTAACGGAACTCCATATGCGACCAGCCAAGACCTGATTACGGCGATTCAAGCATTGAAAGTCGGCGATGAAGCCACGTTGAACGTCGTACGCAATAATCAAAAGGTCGACGTGAAAGTGACCATCGGCGATCGCAACGAATATGAAGAGTCCAGCGCAGCTCAGCAAAATAACAACAGCCAAAACAACAATAGCCAGAATGAAAATGGATTCACCAACCCGTTCGGCGGCCAATAATTTTGTGCAATAGCGATCAGTCATAAGCTTGGCGGAATGCGGGAGGGGCAACCCTCCCGTTTTTGCTGCTTGGGTGCTACAATAATAAAAAAAGAACGTAGAGGGGAACGAAGGACAAGATGCGATCGAATATACTGGTTGTCGATGACGATGAGAAAATCATTTCCATGCTGAGAAGAGGGCTGGCCTTCGAAGGCTACGAGGTCCACACCGCGCCGAACGGAGCAGAAGGGCTGAAGCTGATGCGAACGACCGATCCCGACCTATTGGTGCTCGACGTGATGATGCCGGAGGTGGACGGGTTCGAAGTCGTGCGTCGATTGCGAGAGGCGGGGAGCGCCGTTCCGGTTCTGATGCTGACGGCCAAGGATGAATTGGAAAACCGCGTGAAAGGTCTTGACTTGGGCGCGGACGATTATTTGGTTAAGCCGTTTGCTTTGGAAGAATTGCTGGCGCGAGTACGTGCTTTGCTTCGACGTAAAACGGACACCGTGCGCGAAGATGACGGAGAACGTCTGACCTTTGAGGATTTGGTCATGAATGTCGATTCGCGCGAAGTCACTCGGGGAGACAAGCGAATCGAACTGACGGCCAAAGAATTCGAGCTGCTCCATTTGTTCATGCTTAATCCAAGACGCGTCCTGTCTCGTGACCTTATCATGGATAAAATTTGGGGTTACGATTACAGCGGCGAGTCTAATGTATTGGAAGTTTACGTCGCCATGCTTCGGCAAAAGACGGAAGATTCGGAACATAAGCGTCTGATTCAGACGATCCGCGGTGCAGGTTACATCTTAAGAAGCGATTCCTAAAAGGGGGCAGCCCTCTGTTATGTCTATTCGTTTGCGCCTGACCGCCTGGTATTCGGGCATCCTCGCGCTGACTTTGCTCATGTTCAGCGCGATCATTTATACCTTCGTGTATTACAATACCTATTTGAGTACGTACGACACTTGGCAGAGTCGTATTCGAGAACAGATTCGGCAAAGTATCGTAGAGCAAAACGGGATGGTTACTTCCGACATTAATATTGAAAATTTGTTGAAAACCATTGATAGTCGGCTGTACGTGCAGATGTACTATTACGATACCGGCATATTGAAGCAATCGACCAATATGGCGTTTGTCGGCAACACCTTCAAATTCGATATTCCGGATCTTAACAATGTCGCCCCGGATTTCACGCGTATCCATACCGAGGGTCGGCCTTTTCTGATGTATCAGCAAGTTCTGCAAACGAAAGCGACAGGCTCGCCCGTTCTGCTCCAGATTGCGGCCAGTACGGAAGAAGCCGAGAATATGCTGTCCGATCTGCGATTTATTCTGGTGCTCGGTTCGCTTTCCACGTTGATTCTTGCGTTTACGCTAGGTTTGTTCCTGGCTCGTAAATCCATGGCCCCGATCGGCAAGGTCATCGAAGCGGCCAATGCTGTCCAGACCAGCAGCGACTTGAGTGTGCGAATCGACTACAAAGGGCCTCAGGACGAGGTTGGGCAGTTGATCAGCACGGTCAATCGGATGCTCGGGCGCACGGAACACTTCTACAAAGATCTGGAGGAGTCTTACCGCACGCAGCGACGCTTTGTGTCGGACGCTTCCCATGAATTGCGTACGCCCCTGACGACGATTCGAGGCAATACCGATTTGTTGAAAAAGATCTGGACCATGCAGAACGCGCCTTCCGGTCTTAGCGAAGAGGAACTGAAGCAGATGTCGGTCGAAGCGATCGGCGATATTGCGGACGAATCCGAGCGAATGAGCCGCCTGATCGGCGACATGCTGTCGCTGGCCCGCGCGGATGCAGGCCAGACGATGCAAAAAGAACTGCTGAAGCTGGGACCTCTAGTTGAAGACGTCGTGCGTCGCGCTCAGTTCCTGCCTCACCGAGCCGAATGGGCACCGGGCGATTTGAGCGCGCTTGACGGGATTGCCGTCGTCGGCAACAAAGATTACTTGCAACAAATGTTGTTTATCTTTATCGAAAATGCTTTCAAGTATACGGCGGAAGGCCAGGTATCGCTCGATATCGTCGTGTATCGCCAGCAGGTTGGGATTCGTGTGAAAGATAGCGGAATCGGGATGGACAAAGACGAAGTCCCGCATATCTTCGAACGGTTCTATCGGGCGGACGAGTCGCGCGGCAAGACACCGGGGACTGGCTTGGGACTCTCGATCGCGAAATGGATTATTGATGAGCACCAGGGATCGGTCGAGGTTGTGACAGTCAAAGGAGAAGGCACTACGTTCATTATCTGGCTTCCGGCCTTATTTCCGGAAATTCAGGCTTCGCCCGTTGCCGAAGAGACATCGGAGGATGACGTTATGGACATCGAGCCTGATGAAATCGAAGAAACGGATACAGAGTCCGAAGGCGGAACATCGCGGCGTAACGCCAAATAATCCAAACAAAATAGGCGATCTTGCCCGCAGAGAAACTGCTGGGATCGAGGTCGCCTTTCTTCGGCCTTCCGAATACGTTATAATCGGGGTATGCGTGATCGTTCACGCTTAAGCCATGAATCCGAAAGCAGGTGCTAATAGATGGAAGTTCTACGTATCGCGCCCCGCGGTTACTGTTACGGAGTAGTCGACGCGATGGTGCTCGCCAGACAAGCGGCCAAAAACCTCGATCTGCCACGGCCTATTTATATACTTGGGATGATCGTGCACAATGCGCACGTGACCCAATCGTTCGAGGACGAAGGAATCGTCACCCTTGACGGACCTAACCGGCTGGAAATTCTGGAGCAGGTGGATAAAGGTACGGTCATTTTCACCGCGCACGGCGTATCTCCGGAAGTACGCAAGCGTGCCCGGGAGCGCGGTCTGACCACTGTCGATGCGACATGCCCGGATGTAACCAAGACACACGACCTGATCCGCGAGAAAGCGGGCGAAGGGTATGAGATCATTTATATCGGGAAAAAGAATCACCCTGAACCGGAAGGCGCGATCGGCATCGCTCCGGATAAGGTACATTTGATCGAAAAAGAAGAAGAGATCGAGCTGCTTAACGTTCCGCCGGGCAAAATCATCATCACGAACCAGACGACGATGAGCCAATGGGATATCAAAAACATCATGAAAATGCTGCTGGAACGTTACCCGGGCGCCGAAGTGCATAACGAGATTTGCTTGGCGACGCAGGTGCGTCAAGAAGCGGTTGCCGAGCAGGCCGGTCAGGCTGATCTGGTGATCGTGGTCGGCGACCCGCGCAGTAACAACTCCAACCGTCTTGCACAAGTATCGGAGGAGATCGCAGGAACGACCGCTTACCGCGTATCCGACGTGAGCGAGATCAAGCAGGAATGGCTGATGGGCATTTCCAAAGTCGCGGTGACGGCAGGAGCCTCGACGCCGACGCCGATTACCAAAGAAGTGATCACCTATCTAGAGCAGTTCGAAGAAAGCGATCCGTCCACGTGGGAAATCAAGCGTACGGTGGACATGAAGAAGCTGCTGCCGCCGGTACGCGAGAAAAAGAAAGTCAATGCGCAAGCGGAATAAAAGCGCACCTTTAAACAAGTGAAATCCGGAAATGAATAGAACCCCAAAAAGTGTCCTACCGTCGTAAATCGATGTAGGACACTTTTTTTTGTGCAAAGTCATTAAAGATCAATCAGAAAATTCGGCTAGATGTTGCTAAGGCTGAAAAGCGCGACAATATGAGTCATGCTGATTGCCTGTAATCAAAACTAAATACAGAATTTAAGTAAAAAAAGAAAAGATCTTTTCTAAAGTGACTTTTCCGACAACCTAAAAAAGTATTTCTGCTTTTTTTTGATCAAATCAATACATACGTCGCCTTCAGCGGTCCATGCACGCCGACAACAAGCTGCATCTCGATATCCGCCGAATTGGACGGGCCGGAGATCAGGTTTAGGCAGGAGCCGAGCGATTCGCCGTTCTCATGGCGGCGGTTCAGTTCGGCCATCGCCCGGGTGGAACGCGGCAAGATCCGATTCCGCTCGATCACGGCGATGTAGTGGGCGGGAAGGAAATGTAATGCGCGTCCTTGATCGGGACGGCTTGCCAGCAATACCGTTCCCGACTCGGCAAGCGCGTAGTCAGC